>VFSW01009610.1_pt1 | contig 13791 bp, 12 predicted proteins | sample 5358111 | NCBI WGS metagenome assembly VFSW01 (sample SAMN11554181, study PRJNA540505) | mine drainage metagenome | isolation source: sediment from site ElyBrook_90M | place: USA: Ely Copper Mine, Vershire, VT | collected 2017
CTATCAGCACGTTGTAAAAATTATCCATCCTGTTTTATGAACTGTACATGAAACAAAAACAAAGAGTAAAAAAATTAACTTTTCTAAAAGGAGGTAAATCACATGAAGAATCCCAACGAGATACTGACCAGCGAGAAGCGGCTTAAGCAATTTGCCAAAGGCAAAGGCAGCGAAGAAATAGATGAACGCATACAGAATTGCGTCATCTATACAAGGGTAAGTTCCAAAGAGCAAATGGATACCAACCAGAGCTTAGAGTGGCAGAAAAAGTATTGTATGGAATATGCCATTAAAAATAAACTTGACATAAAAGGTTATTTCGGGGGAACGTATGAAAGCGCAAAGAGCGATGAACGGAAAGAATTTAACCGAATGCTGGCCTTTGTAAAAGCAAGCAAGGAAAAAATATCATTCATTTTAGTTTATAGTTTAGACCGCTTTAGCAGAACAGGAGACAGTGCTATTTATATAGCAAGCGGGTTAAAGAAAACGGGAGTTAATATCATGGCTGTTACCCAGCCTATTGACACTAATTCACACGCTGGAGCCTTGCAGCAGAATATTCAGTTCATCTTTAGTAAATACGATAACGATTTACGCAGGCAGAAAACCATTGACGGTATGCGGGAGAAGTTACTTCGGGGTGAATGGATTGGCCATGCGCCAACAGGTTATTCTTTTATTAAAGGAGTGAAAAAGCAAACTATTGTAATCAATGAAAAGGGAGAACTCATCAAACAAGCCTTTGTTTGGAGAGCCGATAGAATGACCTATGCACAAATAGTAGATAAGCTAAAGCACTTAGGTTTAAATCTTCCCATGCAAACGTGTACTGATATTTTCAGAAACCCATTTTATTGCGGTTTCATAGCACATAATTTATTGAACGGTGAAGTAGTCAGAGGAAAGCATCCTGCATTAATTGATGAAGCCTTATTTCTCAGAGCTAATGAGGCAAATCATACTGATAGTTATAAAATCAGCAAGGCCAACGATAACCTGCCTTTAAAGGTATTTGTAAAGGATGCAGATAGCGGTGCGCCTTTTACAGGTTATCTGGTAAAAAAGAAGGGGCTTTATTATTATAAGGTCAATAAGGTCGGTATTAAGATAAACCGGAGTATACATATTATGCACAGTAAGTTCAAAGAGCTTCTCAGTAATTACACGATAGATTCCACGCATATTGAACCTTTGGAAATTCAATTACGCTGCACATGGGAAAACCTGACGGAAACCAACACGAGCGAGAAAAAAGCCCTCTCCCTAAAACTTAACGGTGTGGAAGAGGAATTTTACAACATAAGAAAACGTCATGCTATCGGCACGATTAGCTTGGATGTCTATGAGCAATTTTCTCAGGAAATAAAGGAAAATAGAGAAGCTATTTTGAAACAACTTGCGATTCTTGATGAAGAATTATCGAACCCAAAGGAATTAATTCATTTTATCTGCAAACTTGCCTCCAATCTTGCGCCAATATGGGAGTTTGGAGATTATTATCAAAAACAGGTATTTCAAAATACCATGTTCCCTAAAGGTTTGGTCTATGATTCAAAAATTGAACATTATCGAACTCCTATTGTAAATGAGGTTATCAACTACATCGCTGATTTATCAGGGAATTTAAAGGAACATGGAAATCATGTTCCTTATTTTTTCGCCGTAAAATACGGCTCAGTACCCGGAGTCGGAATCGAACCGACAATCAGTTGCCTGAACCGGTTTTTGAGACCGGCGCGTCTACCTGTTCCGCCATCCGGGCAAAAAAGGGGATGCAAAAATATCATTATTTCATAAACCTTTGCTTACATGCCTGCCAACCGCTATAAAGTTCGTTTAGCAGTAGCCCCTGTCCCTGTGCCATTATTGTATATCTTTGCAGACCTTTTCAACGATTAAAATGAAGGTGAGTATGAAAAATATTTTTGTTACCGGCGGGGCAGGGTATGTAGGCGCTGTGTTGGTCCCCAAATTACTTAGTAAGGGCCACAGCGTAACGGTGCTCGATTTAATGATTTATGGGGAAGATGTATTGCCCAAACACCCGCACCTGAAAGCGGTGAAAGGCGATATAAGAGATCAGGCGCTGCTTAAAAAATTATTGGCCGGGCAGAACGCCGTCATTCATCTTGCATGCATTTCCAACGACCCCAGCTTCGAGCTTAACCCCGGTCTGGGGAAATCCATTAACCTAGATGCCTTTGAGCCCCTTGTGAAAATATCAAAAGAGAGCGGAGTGGGGGGGTTTATCTATGCCTCATCATCCAGCGTATATGGTATAAAGGATGCCCCCGACGTAAATGAGGAGATGCCTCTTGAGCCACTGACCGATTACTCGAAATTCAAGGCTATGTGTGAAACCATACTGGCTAAATACCAGAGCCCCGCATTCACCACCCTTACCATTCGGCCCGCCACGGTTTGCGGATATAGCCCCAGGCTTAGGCTCGACCTTACAGTAAATATCCTCACCAATCTGGCTATTAACAAAGGCGAAATTACCGTTTTTGGTGGCGATCAGAAACGACCCAACATACATATTGAGGATATGACCGACCTCTATTGTATGTTGCTTGAACTGCCTGCCGCACAAATTGCAGGCAAGATATTCAATGCAGGATATGAAAACCATACCGTTTCGGAAATTGCCCAAATGGTGAAAGATGTTGTAGGCGAAAAGGTGAAGATAATAACAACACCCACCAACGACCACCGATCCTACCACATTTCATCTCAAAAGATAAAGCGCGAACTCGGGTTTGAACCCGCCCATACGATAGAGGATGCGGTGGCCGACCTGAAAAAGGAGTTCCTTGCCGGCCATATTCCGGACTCCCTTACCGACCCGAAATACTTTAATGTGAAGCTCATGCAAAAAATTCACCTGGTATAGAGGGCAGTGCGAAACCAGAAGCGCAATCAAGCGGCAAAAGGCAGACGCAAAAGCTAAATAATATAAACTGAAAAAATAAAGACCAACCAGGGTTTAAGTATGAAGGTTCCATATATCAATCTAGGTTTGCAGCACGCCAATCTGATGAATGAGTTATTGGCAGCAACAGGCAAAATACTGGGCAGCGGTCAGTTTATCCTGGGCGACGAAGTTTCGAAATTCGAAAATAGATTTTCGCAGCTTTGCCAGACCAGGTACGCCCTTGGAGTAGCCAACGGAACAGACGCCCTGATTCTTTCTTTAAAAGCGCTTGGAATTTCGGAAGGCGACGAGGTGATTACAGCCCCAAACTCATTTCTTGCATCCGCCTCTGCCATTGCTTTGACTGGAGCCACTCCTGTTTTTGCCGATGTAAGAAGCGATTTCAACCTCGACCCTGAAAAGGTGGAAAAAGCAATTACCAAAAAAACAAAAGCGGTTATAGCAGTCCATCTCACCGGTCGCCCTGCACCAATGGATGAACTGCTTAGCCTGTCCCAAAAGCATAAGTTAGCCCTTATTGAAGATTGTGCACAGGCGGTAGGCGCCGAATACAAGGGGAAAAGAACCGGTGGATTCGGAATTACCGGCTGCTTCAGCCTGCACCCCTTGAAGAATCTGGCCGCCGCAGGCGATGGAGGTGTAATCACAACCAATGACGAAAGCATCTACAAGTATTTGCTGAAAGCGCGCAACCACGGACTGAAGAACAGGGATGAATGCGAGTTCTGGGGATACAACTCACGCCTCGATAGTTTGCAGGCTGCATTGATTAATGTTAAGCTTGATTATCTTGACAAATGGACAGGCCGCCGGAGAGAGATAGCCCGCTTCTACCATGACAAACTACAGTCCCTGAATATTGCCCTGCCCGGGGAGAAACCCCACGAAAAGGCCGTTTACCACACCTACATCATACAGTGCGATGAACGCGACGCCTTGAAGGAACACCTGGCCGCCAAAGGCATAGAGACAAAAATACATTACCCGGTACCCATACACCTGCAGGAGGCGGCAAAGTATCTTGGATACAGGAAAGGCGATTTTCCGGTAACCGAAAAACAAACAGAAACCATACTTAGCCTTCCGGTATACCCCGAATTAACAAAAGAAGAAGTAGGCTATGTTGCCGATTCAATCATAGAATTTTACAATAAAAAATAGAAAACGCCTTTATGAAATCAATTGTTACGGGAGGATGCGGCTTTATAGGGAGCCATCTGGTTGACCGGCTGGTGAAGGCCGGCGACGATGTCGCCGTTATAGACAATTTAAGCAGCGGCTCGCTAAGGAACCTTGAACAGCATAAGAACAACCCGGCAGTGCGTTTTCACCGCGCCGATGTAGCTCAATATGACTCCATACTTCCGCTCTTTCAGGGTGCAGACAGGGTCTTCCACCTTGCCGCACTCGCCGATATAGTGCCATCCATCGAGCGGCCGATGAACTATCATCACTCCAACGTAGACGGCACCATTGCCGTTCTGGAAGCTTGCCGTCATTATAATATAAAGCGGGTGATTTATTCCGCATCCTCTTCATGCTACGGCATACCCGATAAATATCCAACCCCCGAAACAGAAGCCATTTCGCCCCAGTATCCGTACGCGCTTACCAAATATCTGGGTGAGCAATACTGTATGCACTGGCATAAGGTATATGGGCTGAACATCACATCGCTGCGCTTCTTTAACGTGTATGGTCCCAGGGCAAGAACTTCGGGTACCTATGGAGCGGTATTCGGTGTTTTTCTAGCCCAAAAGCTGAACGGTAAACCATACACCGTGGTAGGCGATGGAAAGCAAACACGCGATTTTACCTTCGTAACCGACGTGGTGAACGCCTGCGTGGCCACTGCGGAAAAGAATGATTGTGCGGGCGAAATAATGAACGTGGGCAGCGGCAGCACATACAGCATAAACCTGCTGGTGGAGCTGCTTGGCGGAAAAGTAACCTATGTGCCCAAACGCCCTGGCGAACCCGATTGCACCTTTGCCGATACGGGCAAAATACTGCGCAAAACAGGATGGAAGCCCGAAGTAAGTTTCCAAGAAGGGGTGAAGATTATGCTGGAGAACATCAATTACTGGAAAGACGCCCCGCTGTGGGAACCTGACAGCATTGCCAAGGCAACCGAAGACTGGTTTAAGTACTTGAGCTAGCAGCACCCGTCAGGCACCAGCGCTTTGAGGAAACTGAAAGAATCAAACTTTTTTATCTTTGCCTGAAATTCGACTATGAAGAAAAGCAAGATAGTAAGCCTTGAAGAACTTGCGGTAATAAGTAAAAAGCTAAAAAAGCAGAGCAAAACCATCGGACAATGCCATGGTTGCTTCGACTTGCTCCACCCCGGCCATATAAAGCATTTTGAGGCGGCCAAAGAAAAAGTGGACATACTTGTCGTGACCATCACACCTGATCGTTTCGTGAACAAAGGACCGGGCCGACCAGTGTTTCCGGAGCAGTTGAGAATGGAATCCATTGCCGCCCTGGATGCGGTGGACTATGTAGCCCTGAACCACTGGGCAACCGCAACCGAAGCGATAAGGCTTATAAAACCCGATTTTTATATTAAAGGACAGGATTACAAGGAAAAGGAAAAGGACCTTACTAAAGGCATCTATGAGGAAGAGGAAGCAGTAAAAAAGGCAGGCGGAAAGTTATATTTCACCGAGGAGATCACCTTTTCCTCTTCGCATCTTATCAATGCCTTTTTCAGCCCGCACAGTTCCAATACACGTGATTTTATAGGCAGGCTGAAAAATAAGTACGGAGCCGATGAAATTGTGGCCGAAATTGAGAAGCTGAACAAGTTGAAGATAATGGTGGTGGGCGACACGATAATAGATGAATACCATTACTGCCTTCCCTTAGGAAAATCATCAAAATCTCCCACAATCTCAAGCGTGTTTTTAAGGGAAGAGGTGTTTGCCGGCGGAGTGCTTGCCGTAGCCAACCACCTGGAACAATTTGCCGGGGAGGTGAAACTTGTAACCTGCCTGGGCAAAAAGAATTTGCAGAAGGACATTATAAATAAAACCCTATCGCGCGGGGTAGGAGTGCGCTTTTTCGAACGGGAAGACGGCCCTACCAATACCAAAAGAAGGTATATAGACAAATACATGAATGTAAAACTGTTTGAAGTTACATTCATGAACGACCACAATATTGAAGCTGCCTTGGAAAAGGAAATAATAGCTTATCTTAAAACCGAAATACCCAAATATGACCTGGTACTTGTTGCCGACTTCGGTCACGGTTTTGTAACGCCCGGCATCATCAGCTGCCTAGAATCAAGCGCAAAATACCTGGCAGTGAATGCTCAAACAAACAGCAACAACTACGGCTTCAACTATATTACCAAGTACCGTAAGGCAGACTATATTTCTATTGACGAAAAGGAATTGCGGCTGCCTTTCGGCGACAATTATGCAGAAGTGGAAACACTGGTTAAAAAACTGAAAAAGGTAGTGAAAGCCGGACAGATTCAAATTACCCTCGGACAGAACGGCTCTGTGCTTTATGAGAAAAATAAACTGTACAAGGCGCCTGCTTTCGCAAGGTCGGTAAGGGATTCGGTAGGGGCTGGCGATGCAGTATTGGCTGTAACCGCCTTATGCGCATATGAGCATGTGCCGCCGGAGGTGCTCTGTTTTGTTGGGAACTGCGTAGGCGCCCTCGCGGTGGAAATTATTGGCAATGAACACCCTGTTTATAAAAAAGACCTCATTCGGTTTATTCAGCATTTCCTGAAATAAGCTTTGGACTGCATCAGGTGGTTTTGCGGTAGTTTAGCATTGCCCAGCCGTTCAGCACTATGCCCATTATTGCTACCGCCACCAGGTGCGGGATGATATCATGAAAGCGACTGCCCTTAATCACGATCATTCGCATCACCTCAATGAAGTAGGAAACCGGAATGATATCTGTTATCAACTTTGCCCAGCCCGGCATACTGTCTATGGGGGTGAACAGGCCGCCCATCATATTGAATATCTGCACAAAGAAAAAAGTAAGCGAATTGGCCTGCATTGGCGTGTCGGAATAGGTGGAAACAAGTAGCCCGAATCCCATGATGGCAATAAGGTAAACCGATACGAAAAAGTAAAGCAGCAGCACGCTGCCAAGGGGAATAATGCCATAGAGTATGCGTGCAATTACCATTCCGATGGTGAATACAATGATACCCAGTATCCAGAACGGGATAAGCTTTCCGAGTATAAAGTGATATTTTTTTATGGGTGTTACGTTAATCTGTTCTATTGTGCCCACTTCCTTTTCGCGCACTATGTTCTGCGATGTCATGTTGCCGCCGACAAGGGTAACAAGCAGAACAAGTATGCCCGGTACCATAAATAGGTAGTAGGATAGGGTAGGGTTGTACCAGTACGACGACACAGTGGTTATTTCGGGCATCGGATTCATAGTGGCAGGCTGCACCCAGTCTACCTGTATATCTTTATTAAAGTCCAGAATGATATTATTCAGATAGCCGCTTCCCACGGCCGCCTTAACTCCGTTTATTGCGTTTACCGATACGGAAAGCGTCTGCGCTCCCTCGGTATTGAGTTTGCTTTCGAACCCTTCGGGTATTTCAACCACAATATCAGCCTTATCATTTTCTATAAGTTTATACGCCTTATCGTAAGTGGACGATAGCCCTGCAAGCCTGAAATAGCCTGAAGAAAGAACCTTGTTCATTAACCTTTGGGAATAGGCCGAATGGTCAAGGTCAACAAAGGCTATATTTATATTCCGTATGGTAAAATTTGCGGCCTGCGGTAAAATGATCAATTGAATGATGGGTGTCATAAACATCATCCGCAGCAGGTTCGGATTCCGGAATATCTGCCTGAACTCCTTTTGCAACAAAAATTTCAGCGTTCTCATTCGAGGCGTATTTTAAAGTTACGCAAACTAAGTACAAGGAAGAATAGTGTCATGCCAAAAAGAATAAGTGTCTCCTTCCAGATAAACTGAAAACCCAGCCCTTTCAGCATAACCGCTTTCACAATTATGTAATACCACTTTGCAGGAACGGCATTGGAGATAAACCTCAATATCCAGGGCATATTTTCAATAGGGTAAATGTAGCCGCTAAGCATCATGGTAGGGAGCATCATTCCCACAAGTGAAAGGGTCATGGCGCCTTGCTGGGTCTTGGCTCCCGTAGATACGAGCAGTCCCAGGGCAAGGCTTGTTATGATATACAGCGTGCTTACTGAATATAGCAGCAAAAGGCTGCCCCTTATTGGCAGGTCGAGCAGGTACACGCTTAGCACAAGGATAATCGTAAGGTTCAAAATGGATATTGCCAGATAGGGTATGGCCTTGGCAAGTATTACAAAAATGGGTTTGAACGGTGAAACGAGCAGCACCTCCATAGTGCCCAACTCCTTTTCACGGACTATGGAGATTGACGTCATCATTACGCATATAAGCAGCATCACCATGGCTATAACCCCGGGTACAAAGTTAGGAGCGCCTTTCAAATCCGGATTGTACAGCATTCTGGTATCGGTGCTAATCTGTTCCGGCGCCTCCATCGTTTCGGCAAGTTGCGACTGGTAATCGGCTATAATGCCTTTTACATACTGGTTTAGCGTCGATGCCGTGTTTGGATCCGAGGCATCGACTATTAACTGTATCTCTGCTTTATTGGTATGCAGAAGGTCGTTGTAAAAATTTACGGGAAACACCAGCGCCAGTTTAATATCGCCCGATTTAAAGGCATCATCTATCTGGCTGGCGCTGGCAAGGTTTTTCTTTATTTTAAAATAATCTGTTGAGGCAATTTTGTTAATTATCTGCTGAGAAGCAATATCCTTTGCATTATCCACTATTACAATATTGGAATCTTTAATTTCATTGGTCAGGGCGAAACCGAAAAGCACAATTTGCACAACCGGAACGCCGAAAAGCATGAGCAGTGTTTTCCTGTCGCGGAATACATGCGCAAACTCTTTTCTTATAAATGCTATAAACTCTTTCATATATCAGACCAATGCTTTAAGTTGCCTGTAATTATTGCCGTTGCCTGTTCCTGTTCAAATATTTAATCACCCGATCTTTGTGCATTTCTTGCCAGTTGATAAAATACCTCGGTAATGTTTGCAACCTTGTAGTTCTGCTTTAATGATACCGGAGTGTCCAAAGCCTTTATCTTTCCATCTACCATAATACAAATGCGGTCGCAGTATTCCGCCTCATCCAAATAGTGGGTGGTTACGAAAATAGTTATCCCTCTTTCCGAGGCGTCGTAAATCATATCCCAGAATTGTTTGCGGGTGGCTGGATCCACGCCTCCCGTAGGCTCGTCGAGGAACACAATTTTTGGCTGATGCACTATAGCAACCGAAAAAGCGAGTTTCTGCCTCCACCCAAGCGGAAGATTGGCAACCAGAATTTTAGCCTGTTTGCCCAATCCAAGCCTTTCAATGAGTTCTTCACTCTTTTCTTTTATCTGTTTATCGGTAAGCCCGTATATGCCGGCATAAAATTTTATGTTCTCCAGAACAGTCAAATCCTCGTACAGGGAAAATTTTTGGCTCATATAGCCTATGTTCCTCTTTATCTCTTCCGGGTGATGATACACATCAATTCCGGCAACCACAGCCTCGCCCGATGTGGGCTTCGACAAGCCGCACAACATACGCATGGCGGTGGTTTTACCTGCCCCGTTGGCGCCAAGGAAACCAAATATCTCGCCCTTGTGCACATCGAAGGTTATCTTGTCGACGGCCACAAAATCGCCGAAGCGCTTTGTCAGCTCCTTTGTTTTAATTACCGGCTCCTCCATCGTTCTGTCCTAATAATTGTATAAAGCAATCTTCCACGGTGGGAATCCTTTCGGTAAAATGAAGATCCTTTTCGTGCTTGCCGCGCAGGTATTCCAGCAGCAAATTCCTCTGTTCTTCCCCGTCCTTCCCCATGGTAAAATGTATGTACTCGCCCGCCGCATAGCATTGTCCTGTATTGTTGTATGACCGCAAATCCTTCAATAATGCATGCATGTTGGAAGACTTTATGGCGTAAAGCGTTTCGGGATATGAATGTATTATATTGTCGGGTGTATCCAGCGATAAAACCCTGCCCCCGAGCATGAGTGCAATCCTGTCGCACATGGTCGCCTCATCCATATAAGACGTGGATACAAGTATGGTGATGCCCTCTTTATTGAGCCTCTTGAGCATCTCCCAGAATTCCTTTCGCGACACCACATCAACTCCGGTTGTCGGTTCATCAAGAAAAAGAACCTGTGGCTTATGGATGAGGGCGCAGCAAAGGGCAAGTTTTTGCTTCATGCCTCCCGACAGTTTGCCAGCACGCCTGTTTTTAAATGGCTCCAGCATCCCGTAAATGTCTTTTATCTGATCGTAGTTTTCCTGAATGGTGGTTCCGAAAACGGTTGCAAAAAAGTCAAGGTTTTCCTCCACCGTAAGGTCTTGGTACAACGAAAACTTTCCTGGCATATAGCCGATCATGCCGCGGATTTTTTGAAAATCCTTCACCACATCATATCCGGCCACCGTGGCGGAACCTTTTTCAGGCAGCAGCAGCGTGGTAAGTATCCTGAATATGCTTGTTTTGCCTGCGCCGTCCGGTCCTATCAGACCGAACAGTTCTCCTGATTCAACCGAAAACGAAATGTCATCAACGGCGGTTACCGCTCCCTTGTTATAGGTCTTGGTTATATGTTCAAGAGTTATGGCGCTCACTTGCTGTGCATTATATTTGGCTTGGCCCTGTCAGTTAAATTTAAGGTCGCCGTACATTCCTATTTTTATGTACCCGTCGTTCGGGACACGCACCTTTATGGCATACACCAACTCCGCACGTTCGTCTTTTGTCGGTATGGTTTTAGGGGTGAATTCCGCTTTGTCCGATATCCAGTATATTACTCCGTTATAGGTCCTGTATTTGTTTTCTTCCAGATCTGTGCGCACTTTCACCGCCTGCCCCAATTTTATCATATCCAGCTGGTTTCCGGTTATGTAGGCACGGAGTATAAGGGTATCGGTGGGGGCTATTTTATATAGTGCCTTGCCCGGGGTAACCACCTCATGGTTTTCTGCGTACTTGGTAAGTACAGTTCCGCTTACCGGGTTTATTATCCTGCATTTGTCAATCTGGTCGTCCACCTGATCTATCTGGCGTTGCAGCGGGGCCACTTGCTTTTCGAGTGTTGCGGCGGTAATTCCCAGCGTTGATTTCTGGGCCTCAATCTGTTTTTTTATTATTTCCACCTGGGTATTGGCATCATCAAGCTGCTGTTGTGTGGCGGCATTGCCTTTGAATAGCCTTTCTATCCGCTTCTGATTTATGTCGGCATTGGAGAGCTGCGCATACAGTGAGGCAACCTGAACGGGTATATCGGGCACCTGGCTTATGGTGGACACTATCTGCGCCTCGAGCTGTTTTTTACGGAAGTATAGCTGGGCGCTGTCCACATACCCAATCCAGTCGCCTTTCTTTTTGGTTTGACCTTCTTCTATATCAAACTGCATCAGTGTGCCGCTGGCCTCGGTCGAAATTATTGTTTCCACCGATTCAAAAGCACCGGACGCATCCCAGTCGTTTTCGCTGTTGTGGCAGGAGAAAAGGGTAAGGGAAAGCGACAGAAGAACAGAATACCTGATAATTTTGCCTGTACCGGTTTTTGATGTTTCGTTGTATTTCATACCATTCAAGTTGTAATAGGGTGAAGAAGTATTTATGTAAGTTATTGGTTTCCTGTTGTATTTTGAAAATTGTACATGGCCTGCAATAATTGTACCTGATGAAGAAGCAGGGTCTGTTTGGCAGCGTCTTCGGAGTCGAGTTCGCTAATGTAATCGTGTATGGTTATGGAGCCGTTCTGCAGCTGGGTGTATGCCGCTTCCTTCACCTGGGTGCGTTTGGCAATGATATTATTGTCCTTATCTATAAGCGCCTGAAGATTTGAGATCAGGGCGCTTTGCTGTTTCATGGTTATGTGGGTATCAAACAGGAACGTTTGTTTCTGAATATCGGCGGTTTGCTTATTAATTTCCAGCATGCTCTTTTGGTTGTGCAGGGTATAGTACCCGCCCAGCGACCAGGAGAGCCTTACGCCGGTAATGTAGTACCATGCGGGAGTTATATTAAAGGCATCGAGACCCGGCAAGGCATTGCCTCCCTGAAAAAAGAGAGTGAGTTTGGGCCGGTTACCGGAATTCAACAGTTTTTCCTGTACATCGTAGCCTTTTTTCTCATAATCGTAAAAAGAAAGTTCCGGCCGGGCAATACTGTCGGAAGGCATAACGCTCGCAGGTATTTCGAGCACTGTTGCGTCATCTATTTTATGATTGATGAAAACCCCGAGCATGTCGCGGTAGGCTTTTTGCGATGATTGCATCTGAAGCTCATTTTGCTGCTGAAGCATAAGTTCGGCTTCAAGCTCCGACACCGAGCTGGAAAGCGCCATACCGTTATGAACAAGCTCGTTGGTTTTGTCAATGGCCGACTGAATATCCTTCTGCATGATCTCATTCTGTTTTATCTGCTCCACCGCAAGCAAAATACCGAAATAGATCTGGTTTATCCTGTTCTTCAGCTCATATAGCTGCACTTCAAGGTTCTGTTTCTGAATATCTGTATTAGCTATGTCTGATAGTTTGGTTTGCTTTATAATCCCGCCGTCGTAAATGGTTTGGTCCACCTCACCATGCACATTATATTGTTCAAGAGGCAGTACAGGAAAATTGATATTACTGAAAGGCTTAGGCAGCCCATCGGTAGGTATTGCCGTAACAGCCGATTGGTAGGTGCCCTGCCCGTTGAAGCTAACCTGAGGAAGATAACCCCTGCCTGCATTCTCCACGCTGTAGTTCCTGGTTTTATCTATCAGGTCGCTTTGCTGAATCAGCGGGTACTGCTGCTTGGCGAGTTTATAACAGTCTTCAAGACTGATGGTTTTTAGCGGCTGTTCCTGTGCTCCCGTCGCCTGACCTCTGGCGGCACAGGGGAAAAAGCAGCTAAGCGCCGCTGGCAGGTAAATTGACGCAATAAGGTAAAGCCTGTTACTTATGCGGGCTTGTTTTCGGGGATTGGTTTTTTTGCGCTTCGGTTTCATTATTTTTTTAATTGCAACATTGCCTTCATCCATTGCGGAATCAGTTTTCTGCGTTCTTTCATAAGGTCAATAAATTCTTCGTCGCTTATGTTCCTTATTTTTTTTGCCATGGAACGTGCCGAAAAAGGAAAAATGGATAAGCCGAGCAGGTTCAGCATCAGATGCCCCTCATTCATCTTAATCAGCCTTCCAGCCTTTACCTCATCTCGGTATTGCTTAAGGAACAGCGATGTGCCTATATGTTGCACCTGCGGCGGCAGACGTTTGGGGTTATTCTTGGCCTGTGTAAGCACAAACAAAGGCAGGTCGGGGTTATCTGTCAGGCGGGTGATGTAAAAGTCAACTAGCAGTTCAATTTTCCGGTAAAAGGTGGTGCTTTCGTCATTCACTATGAGCGATACACCCTTGAAAAAGCGCCCGAGGTTTTCGAGCATTACTATTTCGAAAAGTTTTTCCTTGCCGCCGAAATAGTAATTCAAAAGGGCGAGATTGATGCCCGCTTCGCTTGCGATGTCCCTTGTTTTAACGGCCGCATACCCGTGCCGCGTAAACAGCGTAAGTGCGGCGTCAATTATCCTTTGCCTTGCCCCGGTAACAGCTTCTTTTTGTTTCGGCGCTTTCATGGTTTCCGATTCAGGCCGCAAATATACAATTAAAATATTGATTTAAACAAATGATTAGGTCAAAAGATTAAAAATTAACCTGAAGTATGATAAAAATCATCATTTTGAAAATTTTGATGATGTGCTATATGGTTTTATGA
>VFSW01009611.1_pt1 | contig 13789 bp, 17 predicted proteins | sample 5358111 | NCBI WGS metagenome assembly VFSW01 (sample SAMN11554181, study PRJNA540505) | mine drainage metagenome | isolation source: sediment from site ElyBrook_90M | place: USA: Ely Copper Mine, Vershire, VT | collected 2017
AGGGTTGAACTTCGCAAGAGGCTCAAGCCTATGGCGGACTTCCCTATTTTTCAAACGCATTTTTTATGTTAAAGGATAGATACATGGACAAATCAATATACATTTTTATCCCGGAGCTTGGGAATTTGAAGATTACAGCATCGGATAAAGGTATTACATCTCTCGAGTTTGTAAAAAGAACAATGACCGGTAATGACAGGCATGGAGTGCACGACACCTCTTCTGCAATGCTGAACAAAACGGTTAGGGAGTTAGGGCTCTATGCACAAGGCAGGCTAAAAAAGTTTTCCGTGCCTGTGGATCTATCCTGTATTTCAGGCATTACAAAACTTGTGTTGAAAAAAATACAAAAAATTCCCTATGGTAAAACTATCAGTTATAAACAGCTCGCGTCATCCATTGGCAACGGCAATGCAAGCCGTGCCGTCGGCAACAGTCTCGGGAAAAACCCCGTCCCCATTATCATACCGTGCCACAGGGTGATAAAATCGGATGGTTCTCTCGGCGGATACAGCTCTGGCATAGCAATGAAAAAGAAACTGCTCGGTATTGAAAAAAGCACCACTGAATATCTGAACAGATAATTCCTTCATCTTTTTTCTCCGTCATTTCGATGCGTCCCTCGTGCATGGGTGACACCGCCGCTCATATTTTCAAATTTTGTTTTAGAACTTGTCGGTGTAACCAAAGGTCCGCAGTTCTTCCCCTACATAGGTCCGCAATGGCCATAAGAAAAACACCTTGATAAAAGATATAAACAATTATTTATCTTTTCACCCTCTGCGATAACATGACTGAGACAGGGCATAACTTAATCTCCTATCCACCAACGATGAGTGTCCAAAAAACGACCGTTTATTGGACACATGCGGCGCGGACTTTCACCGCTGGATTATCGCCTGCCCATGCAGGGCGTACGAAAAAAAGGGCGGCTTGGATACCGCCCTCTCATTTTGAATCTTGTTTTCTCTTTATAGGTAATTCACTCTTTATTTTTCATCAGCTTTCTAACCCTCAATGTATGCATAAAGCTTGAAATCATCAGAGCCCACATAGATCGTGCCACTCCGGCTGACAACGCACGGAGAAACCGCCTATGTTGCGATCATGCGAGGTCGAAGCGGTCAAGGTTCATTACCTTGTTCCACGCCGCTATAAAGTCGTGCAGGAACTTCTTCTGGGAATCCTCACATCCGTAGACTTCCGCTACGGCCCGCAGCTGGGAGTTCGATCCAAAGATGAGGTCGACACGTGTACCGGTCCACTTGATATCGCCCGTTGCGCGATCACGCCCTTCGAACAGCTCTGGGTCTTCTACAGTTGCCTTCCACTGTGTGCTCATGTCGAGCAAATTCACGAAGAAATCATTGGTAAGTGCCTCTGGTCGCTTGGTGAAGACGCCGTGCTGGGACTTTCTGAAGTTTGCATTCAAGACGCGCATTCCGCCGATGAGAACCGTCATTTCAGGAGCTGTTAGTGTCAGCAGTTGTGCCCGATCAATCAGCATGCTCTCTGCCGAGACGGCGGAATGTTTCTTTTGGTAGTTGCGGAATCCGTCTGCAGAAGGTTCGAGTACGTGAAATGACGCTACGTCAGTCTGTTTCTGTGACGCATCCATGCGCCCCGGCGTAAAGGGTACGGTAACATCGTAACCGGCATACTTTGCAGCTTTTTCGACGCCTGCGCAACCGCCCAGTACGATCAGGTCGGCGAGTGAGACCTTCTTGCCTCCCGACTGCGTTTTATTGAACTCCTTCTGAATTCTTTCGAGGATGCCCAGTATTTTTGCCAGTTGATCTGGCTGATGGACTTCCCAATCTTTCTGCGGCGCAAGACGAATGCGCGCCCCGTTGGCGCCACCACGCTTGTCGGAGCCGCGGAACGTGGACGCGGACGCCCATGCGGTCGATACCAGTTCTGAGACAGACAGTCCCGAAGCAAGGATCTTGCCCTTGAGACCCGCAATCTCCTTACTGCCGATAAGTTTATGATCAACTGCGGGCACTGGGTCCTGCCAGATGAGTTCTTCTTTCGGCACTTCCGGGCCGAGATAGCGTGAGCGGGGGCCCATGTCGCGGTGGGTCAGCTTGAACCACGCCCTCGCAAAGGCATCCGCGAATTTCTCGGGGTTCTGCAGGTAGCGCATCGCAATCGGCTCATAGCTTGGGTCGAAGCGCAAAGAAAGGTCCGGCGTGGTCATCATCGGTCTGTGTTTCTTCGTCGGATCGTGCGCATCCACCACCATATCCTCTTCGTCCACGTTCTTGGCCAGCCACTGATTTGCGCCAGCCGGGCTTTTGACCAGTTCCCACTCGTATTTGAACAGCACCTTCAGATAACCCATGTCCCATTTGGTCGGGTTCGGCTTCCAGGCGCCCTCAATACCGCTGCTAATCGTATCGCTGCCTTTGCCGCTTTTGAAACTGCTCTTCCAGCCGAGACCCTGCTCTTCGATGGGCGCGGCTTCAGGTTCACGCCCCACATTCGACGCAGGGCCTGCGCCGTGACACTTGCCGAACGTGTGGCCGCCGGCAACGAGCGCGACGGTCTCTTCGTCGTTCATGGCCATGCGCGCGAAGGTTTCACGTACGTCACGACCCGATGCGACCGGATCCGGGTTACCATTCGGCCCTTCCGGGTTCACATAGATCAAACCCATCTGCACCGCTGCAAGCGGATTTTCGAGATTCCGTTCACCGGAGTAGCGCTTGTCGCCGAGCCATGTGTCCTCGCTGCCCCAATAGATGTCCTCTTCCGGCTCCCAGATGTCCTCGCGGCCGCCGCCGAAGCCGAAGGTCTTGAACCCCATCGACTCAAGCGCGCAATTTCCGGCAAGGATGATGAGATCGGCCCACGAGATCTTTCTGCCGTATTTTTGCTTTATCGGCCAGAGCAGTCTGCGTGCCTTGTCGAGGTTCACGTTGTCCGGCCAGCTGTTGACAGGCGCCAGGCGCTGATTGCCGTGTCCTGCTCCGCCGCGACCGTCATTTATGCGGTAGGTGCCCGCGCTGTGCCACGCCATTCTAATGAAGAGCCCCCCGTAGTGACCGTAATCTGCCGGCCACCAGTCCTGAGAGTCAGCCATCAGAGCATAAAGGTCTTTCTTTACGGCCGCCAGATCGAGTTTTTTAAACTCCTTAGCGTAGTTGAAATCTTTACCCATCGGATTGGACTTGGATGAATGCTGATGCAAAATGTGAAGATTTAACTGATTTGGCCACCAATCCCGGATTGAGGTTCCGCCTCCGGCAACCTGATTGTTCTTTTGTCCCATGACAGGGCCTTTTTTGTTGTCATTCATTGTGCTATCTCCTTTCTCTTTTTTTTGCGCCCGGTTTCTCGTCCGCTGCGCATTTAAAGCAGATTCCTTTTACTTCCACCTGCGTTTTTTTTACCAGTCCGATAGAAAGTACGGAATCCGGCAATTCCAACCTATCCAGTTTATCGCTGAAAAAATCCCGCGTCAGTCCACATCGGGTACACACAAAATGATGCTGATTACTCAGATTTGCATCGAACCTGACTCTCTCGCGGGACGGGCCAAGTGTTGTGACTACACCCAAGTCTTTGAGTGGATGGCACCATTTGAAAATAGTAGCACTTTTTAACCATTTTTTAACCAATTTTCGTAATACTCTTTTGCCGATACCCAGCCAAGCCTCTCATGTGGACATACCGTGTTGTAATCCTCGATCCAATCCGCTATCTTTTGCCGTACATCTTCAACTCGCACACAGGTTCTGGTTGATATAGTCTGCACGTATCCATCGGTTTACCGCTTCAGATACCCCGTTACTCTCAGGGCTGCGCACCGGTGTATTGCATACCTCGAATCTTGTAGTAGCGATCCAGAAAGTATAGCGATAGACAAATCCGGCAATGTCTGGATATCAGAATATGCTGTAAACGTATAGGCGGCAAAATGACGGCATGCTGTCGGCGGTAGAGACAGAAGTAATAAAAGCAAATATGTATGGAAAGTAAACCTTGGCCTCTTGAATTTATAAAAGAGGAGAGTGCATCCTTATGGAAGTTGAACAGCTAATTTCAAAATCTTTTTATATACGGGGATGTCTTCGCTGGGTTGGTTCAACGCCAATTCCCCGATAAATTCCTTGCCGAGCAATGCCGACAGGGTACGCGCGTTTGTTCTTTTCGCCACAGTATCTTTTTTAGATATGTTGTTCAGCACAACACCCAATAATGGTAATCCGTGTGCCTTTATATAATCAACGGTAAGCAATACGTGATTGATTACCCCGAGCTTGTTTGCCGATACTACAAGGATAGGAAGTGAAAGCTCTTTTGCCAGATCTGCATAAGAAAATATTTTCGTAATGGGCACCAGCAAACCACCGGCCCCTTCAACAACAACGAGATCATGTTGCAGGGAAAGTTCATGGTATGTCTTTTTGATTTTATCAATATCTATGTGTCTGTTCTCAAGTCTTGCTGCAACATACGGTGCAACAGGTGTTTTAAAACGGCAGGGGTTTACCCTGTCGATGTCCCTCATGCCCGATGCTTTCATAAGTCTCACAGCATCCGACGGAATAAGCCGTTTACCCTGTTGTCTGCATCCGGTTTCCCATGGTTTCATTGCCGCGACTTTCATGCCGTTGCTCTTCGCAGCTTCTATTATACCCAGTGCGGTATATGTTTTCCCGACATCTGTATCCGTGCCTGTTATGAAAATGCCGTTCACGTTATTGTTCCCTCCCTGAAATAAATTAGCAAATATATTGATTTTATACAATCACTTGACTATAAATATATAATGTATACTTAATAGTTGAGTATACTACTAAAGATTACAAAAGGGAGGAAAAATGAGCTTTGTGAAAGGTTTGCGATGCAGAGAATGCGGTGAGATTTATCATGTAGCTCCGATACATGTGTGCGAGCTATGTTTTGGACCGCTCGAAGTAGTATATGATTATGAAAAAATCAAAAAGGTTATATCTAAAGAGGCAATATCATCCAGAAAAAAAAGCATGTGGAGATACAAAGAGCTTCTGCCCATAGACGGGGAACCGGTTGTTGGTATTGATTCAGGGTTTACTCCCCTTGTTAAATCAAATAAACTTGCGAAAGCTTTGGGGGTAAAAGAGCTCTACATAAAAAATGATACCGTGAACCACCCTACATTTTCATTCAAAGACAGGGTTGTTTCTGTTGCCGTTTCCAAGGCAAAGGAATTCGGTTTCAATACTGTTGCGTGTGCATCGACCGGCAATCTTGCAAACTCTGTTGCTGCAAGTGCTGCGGCATGCGGAATGAACAGCTACATATTTATTCCGTACAACCTCGAGCAGGCAAAGGTACTGAATACGCAGATTTATGGTGCAAACGTTGTTGGCATAAAGGGTAACTATGATGAGGTGAACAGGTTGTCTTCCGAAATAGCAGGGAAATACGGCTGGGCATTTGTCAATATTAACATAAGACCTTACTACGCGGAAGGCTCCAAGACACTCGGTCTTGAAGTTGCAGAACAGCTTGGCTGGCGTGTGCCGAAAAATATAGTAGTACCAATGGCAAGCGGTTCGCTTCTTACCAAGGTTTACAAGGGATTTAAGGAGTTATATGAGCTCGGCATGGTGCCGGACCTTGATGTTAAGCTCTACGGAGCTCAGGCTACCGGATGCTCTCCGATTTCTATGGCAGTGAAAGAACATCAGGAACTCTTCAAGCCTGTAATACCAAAAACCATAGCAAAGTCGCTTGCAATCGGTAATCCTGCAGATGGGTTTTATGCTATCGAGGCTATCAACAAAACAGGGGGATGGTCGGAAGATGTTTCAGACGATGAGGTTATTGAAGGTATAAAACTGCTTGCCGAAACAGAAGGTATTTTTGCAGAAACAGCAGGCGGGGTTACCGTGGGGGTTGCAAAGAAACTCATAGAGCAGGACAGAATACCGAAGGATGAATCTATCGTATTGCTGATAACAGGGAACGGTCTTAAAACCCAGGAGGTTTTATTCGACAAGGTTGAGCCGCTCAAGATCATACCGGCAAAACTCGATGCTTTTGACGAACTCGTAAAAGGCAAGGAAAAGACAAAGTAGATTGTAAATAATATGAAGCTATTGAATATTGAGGTAGACGACAGTATAAAAGGTACCATTCTTGAGATGGTGGGGAATACACCGCTTTACAAGCTGAGGGGATTCTTGCCAAAAAAGACACACTCCACTATCTATGCAAAACTTGAAAAGTATAACCCGGGAGGTTCTGTAAAAGACAGGCCTGCGTTGCGAATGATACTGGAAGGCATAAAGTCCGGCCAGCTTACAAAATCAAAGACCATACTTGAATCGACATCCGGAAACACCGGTATAGCCCTTGCAATGATAGGGGCTGTGCTTGGGTACAAGGTTAAGCTTTATGTTCCTAAAAACGTGAGCGAGGAAAGAAAGAAAACATTAAGTGCATTCGGCGCTGAAGTTATACTGACGGATCCGGTAGAGGGTTCTGACGGGGCGTATAGAGAATGTATTCTTGAGTATGAAAAAAACAACGAAAAGTATTTTAAACCCGATCAGTACAACAATCCCGCAAATCCACTTGCGCATTATGAAACAACAGCCCCTGAAATCATAAAGCAGACGGATGGCAAGATAACGCATTTTGTTGCTGGTATGGGTACCGGCGGTACTCTGGTAGGCACCGGGAAAAGACTGAAGGAGTACAACCCTTCCATAGAAGTTATCGGCGTTGAACCGGATTCACCGTTTCACGGGCTTGAGGGGCTCAAACACATGGAGAGCTCTATTGTACCCGGTATCCTTGATAAAAACTTCTACGATCGCGTTATTCATGTAAAAACAGAAGATGCTTATAATCTCGTCAGAGAGGTTGCAAAAAAAGAGGGCATACTTGTCGGAGAGTCTTCCGGTGCAGCACTATGGGCATGTGTGGAGATTGCGCGGGAGATAAAGAATGCATGTGTAGTTACGGTATTTCCCGATGGCGGGTCAAACTACTTCAGTACCAGATTATGGGAATGATATGAAGCTGAGGCATGCGATGGTCAATAAGATGAAAGAACATCTTGAGCAGACGTATCCTTACGAGGGCTGCGGTGTAATGCTTGGCAAGGACAATGTGGTAACGGACATATACAGGGGCACCAATATCAGGCAGGAGAGAAAGGAAGACAGGTTCGTGCTCGATCCCTCTGACATCGTCAACGCAGAAAAATATGCAAAACAACAGGGAATCGATGTGCTCGGATTTTATCATTCTCACCCCGATCATCCGGCGAGGCCATCGGCAACGGATCTGGAGAGCGCATGGGAAGGTTATTACTATATTATCGTTTCTATAGATAAAGGGGTAATGGGCAAGATCGGTTTGTTCAGGTTATCGGAACAGGCAGATCGTTTTATTGAAGAAGTAATAAATATTGAAGATTAATTAAGGAGGCAGATATGGCAATTACAGTAAGAATACCAACACCTTTGAGAAAGTACACCAGCGGTAAAGATGAGGTTTCAGCAGAGGGAAAAACGCTGAAAGAACTTCTGCAGAATCTCGAAAAAAATTACAACGGTATTGGTGCGAGGATTATGGATGAAAAAGGCGCTATACGGCGGTTTGTAAATATTTATTTAAACGACGAAGATATCAGATTTAAGAGTAATCTTGACACCCCGCTGAAGGATGGAGATGTGATATCGATAATTCCGGCCATTGCAGGCGGTGCGCCTGTCAAAAGGAATAAGATTAAAAAAAAAGTATATCTCACCTATCAAAAGAGACTGCTGAATAAACCCTTTATATGGGAGGCAAGCAGAAAGTTTGATGTAATAATAAATATAGGTACTGCATCAGTGTCAGGGGATCTCGGACTTGTAGGGGTTGAATTTGAAGGCCCGGGCAACGAGGTTGAGTCTCTGATAAAGTGGTTTAAAAAGAAGGGCGTTAAAGTCGAGCCTATAGAGCAGACAGTTCTGGAGTAATCGTACTATGTTAACGAATTTGCAAATTGAGAGATATTCACGTCATATTATCCTTGACGGCGTCGGCGGCAAAGGTCAGGAAAAGCTGCTGAAGTCCAGAGTGCTTGTTATAGGAGCGGGGGGCCTTGGATCTCCCATTTCCCTGTACCTTGCTGCAAGCGGTGTAGGTACCATTGGTATTGTTGATTTTGATGTTGTTGATATATCAAATCTACAGAGGCAGATTATGCATTCTACCGCTACCATAGGTATGCCAAAGATTGATTCTGCGGAAATAGCTATTAAAGCAATAAACCCGGATATTGCAATAAATAAGTATAACATGAAACTGACGTCCGACAATATCATGGATATCATAAAAGATTATGACCTTGTTATCGACGGTACGGATTCTTTTCCCGCGAGATATCTTATAAACGATGCATGCGTACTGGCCGGTAAAAAGAACGTATACGGCAGCATTTTTAAATTTGAAGGACAGGCGACAGTGTTTTCTTCACCCGATGGCCCATGTCTGAGATGCCTGTATCCGGAGCCGCCTCCACCGGGTATGGTGCCCAGCTGCCAGGAAGCAGGTGTGTTTGGCGTTCTCCCGGGGTTTATAGGCGTAATCCAGGCAACGGAAGCCATTAAGCTGTTGCTCGGTATCGGAAAGCCTCTCGTAGGCAGGATGCTCCTCTACGATGCATTACGGATGGAAGTACGCCAGGTAAAGGTCCGGAAAGACCCGGAGTGCCCACTCTGCGGGGAGCATCCTACGGTTACGCACCTTATTGATTATGAGGAGTTCTGCGGCGTAAGATGAAGATATGTATACTGGTGGCATTGTATAACCAGGCTCTCGTAAAAACACTGCAGCGTCTTTATGAAGATTACAAAAATAACGTCCAGCTGTTCCTTTATAATGACGGTGTATTGCTTTTAAATGATCCTTTATTTGTTGAGTTGGCAAAGTCTATGAAAACAACAATATGCAGTGTAAGTGCAGATGAGCGTAATATACGGAAGAATGATACCGTAATCTTTGGCAGTCTTTATGACCTATCCACGATGGTTTCGAAAGCAGATAAACTTATCTCTCTTACGAGGGAATCATGAAGATTACTGTTTTGATAAAGGACGGCAATGCCGCAAGATTGACTGATGGAATACGGCTTATCCTTGGTCTTACGATCAACCACCGGGTAACTTTACTGATAACGGACAAAGGTGCGGACGCCGTTTCCAGCGCACTGAAGGATACTGCCTTTAAAACCCAGTTTCTTGAGTCCATGGAGCTTTTCAGCAAAATGTCGGGCATCATGCGGACGCAAAAGCCTATTGCGGATGTTGATGCTATAGAGAGTATATCGATGGATGACCTTACAAAATATCTGCTCAATGCAGATTCTATCATTGTGTTTTAGTTCACCCCCGAAAAATGCAATAGGGAAGTAGGTAAGAGACCTGAGCCAGAGGCTGATACGTTCTATGCCGGGAAACAAAGGTATTTTTCAAATATCCGCAAAAAAAGAAATCTTATTGACCTGTCATTGCTAGCCGAAGTTGAAGCAATCCCTCTGCATACAGATTGCTTCGTCATTACATTCCTCGCAATGACAATCTTACAAGGACTTTAACCTCGTTAATAACTCCCTCAGATTTTTATGTCCAAATGCACCTTTCAAGTAAATAAAGATATTTCTTGACAAGAAAACTAATAATTAGTTAATTATATATTAGTAAATTACTTGTATATGGAATATGTATTATTATCAAGTGGTTAGAGATTGTTTTGTAATTTTACATTTTAGGATAGATAAAAAAATAGAGAGAAAACGGAGGACACTATGCTTGTTGTAGAAGACATTTCAGAGATTGCAGGAAGGTTTGAAAACAGCCCGCCTCAGGAGATTGTTTCATGGGCTGTCGGCACATTCAATAAGGACATCGCATTTGCATGCAGCTTCGGCCTGGAAGATCTGTGCATCGTGGATATGATCGTAAAGGCAGGACCGGAAACGAATATATTCTATCTCGACACATCACTGCTTTTTAAAGAGACGCACGAGCTGATAGCGAAGCTTGAGGACCGGTACGGGATAAAATTTGAATGTGTGAAAACCGAATGCACCCTTGAACAGCAGGCAAACCAGCACGGTGACGATCTCTGGACTGTCAACCCGGACCTTTGCTGCAACATCAGGAAGGTCGCGCCTCTCAAGAAGAAGCTTTCAACGTTAAAGGCATGGATGACCGGCATACGGAGGGACCAGACGCCGGAGCGCGCAAGCGCAAAGACCGTTGAACAGGACAAAAAATTCGGACTCGTCAAGATCAATCCGATTGTAAAATGGACAAGCGGTGATACAAAGGATTATATCATGAAGCACGGCATACCGTACAATCCGCTGCATGACAAAGGGTATCCGAGCATAGGGTGTCAACCGTGTACCTTCCCGGTGAAACCCGGGGAAGACCCGCGTTCGGGCAGATGGAAGGGGTTTGCAAAAAAGGAGTGCGGATTACATAAATGAACCCCGTTAGAAAGCCGGCCATAAGCTGGTCGCTTCTGACGGAACGGCATGATGAATTTAAGAGAGTATTCCCGCTATGAACGGTAAAAAGTTCTGACGGGGTAAAAGGAGGTTCCAATGGACAAAGCAACAATCGTCGTATTCTCCGGAGACATGGACAAGGTGATGGCTGCATTCAATATCGCGGTCGGTGCTGCATCTTCAGGTATGGAGGTGACGATGTTGTATACCTTCTGGGGATTGAATATCCTGAGAAAGGACAAGATGGGAAGCCTGTCAAAGGGGATTCTGCAAAGGCTGTTTACGCTTCTCAACAAGGGTGGAACAGAGAAACTGCCGATGTCGCGGTTCAATATGTTCGGTATGGGGCCCTGGATGATGAAAAAGCTTATGAAACGGTACAGCATGCCGAGTGTAAAAGAACTTTACTCGACAGCGAAACAGCTTGGCGTCAAGATGATTGCATGTACCATTACCATGGGTGTTATGGGACTCGGCAAGGAAGACCTTGTAAGTGATATTGATGAATTCGCCGGAGTGATTACCTATATAAAAGATGCAAGAGAATCAAAGATAAATCTTTTTGTATAAAGGAGGTATGTATGGATGTGAATAAAACAGTAGACGCCGTTGGTATGCTGTGTCCCATGCCTATACTAAAGACGGTCCAGGCGGTAAAGGAAATGAAGGTCGGCGATGTTCTTGAGATCACAGCCACGGACGAAGGTATTAAAAAAGATATCAAGAACTGGTGTGATATGATGGGGCATGAGCTGATTGATATTCAGGACAAAGATAACAAGATCATAGTACATCTGAGAAAACTGAAATAAATGTTTTTTCGTCTCAAACTCTTTCCTTTCTGTCCTAGAAATACTATATTACTGGTGCGAGAAGAACTGAAATAAAGAGGAGGGCTATATGAAGGCTATGATTATTACCGCGTTTGGCGGGCCCGAGGTTTTTAAAGAGCAGGAGGTACCAAAACCAAAACCGGGTGAAAATGAGGTGCTGGTTAAGGTTTATGCAACTTCGATTAACCCTGTTGATTATAAGATACGGAAGGCGGGGTCATGGGCAGGGGTCAAGCCGCCCGCAATTATAGGCTATGATGTTTCGGGCGTCGTAGAGGCGACCGGCAGCGGGGTAAGAGATTTTAAAGCCGGGGATGAGGTTTACTATACACCGGAGATCGCAGGAGGAGGGCAGGGCAGCTATGCAGAGTATCATGTAGCCAATGAGGCGATTGTTGCACGAAAGCCTTCGAATCTGAACCATACAGAAGCGGCGAGTATTCCCCTTGCAGGATGTACTGCATTTGAAGCGCTTGTTGCTACTGCAAATATAAAGGCCGGTGAGTCCATATTGATCCATGCAGGTGCCGGAGGTGTTGGATCTCTTGCAATACAAATTGCAAAGGCTCTGGGTGTATATGTATTTTCGACCTGTGGCTCCTACAATAAAGAACTCGTACGGCAGTTAGGCGCCGATCGCATTATAGATTACAGGACAGAGGATTTTGTCGACGTTATTCTGAAAGAAACAGGGAATAAAGGCGTTGACGTTGTATTTGATACGATAGGCGGTGAAACCCTGTCAAAGAGCGTACGTGCTGCAAAACATTCGGGAAGGATTGTCAGCATCGTATCGTCCAACAATAATCTTGATGCTGCAAAGGACAGGAACATCAGTGTTGACTACATATTTATGAAACGTAATCGTTCGACGCTCGATGCCCTGCGCGCATTGATAGAAAAGGGCAAACTAAAACCGATCATCGATTCGGTCATGTTGCTCAAGGATGTGGCGCTCGCCCAGCAAAGGCTGGAAAAGGGCGGGGTACGGGGTAAGATTGTATTAAAGGTCGTTGAAAACTGAGGTAGGTGAGATTATGGCAGAGAAGGAAATAACAAATAAAGGGAATGTCCAAGTTGGTGATAGTGCACCGGATTTTACGCTTGATTCCCAATCGGGAGATAAAGTTAGACTGAAGGACTTTATAGGTAAAAAGATCATTGTCCTGTACTTTTATCCCAAGGATGGTACGCCGGGCTGTACTGCCGAGGCGTGCAGTTTCAGGGACAATTATGATGTGTTTCAAAAGGCGGGTGCCGAGGTCATCGGTATTAGTTCCGATGCAGTTAAGTCCCACAGTGCCTTTGTTTTGAAGTATAATCTGCAGTTTATTCTGCTGAGCGATAAGGACCAGACTGTACGGAAGCTCTATGGAGTACCGTCGACACTCGGGTTACTGCCCGGAAGGGTTACCTATATTATCGACAAAAAGGGGATTGTACGGCACGTATTTTCTTCGCAGTTTAATGCAACCAAACATATCAGCGAAGCCCTCCGTGTGATTCAATCGTTAACCTGAGAAATGCAAGAGGGAAGTCGGCCATAGGCCGATAAGTCCTCTGGCTTAGTTGTTCATTCATTCTGGGTACCCATCCTGGGCATACAGCGAAGCTGGGTCGGAAGGGTCGTGCGATCTACCTTCTTAACGATTAAAACAGTTTAAAAGGTTTAAACGGTTTAAACCGCTGTGAGATAGCTGTCCCCTCTCTGATGATTGACAAAAGATTATGTATAGGATAAATCCTATATATAATCCTATAAATGGAGGGAATATGGGTATGGCAGTAAAGCAGGCAAACTTCATTTTACCCGAAGACCTGCTTGAAGAATTAAAGAAAAATACTTCCAAAAGGCAGCAGAGCAAAGTAGTGGCTGAAGCGTTGCGCAAAGAAATCAAACGACTGAAGTTTGAAAAAGCCCTGCAGCATAGTTTCGGTGCATGGAAAGATGATAAACATACTGAGCTGAAATCCGGCACAGACATATTTGTAAGAAAATTGAGAAAATCTACACGCCCGGGCCGCATAAAATGAAGAATATCCTTATCGATACGGATGTTCTTATAAACTTCCTGAGAGGAAAAGAAAGTGCGCGCGATTATTTGATATCACTTCAAGATGAGGTTACGGCGTGTTGTTCTGTTATAACAGTTGCCGAGATTCACGCAGGCATGAAAGAACATGAAAGACCTATGACCGATGAACTTATTGATAGTTTAACTCTTGTAGATATCAACCGTGATATTGCCGAAAAGGCAGGTCTCTATAAAAGGGAAGAAAAAAAGCAGTTTCTTGAATTGCCGGATTGTCTTATTGCCGCTTCGGCTTTTGTAATCGGAGCTGATCTTGCAACATCCAATGGTAAGCATTATCCAATGGATGATATCAAAAAGATAATCGTAAAATAACCGAGAGGAGTTGTTGCTATGAACAGACAAAAGCTCTTTATAAG
>VFSW01009612.1_pt1 | contig 13789 bp, 10 predicted proteins | sample 5358111 | NCBI WGS metagenome assembly VFSW01 (sample SAMN11554181, study PRJNA540505) | mine drainage metagenome | isolation source: sediment from site ElyBrook_90M | place: USA: Ely Copper Mine, Vershire, VT | collected 2017
GCGCCCTGGCACGGCGCCAGCGCGACGAGCGCGGCCGCGGCCCAGACGCACGCCCTCATCGCCGTCCGGCCGTATCGGGCGACTCGAACACCAGCACTCCCAGCGGAGGAAGGTTCAGCACAATGCTGTGGTCGCGCCCGTGCAGCGGCACCGGGTCGGAGGCCACCACACCGCCATTGCCAACATTGGAGCCGCCGAACGCCGCCGCATCGGAATTGAAAATTTCCCGCCACATCCCCGCGTCCGGCACCCCGACGCGGTAACCGTGCCGCACCACCGGTGTGAAGTTGCAGCAGAACAGCAGCGCCGGATGCCCATGCCGCGGCCTCCGAAGAAACACGATGATCGAGCTCTCCATGTCCCGGAAATCCACCCACTCGAAGCCCGACCAGTGATAATCCACCTCCCACATCGCCGGGTGTTTCCGGTAAAGATGATTCAGCTCGGCGACGAAATGCTGCAGCTTCTTGTGCAGGTCGTGTTCAAGCAGATCCCAGCGCACGCTGCCCTCGCTGTTCCACTCCTCCCACTGCCCCACCTCGGCGCCCATGAACAGGAGCTTCTTTCCCGGATGCCCGAACATGAACGTCATAAATGCCCGCACGTTGGCGAATTTCTGCCAGCCGTCTCCCGGCATCTTGTCGATCAACGACCGTTTCCCGTGCACGACCTCGTCGTGCGACACCGGCAGCAGAAAGTTCTCCGAAAACGCATACAACAGGCTGAACGTAATGTCGTTGTGATGGTATTTGCGATACACCGAATCGATGGAGAAATAATTCAGCATGTCGTGCATCCATCCCATGTTCCACTTCATGGTGAAGCCCAGCCCATTCAGGTATACCGGCTTGGAGACGCCCGGAAACGCCGTCGACTCCTCGGCGATCGTCACCACTCCCGGCTCCTTGTGCGCCAGCTCGTTCATCTTGCGCAGCACATCGATCGCCTCCAAGTTCTCGTTGCCGCCGTATTGATTGGGAACCCACGCACCCGCCTCTCGCGAGTAGTCGAGATAAATCATCGACGCCACCGCATCCACTCTCAGTCCGTCGATGTGATAGTGCTTCAGCCAGAAAAGGGCGTTGGAGATCAGGAACGCCCGCACTTCGTTTCGACCGTAATTGAAGATCAGCGTGCCCCAGTCGCGATGCTCGCCCTTGCGCGGATCGGCGTGCTCGTACAGCGCCGTCCCGTCAAAATAGGCCAGCCCGTGCGAATCTTTCGGAAAATGTCCCGGTACCCAATCGACGATCACCCCCAACCCGGCCCGGTGGCAGCAATCGACGAAATATTTGAAATCCTCCGGCGGCCCGAAGCGCGCCGTCGGTGTGTAGTATCCGGTCACCTGATAGCCCCACGACCCGGAATAAGGATGTTCCGCCACCGGCATCAGTTCCAGGTGCGTGAAGCCCAAGCGCACGGCGTAGGGCACCAGCGTCGCCGCCAGTTCCCGGTAGCTGAGCGGCCGGTTCCCGGGCCCCCGCAGCCATGAGCCCAGATGAACCTCATAAACCGAGAACGGCTCGTCCAGAGCATGCTTTTGCCCGCGGCGCTCCATCCATTCCCCGTCGCGCCACTCATAGCCGTCGAATCGCGCCACGATGGAGGCCGTCCGCGGCGGCAGCTCGGAGGCGAAGGCGTAAGGGTCGGCCTTCAATACCTCGTATCCGGCGATTCGGGACTTGATCGCGTATTTATACGTTGCCCCTTCGCCCACACAGGGTAGAAAGACCTCCCACACGCCTCCATCGCGCGCCCGCATCGGATGGCGCCTCTGGTCCCATCCGTTGAAATCGCCCACCACCGACACCACCAGCGCGTTCGGGGCCCACACCGCGAACCGCACCCCCTTGACTCCCTCAACTTCGACGCAATGCGCGCCCAGCGTGCGGTAGCTCTCGAAGTTCGTGCCTTCGCCGTGCAGGTGCAGGTCGAAGCTCGTCAGCACCGGAGGGAAGCGGTAAGGATCGTGGATCGATTCCACAGCCCCGTCCGAGAGCCGAAGCCGCAGCAGATACCGGCCCGGCATTTCCGGCATCCGGGCGGCGTACACGCCCGCCCCATCCAGCTTGATCATCGGTGTCAACTTGCCCGCGTCGCTGACCCACGCCTCCGCGGCCTGGGGAAGGAACGCCCGCACCTCCCAATCGCCGTCTGCACGTTGGTGCGGCCCGAGAACGCCAAAGGCGTCCGAGCAGTATCCATGGACCACTGAGTCGAGTTCTTGCCCGGTCATCGCAGCTATTATGGCAAGAATGGACTTCCGGCAAATGCCCAAAGCGGAGCTTCACCTCCACCTCGAAGGTTCCGTGCAGGCTGCGACCCTGATGGAGCTCGATGCTTCGCTCGATCCGGAGCAGATCGCCGCCAACACCACCTATAGCGACTTTGCCGGTTTCCTCAAAGCCTACGTGTGGGTCAACCGCCTCCTGCGCACCCCGGAACACTATGCCCTGGCTGCGCGCCGGCTGTTTGAGTCGCTTCACGCCCAGGGCGTCGTCTACGCCGAAGTCACCCTGTCGGCCGGTGTCGTTCTCTGGAAGGGACAGGATCTGGAGGCCATCTACGACGCGTTACACCGGGAGTCGCTGCAGGCGCCCTTCCCCGTCTACTGGATCTTCGACGCCGTGCGCCAATTCGGCCCCGACGCTGCCGTACCCGTCATCGAGTTCGCCGCCGCCCACTGCGACCGTGGCGTCATCGCGTTCGGCATCGGAGGCGATGAAGGCCGCGGCCCGGCGCGGGATTTCGCCGCCATCTTCCGGCGCGCCCGCCAAGCCGGCCTCCGCCTCACCTGTCACGCCGGGGAAACCGGCGGCCCTGAGTCGATTGCCGCCGCCCTCGACATCGGCGCCGAACGCATCGGCCATGGCATCGCCGCTGCCCGCGATCCAGCCCTTCTGCGCCGCCTCCGCGAACTCGACGTCCCGCTTGAAGTCTGTATTACCAGCAACCTCCGCACCGGCGTCGTGTCGTCGCTCGACGCTCACCCTCTCCGCCGCCTCTTTGACAGCGGCGTCCCTATCGTTCTCAATACGGACGACCCGGCTCTATTTGACTGTTCGCTCGAGTCCGAATACGCCCTCGCCGCGGCGCGCTTCGGCTTCCTCGACTCCGAGCTTCGCCAACTGGTCGAAAACAGTCTCCGCTACGCCTTCGCCCCCCGCGGCGCGCTCAGCTCTTCCTGACCTGCTCGCTCTTCGGCGGCGCCGGCGCCATCTCGCGCAGCCGGTCTTCCAGCTTCTCCACCCTCCGCATCAGATCCTCGATCAGTTGCCCTTCCGGATCCGGCAACCGCCCGTGATCCAGGTCGTCTCCCGGCTCGGCCGCGCGGCTTCTCACCACTCGTCCCGGCACGCCCACCACAGTACAATGATCCGGCACCGAACGGATCACCACCGAACCCGCGCCTATCCGAACGTGGTCCCCAATCGTGATGTTTCCCAGAATCTTCGCGCCCGTCCCGACTATGACGTTGTCACCTAATGTCGGATGCCGCTTGCCCCGCTCGTGGCCGGTGCCCCCTAGTGTTACACCCTGGTAAAGCAGCACGTCATTCCCGATCTCGGCCGTCTCCCCAATCACGATCCCCATTCCGTGATCGATGAACAGCCGGCGCCCCACTTGCGCGCCCGGATGGATCTCGATGCCTGTCAGCCCCCGCGATATCTGGGACAGCAGTCGCGCAGAGAAATAGAATCGCCGTTTGTACAGCCAGTGCGCCACCCTGTGGAATAAAACCGCATGAAAGCCCGGGTAGCAGAAAACTACTTCCAGCACCGACTTGGCAGCCGGATCGGCGTGAAAGACCGTTTCGATCTGCTCCCTGAAAGCTCGAAACATACTGATTCCTCCCATTATCGCGCGACTGTCCGCGCCCCGTCTTTTCACCGCTCCCGGCAGCGGGACCGAACAGCCCGGTATAATCTTGGATTCATGCGGCAAACTTTTGGATTCCTGCTCGTCGCCATCCTTCTCACCGGCTGTTCGTCCTCGCCCGACGAGCCAAAGCCCAAGGCGAACACCGCTCTGGTCACCGCCTCCAATCCCAATAACCCGGTCGCCAAGTTCATCGAGGTCGTCGGATTTCGGATCGCCGAGAAGGGTCCCGGCAAGCTCGCCATCACCTTCGGCGTCGTCAATCACTCCGATGCCGACATCGGCGATCTCGGCCTCAACGTGAACATTCGCACAACCGCCTCCAAGCCCGACGACCCGCCGCTGTTCTCCTTCGCGGCCAAAGTCCCCTCGATCGGCCCCAATGAACTCAAAGACGTTACCGTCGAGACTTCCACCAAGCTCCGAGTCTATGAGGTCCCGGACTGGCAGTTTCTCAAGGCCGATTTCTCTGTCACCTCGCCGCAATAAACCGCTTTTGGCCTCCGCGCACTCCGCGTTCATACAGTTTTTCCGGCGGCGCAGAGCGGGAGATATTGTTATCCTGTGTGAGGTAGGGGGCTGTCATTCGCCGATTCCAGTAGTCCTCCATTCCGAAGATGTTTCTCGGTGTCTCAATCCTGTGGCGAAATGAAACTGCAATTTCGCGCCAGGGTTCCTGAATTAATGGGGTTCCCAATGTGGCATTCCAACTGCATCTTTGCGTCACCAGGAGAAACACTCTCCCGGCCGCCAGGCCCGCGCGGCCGGCTCGCCCCACATTCGCATAACCGACGCCGGCAACCGCGCCGCCGCCGCGAATGTCTCCGGGGAACAGCTCGCACATTAATGAGGAGAAATCGATTCTTATGAACTTCAGAGCTTTTATGCTGAGCGCGATCCTGGCTCTCGGAAGCACCGCCGCGCTGAGCGCCGCGCCCCAATTGCGCCTCACTTCATCGGCTCTCGGACCTTACGTTGTAGCCGCGGGGTCCAATCTGAATAATGGTCAGGCCGTCGTCGTCAACGCTGCCAACATCGGCTCCGGCTCCTTGAGTCTTCAGGTCGCTTCTTCGGTCGCCTGGCTGTCGGCCACCGTTGGCGCGCCCCAATCCTGCACTGTCTTCAAGACGTGCTACCCGGTCAGCATCACCGGCCAGACTTCTTCGCTCGCCGCCGGCACCTACACCGGCCTCATCACCGTCAACGACCCCAATGCGATCGACGCGCCGCAGTCCATCAGCGTCACCGTGCAGGTCGGCTCTAACGTGCCCGGCTCCCTCCAGTTCTACCTCGCCCCGGGTGGCACTGCCTCGTCTTCGTTCACCACGTCGAGTCCGGTCACCGCCACCTCCTCCGCCTCCTGGCTCTCGGTTGGCCTTCAGGGCTCGGGAACCTACAGCTTCGCCGTCCCCTACAAAATCACCGCCACCGCCGCCTCCAACATGGCCGCCAATACTTATAACGCCACGCTGGCCCTGGCCGGCTCCAAACTCGCCGATGACAACAAGACGGTCAACGTGACTTTGCAGGTCACCAGTTCGCCCATCGCCCAGCCCAGCGCCGCAACCCTCAATCTCAAACTCGCCGCCAACAGCATCAAGCAGACCATCCCGGTGTCCATAGGGAACTCGGGCATGGGCACGCTCACCGTCAGCAGCGCCACCGCCACGGCCGCGAACAACGGAACCTGGCTCACTGCCACCAACAACGGAAATGTCGTTTCCGTCGTCGCCGATCCCACCAATCTTTCCCCCGGCCCCTACACCGGCACGGTGGCCGTGAAATCGAACGCGGTGAACTCGGTCACCATCCCCGTTAACCTCACCGTCGTCGCTCAAAGCGCGCCGCTGGCCAACTTCCAGGGCGTCGTCAACAACGCGACGTTCGTACCTGGTGAATCGGTCGCCCCCGGCGACATCATCGCCATCTTCGGCGAGCAGTTCCTTTACAGCGAGAGCCCGGTCTACGCCGCGGCCACTCCGCTGCCCACCAGCCTCGGCGGCTCTTCGGGCACCCAGGTCCTGGTCAATGGCCAGCCTGCGCCGCTCTATTTTGCCAGCTACAACCAGATCGACTTCGAAATGCCTTATGAGACCCAGGCCGGCCAGGCCACGATCCAGGTCGTCCGCGCCGGCCAGACCGGCAATAGCATCTCGGTCGAGGTTGCGAAAAATCAGCCGCGCATCCTGCCCTTCGCCTACGGCAATTACGGCATCATCCAAAACGCTACGCAATTGGGCTTCGCCGTCTCCCAAGCCGCGGCCACCGCTCTCGGTCTGCAAGTCGCCCATCCGGCCAAGGCGGGCACCGACTTCCTCACCATTTACGCCATCGGCCTCGGCCCGACATCGCCGGCCGCGGTCACGGGCGAAGCCGCCTCGGCGACAGTCCTGTCCCATGTTGCCCTCGCCACCAACGTCGTCTTCTCCGCCAACAATCCCTTCGCCACTTCCGTCACCGCCACGCCCAGCTTCGCCGGGCTTGCGCCCAACTTCGTCGGACTCTATCAGGTGAACGTCCAGGTGCCCGCCAACTCGCCCAAGGGCGACAGCGTGCCGCTCTATCTGGTGAACGGCGGCGTCTTTAGCAACACCGTCAACATCGCCGTCCAGTGACCCAGCGACTGTATTACGACGACAGCTACCTGCGCCGGTTCGAGGCTCGTGTCCTAAGCCCGAGCCCCGACCGACGGCTGGTTTATCTCGACCGCACCGCCTTCTACCCCACCTCCGGCGGCCAGCCGCACGACCTCGGAACCCTCGCCTCTCAGCCCGTTCTCGACGTCTCCGACGAGGACGGCCGCATCGCCCATCAACTCGAAACCCCGCTGCCCGAAGGCGCCGAATCGGTCCCTGTCGCCGGTGTGCTCGACTGGACACGCCGCTTCGATCATATGCAGCAGCACACCGGCCAGCATCTGCTCTCCGCCGTTTTTCTTCGCGAACTCGGCGCTGAAACCGTCAGCTTCCACCTCGGCGCCGAATCCAGCACCATCGATCTGGCCGCGCCCATGCCCACCGGCGCTTCCCTCGCCCGCGTCGAACACGCCGCCAATGCTGTTGTCTTCGAGAACCGGCCCGTCGCCGTCAGCTACGCCGACTCCTCCGAGCCGCTCAACCTCCGCAAGCCTTCGGCCCGCGCCGGCGCCATCCGTATCGTCGAAATCGACTCCCTCGACCGCAGCGCCTGCGGGGGTACCCACGTAAGGGCAACCGGCGAGATCGGTCCCATTCTTTTCCGGAAGCTGGAAAAAATCCGGAATAACGTTCGCGTCGAGTTCCTCTGCGGTTTCCGTGCCCTCGAGGCAGCCCGCCGCGATTTCGACGAGCTATCCTCTGTCGCCCGCTTTTTCTCCGTTCCCCGCGAGCCGGTCCTCGTCTTGGCCGAAGCCCAGCGCGCCCGCCTTGAGGACGCCGAGAAAACGCGCCGCCGCCTCGCGGCCGAACTCGCCGCCCTGCAGGGCCTCCGCGCCTACGACGAAACTTCGCCTAACGCCTCCGGCCTTCGCCTCCGTGTCGTCCGCCTCGATTCGCTTACCGATGAAGTCCGCGCCGAAGCCCAAAGCTTCACCAGCCGCCCCGCCTCCTGCTTCCTCGCCCTCGGCTCCCGCCCGCCCGCCGTCCTTTTCGCCGTCTCAGCCGACGCCTCTCCCGCCGGCCCGCGCCTGCAGTCTGTCCTGTCGAGTCTGGGTGGCCGCGGAGGCGGCAGCCCCCGATTGGCCCAGGGAAGCCTGCCCAACGAGTCCCTCCTCGCCGAAGCCGAACGCCTCCTGCTACCCTGATTGGGAACCAGATGCCGAATGGCTCCCGACGCGATTTTTGCACCCAGCTTGGACTCGGTCTCACCCTCTCTCGCGCCCTCGGCGCCGCGCCGCCGCCTACGATCACGCTCGACACCGTCCGCTCAGCACCCTCGCGCCTATCCGCGTCGGACGCCTCGGCACTCAAGCTCACCCGTTCCTGGAACGGCAATCTCTGCCGTCCCGCGCTCACCAACGCCGGTTCCGCTCCGGAACGCGTCCGCGAAGTCGTTCTCTTCTCCATCGATCACTCTCTGCCCTTAGAAACCGGTCTATATGGCGAGAGCTTCCAGATGCTGTCGCAAACGGCCGGAACGCTCGGCCAGCCGATCGACCTCGGCATGTCCGAGCGCCGCCATTACCGCATTCCCCAACCCGAAGGCGCCCTCGCGCTCACCGGCCTGCTTGCCCTGTCCCCGCCTTCCCAGCCCGTCGCCGTCTTCGCGTTTACCTCTTGCCGCCGTTTCGCCGGCCGCTTCTACCTCCGTCCCGGCTCTGTCGACATCGTCATCGACACCGAGAACCTCTCCATCGAACCGGGCGAAACCTGGCCTCTCGAAGAGTTCACCTTCCTCGACGGCCCATCCCTTCCCGCGCTCCTCGATCGCCTTGCCGCCCGCATCGTCGAAAACCATCCAACGAAGCTTTTTCCGGCCCCTCCCGCCGGCTGGTGCTCCTGGTATTGCTTCGGTCCCCGCGTCACCGCGCGCGACGTACGCGACAATCTCGACGCCATCGCCGCGCATATGCCTGCCCTCCGCTACGTCCAACTTGACGACGGCTACCAGCGCGCCATGGGCGACTGGCTCGAAACCGGCGACGCCTTCGGCGGCGGCATCCTCAGTCTCTTACAGGACATTCGCCGCCGCGGCTTCGAGCCCGCCATCTGGGTCGCCCCCTTCATCGCCGAAGCCGGCTCCCACCTGTTTCAGAATCACCCCGACTGGTTTGTCCGCGACGACGCCGGCCGCCCGCTCTCCTCCGATCGGGTCAGCTTCGGCGGATGGCGCCGCGGACCCTGGTACAGCCTCGACGGTACCCACCCCGATGCCCGCCTTCACCTCGAGTCCGTATTCCGCACCATGCGCCGCGACTGGGGCTGCACCTACTTCAAACTCGACGCCAATTTCTGGGGCGCCATTCACGGAGGCCATTTCCAAGACTCCAACGCAACCCGCGTCCAGGCCTACCGCCTCGGCATGGAAGCCGTCCGCCGCGGCGCCGGCGACGCGTTTCTGCTCGGGTGCAACCACCCCGTCTGGCCCTCTTTCGGCCTGATCGATGGCTCTCGCTCCTCCAACGACATCTCGAGAAAATGGCCGACCATCCGCTCCGTCGCCCGCCAGGGCCTCGCCCGCAACTGGCAGAACGGCCGCCTCTGGTGGAATGATCCCGACGCTGTCGTTCTCACCGGCCCTCTGACTGAGGACGAAATCCGCTTCCACGCCACCGCCGTCTACGCCTCCGGCGGCCTCATTCTTTCCGGTGACGACCTCTCGAAACTCAGCGCCTCGCGCTTCGCCATGCTCGCCAAGCTCCTCCCTCCCGCAGCCCATGCCGCCGCCTTCGACGATCTCTCGCTTCGCTCCGGCGCCGTCGATCCGCCGGGAACCCGCATGGCCTGCCTGTTCAACTGGGATGATGCCCCGTCCACCATCACCCTCCGTTTCGACCGGCCTGCCGAAATCTCCGATTTTTGGACCGGCCAGTCCCTCGGCCGCCACCAGGGCGAATTCACCGTTCGCGATATGCCGCCTCACTCGGCGCGCATCCTGGCCTGCCGCGCTCCCGCCCTCACCTTCGATGTCGCCGCCTTCGATCGGCGCCGCGTTCTCGATGCCGCCGCACGTTATCTCCACGATCCCCCGGTCACCGTCACGGCCGCGTCGTCGCCTCGCAGCGCCGGCGGCCCGCACGATTTCTTCTCCGAGGGCGACTACTGGTGGCCCGATCCCGCGGATCCCCAGGCGCCCTATGTCCGCCGCGATGGCATGTCCAATCCGGCTAATTTCAATAGCCATCGCGAATTCCTCATGCGCTTCAGCGTCCGGATGCCCACCCTCGCGGCAGCCTGGAAGCTCACGTCCGATCTCCGCTATGCCCGCCAAGCCGCCGCCCATGCCCGTGCCTGGTTTCTCGATCCGGCCACTCGCATGAATCCCTCTCTCGAATTCGCCCAGGCGATTCACGGACGCGTCACTGGCCGCGGCACCGGCATCATCGACACCATCCACTTAGTCGAGGTCGTTCAGGCTTTGCGAGTCATCGAACCCTCGGGCGCTCTCTCGCCTGTCGACATGCGCGGTATCCGCACCTGGTTTGCCGATTACCTCACCTGGATGGAAACCTCTCCTCATGGCATCGCCGAGCGCGAGGCGAAGAACAACCACGGCACGTGCTGGGTCATGCAGGCCGCCTGCTTCGCCCGCTTCACAGGTAACGTCACCGCTACCGGCTACTGCGCCGAACGTTTCCGCAGCCTCATCCTGCCCAGCCAGATGGCCTTGGACGGCAGCTTTCCCCTTGAACTCCGCCGTACCAAACCCTACGGCTACTCTCTGTTCAACCTCGAAGCTCTGGCTGCCATCTGCCGCATTCTTTCCACCTCACACGACTCGCTGTGGGAATTCCAGTTGAACGACAGCCGCTCTCTTCGCCGCGGCGTCGATTACATGCTTCCCTTCATAGCCGATAAGCGCCGCTGGCCTCTGCCGCCCGATGTGATGTACTTCGACGACTGGCCGATGCGCCAATCCAGCCTCCTGTTCGCTGCCGAAGCGTACGGCGACCAGCGCTATCTTGAGGTCTGGAAGAAGCTGCCCCCCGATTCAAGCGTCGGTGAGGTGATCCGCAATTTCTTCATTCGCCAGCCCGTCCTCTGGGAAGGCGAACTCTCGTAGCCATCCCGCGCCGCCGCCGTCAGGCATACTCCAGATAACGCTGTCGCACCCGGGCCGCCGTCTCCGCCGCCGGCGCCTTCCAGATCGATTCGTTGAAGATCTCGACCTCAATCGGGCCACCGTAGCCGGCCGCTTCCACCGCCTGCCGAATTCGCCGCAGCTCGATGCACCCGTCCCCCATCATGCCCCGGCCCATCAGCATGTCCGGCAGCGGACGGATCGAGGGCGCCTCGTGAAAGCCCACGATACGGCCGCGAGCCCGCTCGATTTCCACATAGAGCTCCGGATCCCACCAGACGTGGTACGCGTCGATTACCACGCCAACCTCGTCGCCGAATCGTTCCGCAATCGCGTTCGCCTCGCCCAGCGTCACAATCACCGACCGGTCCGCCGCGAACATCGGATGCAGAGGTTCAATTCCCAGCTTCACGCCCAGCCGCCTGGCCTCCGGTGCCAGCTCACTGATCGCGTCTTCCACCATGTGCCGCGCCCCATCCAGATCCCGGTCCGGCGCCGCTCCGCACACCAGCACCAGGACTCCGGTGCCCAATTCGGCCGCCTGCTCCAGTGCCACCCGGTTATCGGAGATTCGCTCCCGCCGCTCCTCCGCCGTCGCCGCCGGAAACATCCCGCCCCGGCACAGGCTCGACACCCGCAGCCCCGCATCCCGGATCAACCGAGCGTCCCTCCGCACGTCACCCGCAGCAAGCTTATGCCGCCATGGCGCAATCCATCCGATGCCCGCCGCGTTGCACGCCTCCACCGCCCCTTGGAGCGGCGCGTGCCCTGACGTGATCTGGTTAAAGCTCAGCCTGCCTGCGTCGACGCCCGTCAATCGATGCCTCCTAGCGCCAGCACATACCGCATCCGCTGCACCGCCATCTCGGCATCCCTTATCAGTCCCGCGCCGTCGGCCAGGACAAACAACTCCGCCAAATGCGGCAGCGACCGCCACCCCTCCTGAGCTCCCAGCATCCGGAAATGCCTCTGGTGCCCGTTCAAGTACGCCAGAAACACCACACCCGTCTTGTATGCGTAGGTCGGTGCCTGGAATATATGTCGCGACAGGGGTATCGTCGGCTTCAACAACTCCCGGTATCGCTCGGTGTCCCCTCCATCGAGAGCCCGCAGCGCCGCCGCCGCCACCGGCGCAATGGCGTCGAAGATCCCCAGTAGAGCGTCACTGTGCCCTTGTTCGTCGCCCAGAATCAGCTCGTCGTAATGAAAGTCGTCCCCCGTGTACATCCTCACCCCGGCCGGCAGTCTCCGCCTCATCTCAATCTCACGCTGCTTGTCCAACAGCGAGATTTTGATACCGTCCACTTTGGCTCTATTCTCGGCGATGATCCCCAAACACACATCCATCGCCACCGCCGGGTCCCGGCTCCCCCAATAGCCGGCCAGAAGCGGATCGAACATTTCTCCCAGCCAATGTAGGATCGCCGGCCGCTGCAGCTCGCCGAGCACCGTCCCGTAAATCCTAGCGTAATCCTCCGGCCCGCGCGCGCACGCCGCCAGCGCGCGGCTCGCCATCACAATCGCCTGTGCTCCCAGCGAATCGACGAACTCGCACTGCTCCCGGTATGCCTCCAGCACCTGCTCCAATCTCGCTCCCGCCGGCGCCGCGATCTGGTCCGTACCGACGCCGCAGGCGATTCGTCCGCTTCCGCGCTCGGCCACGGCCCGCCGCATCAGCTCCCTGGCCTGCTCGTAGCCCAGCCCTCCGCCGCGCTGCGCCGGGTCCATCGCCTCGGCAATCGCGAATCCCTGCTTCCACAAGTAACGCCTGTAGGCCAGCGTCGAATCCCAGTCAATCGTCGCCGCGCACAAGGGATCTCCCGCCGCCGTCGGGTCCACCACCACGTGCGCCGCCGCGAATGCGACGCGGCTGGTGAATGGCGCCGGAGCCGTCTCCCATCCCCGGTTCGCCCGCATCCGGTATTCCCTCAGCCGGCCTCCGCCCACCGGCAGCGTCACCGAAATTGCCACGTCCCTATACCTCCGCCAGCCGCGGCACGTCCACCCACTGCCGCTTCTGCCACGACTCGTACGCCAGCTCGGCCAGCTGCACTCCCTTGGCCGCTTCCATAAATCCGTGCGGAAACGCCTCGTCCTCTGCCACGTGCCGCAAAAACATCTCCCACTGCGTTTTGAACGCGTTGTCAAACACCATGTTGTCCGGCACGTCTTCCCACCCGTCCCGGTACTTCAGCGTCGATGGCACGTCCGGGTTCCACACCGGCTTCGGAGTGAAACTCCGGTGCTGCACCTTGCAATCTCGCAGCCCCGCCACCGCGCTCCCCTCCGTCCCATCCACCTGGATCGTCAGAAGATCGTCCCGGTACACGCGAAACGCCCACGACGCGTTCAGTTGCACCAACACGCCGCTGGCCAGCTCAAACATCCCGTACGAGCTGTCATCGGCCGTACAGGCATATTTCACACCACGCTCGTCCACCCGTTCCGGAATGTGGATCGCCCCGTGGCACAGCAGCGACTTCACGGGCCCGAACAGCCCCTCCAGCACGTACTGCCAGTGCGCATACATATCCAGGATCATCCCGCCGCCGGTCTCCTTGCGATAGTTCCACGATGGCCGCTGCGCCGGCTGCCAGTCCCCCTCGAACACCCAGTATCCGAATTCGCCGCGCACCGAAAGAATGCGCCCGAAAAATCCTCCGTCCAGCAGCCGCTTCAGCTTCCGCATACCCGGCAGAAATAATTTGTCCTGCACAATGCCGTTCTTGCGCCCTCGCTCCCGCGCCAGCCGCGCCAGCTCCAGACAGGCCTCGATGCTCGTCGCCAACGGCTTCTCGCAGTAAACGTCCTTGCCGCTTTCGAGCGCCGCCTTCACGTCGGGAAAACGCCGCGCCGTCGCCTGCGCGTCAAAATAAATCGGATACTCCGCCGATGCCAGGCACTCCGCCAGGCTCGTACTCCACCGCTCCAGCCCGTGCTCGGCCGCCAGCCGCTTCAGCTTCTCGTCGCTTCGCCCCACCAGAATCAGCTCCGGCATCAGTCTCTCGCCGCTGCTCAGCTCAACCCCTCCCTGGCGCCGGATCGCCAGCAGCGAACGCACCAAATGCTGGTGCGTGCCCATCCTCCCCGTCACTCCGTTCACGATGATCCCAATGTCTTTCATGGCCGGCCTCCCACCATAACCTCCGCCCGCGCACTCCCACCTGCCATCAGCGCGTCGTTCGGATAATGA
>VFSW01009613.1_pt1 | contig 13788 bp, 11 predicted proteins | sample 5358111 | NCBI WGS metagenome assembly VFSW01 (sample SAMN11554181, study PRJNA540505) | mine drainage metagenome | isolation source: sediment from site ElyBrook_90M | place: USA: Ely Copper Mine, Vershire, VT | collected 2017
TCCAATAGTGATGCCTGGGGGAGTCGAAATGCTTTCCACGATTCTAATGTTGGGCGAGCGCATCGAGATGGCATAAGCCGGTGTGGTTATTGCGCTTTAGCAGTAACTTGCCCTAAGGCAAAACTGTATCACGTTCAAACTATCGAGACGACAAACAAATGTATCTGGAATTGATTGGTTGGTCGAACTTTGCGCGCAACAGGGAATCAATGCTCCGGCAAGAATTGCATTTCAGATGTTCCAGATGATTCAACGTATGGTCACGAAAGTCATCCATGACTTGGGAAGCTTGATTGACGGAATGCGGGGACAGCTCCTTTACGGACCCGGCAGTGAGCGTCCCTATCGGCTTTTGTTGGACGGCGAAGACCCCGCATCTGAACGGGACCCATATTGGGGTACTCAGCGCCCAACGCGCTGCGCGGGCGGACCTATGCGGGCGGACCTAGTTGTAGTCGATCCGCAATTGCGCCCGTTTCGTGGCGAACAATGAATCCTTTAATCGGCCGGCAGGGGGAGAGTTTCAGGCAGATGTCAATGACCATTGGCCTGCATTGTTACTCGAGTGAAGCGAAATGTTCCCGCGCGATGGAGCATCACGAGCGTCCCGTTCTCTGCCTCGGCGCTCTCGCCTTTGACAGGTTCGCCATTGCGCGCCCATTTTCCGGTGGGAAGAAGAAGTTGCGCTTCAACACCCACGGGGACTTCGAGCACGATGCTTTGGTCCGTTGCATGAATTCGAATGGAACCATGCGGGGTGGCGACGGCGCCACGAACCCAGTTGAGTCCCATCAGATCAGGTCGTACCTGGACGCGCCGATAGCCCGGTTCCAGGGGCCGAATACCCAGCACCTGTTCGATGAGCCAGGACGCCGGTCTGCTGGACCATCCGTGCGCAAGGCTGACGAAGTAGCCGGTTCTGCCGTCGGCCTGAAGGCTTGCATGCGGATTCTCTTTTGGCCAGCGCGGATCGTACGCCTCCCAGAACGTGGATGCACCTTCGGCCAGCATTCCGCCCCAATAGGTTCGCATCCATTCCAGGGCTTCTCGACGATGGCCCATCTGGGCCATGGCATCGAGGACATACCCGTTGAAATAGGGACTGATGGTGGGAGCATTGAACTCGCCTGCCGCTGCGGGACGGAAGATGTGGTCCCAGATCGCGGGGTAGTCCTTAGCCGTTGCGGAACGTGCCAGAACGGCTGCGGCGTTCAACTGCCAAGTGGGGCCGTACAGGCCATTGCCGTCCTCATACTGCTGCCGAAGTTGAGCGGAGAGAGAGGCGGCGAGTGCCTTGTAACGGGCAGCGCTTTCAGAGTCGCCCATTTGATCGAGCAGCCATGCGCCCTGTTCAAATCCGCGCAGCATCTGGAGTGCGGTTCCTTCAGTGGCTTCGCTGGTAGAGGCAAAAAGCTGCGGCGACCAGTCAACGAAGAGCCAGCGATGATCGCGATTGAGAAAGTGCCCGGATGAATCGAATTCATCGCCCATGATCTGAAGCAGACGCAGCAGTTCTTCATGCTGTGGTTCGATCTCCGATTTGTCTCCACTGTGCAGGTAGAGATCGGCGAGCGCTGTAATCCAGAGCGCTGTGTAACTGGGGATTCCATTGACATGCTGTCCGGGGGGAGGGATCAGGCGGGTGAGGGTTTCGTGGAGAAGAACATAGTCTCCGAAGACCGAGGTGATGACGGGATCCATCGCGTCAAGATCGCCGGCCCACCATCCCCGGTCTCGCTTGGGCGCGTCCCAGATGCCGTCTTGCATGCAGAGATGCGCGGTGTAGGCCGCGGTGTTCCATATCCGATTCAGTTCCGGATCCGATGACTGGAATGCTCCCTTGTATTGGACGGGGTACGTGATGCCTTCGAGGCGAATGCTGCGAAAAGGGGTTTCCGATGAGCCGCCGATAAATCGAAGCCATGCGTAGCGAAAGCCGCTTTTGGGGCCGCGTGCAGTTCCCTGGGGACCCATCGTGAGAACGTTTCTGCCAAGGTAATGGGCGCCGGTCAAAGCTTCAGCTTCCGACTCGCCATAACTTACCTCAACGCGCGCTTCGCACGCGCAGCCGGACTCGATCAGCAGGCGTCCGCTGACTTCACGACCGAAGTCGAGCATGAGTCGCGGCGCATCGGTGATTCCGGCCGGCACAGGCGGGATGGAGACAGTGAACAAGCGGTGGTGAGAAGGCGCGGTCAATGCGCCGATGTTGCGGAGTTTGCCGCCCTGGTGGGTGATTGCCGACGGGGTCAGATTGAATGTTCGAAGATAGGAGGAAATACCAGTGTAGCCGGGCCAATCGTACATGCCTGCGTCGGTATTCCACTGAAAGAATTCAGCTGAACTCTCAATTGAGCCGAGCGCCTGCACAAGAGGCCAGGAGTGATCCTGGAAACCGGGCAACTGCCATCCATCGGGCGAGGCCGCGATGCTGCGCCAGTGATCGTCTGAGATTGCCAGCGTTGGACCCCGCTGATGCTGCCGCGCTGCAACAATCTTCACGGCCAGGGTTTCACCGAAGGCCATTTGCTGCACCACCGGCGAGTCGCTCGCGGCGACGATGCCATAGCCGCGGATGGCTGCGATGGCGAGCACATTCGCGCCGGCATGCAGAGCCGAACGAACGTCGGCACTGTACACATGCGTATTCAAAGGAGAGTCGGGGTCGGCATCCGATTGAAGCACGAGATTGCCATTCAAATAGACGCGCACGCGGCGCGGACCAGCGACGTAGAGGCTGGCGGCGGAAGGAACCTGGCGTAGATCAAATGAGGCGCGAAACAGGTGCGTTTCGATCTTGCGGTCACGGTCCCGATAGGTAAATTGCGCGTGATCGGGCCTTAGCGCCGCCGCATCATTTGCCGTCCAGATGTACTGTTCCTTGAGTGGGATGTGGACCGGGCGATGCAGTTTGCCCGGGTCATGTGCCGGGTCGAAGTTGCTGTCGGCTGGAATCGCGCGGCATTGAGCTGCGGCGATTACGGCGAGAAGTGCTGCGGACAAAAGTCTGTATGTCATCAGGGACCTGGATTGTTTTTGCGAGGTTCTCGGTTGGTTGCAGTCCACAGAGACATTTGACCATGGCGCACCCGGATGCGGGTTCTGGAAGCTCGCTGCCTGATCGTAGCCGACGCCCGTGCCGTCCGCGTCGGGGTTGGAAGGTTGGACATCGGTGAGGAGGGAGGGCCAGCCCTTCCCGAGTCACGGCTGTGAACAGGCCGCGATGGTGATTTGACCGGTGAAGATGTGGCGAGCAGTGCCTGCTCACCATGGTTTGGAGCGCGCCACGGAGACGCCGCGGACCTCATTCGGCCACTTGCCCGAAACTGCGCAATAGAAATGATAGAGCGCGTTGTCATGAAAAATGACGCTCGGCTTATGTGCGAACGTTTCGTCCACGGTTCCCGGCGCACCCACGTCGATCATGACCTCGTTTACTTTAGTGAAGTGGTAAGGGTCGTGGCCGACAGCGAGAAGTTCACGCGCCTTCGACTTCCAGTCATATCCGAAGTAGTACATGCCCCACAGGTGTTTGTACTTTACGACGAAGGGATTGCTGGCAAAGCGCGCGTCCGGCGAATTGCGATCGCCATTGCGCAGGATTGGGTTTCCCGCATAGCGTGTCCATTGCTTCAGGTCGCGTGAGGTGGCTACACCGGTTTGTTCATGCCAACCGCCGCCACTCGACTTCGGCAGCGTGTCAGTCTTGGCGTTGTAGTAAAGGTAAAAAGCGCCGTCATCCTCTATCAGGTTCGGCCTGTAAAGCCCGCCATGTTCCCAGGGAGCGCCATCCTTTGGAAAGAGGATGGGGTCGGTCAGTTCCCAATGCAGCAAGTCGTCGCTCCAGGCAAGACCGATGACCGCCGCGCCCTCTTCATAGCCAGCGTTCGGATATGCATTCCACGCCCCCAGATAGCGGCCATGCACTTTCTTAAGCCGTCCCGGAGAAGTCAGTTCGTCTTCACGCACAATGCAACTGAGCGCGACGTTGTAACGGGTGTACTTCGATTTCGGATCGCGCCGCGCCACGCATGCAACGCGCTCCCAATGCACCAGGTCAGAGGATTTCGCCAGGCCGGTCTGGTAGCCGGTTCCATCGAACCCGATGTAAAGCATGTGGAAGGCATCGTTGTGGTAGAAGACAAACGGGTCGTCGACCGACTTGCTATCGAAAGCGCCAGCCTCTGAAGAAGCGGCGAGAACCAGCTTTCCATATCGATAAGGGGTGCGGAATGGCGCGATGTCAATCTCTGCGCTCCAGGCACGCGACCCATGCAGGAGAGATGCCCCTGCAACTGCCCATCCCATTTGACGCCCGAACTGTCTTCGTGTGGATTTTCCTGTCATGCGAATCTTCTCCGAATTCAACTACGGTATCGTATTGCCGCTTCAATGAATGGCAGATTCGAGAACTGCCACGGCTTGCGGGTTGAGCGGAATGCCGGCCGGTCCACTATCAGGACCTGTCACTTCTTTCATACCGGCAGGCAAGGGAATGGTTACCGGTGCGGAGCCGTGATTAATGAGCACAAAGACATTGTGATCCTTGCCGGCGCGGCGGCACACCTCAATCGATGCCGGCAGTTCTTCAAATTCCGGCGTAATCCGAGCGAGGTCAAGCGCCCATTGAGCCACATTGCGCATCACCGCAGCATCAACCAACGCGCCGAGGTAGGTAATGCGGCCCTTTCCAACCTGGCGCGTAATCATGGCCGGCTGATTGTCGAGCCAGCCGTTGGACTTGCCATAGCGCATCAGAATTTCGGCGCCATTGTTGCGTGCAGAGAGTTGTTCAGCCCAAATCGTCGCCGATCCAGTACCGAAATCACCAGAAACCGGCGCCGGGGCATCGAGTGCATAATATTGCTCAACGCGTCCGCCAAGTGCGTCTGCAAGCGGTCCTGGCTGGCGCTGGATGTTAAGCGCGTTATGTTCATCTTTCATGCCGGAACGCGGACCCAGGAGAAGATGCCCTCCCTGTCGTACATACGCAAGGAGTTCTTTGCCCAACTGGGGCGAAATGAGGTTGAGGCTCGGAGCAAACACGAGTTTGTACTGCTGAAGCGGCGCCTCCGCATTGACGATGTCCACAGTGAGCCGCCGATCGCGCAGGGGACGGTAGTAGTCGAGGAGAATGTCAAGCTGGTCATAGTTGCGATTATGGGGCTGGAAATCAATGGCCCAGCGGCTGTCGTAGCTCTGAAGTATTGCGACCTGGGCCACCGGGCTCGTTCCCGCCAGTGTAGCGGCCGCCTGTTCAAAACTCGCGCCAGCTTCTTCTGCTTCCTTGTAGATCGGAAGGGGTTCGCCGTCCGGACCTACGATGGCTCCGTGGTATTGCTCCTGGCCGTTGAGCGCGCTGCGCCACTGCCAGTAAAGAACCGCGTCGGCGCCGTGGCCAACGGCCTGCCACGCCATGGCCCTGGTTTCGCATCGATCGAGCGTGTCGTTCACTGGAGCCCAATTCACGGAGCCAGGCTGCGTTTCCATCACCCAGAAGTTGGACCTCTTCCATCCGCGCACGAAATCATGCATGAACCCGTTGCGAGCGACATTGAGATGTCCCTCTCCCACGTAATCATCCCATGAGGCAAGGTCGAGCTCGCGCGTGATTTCGTAGTGATCGAAGTTGTCTGACCATCCTAATCCTCCGATGTTTGTTGTAATGAATTGCCGCGAATCGGCATGCTTGCGAATCGCCACCACCTGCACGTGTTGAAAGTCCCGCCACGTGTCCGTGACGAAGTGCTTGTGCTCGAGTAGCAGGCCGGGGTTGCCGCTGGCTGAGGGGAGCGGGATCTCACTCCACCTGTCGTAGGTCTGGCTCCAGTACGAGGTAGACCACGCGCGATTCAGCACATCGAGGGTGGAGTAGCGTCGCTGGAGCCACGCCTGAAACTGGCGGCGGGTCTCGGGATCGAATGACTCGTCGGTGAATTCATTTCCGATCTGCCAGCCAATCACGTTGGGATCGTGTCCGAACCGCTGTGCCAGTCGATCGACAATCTCGACGCAGTATTGACGATACTGCGTGTTGGCATAGTTAAACTGGCGGCGCGAGCCGTGCTCTGCCCTGCGGCCGGTTGCATCGACGCGAAGCGTTTCAGGATGGTCGGTGGTCAGCCACGCGGGCGGCGCATCTGTTGGCGTGCCGATAACGACCGCGATGTGATGCTTTTGCGCGGCGCGCACGGCCCGCTCCAGCCAGTCCAGATCAAAGCGGCCCTGGGAAGGCTCCTCGCGACTCCACGCAAACTCGCCGATCCGCACTACGTTGAAATGTGCTTGTTCCATGAGCTCGAGGTCCGCTTCCCAACGGGATTCCGGCCACTGCTCGGGATACCAGGCAGCACCCAGCAGAAGCGATGGCGCGGCGGGACTGGAACCCTGGATTGTCGCCGGAAGCAGGCAGATCGAGAGTGCAGCCAGAATTCCGTATCGACGCAGATTTCGCCGAAGGCGGATCTGGCCCCCTGATCGCATACGCAGGATTCCGCTCAGCGGGATGTTTCTCATTCGAAGCACTTGTATCACATGAGGCGAAGAGGCCCAAATTCGTCGCAGGATGAGGAGCATGAAAGGGTGTGGACTCAGTTCCGCTACCAACGGTACGCGCCGCAACTCCGGGAGTGAGGCCAGAAGATGGCGTTGAGGTTGATGCGGGTGTGCCGGAAACATATCCCCGAAGCTTTTCACGACGTGCTCGCGGGCCGCCGCGCTTTCCGTGCTGCGTGTCACTTCGCGGGCAAATTTCGTTTCTCCGTGGGTTGCGAAGCCGACGCGAAACGGACGAGCCTTGATCGGGCCAAAGCTGTTGCGGCAGACCCTGGGTTCGGCCCGCTCTATCAATCCCCCGTGAATGAGGGTCCGGAGCAGGCGAAAACTCGTTGTTTTCGGCAACCCTGTTCGCTCGATCACTTCGAACAGAGCCAGTTCCTCTCCCAATGCTGGAAAGCTTGGAGCACTTCGCAGTCACGAAGCAGGGTTGCTCCGGAATCTCGTATTGTCGACCAGGGCTATGTCCGTTGCGGTGCTACGCAGGACGCCTCATGACCAGTAGAAGATGTTCGCAAACCAGCACCGTTTCGCTTTTCTGGTTGAGGATCGTGGTTGCCTCGACTACGACTCCGTAGCCTGGTCTTTTGGCATCGTCCCGTTTCTCCTTGATCGTGACTTCGACATGCAAGGTATCACCGATGAATACGGGGCGCACAAAACGCAATCGGTCGTATCCGTAGGACATCGCGTGGGGATTGATGACGCCCGCGGCCATTCCAATCCCGACGCTGAAGATGAGGGTGCCGTGTGCGATACGTCTGCCAAAAGGCTGGGTGCGACACCATTCTTCGTCCATGTGGTGGGGATAGAAGTCGCCCGTGTGGCCGGCGTGCAAAACAATGTCGGTTTCTGTGATGGTGCGGCCGCCGGTCACCCGTTGGGTGCCGACTTGATAATCTTCAAAATACAGTGCAGACATTGTGATCCTCCTGCCTGGTACAAGAAACAGCGCGAGGGCATTGCCGCGACACCAGGATTGTTCTTGCCAAATACGAAAACTCATTCTACAAGTAGCAAGTGTTGCAGGTGTATTCAAATCCAATTGAGCAGCCAGACATGAACGGCACCAATCGCGACTTTCTTCGCGGCATTACATGGAATCACACGAGGGGCTACCTGCCCATGGTTGCGACCGCGCAGCGGTTCAATGAACTGCATCCTGAGGTCACCATCGAATGGAGCTTCCGGTCGTTGCAGGCATTTGCCGATGAACCACTGGCCAGGCTTGCGGAGCGCTTTGATCTGCTGGTGATTGATCATCCTTCGATCGGCGCCGCGGTTGAGAATGGGTTGATTCTGCCGCTCGATAGCTATCTGGATCACGCCTTTGTCAAGGATCAGGAGAATCACTCGGTCGGACCTTCGCACCGCAGTTATTCCTACAACGGAAGCCAATGGGCTTTGGCGATTGATGCGGCGGCTCCGATAAGCGGCTGGAGGCCCGACCTTCTTGCCCAGGCAGGCGCCGGCGTGCCGAATACATGGGAAGAGTTGCTGGAGCTTGCGCGGCGCGGTCTTGTGGCAGTGCCAGGGCTGGCTATCGATAGCCTTATGCATTTCTACATGCTGTGCGCAGCATTGGATGAAGAACCCTTTCAACGACCGGGCCGGTTGGTTTCGACCGAATGCGGCGTAAAAGCACTGCAGGCGCTGCGAGAGCTGTTCCTGCTTTGTGACCCCGCATGCCTCGATCGCAATCCGATTCGAACATGGGATCACCTGGCATCCAGCGACGCCGTGGCCTACTGTCCTTTCGCGTATGGATATTCCAACTATTCGCGCCGCGGGTACGCAAACCAATTGGTCGAAGTCGGGGATCTTCCTGCCTTTGATCGCAATGTTCCTTTGAGATCTGTATTGGGCGGCGCGGGGCTTGCGATTTCAAATCGTTGTCAACAGCGCGAGATCGCAGCAGAGTACGCGCGATTTGTAGCCGGTGGAGTATGTCAGAGAACGATCTATTTCGACGCCGGCGGCCAGCCAGGCCATCGTTCGGCCTGGATCGATGCGGAAACGAACCGCCGCGCGAACGGATTCTTTCGCAATACGATAGCAACGCTCGACCGCGCCCTGCTGCGACCGCGATTCAACGGCTATCTCGATTTTCAGGACGCTGCATCTCAGCTTGTGCACCGCTACCTGGTTCGAGGCGGTTCGGAAGTCGAAGTTCTTGCGGAGTTTGACGCAGCACTGCTCGCAGCCAATCGTAATCTGACCGAAGGGATAGAATGAGACCACTTGAAGGACTGCTCGTCATCGATTTGGGCCAATTTCTAGCTGGACCGTCGGCGTCGCTACGCATGGCCGACCTGGGCGCGCGCGTAATCAAGATCGAGAAACCCGAAAGCGGCGACCTGTGCAGGCAACTGTATATTTCAAATCTCGAACTGGATGGCGACAGCACGCTGTTCCACTCGATCAATCGAAACAAAGAAAGTTTTGCGGCTGACCTGAAATCGAGCGAGGGACGGGCAGCGCTCGGCGAATTGCTCAAGCGCGCGGATGTCATGATTCATAACTTTCGCCCGGGCGTGATTGAGAAACTCGGATTCGATTATGAAGCAGTCAGCAAGATCAATCCGCGGATCGTGTACGGAGAAGTCAGCGGCTACGGCAAGACTGGCCCGTGGCGGAACAAGCCAGGACAGGACCTGCTCATTCAGTCTCTCTCCGGACTTGCGTGGCTGAGCGGGAATTCGGATCAGCCTCCGGTGCCGGTTGGAATCGCCGTGGCAGACTTGTTTGCGGGGGCACATTTGACCCAGGGTATCCTCGCTTGCCTGGTGCGCCGTGGAATGACCGGGGTTGGCGCCAAGGTCGAGGTGAGCCTGCTTGAATCCTGTCTCGATTTCCAATTCGAAGTCCTGACGACGTTCTTGAATGACGGCGGCAAGCTGCCCGTTCGCAGTTCAGTCAATAACGCGCATGCTTACCTCGGCGCTCCTTACGGGATCTATGAAACGAAGGACGGATACCTGGCTTTGGCAATGGGATCGGTGGTTCGACTTGGCGAGTTGCTCGATTGCTCCGCGCTGCTCGAGTTCCACGATGCGGATGGTCTCTTCCGGCGCAGGGACGAGATCAAGCGCGTTCTTGCAGATCATCTGCGCACCGGGACGACAGGACGCTGGCTCTCGATACTGGAGCCAAACGATATCTGGTGTGCTGACGTGCTCACCTGGCCGGAACTATTCCAGCATGAAGCATTTCAAGCACTGGACATGGTGCAGCAGGTCTCCCGCAGCGGAGGCATCAATATGCTCACCACTCGCTGCCCGATCCGCGTAGACGGTGCAATTCTGAAATCCGGCAAGGGTGCGCCTCGCCTTGGAGAGGACACCGGGAAGATCACCGCGGAGTTCTCCATCAAGTCCGGCGCGTGATGCACACGCATCGAGACGGAGATACCCTTCGCAGAGATGGCAAGAATGAGCCAGAGTTTCCGAGTCGCGGTAAGAAAGTTCGAGCCGTTCGAGTCTGCCATGCGGAAGCAGTGGCACGCCTTCAATCAGTCGACCGATTGCGGGCTGGAACTTGAACTTGACGTCTTCGAACTTCATTCTCTCTACGATGTTCTCTTCGAGCAGAAAGGGAACTCTTCGGGCGAGTACGACCTGGTCTTTCTCAATACCGATTGGGTGGCAGCGGCATATGCAGCCAGACGTGTTGCGGACCTGGCGCCTTACATCGCGGCAAATCCACCGGACGGATATCCGGATGGCTGGACGCAGTCCCTGTTGCGACTCCAATCGATCGACGGGGCGGTTCTGGGAGTTCCTTACCACGATGGACCGGAGTGCCTGGTATTCCGCAGGGACCTTTTCCAGGACGAGAGGGCAAACCGCGCGTATGCGGAAAGGTTTGGCACCACGCTGCGGGTCCCGGAAACGTGGGAGGAATTTCACCGAGTCGCCCGATTTTTTCACCGCCCGGAGAAGGGGCTATGGGGCACAGCCTTTGCGGGCTTCCCCGATGGCCATAACACCGTTTACGACTTCATGCTGCAACTTTGGACGCGGGGCGGCTCGCTGTTTGACGATGCGGGTAAGCTGCGGTTTCATTCTTCTCAAGCTGTCGCTGCCCTTGAGTTCTACCGCTCGATGATGCAGGACGCACAGGCTGTTCATCCCGGTTCACTTGAATTCGATTCGGTTCAGATGGGGCAGACCTTTGCCGAAGGGCAGATTGCAATGATGGTGAACTGGTTCGGCTTTGCCGTGTGGGCAGAGACCAGTGCACACTCTCGCGTTTGCGGAAGGATTGACCTGGCGCCCTTGCCATCCGCGCCCGGATGCTCAAGCGCATCGCTCAATATCTACTGGTTGCTTGCCGTGGCAGCAGGGTCTCCGCGTCCTGACCTCGCATATGCATTCTTGCGCCACTGCATCAGCCCGCAAATGGATAAACTGCTGACGCTCGAGGGAGGCGTGGGGTGCCGCAGGTCAACGTGGGAAGATTCGGAAGTTCACTCGGTGGTGCCACACTTCAATCGACTTGAGAGTCTTCATGCTAACGCTCGCGAGTTGCCGCGGCTTGCGGAATGGCCATCTGTTGCAACTTGTATCGACAGTTTCATGCGTGCCGCTGCGCTAACAAGGGATCCAATTGAGCGCCTGCTTATGGGCGCCGATGCAGAAATCGCAAAGCTGATACCCCTTCTCGCGCCGGGAAATTGAGTTCGCTCAAAAGCAGCTACTCGTCTTCCCATCGAATGGGTTCGGGATTTCCGTTGCTCGCACGATAGAAGGCTTCAACAACCTGCATTGTTTGATAAGCATCCTCAACGCACGTGGGCAGAGTTTCAATGGATCCCTCGACGAATGCCTGAAGTGAGCCCATGGAGCCGGCAAAAGCGTCGGGGAACCATTGTCCATTGACTGGCTCGTCTTGCCAGTGCGGGTTTTTCGAAGTGCTGTATCTGAGGTTGTCGGGCTTGCCTTTGGGATAGTCGAGGATCACTCCAAGAGTTGAACGCATGGCACCCTCGGTTCCCTCCCATTGCACAAACGCACGTTCCATCTCATCGCCGAAGCGATAGTTGTGGTTGGTGGCGATGAAGGCGCGCTTCCAATCACCGTAGTCCATCACAATGACTGACTTAGTTGCTTGAAGTGACGGAGTGCCCGGATTGCGTACTGTCTTGCCATAAACGGCACGTGGATTACCAAACCATGCGCGCACGAGATCGATGTAGTGGATGCTATGGTAGAGAACTTCGAGTCGAGGCGCCGCCGCAAGGAAGGTCCATTGCCCCCACGGCGTCAGCGTCCTCACCTGCACCTCCATATCGTGGATTTCTCCAAGGATGCCGCCTTCCTGAAGGCCGCGCGCACGCAGGATGGTTGGAGCATAGCGCAGCTGAAAGTTTACTGCGGCGGTCAAGCCCTTAGCGCGGCAGAGACCGCGGATGGCGCGCGCCTCGGCAAGCGTTTCGCCCATCGGCTTTTGCAGCAGGACCGCGGCTCCGTCGGGAAGCATGGGAATGAGGCTCAACAACTGGGAAGCCGGTATTGCTACATCAAACACAGCCTGGCGCGGCGCAGCCTTGATACACTCTGCGACCGATTCAAATGCCAGACCGATGCCGAATTGTTTCGCGACTTCGGCGGCTCTTCCAGGCACCGGATCGGCTAGAGCGGCTACTGGAAAGCCTGCCCGGGCGTATGCGGGCAGATGCGCACTGCGCACAATGCCGCCTGCGCCGATGACGACGATCGGCAATGGCGCAAGAGGCCGGGGCGCGATTGAAAAAGGCGAGTGCATTCCACCTCTCGAACCTTACAAAGGCCGATACGCTGCATGATGATGCCTTGTGATCCGGGCAGGAAGTCCAATGGCCCGGGATCGCGACGGAGAGCGCTTGATCGTCGTCGGGCTCGTCTATTTTGCGAACAACTTAAGATCGATGCCGTCACCCATCGCTTTATAGCCTGCATCGCTGGGATGAAGGTGATCCCCTGATTCGTACGCAGGATTGAACTGGCCGGGATTGCCAGGGTCCGAGGTTATCCTGTCGAAATCGATCACGTTATCGAAGGTTCCGCTGTTGCGAATCCAGTCGTTGACCGCCTTGCGTATCTGTTCGCCCTTATCGGAATAATAGGAGGCTCCAAGGTAAGGAGTCAGTGTGGCGCCGATTGCCTTGATTCCATGCTGATGCGCTATGTCGGCGATTTGGCTGAGTCCGAGTTCCAATTGCCCGGCGGTTATCTCGTCTTCAGGACCCTGCAAACGCGCCAGCCTGCCGATGTCGTTGATGCCTTCAAGCACAATAAGGTAGCGAACACCGTCTTGCGCAAGCAAATCGCGATTGAGTCGCGCCAGTGCGCTTGGCCCGTAACCATCATTCACGACGCGATTGCCGCCGATCCCCTCATTGAGCACCGACACCTGCCCAAGGCTATGATCCTGAAGCAGGCGTCCGGCAAGCACATCGGGCCAGCGACGATTGGCATTCCGCGTTGAGTGCGCGCCATCGGTAATCGAATCACCGAGCGCAACAATGGCGCATCCACGGTCGGAAGCAGGAACTTCGATTCCATCGAGAAAATACCAGGACGGCAAGGCGTTCGACTGCGGCAAGCTAGCCATGGCGGCAACATCTCCGTTGGCGGCGAAGTTGTCCTGATTGGCAAAGTCATGGAAAGTCTCCGCACGCATGACCTGCGGCGGGAGAAAGAAACTGACCGCTACGTCTGACTGCGGCGAAACCTCAAAATTGACGGGATCGGACATGATGGCTGACCCAGGAGGGATCTCGACTGTCGCCGAACCACCGAATGTAATCGCATGGTCTGTTCCACTGCGGACCGATGATCCACTTTCGCTGATGGCCACATGCGCATCGGTAATGGTAAGCGGATCACGGCCAAACTCGTTGGTAAACCGGATGCGAATTTGTTTGCCGCCGATCGAGATATGTGCGATCTCGCGAAGTGTGACTCCGCTGAAGGCGTGGACCCGGAAGCCGCCCTCCGCCGGCATGACAGACGTCGACCATGTACCCACCCAGCGTATGCCTGAAGTCGACTCAGCGGCGCCGTGTGATTGCAACGAAAGAAACAGGGAAACCAGGACAACAAAGACGCTCTTCCGCATGAACATGCTTCAAGTTCCCCTTTGAATGGAGAGTGGGCTGACGAGCCAGGACTGAACTGAACCAGCTCGTCCCGTAGCATTTCACATAAGCCCGGAGATGGCAATTGCGATTACGACCAGTTCTGCAGGATT
>VFSW01009614.1_pt1 | contig 13788 bp, 22 predicted proteins | sample 5358111 | NCBI WGS metagenome assembly VFSW01 (sample SAMN11554181, study PRJNA540505) | mine drainage metagenome | isolation source: sediment from site ElyBrook_90M | place: USA: Ely Copper Mine, Vershire, VT | collected 2017
GCTTGCAGTTCCTAAGTCATACTCAAAAAAACGCTTGGAGGCGTGTTTAAACGGCTCTGAGCAACCAATTAAGAAGCCTGACGCATCAAATATTTTGAAATCTGTGGAAGATGGGCTAAACGGGGTGGTTTACAAAGACGATTAACAAATCATCAACCTCCATGTAACCAAGGTTTACTCAAGCCAAGGCGGTGTGGACATTTGCGTTAAGGAGTGCTTGCCATGAACATCTTTGTTTATACAAAAAGCAAATGCCCTAACTGTGTTGCTGCCAAACAACTTTTAAAGTCTAAAGGGCTAAAGTTTATTGAGAACGACATGGACACAGAAAGCGTCAGACAAGCCTTTTACTTTGCTTACCCAGATGCCAAACAAATGCCGCAAATCTTTATCAATGACCAACGGGTAGGCGGTTTGGCGGGCTTACAGGCGGCTTTAAAGGACTTAAACCTATGAAAGCACCGTACAAAGCAATTGAATTTATCTTGGAAAACGCACCAAAGTTTGCTCAAGCCAAGGCACAAAGGGTGTATTTGGAAGAATTTCGCAAGACTAAAAAAGCCTTGTTGATGAAAGATGCCATGACCAAAGGCTTTGATTCGGCTGTGGCACAAGAGCGTGAAGCGTATGCACATCCTGAATATCAAGAACTTTTACAAGGCCTGGCTACGGCAATTGAGCAAGAAGAAACTTTGAAATGGAAGCTAAGTGCTGCCCAGATGAAGTCAGACATTTGGCGATCAGAGCAAGCAAGTGAGCGTTTGGGCATAAAGACAACGGAATAACCATGACACAAGATGAAATCATTGAGATGGCTAGAAAGGCTGGTTGTATACCACGTAGGCATCCAGAATACTGGGAAAACGTGCAAGTATTTGCAACCCCAGATGTTCTTGTTGCATTTGCCAAACTAGTAGCACAGCATGAGCGTGAGGCGTGTGCAAAGTTGGCGGATGAAAATGCCGCTTATTGGGCTGGATACAAGATTGCCAACGCAATCCGAGCAAGGGGACAAGCATGACTAACGAAATCATTGTGGAAATGGCTATTGAAGGTCATTCAAGCACAAGAGATGCTATTCGTTGGGCAATGGCTCAAGAGCGTGAGGCGTGTGCAAAGGTTTGTGAAGAAACAACTGCTTCATGGACTCAACATCTTTACAACGAAGGTTGCATAGATTGCGCTAAAGCAATCCGAGCAAGGGGACAAGCATGATGTACCCTAAACACAACTATGTCCGAAGCCAAAAACTGCTTAAGTTGGTGGCAAGCCTAGACTGCCAATCCTGTGGCGAATCCTATGGGATACAAGCCGCCCATTCAAATTGGGGTGGTGGCAAGGGTAAAGGCATCAAGGCTGATGACAACTTGGTTGCAGCCCTGTGCTTGAAATGCCATTACGAAATAGACCAAGGGGCGCATTTGTCAAAGGACGAGCGCAAAGAAATGTGGTTAAAAGCCCACACAGCAACAGTTGAGGCACTTGGTGAGCGTTGGCCTACCGAAGTGCCAAAACCCTTAATATGAACGCATATTGGGTAAAGGTGCGTCTTTTTGTGAGCCGCCCTTGTGCGCTTTGTCCAAGCCTTGAGCCTCATGGTGCTTCAGTTCTTTTTCTAAAGCAGCAATGCGCTTGAGTTCTGAGCGATGTTCAGAGACTTTTTCATAGTGACCGCCACTTGTAGGCTTGCCCTTTGACTCTGTGATCTTGAAGTTTGTAGCCATGATAAATTCCTGTTAAAATGGTGATTGACATTGTGCCACATAGCGCATAAAGTCAAACCATAAATTCTTTGCAAGGAAACATCATGGGAAAAGCTGATACAACAATGGCTAAGAGCACAACTGGTGCAACTGCTCCTAAAGGCGCATCTTCATCTGACAAGTCAGGTGAGCGCATGGGCAAGACTGTCAACGCTGTTGGCATGGGTAAAGAAGATAAAACTGGTGCTGACAAATTGTTCAATACAGGTCGCACAGACGGTATCTGCTACACAAAAACCCGTTCAGAATACCGCTAAAAAGCGAAACCCAAACAGCCGAGCAGGGCTGAATGGGCTTCTAGGCACAACAAAGAAAGGTTGTCATGCTTAAAGAGAATTGTAAGGCTTGTCGTTACTTTAACGATATAGGTCAAATGGGGCAATGCAGACGTTACCCCACATATCAAAACCGCCATTACACAGAATGGTGCGGTGAATTTTCTCCGAGTGTAGTTGCCGTTGAGAGTTCGCCCGTCCAAGAGGCGGGTGCTTTTTCTGAGCCGCCAAAGAAACGTGGTCGCCCTCCAAAGGAAGCAAAATGAACTTGCAGCCCTTACGAGACAAAATCCTTGTGCGCCCCGAAAAGCGCATTCAAAGCACCTTGTACGTCCAATCGGCTGAAGCTGACAGCCGTGGAACTGTTGTAGCCGTTGGCCCAGACGCACTAGCCGAAGGTCTAAACGTGGGTGACAAGATTGCCTTTGGCACATTCCACAAAGACTACAAAGACGAATACCTAAAGTTTGAGGAAATCAAGCACAATGAGGAACGCTTACTCAAAATGAGTTGGCAAGATGTTTGTTTTGTAATGGAGGAAGAATAATGCCCTTGATCAAATCCAAGTCCCCTGAAGCGTTCAAAAAGAACATTAAAGCCGAAGTCAAAGCTGGCAAGCCTATTAAACAGGCCGTTGCCATTGCATATTCGGAAAAGCGTGAAGCTATCAAGAAGGACAAGAAGAAATGAAAGAGCAACTTCAAGCCCGTATTGCTGAACTAGAGAAGCAAAAAGAGCAAATGTTGGCTAACTTCCATGCCATTTCAGGTGCTATTGCCGAGAATGAGGCATGGTTGCGTCAACTTGACAAACCCTTAGAATCACAAGAATGACCTTTATTTACGCATTGGCAGACCCAGATACTGATGAAGTTCGGTATGTGGGTAAAGCCGACTGCGTAAAAGAACGTTACATGGCGCACATGAGAGAAGCCAAAAGCGGCAAAAACTCACATAAATGTGCATGGATTCGCAAAGTCATTGATAAACAACAAAAGCCTAAACTAATTGTTTTGGAGGAAATATCCCAAGATGATTGGAAAAAGGCTGAAATTTATTACATAGCTGAATTTAGAAAGTTAGGTCACAATTTAACAAATCTTGCAAAAGGTGGAGAAGGCTTTGAGTCTGGCTATGTGCAAGACAATTTGTTTAAATTAAAGAAGTTTTTTGGCAAACGCTATAACGAAGCCAAAAAGTCCAAGAATTACGCTTTGATGAGCCGATTAGCATTAACTATGGTCGGATTAACTCAAACAAGGCCAGAGATTGTGCCTAAACGATGGATTGGCATTCAATTGCCATAAGACTATGGAAGAAACTAGACCTCGTGGCAGACCCACATCATTTAAAGAAGAATACTCTGATCAATTGATTGAGTATTTTGACAAAGTGCCATTTGAACGTGTCCCATTGAAAGACAAGAATGGGGACGAAAAAGGCTTTGAGTTAGTGCCTACTATGTTTCCGACTCTTGCACGTTTTGCCACAATGATAGGGGTGACAAGAGACACTCTTTACGAATGGTCGGTTGCTAAAAACGAGAATGGTGAACTAAAGCATCCAGATTTTTCCTACGCCTATAAAAGAGCTAAGGAATTTCAGGAGGCTATTCTTGTTGAAGGAACAATGGCTGGCGCTTTTCAGGCTAATTTCAGCATCTTTACAGCCAAGAACGTGCTTGGTTGGCGTGATAAGACTGAACAAGAAATTACTGGTGCAGACGGTGCTGCTTTACTGTCGGGCATTCAGGTCAGCTTTGTAAAGCCTAATGAGTAACGTCTTGGACACGCAGACGCTAAAGCGAAGTGGGTCTTGGTGGAATCCCAAGAACTAATTTATGTCTGAAGTATCACAAGCAATTGCCAAAGCAGAATTTCCACTCAAGCTAGAGTGCCTGTTCAAGCCATCCCGTTACAAAGTCCTTTATGGTGGACGTGGCGTGGCTAAGTCTTGGGGGATTGCTAGGGCTTTGCTGATCAAGGCAGCGCAAAACCCATTACGCATTCTTTGCGCCCGTGAATTCCAAACATCCATCAAGGATTCGGTTCACAAGCTACTGTGTGACCAGATCGAGGCGCTTGGCCTCACATCGTTCTATGAGATCACCCAAACCAACATTAAGGGCAAAAACGGCTCTGAGTTTAGTTTTGTGGGTCTGAAGAACAACGTGGCAAACGTCAAGTCATATGAGGGTGTTGACATTTGTTGGGTTGAGGAAGCGCAGACCACAAGCCGAATGTCATGGAACGTGCTGATTCCAACCATTCGTAAGGAAAAGTCTGAGATTTGGGTCAGTTTCAACCCTGAGTTGGAAACAGACGAGACTTACCAGCGCTTTGTGCTTAACCCGCCTGATGACTGCGTGGTGGTCAAAGTCAATTGGTCAGACAATCCTTGGTTTCCTGACACGTTACGCCTTGAGAAAGATGCCCTCAAGTTTCGTGACCCACAGGCTTACAACGTGGTTTGGGAAGGCTTATGCCGACAGACCGTGGATGGCGCAATCTTTGCCAAAGAAATGCAAATGGCTGAGTTGGATGGGCGAATCACAAAGGTCAACTATGACCCCACAAAGCCCGTACACGCCATCTTTGACTTGGGTTGGTCTGATGCCACAGCGATCTGGTTCTTGCAGTTTATAGGCATGGAAACACGCCTAATTCGCTATGTTGAGGGCAATCAGCAGACCATGAGCGATTACTTAGCCAAGATGCAGACGTTTGGTTATATGTACGACACTTTGTGGTTGCCACATGACAGCCAGAACAAAACATTGGCATCAAACGGTCGCAGTATTGAAGAAATTGTGAGAGCCGCAGGCTATAAGACTCGAGTTTTAGAGCGTGTGCCTATTTTGGACTCAATTAACGCCGCAAGAACGATGTTCCCAAATATGTGGTTTGACAGGGAAAATTGTCATGAAGGATTGCAATGTTTGCGTCACTACCGTTATGAAGTTGATCCTGATACCAAACAATTTAGCAAAACACCGCTTCATGACCAATACAGTCACGGGGCTGACGCTTTTAGATACATTGGGTTGATGATTAACGAGCCAAAACCAAGACGTAAGCAAGTTCCTCAGCATTATGGGGGTTCACATTCATGGATGGGGTGATAAAATCCTGTCAAATCACTTAGGGCAACATCATGGCTGATGATTACGACTCACGCATTCAGGAAGCAATTGACTTCCTAAAATTGGCAAACGATGCCGACACAATGAATCGTCAAGAGGCGCTTGAAGATTTGAAGTTTGGCGGTGGTGATCAATGGCCTGTTGAACTGCAAAACTCACGCAACCTTGAATCACGCCCTGTGATCACGGTCAACAAGGTTGACAACTATTGCCGCCAAGTCTCAAACCAACAGCGCCAGCAACGTCCCCGCATCAAAGTCCATGCCACAAACACGCATGATGACATGGTGGACGCACAGACCATCCAAGGCATTATTCGCCACATTGAGGTCAATTCCAACGCTGATTACGCTTATGACAACGCCTTTGACTATGCCGTTCGCATGGGTTGGGGCTTCTTGCGTGTGCGCACAGACTATGTGTCTGAGGATTCGTTTGATCAGGAAATCTACATTGACCCTGTGGATAACCCATTCACGGTTTACTTTGATCCCAACTCGGTAGCGCCTGATGGCTCTGACGCAGAGCGTTGTTTGATTACAACAATGGTGTCCAAAGACCAATTTCGCAAGATGTACCCAGAAGCGGATGACGGTGGCACTAGCTTCACCCAACGTGGAACTGGCGACTCACAATCTGAGTGGATCACCAAAGAGGACATTCGCCTTGCTGAGTATTACTACACGGTCAAGGAAAAGGCTACTTTGTATCTTTTGAGCGATGGCACAGCCACTTTTGCTGATGACAAGGACTTTTTCCAACGCCTTGATGCTTACGGCATTACCGTGGTGGACAAGCGTGACTCATACAAAAAAACTATCAAATACTGCAAGATGACTGCGGTTGAGATTCTTGAGGAACGTGATTGGGCGGGTAAATACATCCCAATCGTCCCCGTCTATGGTCGCCACATCGTTATTGGTGACAAACGCAAGAAGTTTGGCATGATTCGCTATGCCAAAGATCCACAGCGTATGTACAACTTCTGGCAGACTTCTATCACCGAAGGTGTTGCACTAGCACCCAAGGCTAAGTGGTTGATCGCTGAAGGCCAAGACGAGGGACATGAGAGCGATTGGGCAAATGCCAACATCAAGTCATTCCCATTGTTGCGCTACAAGCAAACCGACATTGATGGTCGCCCTGCGCCTGTTCCTACACGATTGCAACCAGAACCTCCACAGACGGGTGTGATGGCGGCTGCCGCTGGCGTGAACGATGACATTAAGTCAATTATGGGCATATTTGACCCTGCACAGCTTGGTCAAGGCAATATCTCAGGCAAGGCATTGAACGGTCAGCAACAGCAAGTTGACCTGACAAACTTTGACTATTACGACAATCTGACACGCACAATCGCCCATGTGGGTAAGATTTGCTTAGATTTGATCCCCAAAATCTATGACACAGAGCGTGTTATGCGCATCATTGGTGACGATGGAAAACCTGAGTTGTTGACCATCAACCAACGTGACTCTGTGGGCCGTGTGCTGAACGACATTTCTGTTGGTCAATACGATGTGGTCATGGAGACAGGCCCAGGCTACAACTCTAAGCGTCAAGAAGCTGTGGACAATATGCTTCCATTGCTCTCAGCAGCCCCTGAACTCATGCAAGTGGCTGGTGACTTGGTATTCCGCAACATGGATTGGCCTGGCGCTGACATCATTGCTGACCGCCTTGCCGCCTCCAACCCAATGGCCCAGATCGATGACAAGTCCAAAGTGCCTCCGCAAGTTCAGATGCAATTGGCTATGTCACAGAAGCAGATTCAGGAACTTACACAAGCGCTTCAGGCTAAAGAGTTGTTGCTCAAACAGCGCATGGACGTTGAGCAATTGCGTCAGGAATCCGAGACTAAGCGCACATTGATCAAAGAAACCAACAGGGCGCATGAGATTGAGTTGCGTGAGCAAAGTGATCGTGAAGAAATGAAGATGAAAGTTGAAGGCCAAGCGCACGATACTGTGGTCAAAACACAAACACAGCTTGAGATCGAGCGTATGAAGTCTGAGATCGCCATTCGCCTGGCTACGATTGACAAACTGGCTCTAAGAAACGCTAGTGCGGAAACGACAGAACGGGCTATTTGAATTTAAAAGATTTTGTGGTAGATTAACTACAACCTTACCCGTGAGGCACATGGGGTTAAATCGTTGGGAAACGTATGTCCGAAAAAGAAGCGGGTCAAGTATTGACTAGCGAGAATTCAGCAGAATTTTATGCAAACAGATTAGGTTTAGCTGAATCCCCTGCGGATACTGAGGCGGTTGAGGAAACTCAGGCCGAGCCAGAAGTCCAGGAAGATCAGAGTGAGCCGAAAGAGGCAGAAAAGGAAGCAAACCAAGAGGGTGAGCGTAAGCAAAATCCTAAACTTGAAAAGCGGTTTTCAGAGATAACTAAGCAACGTGAGGAAGCTAGGCAAGAAGCCCAGCGGGAACGCCAAGCAAGGTTAGACCTAGAACAGCGTTTGGCGGCACTAGAGCAAAATAGACAGCCTGAACAACAGGCGTTTAATGTTGATCAAGAGCCACAACCAAGCCAATTTGCTGATGCGTTTGAATATGCGAAGGCTCTAGCAGAGTATTCGACAGAAAAAGCGTTAGCCGAGCGGGACAGGCAAATTGCCCAGGCTAGAGAGCAAGAAGCGCAACAAAAGGTCATTGAATCTTGGGCGCAGAAGGTTCAGGCGGCTAAAGCTGAAATGCCTGATTTTGATGACATGGTCGCATCAAGCGATGTTGTTGTAAACAACGCAGTTCGTGATGCAATTTTGGAAAGTGATGTAGGCCCAAAAATCCTTTATCACTTAGCTGAAAACAATGACCTTGCCAAAAAAATCGCTGGTTTAAGCCCAAATGCAGCGCTTAGAGAGATTGGGAAACTAGAAGCAAGGTTTGAGGCAAAGCCTGAAACTGTGCAGACAGCCCCTGTTGTAAGAAGTAAAGCACCAGCACCGATTCAACCGATTCGAGGCGGTCAAGGCAAGCCAGATATTCCAATTTCACCCAACGGTGAGTTTCATGGAAGCTATCAGGCTTGGAAGGCTGCTAGAAAATCGGGAAAAATTCGGTAAACCTAATCTTTTTGGAGAATTTTAAATGTCAAACAATTTATTGACGATTAGCAAGATCACTAACGAAGCGTTGATGGTCTTGGAAAATGAACTGACTTTCACATCGGAAGTTGACCGCAACTATGACGATCAATTCGCTGTCGTAGGCGCAAAAATCGGTAACACCGTTAACGTCCGCAAACCTGGTCGTTTCATCGGTACTACTGGCCCAGCCTTGAATGTTGAAGATTTCAACGAGACTTCAGTTCCCGTGACTCTCAGCACTCAATTCCACGTTGACACACAGTTCACAACACAAGACTTGGCTTTGTCCTTGGATATGTTCTCTGACCGTGTGTTGAAACCCGCTATTGCAGCCATCGCCAACAAGATTGACCGTGACGGTATGTCTATGGCAACCCTGCAAACTGCCAACATCGTTGGCACAGCTGGCACGCCCCCAACTGGCTTGATCACTTATTTGACAGCTGGTGCTTACCTGGACTCTGAAGGCGCACCCCGTGACGGTCGCCGTTCATGTATCGTTGAGCCTTTCACAAGCGCAACAATCGTGGATAGCCTGAAGGGTTTGTTTGTTCCTCAAGAAGCTATCGGTGAGCAATACCGTAAGGGCTTGATGGGTCGTGACTCTGCTGGTATGAACTGGAAGATGGATCAGAACGTGGTAAGCCAAACATTTGGCAACTTTGCTGGTACTGCTGTCTGCTCTACAACTGCCGCTGCTGGCTTCCTGACTTCTGGTTGGGCATCCTCTAGCACCATCACATTGACTGCAACTAACACAGTTTCTCTCAATGCTGGTGACACATTCCAGATCGCTGGCGTGTATGCAGTTAACCCCCAGAACCGCCAAGCCTACGGCACAAACAAACTGCGCAACTTTGTTGTGAAGTCTGCTGTGACCGCTACAAACGGCACTATGCAAGTGACTGTTAGCCCTGCTGTGATTACCGCTGGTCAATTCCAGAACGTGTCAATCCCAACAACATCTAGCACCGCTGCTGTGTCTTTCTTCAACCAGTCTGGTACTGTTTCCCCACAAAACATCATCATGCACCGCAACGCTTTCACATTGGCAGTAGCCGATCTGGAATTGCCTGAAGGCGTGCATTTTGCTGGTCGTGCAAGCGATAAGGAAATTGGTTTGTCAATGCGTGTTGTGCGTCAGTACACCATCAACAATGACTCCATTCCTACACGTTTGGACGTCTTGTATGGCTGGGCGCCTCTGTACCCTGAATTGGCTTGCCGAGTTGCAGCCTAATGGTCAAGGGGGGCTAAAAACCCCCCGTTATCAACTTCATTAAAGGAAACATATCATGGCAAATCCAGGACCATCAACCACAGTAACCCCTAACTACATCTTCAATGGTGACGCTTCTAATGGCGTTTTGTTGGGCGGTTCAGCTACTAACCTCGTTGGCTTTCACGGTGCAACTCCTGTTGTCCAAGCTGGCGCTATCACAGCCCTGAGCAATACCGCTACAGGTACTGAGATTGCAACAGCAGTCAACGCTATCATTACAGCGCTTAAAAACAAGGGCTTGACAGCCTAAGTTGCGTTGCAACAAATAAGCCGATTACTAGAAAATTCTGGTAGTCGGCTTTTTGTTTGTGCGTTACAATTTATTCATTCTTGAAAAGGAATTATCATGCCATCTACCACTCTTGCCCGTGGCAATGCTTTGCAAACTTTCTATGTTGCACCATCATTGACACCAGCGGCTGTCTCTGCGGCTATTACAGCAGCACAAACTTTCACAGTACCAGGCCTGCAAACGACTGATCACGTTTTTGTTTCTTGCCAAAACGGTCAAACTGCTGGTATCTTCATTGCTGATGCCCGTGTCTCTGCTGACAACACATTGAGCATTCAATTTGGAAATGTTACCGCTGGTTCATTGACCCCTGCGGCTGGCACATACATTTTGGATGTCATTCGTTTTGAAGGCCCATTGCCTGCAACGGCTGTTTAATTATGGCTAATACATCAGTATTGCGATCTGCTGGAGTTACAAACGCCATTTCGGTGGGTGCAACTTCTACTGCTGCCGTTTTGATTGATGACAACACAAACGACCAAGTTAACTATGCTTCTTTTCTCAACTCAGGCTCAACGCTTGTAGCTGTGAAAGTTGGCAATGAGAATGTTGGTGCGGCTGTGTTTCCAGCAAGCGGTTCAACAGGCGATTTCGTATTGCCAGCTAACATGACTGCACCATTGGTCTTGGCTGTGCCTACAACGCCTTTTTACGTTCGCATGATTGGTTCGGCTGCTGGCCCATCCATTGTTTATGTGACAGCTACGGCTGATCAATCTTAAGAGGCGCTATGTCTGATCCTGCACAATCCACAGTTCAAAACATTCTGCCTGTACAGGCGTTGTTTAATGTTGATAAAACCTTTAACACGTTTATTGGGCAGGGTCAGCCATTTACAGCCACAATTAGCCCAGATCAATCTGGTTTAAACATTACATCAAGCACCATAAATAGCACGACTATCGGTGCAACTACTCCATCATCTGCGGCTTTCACAACAGCAACTGTTTCAACAGCGCCTGTTGGTGGCAATGATGTGGTCAATAAGACATATTTAGATTACTTTGCGGCTGGTTTGTCATGGAAACAACCAGTCCTGTGCGCTACGACCGCAAACATTACGCTTACTGGCCTCCAAACGCTTGATGGCGTAACTGTTGTGGCTGGTGACCGTGTGTTGGTTAAAAATCAATCAACAGCATCCCAAAACGGCATTTATTTGGCTTCTGCGACCGCTTGGTCAAGAGCGCCTGATGCTGATACATGGAACGAATTGATTTCTGCGATCACGTTTATTGAAACGGGAAGCACATTAACTGGTTCTGCTTGGTACTGTACGGCTCAACCAGGCGGCACTTTAGGTACAACCGCTGTTAACTGGTCAAACTTCTCTGTTGCCGCGTCTTACAGCGCTGGCACAGGTCTTACATTAGCCTCAAACGTCTTTAGCATCACCAACACAGGTGTTTCTGCGGGTGCTTACGGCTCTGCGTCTAAGACCTTGACAGCAACTGTTAACGCACAAGGTCAATTGACTGTGTTGGCGGCTTCAGACATTGCCATTGCAAACACTCAAGTCTCAGGCTTGGGAACAATGTCCACTCAAAACGCTACAGGTGTGGCAATTACGGGTGGGTCGCTGAACGGTGTCACGATTGGTGGCACGACAGCGGGTGCAATTACTGGCACAACCATCACAGCAACCACATTTAATGGTGCTGGAACGGGTTTAACGGGTACTGCAAGCGCTTTATCCATTGGTGGAAGCGCAGGGTCAGCAACAACCGCTACAACGGCTACAAACCTTGCTAATGGTGCGGCTGGTTCTATTCCCTATCAGACTGCTAGTGGCGCAACTTCTATGTTGGCAACTGGTACGGGTGTTTTGGTGGGCGGTACAACACCATCATATTCAAGCAGCCCAACGCTGACAGGCACAAATTTCTCTAGCATTCCAAACGGTGCATTGACCAATTCAAGCATTACTTTGGGTTCAACAGCGGTAAGTTTGGGTGCAACAGCATCTACCGTAACTGCTTTGACATTGGCGAATGCAACAGTTTCAAATTACGAAAACTTTACGCCAGTAGCTGCCCCAAGTTATTCTGAAGGTCGTTTTTGGTATGACTCAACGGCAAAGACATTTGCTTATTACAACGACGTAAGTAATTCTATTGTTCACGTTGGTCAAGACACGATTATTAAGGTAATCAACAACACAGGTTCATCTATTGCAAATGGATCGCCTGTTTACGTTACTGGCACTTCAAGCGGTCAGACTTACCCCAATATTGCATTGGCAAAAGCTGATGCTGTAAGTACATCTGCCGTTCTTGGATTGACCAACGGTGTAATTGCTAATGGTGCTGTTGGATATGTAACGGCTCAAGGTGGTATTGATAACGTCAATACTGGCTCATTTACTGTTGGACAGGTTCTTTATCTCAGCCCATATTCAGCGGGCCAGTTAATGAATACTGTGCCTCCAACTGGCTATGCAGTTCAAGTTGGTACAGTTACATTTGTTGATACAAGTACAGGTAAGATTTTCGTTAAGCAAACGACTCCTTTAGCTGTTTCTGCATCAACCCTTGTTGGAACTGTGGCAATTGCCAATGGTGGCACAAATGGAACTGCTACACCTGTTGCTGGCGCTGTGCCTTACGGTACTGGTACGGCTTACGCATTTACTTCTGCGGGAACGTCTGGTCAAGTTCTGACTTCCAATGGTTCTAGCGCACCAACATGGGCTACTCCAACGGCTTATGCGACTGTAACTGATGACACAACAACCAATGCAACCCGTTATCCATTGTTTGCGTCTGTGACCACAGGAAACTTAACCACAGAATACGTCAGTTCGACTAAACTCAAATACAACCCAAGCACAGGCGCTTTGACCGCCTCTCAGCTAATCATTGCACCGTAAAGGAAAATCATGGGACAGTTAACTTTTCAAGCAACATTGGGTGGCGCAGTCAACTTGGCTGGCCCTAATACTGCCTCCACTACGACTTTCACTTTGCCAGCGGCTGATGGCACAACTGGTCAATTCCTTCAAACCAATGGTAGTGGAACGCTGAGTTTTGCCACACCAACTTCAGGTGCGTCAACGTCTGCGGCTAACACATGGACAGCAACACAGACCTTTAACGGCACTTCTAGCACGTTTGGTACTGTGCTATTAGACTCTGCTGAAACGGTTAATGTGGTGGGTTCTGCGCCCTCTAGCACAACCAATCTTTATGTTCAGTCTGGTTCTGTTCAATATTACACAAGCAATGCGGCTAACAACTTTACTGTGAATTTGGCGTTCTCTAGCGGTACGTCAATGAACTCAGCTTTGGCGACAAACCAGTCTGTGACTGCGGCTTTGGTGACTACCCAAAGTTCAACGGCTTATTACGCAACGTCTGTTCAAGTGGATGGCACAACATCGGGCGTGACAACACGTTGGATTGGTGGCGCACCGACAGCGGGTAATGCTTCTGGTTTGGACGTTTATCGATTTGCGGTTATCAAGACTGCAAGCGCAACCTATACTGTTTTGGCTTCTGTAACTCAATACAAGGCGTAAACCATGCCATTACAACAGACTTCTGGCAACGTCACGGCAGACGCTTATGGCGGTGGTGTAGCTGCTGTTCCTAATTACATCGAGGATGTGTTCAGCACATACCTTTACACAGGAACAGGCGCGAATCAAACCATTACCAATGGTATTGACCTTGCAACTAAAGGCGGTTTAGTTTGGCAAAAATGTAGGTCTACAACCAAATATCATGTATTGACAGATACTGTGCGTGGCGCGGGTTATGGTTTGTATTCAAACACAACTGATGCACAAGACTATGCTTCAAATCGTGTTCCCGCATTTAATACAAATGGTTTTGACACGGGCGCAAATAGCGAAATAAATTCTAGCGGGGCAACATTTGCCTCATGGACATTCCGCAAGCAACCAAAGTTCTTTGATGTTCAAACTGTAAGCC
>VFSW01009615.1_pt1 | contig 13787 bp, 27 predicted proteins | sample 5358111 | NCBI WGS metagenome assembly VFSW01 (sample SAMN11554181, study PRJNA540505) | mine drainage metagenome | isolation source: sediment from site ElyBrook_90M | place: USA: Ely Copper Mine, Vershire, VT | collected 2017
GTTTGAGAATGGGGAAAGGGTGGGAAGGAACTCAAAGCCCAGGCGCCCACCTCTCGACAGAGTTGCCACGTCGGGGTGCGGGGATGGGGTGTGGAGGAGGATGGGGAAGGGAATGCGGATCACATAACGCCGTGGCACCCACCTCCCACCGCGCGTCGAGCACGTCGAGGCAGAGCTGGTCGCAGAGCCGCTGGAACGGCCAAGCGCCGCGCTCAAGCACGCCGGCCCTCCACTGCTCTTCCTCCTGCTCGCAGCCGGCGGCCGAGTCAGAGTCCTCCGCCGCGGCCGAGAAGGCAGCGTTGGAGCTCGAGGACAGAGCCGAGCGCTGCAGAGGCAATGATAAATCGGGCAAATGGTCAGTATAAGAGATCACATTCATCCATATGCAAAAAGGAGGGGAGAGCCCCGAGCACACGGCGATTGGAGCCTCCTCTCGAGGTGGAGCTCCTCTCGCTCCTACACCCCAACACGGCAGTAGGAGCCTCCTCTCCCAGTGTCCCACCGCCCGCACACGAACTGCACCTGAGCGCCGTCGGTGAGGGACTCGGCCCGGCCCAGCGCCTTTGCCTTGCGCTTGAGCTTGTTGCGCTCGCGGGCGCTGAGTCCCTCCATCGACTGCAGCAGCTCGGAGGCCTGCTGCTTGGCGGCGGCCGGGGGCCGCGTCTCGGAGCCGCCCGCCGGACTGTCCAGGTCCTCGTCCATGAACAGCTCGCTCGTGTCCATCAGAGACTCCATGCCGCGATCCAGGCCTGAGCAGCGAGATGACTGCCATCATGTCTCCAGATATCACGGTGCTGATTCTCCGATGGCACGTTCATCAACGAAAGAGCAAACCCTAGCGCACCTAGCCGCTTCTTCAGCTGCTGCCTCTGCTTTTCCAGCCGCTGCTGCGGCGTCATCGAGGGATCGCTGACGATGTCATACTCCTGTGGGCAAGGTGACATCCGATCATCCAGGAGTGAGGGGGAGCTCGTGAACGGCAAGAGCACTTTCTAGCGAGCGCTTGGATGCAGCAGACGAAGAGAGTGCCCCCCCTCTCAATGCAGGGTCACTCGGGAAGGGCTGCACCTGCCCCCCGGATGCCAGGAGCGCCGAGCCCTTCTCCAAGATGCGCTGCAGATCAAACTCCTGGAACATCAGACCACCACCGCTCTGGGGCTCTGCTGCTGCGCCGGCGGCAGCACCGTCGTCGTCGCCCCTGCCGGCGGCCGCGCAGTGGCTCTCCAGATCTTGCACCGAGTGATGCGGGAACGCCTCTGCGAGCAGACCTATGGCCTCGCCGGCCGAGACGCGCGCCTCCCATGATTTGTGGCCCAGGCAAGCGGCGACCTGGTGACGCATGGCAAGGGGGGCCATGCGAGCCCCGGTCAATCTCCGTCCTCGCAGACGGGAGGATGCTCTACCATACCCTCCGCAGGATGGCAGGCAGCTGCTCGGGATGGTTGCGAGCGAGATCTGCGATCTGCTTGGCGGCTGCTTTCCTCGTTGCATCGCTGCTTCCGTCTGGAATGTAAAGGCGGTGATTCGAGCATGACGCGATGAGCCATGCGAACGACCTCACTCTCTAGCAGATTGAACAGCTTCGTGAGCCTGGAGACCCCCATCGTGCGAGAGAATCAGAGCAAAATCGCCAAAAAAATGTCTTGCCTTCGACGATTTTTTGAATTCTAAATTGCTTCCTTCTCCTCCTCTACTCACCACCCATGGATCTGAAAATCTCCAACAGGGTCGTGCCCAAAGGATTCAGGTGAGAGGCTCGCAGCTCTCAGCCCATGGTCTCTGCTGAACGCATGCGCGCAGGGCCTTCGCCATCGCCTGCAGCATTGCGGCAGTCCTGCCCTTCGTCTGGTTTCATGAGGCCGGCGTGGATCTGGGCCTGAGGCTTCCGACGCTGCGCTCTGTCCCAAAAAAGGACTTCAACTATCAAACCTATCTCTTGTTCAACCCCGACCTCCGTGCCTCGGGGATCAGAACCGCCGAATCGGCCTGGAGTCACTATCAGACCAAAGGAAAGCAGCGAGGGCGGCAACCTGAGAGGGTTCCCGTCCTCGTGCGGTACATGGCTTGCCACGGGCTGTTCAACCAAATGTATGCACATCTCGCGGCCTACATTCTGGCGAAGCACCTGGATGCGGATGTGATGATGCCGCCGTCGTTGTTCAGGTCGATTGTGCAAACTGTTTGACAAGTCGAGACAAGGCATTAAAATTCCTCTATACTCAGGAATTCTTTTTCCAGCCGGTATTCCAACCCCGAACTTTACGGGGATGCAGGAGCGTCTGAGCTCAAGTGGACGGCCGCGTCCCTCACCACCCTCTTGGACGTTGAGAGCCTTGCGGGGGACTATGCAGCAAGGGGACTTGAGCTGTTCCAGTACAGCGCCTCCGACCCCATCCCCGACTGCGACTTCCCGGAAACGGCTTACTTGACGAAACTTCCAGACGGCATTCTCGAGCAGCAGGTTTGCAGGCATGCCAGCTATTACCTGAATCCTCTCATGCCATTTGTCTTTGGGCCAGGTCGTGCGACTGGACAATGTCTATCAAAGTGGTTCGTCCCTCGACGACTTCTGGGACCGGGCAGCAGACCTGGTCTTGAAAAAACACCACAGCCTGGCCGTCGAGGGTTTCCCGAGGAACGCCACTGTCGTCGTCGACCTACCGAGCACTTTCTTCTCTCTCATGACGATCTCATGTATAGAGCAAGCGGCGGAAGCAGCTCGCGTACTCAGGTTCAGCCCAGTGGTCACGCAGCTTGCGGACAGAATTCTGAGCATCATTGAACGGAAAGGCTTGTCCCCTTTCAACGGCATCCATTTCAGGCGAGAGAGGACTTTGGTTAAAGTGGGTTGAGACCTGACCTTTTTCGAATGCAGAGTGGAGCAAGACGCCAGCGATTGGGTGACCCTGGCCGGTGGAGAGGACGCGTATGTGCAAATGTACCTTCAAGCTGCTAGGCGTGCGGGACTAGGGCCTGACAAGAGCCTGTACATTGCATCGGGGGTCTTTTCTTACGCTGGCGAGCGGGAGCTGACATGGATGAACGGCACTCTCGCCCCGTTTGCGAGTCAGCTGCTGAACAAGGAGCTCTTCATCAGCAAGGAGGAGCTGGCGGACCTCAACACCGAACAGCTCGCTCTGCTCGACTTCCTCGTGCTGGCTCAATGCCAAACCTTTGTCGGAATCGGCAGCTCGACCTTCTCAGTCTACCTGAGGTAGGTCGCTCACGTGCGACTTCCAGCTTTTGGATCGTGACAGCGACCCCGGCGCCCTCCATGCTGATGCGTAGAGAGTACCGAAGGCTGCACGGCATCACGCAAAGATCCAGGAATGTTTTTGTGAGCTCCAAATCCGTTGGCACAGACATCCTGTTCCAAAGATGCTCTCATTTCTCAGTGCAATAACATTGACGCTGCTTCAACTGTTACAAAAACCGCTATTTGTTTGAGTTTGTCTCGATGGCGAGGACCTCTAACTCAAAGAACAGCTTTTTTCCGGCCATCATATTATTGCAATCAAATTTTACCCCCTTCTCGTTGACATCAAGCACCAACGCCATTGAGTTGTTGGCGAGCTCAACCAGCATGCCTTTTTGCAGTCCACCTTGGCTGCAGATAAGGTTGATGAGAAGTCATTAACAAAGCATGAGATTCAAGCGCTGACTCACTTCTTGTACCTCCCTTGCAGCCGAGCGATCTCAGGATGGTCTATCGGAACGCTGAACAAGAGATCCCGATCCCATTTCCCCCCAGATGCCTGGAAGGACTCGAATTGATCAAAGTGGTAACGGCATACTGGCTTTCTCGATCATGGTGATTTTTCACACCTCGAGTTCTGTCTTCTGTCCGACGGCCAAGCCTCTGACTGCTTCATCGAAGCCTTCAAAAAGCCTGTTGCCCATCATGTCTCCTGCTCCCACCTCAAAGCTGAGTGGCTCATTCAGTTCGTACGACGATTCCAGTACCTGTGCACAGCAAGTCGTTTAGTCTCTGACATGTCACTGGTCTGATGAAAAGCTCACCCCGCCATCCTCGTCCTTGCACACGAAGTGAATTGCAACAATGTCTCCGACAGCGGCGACGCGCACAATGTCATCTGGAAAGGAGGTGTCAGCCACGTGCATGAGCCATGCGGGCATGCGACGGGCTCGCCTTCGGGCAGGGCTCTGAGGCAACCCTTTGATATGCTTGCTCGTACCCTCCTCTCTTGCCATGCGGCTGCCGGTCTCAAGCCGCCATCAGAGCAGAACGATCGATGATGTCGCCGCCGGGGACAGCGAGCAGCGAGGTTATTCGAGGCGAGCAGCATAAACGAAAAACGAAAAAACAGTGCCACACATATACAGATGTTCAGACTCGCTGAAGACGCGCAGGAGAGCGATTACCACATCAGACAGATTCCCGCACAATCAGATGAGCAAGCCTACAGAGATCAGACCATCGGCCTCGTCTTGGCCATGTCCTCCAGCGTCTTCATCGGAGCCAGCTTCATCATCAAGAAGAGAGGGCTGCGCATCGCTGGCGCAACAGGAGTGAGAGCAGGTGTGCGCTGGCCAAACTTGCAGCCCCATGCGAGCGAGTTACATAGCCTGCCTCATCAGGGTCGGGTGGCTACTCGTATCTCAAGGAGCCCATGTGGTGGGCAGGGCTCCTCTGCATGGTTTTCGGAGAGGCAGCCAACTTCATTGCATACGCTTTCGCGCCGGCCATCCTGGTCACGCCGCTCGGAGCACTGTCGATCATCGTCAGCGCAATCCTCGCGCACTTCATGCTGAGCGAGAAATTGAATGTGTTTGGGATGCTCGGGTGCCTGCTTTGTATAACTGGATCTCTCTCCATCATTCTCCATGCGCCGCCGGAGAGACACCTTGGGTCTGTCGTGGAGGTGTGGCAGCTGGCGATGCAGCCAGGTACGCATTGGCAGTCCTTCTCTCGTCTCTTATCTTCAACTATCTCACCCCTCTACGCAGCTTTCATAGGGTACACGGTCCTGGCCGTGACATTAATTGTGTTCCTCGCCTTCTTCGTGGCGCCGACGTACGGTCAGACAAACATTTTTGTGTACTTAGGTATCTGTAGCTTGGCCGGCTCAATGTCCGTGATGAGCTGCAAGGTGGGCAGGGGCACAAAGTTCTTGTAGACTCGGGCCGGCCTCTGACATCTTGTCTGCCTCCTTTTCTTGTCGATCCAGGCGTTGGGCATTGCTCTCAAGCTCACGTTCCAAGGGGACAACCAGCTGGTCTATGTTGAAACTCACGTCTGCCTCCTTGTCGTTATATGTTGCATCATCACTCAGGTCTGACGACGCCATCGATCGCGATTAAACCCCCTCATCCTTAGACGGTTCCCTATGCAGATGAACTACCTGAACAAGGCTCTTGACCTCTTTAACACAGCGATCGTGAGCCCGGTCTACTACGTGATGTTCACGACGCTGACGATCTTGGCCTCCATCATTATGTTTAGGGTGAGAGGCTTTCCGAACTCTTGAAAGAGAATCAAGGCTTCAATGATATTTCTGTCTTGTCTCACCAGGACATCCAAAGCACGGTCCAGATCGCGACTGAAGCATGTGGTTTTGTCACCATCGTCGGGGGCACGTTTCTTCTTCATGCCACGAAGGATCTCAACATCACCCTCACCGATCTGTTTGTTCTTGCCAAGTGAGTGGAAACTGGTCTGATGTGCTCACGTTTTCAGTTCTCATCTTGTGTCTGCCTACCGGTAGGGACCCTCAACAACACGGTCTCCTATTTGTACGAGATCCGACAAGTCCTGGGCCAACACAATTTCAGCAACTCAACGATTCCTCGCCTGGTCTAGCTCATTCGCAAGGGAGCTTGTCGAGACCTGCTGCAGGGAAACGACCACAATGACAGTCGTTGATTTGGACGAGGTGTTACACAAGAAAAACTTAGTAAGGCATCAATGTTTCTTCTCTCGAGTTCTTTCATGAGCTCGCAGTCGATGGATCTTGGATGACTATCAGGACAAAGTCTTCCCCTGAAAAAAGTGAAACGATTGAGCCAGACGAGGAGAAATAGGACGTGCGATTCAACGGGTGTTCCACCCCAACCCCAAGCCACTTACTGGCAGCCACCATGATCTCGTGCTTTTCAGATCGGATTCTCAGGAATTCCAAGTCATTCTTTGGCAGAAAATGAAACCGTCAGCGAAGTTGAACAATCACGCAAGCGATGCGGTGCAGGCATGTGCAGACCTGGGGATCCAGGTCTCGGACCAGGTTGCGTGCCAAGTCAGCAAGGCTCGGGACCAGCTCTGAGTATTGTTTCGTCAAGGCCTCCTGCGTGTATGAGGAAAAGTGGATGACCATGCGCGACAACGCATGCATGCATGCAAACGAAATGCCCTACGTCCAGGGTGCTTCTCAAGCTTTGCCCGTGGCTGTCGACGATGACGGTGCCGAGAACTCCCTGCGATGATTGCGATTGCATTAGAACGCGCGCGTCCATGGGTTCGGAGACGACCCACCTTGTGCCCTGCGATTCTCGCCAGGGTTTCCTCGACTCCAGACTGCAAAGGAACATACGCGAGGCGTCAGGTCGAGCGGGAGCGGGAGCGGGAGCGGGGAAGGAAATCAGGCGCGCACCATGAAGAATCAATCCAAATCGAATGAACAACGAAAACAAAATCCTCGAAGGCAGTACGGCACGCATGCCTAGATGAGCATGACTGAGGAAAGAGGCGGTTTCTGCGATGGAGCCGATCGGATGGCCCTGATTCACCTCTCTCATGATGCTGATGATGGGAAGAGAGATGAGCGGCGATCAAGGTGGGTCATGCAACAGCGTGCCCTCCTCCTGGGCACCTCTCACGGTCTCGTCATGCAGTCCCTGCTGTCACCTGGCTGTCTCTCGTGGCAACGAACTGACAGTGTACTCGGCACCCGGCGAATGTGGATTCACTCTGTCGCACGCATCGCTCTGCCCCAGCAACATCACTGATGTGGCATGGGTGTCGTTCAAGGACCGGAGCAGCGGTGCAGCCTGCCTCCTCGTCGCGACCGCATCGGGCCACCTCCAGGTCCACGACGTTGCCGGTCGCTTGCTGCTGAGACACCATCTACACGCCGCCGAGGCCATTGGTCTCCATGTGCGGTCAGGTCGGTCAGGCCTTCCTCACCCTTCTTCATGCACGTGGCCGAGGAGATACCTCACCAACCGTGCTCTCTCCTCTTCATGGCAGGTTCTTCTCAAGACGATGATGTCACCGTCGTTTTCTCTGATTCCATAGTCAGGATCGTTTTCCAAGACCTGGAGACGGCCGTCTCTGCCTGCCTTCGGGGAGCTCGGGATAGCAAAAGCGCGGCATCTCAAGAGGCGGGAACGACTGCCAAAAGCCGCCAAGGGCTGTTTGGGACCTGGGGGGTTGACGCCAAGGGCAGCGGCAAAGGCGACCACACGGCGGCAGACCATCGCAACCCCAGCGGAATCGCTCCGCTGCCTTTTCAGCGCTGGGAGCTACCGCGAGCGGTACAGTCTTGCACGGACGCCGTCTGCCTGGGAGAGAAACAGCCGGATCTGTACTGGGTGCTGCAGCAGCAGGGAGCGACCGCAGAGAGCCGGCAGCAGCGGCAGCTCCTGTACTGCGTCGCGGCGGAGAGCCCGTCGCTCTGCTCTGTGGTCGCCAGCAGGCAGGCAGGCAGGGGCACCCTCGCGTTGCTGCAGGGCCTGGCTTCGTCACTGGGGTCGGTCACGAGTGGGGCGGTGGGGCGGGCCAGGACGGCGGCCAGCTCCATCGCCAGCACGCCTGCAAGCATCACGTCCGGACTGAGGTCCCTAGTCCTCGCCCCCTTCACATCGACCTCGCAAGGCATGTCCTCTTCACAGAGCAATGACAAGCCCGGGCCCTATGCTGAAGCTCCGGTGGCGACGTTTGACGGCCGGCAGCAACGAGCCGAGGCCGCAGCGATGGCGCCGCGTGCCTTCAGGGATGAAGGCCGGGTCGTGACGCGTCTGTGCCCTGCGCCGCGAGGGGGGTCGTTGATTGCAGCAACGGATAATCTCGGCCGAGTGCTGCTGGTGGAGGGGGCGCACATGTGCGTGCTGCGGCTTTGGAAGGTAGGCCATGCTAGCGTGGTGAGTCTGCTGCCCACGCGGCATTTCTAGTACTCTGATTGAGAGTTAAGTGGCATGTACCGTCTGCAGGGTTATCGAGATGCCCAGTGCGGATGGCTGGAAGTCCCTCGTGATCACGTGGCTTGGAGACTGAGAAAGCTACGTCGGAGAGTGGAAGCAGAGGATAGAACCTCGCAATCGGCAGAACCTCCCTCGGCAGAATCTGCGCAAGGGGAAGCGGACCGCCTTGTGACCTCGACGGTAGATAGAGATTGCCTCGTCCAATCTGAACAGCTTTGCAACGAGCTTCAAGGGGGGGCTGCCAGGCGACAGGTGGATCTGGTTCTGGCGATGTTCGCCCCTCATAGGCAACTCGTCGAGCTGTGGCAAGCGAGACAAGGCGTGTTGCTCCTGGCGCTTGCCGGCGTTGGAGCTAGCTCCCGTCTGCTCCAGGCCCATCATCCTCTGGCAGGACAGGGCTGCTTCGTTTTTGACAGCGCGAGACGGACAATCACCAACCTTGGTGATCTTTTAGAGGCACACGGCAGGGACTGAATTACTAAGTTTTTCTTTTAATAGGTAAGTGATCTAATTCCAAGGTAATTGAGTTCTGTATATCATCAGCATGAGCAACCAAAACAATAGAGAGAGAACTGCTGCGCTATTTCTCAGAATCCAAAATCTAACCCCCTGATTACCCCTGCACGGCTAAAACACAAGATAATTTCCTTCAAAAATAATCATCACCGTCAGGCGTCAGAGGTGTTGGGGCGCACGGCCACCTTCAAGGAAGCCGTGGAAGCGGCGTGAAGGGAGTTGGGAGTGAAGGCTCGGCGGCTGCAATCCACAAAGTCACTCCTGAGACAGACGAGAGCAGGAAATAGAGTGGATGTTGCACACAGATTATCGTTTGTAGAGGCAGGCTCACTTGTACATTGTCTTCCACGATGAAGCCCAACGCTGCGAGTCCTCAAGACCCCTGAGGGTGGCTCTTGTCCTCGGATCGGTCATGTCAAGCAGCGGGCTGGAGTCCAGCAAGATAGTCTTCGGGTCTAGAAATAAAAGGGCGAACAGTTGGGAAGGAAACTTGACAGATTAGCAATTCGAGATCTGTCATAAAATTCTCACCAAACGCGGAATTGCGTTTCTGGAACTCCGGAACTACGCCCTGAGAGAAGGTCGCCGCAATGGTCTCGTGCCTCTTGAATGGGGCTGTGCCGACCCAATAGCCGCCGCTACGGTGAAGAAGAGAAACATGTCAAATGGTACCAAAGAATGTCTTGGCATGCGCATCGCAGACCACCCTTTGTTGCATCGTTAACGGGATGAAAGATCACTTCTTCCCATGAGACGCTCACATGCTGGCAGGCTTGGTGTGATCCATGCGGGGCCCCTCGCCAAAGCCATTGTTGCTGTAGTAAATGTAGCGCCCGTCGCTTTTATTGCCATTGCTCTTCTTGCTCACGTCTGGGAACTTGGCTATGGGGTTCTCGGATGCAACCTTCTCATAGTACTGCGAGGAAAAGGAAATTTCATGGTCTCGCGCATTCTCAACAACATCATACTCAGCATGTGAAGCTCCGTCTAGTGCCAACCCTTCGACAGAATAATGAAATTCTCACCTTGTGGTCCGGCGGCTTGAACCTTGCCTGATGCTCGGTCATGTAAATTTTCTGCAGACCCAGCTCCCTGGCGTGGAAGCCCGAACGGAACTTCTCGTCGCAGCGCTCCTCGAACCAGCGACCCGTGCACGCAGTTGGGGAGTAGGACGGGCCTCCGTCGTTGTGAAAGTTGTTCACGTAGTTATATTGCCTCGTGAACCGCAGCATGTTTGTGTTGTTGTGCGGGCCCCAATCAACAATGTTGGTGTCCAGCGACTTGCGCGCCCCTGTCTCGGCCTCCAGATCCTGTAGGAAACAAAACTCAGAAGGCAGATTCTGTTTCGACAAGGAGAAGCAGGCGGCGCACTCGCCTGAACCCTTGCATCAGTCAGCAGGTTTGCCTTGTCCGCTGCCGGCGGCCTGATCATGGTTGCTGATGGCAACATCGAACTGCTGCTGCGTACCAACCTGCAGCGTTTTCCCTGTTAGCGCTAACTGTTAGTGGGCGGTTCCCACTGCACTCACTGGGCTGATGCCGCCTTGGCCTTGGCCACTTGCTCCTTCTTTATGACTTCAGTTCGCAGCTTCTCCTTGTTCTTCGGCGACAGCGGGTTCGACGCATAGCCTGGGGATCACGGCAACAGAGAGAGCGATCGCCGACCGAACGTTTGCGGGTGGCTGCATCCAAAATCCGCAGAGACCACAGAGATCGCCGCCCCGACTCACTGCCTTCCTCCAGCTTGCTCGGATCGAGGAAGAATCCCTTCGGCCCGGTGCGAGTCGGATTGATCGCCATGCCGTCGTTGCGATCGTGCTATGCTCCTCCGATGCTCCTCCGATGCTCCTCCGATGTTCTCCCTCGAAGGTGAGGAAGCGGTACACGGTAACTCACACCATCAGAACAAAATGGGGAGGATTTTTTCAGCCGTGTTGAGCACATGGGCCGGGTTGGGCAGGTGGGAGAGGCTCGGAGCAATCTGCGGAGCGGCTTTTCTTGCCTCGGCGACGACCATGGCGGTGAGGCCTGGGTTCCTGATGAAGAGTCTTCCATTGAACTGCGCCATGCATGCAATGCATGCAGGTTGACAGTCGATTGCTCAGACACAAGGATTACAAGCAGTGGTGGATCGACAAGGAGAACCAAAAGTACGCTGAGCAGTTGCACGGCCTTCTGGCGCCCGCGTACGAGCAGCTGCTGGGGCGTGATGGCACTTTCACCAACGGGTCTTCTTCATCAGAGCAAAAACAAACAATCGTCAAGCGGCATTCCGGTTCCGTCAGAGCGGAAAACTAGTTGTGATGTTTTGAATTTTGCCGCCTGGATCCGCTGCTGCTCTGACGACTTCGCTGCTCTGCTCGCCCCTTGAGCTTCTCTTGCTTCTCCGTGATGAGTGCCTTACTGAAGCTGATCCAACTTCCTCCCCTCGAAGATTGTGGCTTATTCCGCTTATACTTTTACTAATACATCCGTCGGGCACGAGCCGGGGGGTTGATCCGGGGTGGAATGTGAGTGGACCTCAATATCCTTCGCAAATGCACACATCGCTTCGTGGGAGAAGGAACCTGGAGGAGGAGGGTGCCTAAACCCGCACCCTAAACCCGCACCCTCACCCGAACCCTCACTGGCACCTCGTAGCAACGGGATCGGACATGAACCAGCCTCGCGTTATACGCAGTGAAACTACTACAAACAAAAGGTATTGGGGCCAGAGGCAGAGGGCTTCGCGACGTTTCTCCTACACGCCCGTTGCATGCGCAGCCTCGTGCGAGAGCAGCGCATCGGCGCAGCCCTCGGCAAGCAACGAATTCTGCTGCCAGGCAGAGCCCATGGAGAGAGATCAACCTCCAACGTAGCCACCGACGACCGCTCTCCTGCGCCATCAGGGACCGTCACTGATGAGGGTCTGCCTCCTTGGATAGGCAACGCAGCAACGGGCCGCACTGCCTCGTCACAGCGATGCAAGGCGTACGTGCTGAGCGAGGAGCACAAGAACATTGTGAAAGAGCTCAAGGATTCCATGGCCAGCAGCAGCGTGGCCTTTGGGGTCGTTGCGGTGACCAACGTGCTGCTCTCGAGCTACGAGGTGCGGCGGGTAGTCGTCCCCGTCTCTTTGCTTTTGATGAGGTTATCCTTTGCCGTGATAATTCCTCATCAGCACAGGCCTTTGAGGGGCACGAGGAGGGCCTCTCAGGACCCGCAACGCTGTTCTACGGCTTGACCGGGGGTGACGTCGCATACTGGGCCGACAGCCTGATGCTCGTTGTGCTCTTGAGGTTCGCGATGAAGCCCTTTGATTCTGTTCTCTCCGGCAATCAGCCCAACCAGATGCCTCGGGTATTCGAGGTGAGTGCTGTCGATGAATCTTCTCAATGTCCCTAGTAAACCCTTTCTCACGCCACTTTTCATGCCAACGATGCAGGGCATGATCCGTCTAGGCCTGATCTTCAACCAGCTCAGCGTCGGCAGCTTGGCCGTTTCCACCACTTGTGCGCTCGAGGCTGCTGTTAAATACCCTGCCATCGTGGGTGTCAGCTCTGCGACCTTCTTCACCCTTGCACGTGAGAGAGATGGGTAGGGGTCAGTGAGGAACTAAATCAGCAGTCTGATAGGCGCTGTTTGGATGGTTGAGCTTCAAGTCTTAAAATGAGTCAAGAGACGTCCCTTATTGCTGCACTATTTGGCCCCCCTGATTCTTTTGCCGCTGGCTGCAGTGATGCGTGCTGCTGCCATGGGATGGGTTCTGAGGAATCACACGACGGATGACGACGAGGTGGTCCGTACGCTAGGCACGATGAGAGGCCAGGTGGACAGCAACGAGGGAGAAGACACAATGTCGCCGATCGACAGGTGATGGGAAGGGTGTGTGTGGCAATTTCAGCAGGTTTGATGCGTCATGCTCATGGCGATAATGAGGGTACATGATGTGTCTTTCCTTCTCATCCTACTCGCCCTCCCTCTGCCTCACAAGGTGGGCCACCTGGCTGGCGTTTGGTTACCTGCTGGAGTTTGAGCCCAGCATGCACGCCAAATCAGCGGCATCGGCAGTGGCCTCTTCGGCGGTCGAACAGAGCCTATATGAATTCTCGCTCAACGAGGAGCGAATTGTCAGGACTGCCACTGAGGCGGCCAATCTGGCAGGGTTGGCTCTAGTGGTGCAGACGGTCGCGACATTGATGTTGACCGCAGCAGAGTTCGGTATTGAGGTGATGAGTGTGAAGTTGGACTCAAGTCCTCCCCCTTCTCCACAGCTTGTTGATATACTGTTTCTAAGCCTGGGTGAAGAGGATCAATGTTTGATGCAGAACTGGCCCGGCGTCGTGTCGAACGGTATCAACAGCGTCAACAAGGCCTTGATGGCAATCCTCATTTTCCAGGTGATTTCAATGAAGGCATGCTTGAGGCTGAAACAAGACACCTTGTGCATAGCAGCAGGCTCTCACATTCCGCCTCCTGACTCCTTGATTCTTGCAGGCCTGTGAGAGTTTTGACCGTGCCATCCACAGCGAGGATGGTACCGATGACGTGCAGCACCTGATGGATGGGCTGGGGGAGCATGGACTGACAGAGACCTTCAAGAAGTTTGCAATTGTAAGATCTGGTTCAAGTTCAAGCGTCTTGAGTGGAAGGATTGCAGGATGATCTTCAGGGCCTTTCCCATTTGAGATTCACGACTCATTCACCCTTACTCCTTGCAGTTGGCCTGGGCCATATCGTTTGCCAACACCATCGGGTTGCTGGTGCCGCTGGTTGAAGAAAGCCCATGGATGACCGGGCTTTCTGACATGGGCAGCCATGCCAGCGCTGAGGCACTCTTGGAAGGTATCGAGTTCGTGGCCAAGATTGTGGGCAAAGTGTAGTGTGACATGTACAAGCGGGGTCCATTTTGGTTAGTTTTTTTTTAAGAGTGATCCAGCAGTATAAAATAAACGATTCTTTTATGTTGTCTACTTATAGTGTTAGGTCTCCCTGTCATATAATTATATTGAAACACATTTAGCACTTCATTATAATTCAAGGGGATAAGTTTTTAGGCGGAGGATATGTCGGTGTACAATCACGTTCCGGCTATAGCGATCGAGGGCCTGAGTTGCAAGGACCTGCAATGTGAA
>VFSW01009616.1_pt1 | contig 13786 bp, 11 predicted proteins | sample 5358111 | NCBI WGS metagenome assembly VFSW01 (sample SAMN11554181, study PRJNA540505) | mine drainage metagenome | isolation source: sediment from site ElyBrook_90M | place: USA: Ely Copper Mine, Vershire, VT | collected 2017
CACGCAGCATGAACATGCTTATCCACAATTCGTGTTGAAAACCGGATGGAAATGCAAGCAAGAAGATCAGGGTGGGTGAGGCAGATTCGCGCCGTCCGAAAAACCAAGTCTGATTACGCGCGATCATTTGCGCCAGAAAATGGTAAAGGCTGCGACATTGGTTATGCTCCAGCCGCCAGCTCCTGCGAGAGAGCCAACCGCGTGGATGCATGCACCATCGCAGCCCTTGATGCGATCACCGCTTTCGCGGTTCCAAACCCCAACTGCTCCTCGCAGAAACAGTCGGTTTTTTCGGGTCTGGCTGCTCTTCAGGTTGCCCTGACAAGCAGATCACTCAGCCTACTTCGGACTGACAAGGTTTATTTCGTCAATCCTTTCAGCCGTCGACGCCGACCAAACTAAACAGTTGCTTCATCGGTGTCAATGCAATTCTCAGCGTGGAAACGAAATATCTGTGAATGAAATGTGCAAAACCCGGAAGAAATCTGAATTCTTGCCACATTCGTAGCTGACCCACTCTCGCTGACCCCATTCCCGAAATTTGCCCACACACCAAGGAGAGATGTCCATGAGACTCCGTCCCAAAGAAGTGTGCCCGGTCCATAGTTCTACATCGTGCTGTGGTCGCGAAATACTCCCCATGCCGAAGCTGGTACGTCTCGGAGTCCAGCGAGTGGAAGATCCGCATCACCCGCGCGGATACCGGGAACTGCGGTCGCCGGCTGAAATGCGCAAGCTGTTAAATCGCAAGATTCGACAACAGGCCGGCATCTGCGCCATCTGCCATCAAGAATTCACGCAGTACAGTGACATCGTTCCGGATCACAAAAATCCCAAAGGAATGGGCGGAGCCTGGAGAGACGATCACCCGCACAATATCCAGGCAACACACTGGTGGTGCAACGAAGAAAAGGGATCAACGAGAAACGAGAATGGATGACTGACGGCCGATTAGACCGCCACCGATTCGTTATTAGCCGGATTCGCCAAAATGGTCAATGACTTGCCGAGGGTTAGTTTTGTCGGGTGTGACTCAAAAGGTGTCGTGACCTCTTTCGTTACGCCCGAGCTTCAGTAATGTCGCTCGGCATGCCGTAATCGAGCGCAGCACGAACGATTTCCAATTCGGGATGTTGATAATGCATCGCCGTTTTCACGTCTCGATGTCCCATAGTCCGCATGACGGCAGCCAGGTTCCCGGTTCGCATCAGAACCCGAGTGCCATAGTCATGGCGGGCACAATAAAGGACTAGTTCTTTCGGAAGATTGGCTTGCTGCCGAGCTTCGCGAAACAGCCGATCTATGGAGCACAGGTGACCCGAAGCAGAACGCTTCGATGGGAATACCCAGCCTTCCGTTTTTGTGCCGCAGCGTACTCGCAAAACCTCGAAGACGCGACGGCTCATCGGAACAAGTCGTCGCCCTTCAGGAGTCTTGCTATCGGGCACGAAAATTACCCGATCCTCCCAATCGAGATTCTCGATGCGCATGCGGTAGAGTTCCCTCTGGTTCCTCATTCCCGTGTCGCGCATTAAAACGACGATGTCGCGGAAGAGTTCCTTCGTTCGCTGGCGCCACCTGCAGGCGGAAGCCCCAGCGAGTAGTTTCCTTTCCGCCTTCTCATCGAGTCGAAGATGCCTTCCATGCTCTTTCATCATTTTGATCTTCGGAGCGTGCCCGATCATCTTCCACTCTTCGGCTTTGTGCAACATTCGCCTCAATGTGCGCAAAGCGCAGTTGGCGTTCGCGGCCGAGCCGGGAAACTTCAACTGCTCTGAATAATCACTTGTGATCTAGTCGATTCGCGTTTCCGCAACACTGGTATTGTTCAGTAGTCGCCAGCCATTACGGTAGAACTTCCTAGTCTTCTCTTCCAGCCTGCCACTGTCTACCCAGGCGAGAAAACGTTGAGCAAACTCCCGGACAACCGTAGGCTTGCGTGGAAGTCTATCATTGGTTTCCATAACCGAAGCCAGCTTCAGGCTCGCCACTTGTAACGCCCTGACCGACTTCGTTTCTTGGGTTGATCCTCGGTACCGACGGCTTCGCACCGTGAAGTCGTACCAATAGAATTTCGACTTCTGTTTCTTGAACAGCTTCACGAGTTCCTCCATTTTGGCCCGCACGGAAGCAACTCGCACGTTCTGCACGATGCGATCGTGAGAACGACTGCATGATAGCTCACGAGGACTCGAAGCGATGAGTGTCCCCGCCAAAAACGATGCCGCAGAGTGAAATGAGATGAGCCCCTGATTTTCCCTGCGCCTTCCGGAAAACTTTGGAGAGCCCAGTTACTGCATGAAATAGAGGAAGCATCCCCGGTAGCTGAGCGAACGGAAGGACGAAACGACGCTGGCGATAACTGTGAGCGTAATCATTTGTATCTCGCGGTTATTGCATCCTTGTTCTTTTTAAGGAGGCGTCCACATGCTTGCGGTGGTTCAGGAAATTTATCTGGCACTCGATGCCAGATTGCCGCAGTTCCGCGAACTCTGACCTTTGGCGAAGGGAATCGAATAGTGGATCGTTGTCCATCGCCGGATAAGAGCAGTAGTTCCCTTTGATCGCTTTGCTCAATTGTCTAAGAGCCGCCTCCGACTGTCCACAGAAGGCCAGCGCTTCGGCATTTCTGTACATGAGTTCAGGATCTCGCGCCGAAACGGGATCAGCTTCCACTTCCGCCACTGCTTTGTCCAGGTCGGCGCCGGAGGGATGGCTCAAGTAAACCCGGACCAGTTCGGCATTTACGTTACGATACCCCAGCTGTGCCGTCTTGTTTGCCTCGGCCAGGGCGGCAGTCTTGTCCCGGGTTCTCAGAGCAATCTCCATGCGCGAAAGCGCCGCGAACCCGGACCCTTCGTCAACCTTGATGTACTCCTCCGCGTGGTCGTAATGCCCAGCCAGACCAAATGTGGTCGCGCAGGAACGAAGCACACTGAAGCCAGGGTCGAGGGCATGCGCTGCATCGCATTGACTTCCGGCCTCGTCCAGCAGTCCGGCGTAGCGCAGGACATAACTCATCCAGAAATGGGCCATGGAGGAATCGGGGCGCCTCCGCAGAAAGTCCGCAGCCTGATCGTAAGCGCCATTTAGGTCGCCCTGCTCCGTTCGCAGAGTGGTCGAGATGGGGGGAGCATTTGGATCCAGTTCTCTTTGCCGCTCGTAAGCCTCGGACGCTTTGGCAGCCGCGGTTGCGCCTCCATTTCCGTAGCGTTCGTCAATGTAGTAGCGCCAACTCAATTGGTCCCAGGCAGGCGCGTATCCGCTGTCCAGCGCAACCGAGTCCTCCAGCGCCTTAATCGCCATTAGATTGGGCCCCGGATCAAGCGGATAACCAAGGCTGTGAAGGAAGAGATCAAAGGCCTCTTCATTGTTCGGCTTCGGAATCTGGTTCGCTGTGGCGTTGGTGATTTTCATTGCTGCGAGCAGCCGTTGGATTGTAGAAGCCTCCAGTTTTTCATGCAGAGTGACCAGTTCCTGCGGGGCGACGGTAACCTCGTCGCTCCAGACCGTTTGGTTGTCTGCTACGTCTATCAATTCGAGGTTCACTCGCAGAGTCTTCTGATCTCTGAAGAACCCACCTCCCAGGACATGGGTGACTCCTAGCTCTTTTCCTACCGCAACCGGATCCTTCGCTTGCGTTCCATATCTGCTGGTCGAGCTGAAGGGTCGAACTGCAACTGTCTGCGCATAGGTTAGATCAGTCACAAGATCATTGGCGATGGCGTAGCGCAGGTAATCGAAATCCGGTCCTGCTCCTTCATTTGAGAATGGAAGGACTGCAATGACCTTTGGGGCCGCGTGAACGACAGAACGATGACGCAGCAGATACCAGCCAGAGCTAACAAACACAAGTACTGCTCCGGCCAGAGCGTATTTTGGCCATGACTTGATTTTCCGGGCGGGACGCGAGGCATCGATGCTCAGAGGGGAACATAAGGCTGGCGCCATTGTAGGCTTCGCCGATTCACTAGGGGGCTCGTGCTGATCGACAGAGACTGGGGCGATAAACCGATATCCCCGCCGAGGGACGGTTTCTATGAAGCGCGGGTTGTCGGAATCGTCGTCGATAGCGGCGCGCAACTTCTTGAGAACGACGTTAAGACCCGTATCGAAGTCAACGTAAGTGCCTTCTGGCCAAAGTTCCCGGTGCAATTCCTCACGCGTGATGATTTTGCCGGGATTCTTCAATAAGAGCACGAGAACGCGGAAAGCCTGGTTTTGAATTCTGACGGGCACACCCTTGCGAGTGAGCGCGTGACCAGCAATATCCACCTGAAATAAACCAAATCGAAACACTGGCTCGGAAGAGACTACTGGATTCATACCCTGGACCCGCAGAGTGGTTGCAATCATAGCATGGCTCGCGGCGAATTCAGATGTTTCGCTAAGTGCATGATTCTGTAGTTAGTTTCCTGTTCAGACAAAGGTTAAGAGCTAGTTCCCTTGAGTCTTAGGGCTGACCCCGGCATTCTGGGCCGCGTACTGCTGCTTCCGAATGGTTGAAGGCGCGCCAGCGAATTTAGGAGGAAAGCAATGGCTAAAGGCTTGAGAGGTCTGGTTTCGCTCATCGCGCTCTTTGGATTGAGCGGGATTGGGGTTGCGCAGGAACCGGCTGACCCGGCTGGACCATGCACCGTGACAAGACTGCGACTGAGGATTGCAACAAGCAATGACGACTTGCGCGGCGGGCAGGACAATTTGAACATTGTGGTTTTCTTCGCTGCCGGCCAGGCGCAAGTGGCCGCGAACGTCAACAAGGGCCAGAATTGGCCAAATAACAGTGTGAACATGGTGGACATTCGACTGGACCGGCCAGTCTCTCCCAGCGAAATTCGCGCGCTAAGGTTGATTCACATATCCGATGGAAGCTTTCACGTCAATCTTCCCGAGTTGGCCACTCCAGGCGCGCCAATTGCCATCGCGCAAGCGTTTCAGTCGCCGGATAACTGGAACATGGCGGATGTGACGGTCGCCGCCATTGGGAATGGGGTGGGCGCTCGCATCGCAACCCATGGGTATCACCGATTCACTGGGAGCGATCCAGTTCTCACCATACCCGTAAGCATACCGGCGAATGTTTGCAGTTCGGGAAGACACGAGGGCAATAGCGGCACGAGGTCCAATAGCGGTAGCGGGTCCGGCGGTGCAGGTGGTAACCCCACTACCGGTCCAACTGGCTTGCCATCGACCGGCACGTTGGGGCAGGCCACGGTTGGCGCTGCGTCGGGCGCGCTGACGAATCAGGACGTAGCGCGGATGGCGAAAGCTCGCGTTCCTGAATCGGCCATTGTGGCTTCAATCCAAGGCAGTCCCGCGGCATTTGATCTCTCGCCGGAGGCCCTCATTGCCTTAAAACGCGCCGGCGCAAGCGAAAGCGTTCTGCAAGCGATGGTCTCGCACGACCATAGGGAACTCGTCCCTGCTGTGCAAGTGAATGGTGCCGGCAAGTCCGCTGACGAATTGAATCCGCAGCCATACCCGCCGCATTCGAGAACGAACGCAGCCGGCACGGTCAAGCCAGGCGAGCTAAGTGCACAACCAGTTCCAAGCAAAGGAACGCTGCTCAGTCCCGGCGGGCAACAAACAATGCTTGCAACGCAAGCAAGTTCGCCCTCACGCGACGGCAGCAAGTCAGCCCTTATCCCCGCAGTGCAGCAGCCGACCATCACCGACGGAACCAGACAGGTTGGCGCAACAATGTCAGCAACGGACCATCCCTCGGGCGGAGATACAGGTGCCATTAAATCTGCGGGAAAAGCACGTTACGAGCCCATCACCGTGGATCAGGGTGTGACAACTGACCCCGAATTCAATCAGTGGGCGAACGCGCGTCACGAGCCCATCACCGTGGATCGCGGCGTGACAACTAAGCCCGAATTCAGTCAGTGGGCGAACACGACGAGTCAAAAAACCTCAGGGGCGAGTGCGCCGCCACAGGCGACCACATCAGCAGGTTCGAGCGTGCCCGGCGGCGCCACTCTAAACCTCAACGATGGGAGCAAGCAGGGCAGTGCAAGAACAATTCAGCCATCGCAAGCAATCCTGCCTGTCGTACCGCCTTCCGAACGCCAAGTCCCCCCAGCAGTTGCGCAGTATCAAGCACCGAGTGGAATGGGGCGTGGAGCAAATTCTGCACAGATAGCCCCGCCGACAGCTCTCGATTCGGCGTCTGTGGGCGCTGCTTGCTCGCAAGATCCCACGCCCAGGATTCTCGGCGTAACCGGGGGCGGCGAGCCCATTACGTTCAGGCCGGGTCGCCAATATGTAATTTGGGGTTGCTCGTTCGGACCCGCGAATCCAAATAATGCCGTGTATCTGTCCGATGGTGGCTCATTCCAATGGTTCCTAAGCAAGAGTTCATGGAGTTCGAATGCTGTTTCGATTTCCTTCTCAGTTTCGTCCTCTGGCGTGCAGGGCTTTCAGAAAACGTATGCGGGAAATCAACTCGGCAACCTGATGCTTTTTGTGCTCGGCCAGAACGGAAGCGCCAAGCTGAATGGAGTCATTTTGAGCGTTCAATAGCGGTTGATGACGATGGCGGAGCCAGAACTCAACATCAGATCGCCAAATCGGCAGATATATGAGCAGAGCCGAATTTCGAAACAGTTTAGGGAAGGGACGGAGATCGAGCGAATGATGAAAAGAAACACAGGGTCCGTGCTGATCATTGTCGCGTTCGCGGTGTGCAGTGTGATGGTCTGCCGCATATCGCTGGCACAGCAAGCGCCAAAGCCGCTCACGAATGACGGAGTCATCAAGATGGTCCAGGCCGGACTCTCCGAATCGGTGATTCTTGCGGCGATCCAGTCGAGCCCGGCGCGGTACGACGTCTCGACAGACGGATTGATCAAGTTGAAAAAGGCTGGCGTCACGGCGGATGAGATGAAGGCCATCATCGCTGCGCAACAGGCCGTCGGTACCGGGGGAACTGCCGGCTCACCTCCAGAAAAGGCGACCTCTGGGCTGGTGACGGCGACACCGCCCGCAACACCTGATTCCCGATGGGCGATGCCGTCGGTGTACGTCCTCACAATGCGATCGGCGCAGGAACTGCCACGGGAGAAGACCCAACTGGCCGAAACGAAAACGAAGCCGCACTCGCTGGCCAGCCTCGCCCAGGATTCCGCAATAACGCAAGGAATCCAGGCGGGGGTCAACGATGTGGCGTGGGATGCGGCAGCGTACACCCACTCTGGGATCGGTGGCTCGGCGCTTACGCAAGCCGGAAGTATCTTCGGCGGAATGATGGGACGCAGGCAGCCAACGGTCACATACGTTTGGGGCGTGCCGGGTCCGGCGTCGGCAAATGTCCTGAAGACCAGCACGCCCAAACTCGAGGCACGGTTTGAAAAAGCGCCAGGTGTCAATCCCGAGGAATTCGCGCCCGAGATCGTGAAGCTGACGCCCGCGCAAAATACTTGCCGGCTCATAGGCGCAACGCAAGGGAAAGAGGATGCGCGTTCCGACAACGCCGCAGATTGGGAGATTTACTCCAACTTCGTTGAAGACCGCGTCGCTGTAAAGCTTGAGAAAATCTCCAGCGGCGATTACAACCTCTCGCCCGAAATGCCGCTTTTGCCCGGTGAATATGCGGTAGTGCTGCGGCCAATCGCGAAAGATAAGAAGTTTTCGGGCGGAGATGTAGCGCGAGGACAGGGTTCGGGACTGATTTTCAACGCGGTGTGGACGTTTCAGGTAGCAGAGTCCGCGCAGTGATCGCACAAAAAGGAGCGGCACCGAGAGGATCCGATGACCTGGTTCTTTTCGCGACGAAAAATGAGCGCCATCGAGCAAGTAGAACAGTCACTCGCGCGGCTGCACAAAGTGGTGGAATTTGTGCCTACGCCATGGGAGATCGCACGTCGGATGCTCGAGCTTGCCGCGATCACGCCGCTGGACACGCTGTACGACCTGGGGTCGGGAGATGGAAGAATTCCGATTCTGGCGGCCCAGGAATTCGGCTGCAAAGCGGTGGGAATTGAAAGGGACCGCGAACTTTGCCGCTACTCAGACCAGAGAGTGCAAGAACTGAACTTGCAGGAACAAGTGCAATTTCATTGCGACGATTTTTTTGAGACTGATCTGCGGCCAGCCACGGTGGTGACGCTGTATCTGCTCAACTCGGTGAACGGGCAACTTCAGTCTCGGCTGGCTAGTCATTTGCAGCCCGGAAGCCGAGTGGTTGCACTGGACTTTGAAGTTCCCGGCTGGCGGCCCGTTCAAACGACGAAAGTAGTCTCCGAGGGAAGCATCGAGTACACGCTGTACTTGTATCTGCGACCGGGGCCCAAGACCGTTGCCGAGAGTGGCGGGTAAGAGACGCGGACGACCCGGTCTCAAGACTATTTGTTCAGGGAGTGAGATATGAATTCAAAACTCAAGCAAGTACTGTTTGCAGCAGGTTTGCTTTTGATCGTATGCGGTGCATCAGTGGCGCGTGCAACGTCAGATAACTCCGATCAGTGTCAGACGCTCACTCCGGAGCAGGCTCAGAAAATTCTTGGGCAATCCTTCGAAGCGCCGACCAAAACGCCGCTAAGTCCACCTTTTGGCGACAAATGGGGCACACATTGCACCTACAGATCGCAACACGGCGGGAATGTAGTCATCGACTTTTTCATTTATGTCACCGCGTCGCCGGCCCAAGCCAAACAGTGGTTCGACATGGGAATGACAGCGGGTAAGCCGGAGTCGAAGTTGCAGTTAGGAGACGCTGCGTACGTTGAATCGCACGGCCATGAGGTTCACGTGCTGAAAGGCAAGGTTCTCTACTGGATCATCGTTTCGGGAGCACACGACGCGAAAACGGCCGATCTTGCTGCATCGGTGGCGGCACACATTTAGACGTGATGAATGCTCGCAATTTTGGGACTGAAAAATGTGCGGACGTAACGGCATGAGTTTTTCGGGACGCGGTGTATGAACAACATTCGGAGGATGGTATGCAAAAGAAACTACTTCTCATCGGTTGTTTGACAGGATGCGTAGCCGTTCTGTTCGCGGCAGATGAACAGCGATTGAACGTCAAACCGGGACTTTGGCAGGTCGACTACAAAGTCAAATACAGCGGTCTGCCTCCGCAAACACAAGCCATGATAGACCACATGACGGCACAGCAAAAGTCCGCCATGGGTATCGAGGCGCCGAAGGCCTACAAGTTGTGCGTCCGGGAGAAAGATCTGAACAAGGCTTGGACCCAGGGACACGACAACTGCCCCCTGAAGGTAGTGAAGTCCACAAGCACCGACCTCGAACTTCACCGAGACGCGTGCAGAGCGGACCACACCGAAATTGACCTGAAATTTCACGCGGTCGATTCGGAGAATGTGCTGGCCACGATGCACGGTACTGGAACCCAACACGGAGCGAACATCACGCTCGACGGGAACTATGCCGGCAAGTGGCTGGGCTCGACCTGTCCAGCCGACATGAAATGAAGACCAAAGCTGTGTGCGACGGCAAGCACGCGGACAAGACGGTTCGAAATGATCTCCAGAGGGGCAGAAAAAGCGGCGATTGCATTAAGACAGGTAAACAGCTCCATGTGGGGTGAACGATGAACCGACAAAGCGCAGGCACGACGGTGTTGATCGCGTTGATAGTTGTGTTAGGCGGATGTTCGCGAAAACCGGCGGGTCTCGAATCGGCCACGGCCTCCGGTTCAAAGGGCTCCGGGGACGTCGCGGCGTGGGGCATCGACTTGAGCAGCGCAGCGGGAACGAAGTTTCAGGCCACATTCGTGGACGGCGTCGTTCAGGTTGATGCCGGGACCGTGAAGCGCACGCTCAAGGGTGTTACTCGCGACCACGACATTCTGTTTTTCGAAAATGTGTCCGAACTTCGCGACAAACTTGCTCCGGGCAAGGTGGTCCTGTTTCAGGGCCTGACATTCAAGAAAGTGCAGGCGATCGCGAGCGATGGGACGCAACTGATTGTCGCAACCGAACCAGCTTCGCTCACGGATCTATTCAAAGATGCCAACATCCATTGGCGCACCGCCATCAACTTCCGCGACATCCACAGCCGAAAAATGCGGATGCGCGCCAACGTCAATCGGAGTGGCTTTTTCGGCTGGCTCGATGAATTGGAGCCACGGGTTTACGCCGCAGGGTCGGAAGACTCCGAAAGTAATGAAGAGGACGAACAGGGCTGGAAAATCAAGAGCAACTCTACGTACAACCCGGACCGTGTCGATTTCGAAGTCGATGTTGCCCGGCATGGCGATATCGATGCGGATATCAAGGGCAACGGTTACGTCAAGAATTTCGAAACTTCGATGGCACTGGTGGTGAACAACAGCAACGTGAGTCAATTCGATTTCAGTAACGCGAATGTAAACGGAGCAGTAGATTTCAATTGGACGGTGGGCAGCGGTTCGGAAAAAAACCCTGAAATGGGTGAAGAAAAGCTCAAGCTGCCTAAAATGATGTCGGTGCCCCTGTTTGTCGGGGGCGTGCCGTTCACGCTGGAGATTGGTGAAGCTCTGCTGTTCCACCCGGGATTTACCACCAAGCAGGAAATCGCGAAAGGCGCTTTCCATGTCGATTACAACGGCGTGACCGGGCTCAGCCTGACTCCTAGCGGTTCTCAGGATACCAGCCAAGCCAGCGGTGATAGTTCCATTCAGACTTCGACTGCATTTTCTCCTTATGCAGCATTTGGACTGGTCGTAGCGGTTGCTATGCCACGATTTGAGCTTAAAACAGGAGCGGAAGAAATCGCAAACGAAGTTCCCGCGTCCGTTGCCGAGTCCGCGATTGCGTTGCTGGAAAAAACCACCATCGGTCATTACGTTCACAAAGGGGTGCAGAATGTCCTGAAGAGCGAAGCCGCGGCGACATTTCAGGTAATCCTTTCCAGCACCGCATCGCACTCGGGCATGCAAAGCCTGGTCCCTTGTCAGAGATTCACCTTGCATGTCGAGGGGCAGGTTGGCGCTGACGCCCAGGTGCTTGGAATGAAGGTGCCAAACCTGCCAAAAGTTCCCTTCGAGCAGCCCTACAAGATCTTCGAGAAGGACATCGATTTACCGACTCCGTCGGCAAAGATTTGCACGGGATAGACGTTTTCGTCGCTTCCAACCGTTGGAGCTATGCGATGAGCACAACATGCGAAACGTGCGGCGCCGCGCTGGCCGCAACAGATAAATTCTGCAATAAGTGTGGTGCGAGACGAAGCGCTGCTGTCGTGGCGCCAGGTACACAATGCTTTTGCATTAAGTGCGGCGCGCTTTTAGGGGACACGAACTTCTGCATAAGATGCGGCGCTCCGGCAAATGCAGCCTCCGCTATTTCGCCAATTACCCGCGTCTCTGTCCCCGTCGTGCCTGCTGGTCGGTCATCATCGGCTGCGGCGGAAAGCCCCGATGCCGCATACCAAGCTACAGCCCTGGCCGTTACGCAGGCGCCTCCCAGTGCAACGCTTGAAGTTTCTTCGTATGACTCAGGTTCCACAGTTGCTTCGCCAAAATCATCAGTCGTTCGTAAGTTGGCGATTACTATCACCTCCGTAGTTCTTCTGATGAGTGGGGTCTTTGCCGGGGTGTTCTACGTGGAGCAGCGTGCGCGGCAGAAGGCGAGTCAACTCGAAGCACGAGCTGAGATCGAGAGAGGCTTAGGCAGCTTGACCGCAGGCGCGAGTTCGGCCCACAACGACACCAACAGCGATCGTGCCGCTGTTGCTGCGGCAGCAAGCGCGCCCGGACAAGGACAGGCCGGTGCGAGCCGCTCCGATGGCAGTCCTGGAGTAGATGGGGGTGCAGAGCCTGCTTTTTCCACGCCCGGCTCTGCTCCAGGCACTGGCTCTCCGACAATCAAGGCCGCTGCTGCACCAACAGTCGACACAGCGCTGACTCCACCACCTATTCCCGGCAGCGATGTGCCCATAGTGCCGGTTGCTGCAACGGGAGATCAGGCGCACGACTGGGCGTTGGAATACGAGCGTAGCGTTGGCGGACCGGAAGCCGATCTCGTGGTCCGCACTGGCGACATTAACAATTTAGGATTTGGCTGGCCGCCGGGATTCGACCCCTTTTCTGGGCAGTCGACGCCGATTCACCCTGGGCCGAACATTGACCGCATACCTCCCAACTCGCCGCCAGGAACGGACCGAATCATACTGGGCACTGGCCTCACACCGGTACACATGAGCGTTCAGCATACCCCAGGGCAACCGGACCAGATCATGGTCGATGCTCTGACCAAGACGGTCGGTGGGGACGGATATAGTTGGTCGCTCGGATCTTGCTTCATGTTAGCGTACCGGGTGCTATCTAAAACTGGTGGCCAAATCGTGAATGGCATGCAACTGCCTCCGGGCGTCTCAAAGGACATCCTTCAAGTGGCTCCCGATGACGCAGCGAGATGCACCCACGACCGGCAGTTGACCATGCCCACGCCGATTGTCCTCATGGTGGGAGCGTTGCCAACAAAGATTAGTGCAGTGGTATTTCAAATCTTTGCGGACGATTTTCAGTCGCCAGTCTATGGCTCGCATTTCCAAATCGCTTTGAACGACACGCGTATTCCCAATTTCGAGTACGCCATCAATTCGCTTAATCAGTCGGGGCCGATCGGCAAGTTGGTGAGCCTGAAATTATTGCCGGAATATTGGCCTTTGCTGAAATCCGGGACCGTGAAGCTCTCGATAGACGACCCGACCAGTCACGTACAGGATGGCTTCGCCGTCGATTTCGTACGAATTTTGGTGAATCCGCACGACTTTAAATATCAGGTTTCTCTAACTGCGACGGTCACTGACGCCAGCAGCAACAAACCCATTGTTGGCGCGATGGTCACGGCTGGACTCTCATCAGCGCTTACCGACGGACAGGGAAAATGCGCATTGAAAGGCATTCCAGCAGGGCTAGTTGTTGCTACGGCAAACGCGCCCGGATACGACGAGAATTCAGTTCCGGTGGACTTGCCTGCGGGACAGAGTGGAAATGCGGAGATACACCTGCGTCCCCATCAGGAGAGTACCGCAGCCCTCGAACAATCCATCGCGCAAACTGGAACGGCAACTGTTTACGGCATTCACTTTGACACGGGCTCATCGAAGCTGCGTGCCGACAGCATGCCCGCGCTGAACGCGGTGCTTGGGCTCATCAATGGACGCCCCGGCTCCAAGTGGATCATAGCTGGCCACACGGACAATCAGGGGTCGGATGCACTCAATATTCCATTGTCCAAAGCTCGCGCGGCATCGGTGGTTTCGTGGCTGACCGCTCATGGCATTGCTTCGGATCGACTTGAGCCTGAGGGATTCGGTTCGACGCGGCCGGTCGCCGATAACGCGACTGCCAACGGACGAGCGCTGAATCGGCGCGTGGAGATCCTGGTGACGAAATGAGGGAGCTGATTTGGTAGCAAACGAGCTTCGCATGGGATCTCTGGCACTCGATTCTGGAGAATGGCAATGCGCAAAGCATGTTTAGTTGCGGTCTTCTCGCTGCTTGTACTTGCAGCATGCCACAGGTCTCATGTGCCTACGCTTGCTCTTGAGGCGTGCGATCCCGCTCGCTACATTCCGTGTGCCCACGAAGAGGCATTTGCGTCCATTCCTGTCACCAACACGGGCGTATATCTCACCTATTCGAGCCGATGGACCTCTGGTTCATCAGCCCAGCCGGTGTGGGATGCAATCGCGCTCGGGCTGGGCGGTTGGTCTGTAAATCTCGTTCAGCACTACGACAAAGCCAAACAGCTGTTTATTAGTGGCGATGGGTCGTGGCGCGTCGTTGACAGTGTTGTGCGTCCTTCGGGCGAGCAGGCCGTGCCCAGTT
>VFSW01009617.1_pt1 | contig 13783 bp, 13 predicted proteins | sample 5358111 | NCBI WGS metagenome assembly VFSW01 (sample SAMN11554181, study PRJNA540505) | mine drainage metagenome | isolation source: sediment from site ElyBrook_90M | place: USA: Ely Copper Mine, Vershire, VT | collected 2017
CCCCTGCACGCGCGAACTGCTGGCGGCTGTCCCGCGCCTGCCGGAAATGTGATGCAAGAACTCAAGAACTGACGAAGGTGGGCGGCCTGGGGTACACTCTGTGGCGCGCGAAAGAAAATTGCGCTGGCGGCGTAATAACAGACGCCTGCGATCTGAATCTGGAAGGATGAATATGGAAACCGCACCCTCTGCTCAGGAACCCGTCGCGCCGCCGGAGATGAGCGCTCCGGCACGGCTGGTGGGGGCCCTGGTAAGCCCCCAGAAGACGTTTGAAAGCATCGTGCGGCGGCCTGGATGGATGCTGCCGATGGCGGTGGTGATTTTTCTTTCGCTGTGCATCACCTGGATGATTGGCTACCGGGTGGGCTGGCGCCATGTGGTGGAGAAGCAGCTGGAGCACAATTCGGGCGCGGAGAGCCTGAGCCAGGCCCAAAAGGATGCGCAGATCGAGCAGGGAGCGAAGTTTGCCCCGGTGGTCGCCTATATTTCTGTGCTGGTGGCTACACCTGTGGTCTTTGTGGTTACCGCCGGAGTGCTTCTCGGGGTCTTCAATCTTTTACTGGGGACACGCGTTCAGTTCAAGACGGCGCTGGGCATCGTGACGCATTCCTGGATGCCGCAGGTGATTCTGGTGCTGCTGGCGATGATCGTGCTCTTTTTGAAGGCTCCTGAAGACATCGACATTCAAAATATTGTGGCATCAAACGCGGGGGCGCTGGTGGGCGCCGATGCGGCGAAGTGGTGGCAGGCGCTGGCGGGGTCGCTCGATCTATTCAGCCTATGGACGATGGCGCTGCTGGCCATGGGATTTTCGGCGGCCAGCCCGAAGAAAGTGACGTATGGCAAAGCGCTGGCCTGCGTGGTGGGCGTGTGGCTTTTCTATCTGCTGGTGAAGACGGGTATGGCCGCGGCCTTCTCCTGAGGCGAATGGGATTCGCGTTTGAGGTAGTGAAGAAGGATCCGAGCGGGGCGCGGCTGGGCAGGCTGAGGACGCCGCACGGAGTGATTGAAACGCCCGCGTTTATGCCGGTGGGCACGGCGGCCACGGTGAAGGGGCTGACGCAGGCGGCGCTCGAGGAGCTGGGCGCACAGATCATTCTGGCGAATACCTACCATCTGTTCCTTCGGCCTGGGCACGAGCTGGTGCAGGAACTTGGCGGCCTGCATGGGTTCATGGCGTGGCCGCATCCGATCCTCACAGATTCTGGCGGGTTCCAGGTGTTCAGTCTGGCGGGCCTGCGCCAGGTGAGCGATGAGGGAGTGCTGTTCCGTTCCCACCTGGATGGCTCCGAGCATTTCCTATCTCCCGAGCGCGTGATTGAGGTGGAGATGGCGCTGGGAGCGGACATCATCATGGTCCTCGACGAGTGCATCGAGGCGCCGGCCGCGGAGGGCCGCGCACGAGAGGCGGCGCGGCGGACCGTGGATTGGGCGCGGCGCTCGCAGGAATTTTTTGGGCGAGAGGGCGATTCGCAGCGGCAGATGCTGGCGGCGATTATCCAGGGTGGCACACACGCGGAGCTGCGGCGCCAATGCGCCGATGCGCTGGTGGCCATGGAGTTTCCGGCCTACGCGATCGGAGGGCTGGCGGTGGGCGAGCCGCATGAGGTCACCAGCGAAATCACCGGGCTGGTGACGGCGAGGCTGCCGGAGGAAAAGCCGCGGTATCTGATGGGCGTGGGGCGTCCTGAGCAGATTGTGGATTACGTGATGCGCGGCGTGGATATGATGGATTGCGTGATGCCCACGCGCCATGCGCGCAACGGGAGCCTGTTCACCTCGCTCGGAGCGATATCAATCAAGAACGCGAAATACGCACGGGATGCGCGGCCTGTGGATGAAGAATGTGGGTGCGCGGTGTGCCGGCGGCACAGCCGGGCGTACTTGCGCCACCTCTTTCTTTCCAACGAGATAGTCGGCTCGATCCTGAATACCTGCCACAACATCCACTTTTACCTTGACTTAATGGCCAAAATCCGCAAGGCTATCAGTTTTGGGAACCTGTCGGAATTGCGTTCCGGCCTTCAGGCACGCTTGGCGGAGAGGTCAACTCCGGGGGGCGTCGCGGAGTGATGCGCCGGAAGGTATAATCCCTAGGTAATCTTCGGGAAAGCGGGCCCGCGCGGTCACGGGCTATTCGATAATGATGCTACTTGGGAAGACGATGATATCAGTCTGGCAGGCCCACCCCGCGCAGGGTGGGGCGATGTTGCTGGCGCAATCCGCGCCGAGCGGGCTGATCAGCTTTGTGCCGCTGGTGCTGATTATGGTGATCTTTTATTTTTTGCTGATCCTGCCGGCGCAGCGGCGGCAGAAGCAGACGGCGGCAATGCTCAAGGCGCTGAAGACCGGAGACAAGGTGATTACCAACGGAGGGATATACGGCACGATTGCCGGGCTGGAAGATGCCGCGGTAACGCTGCGCATCGCCGAGCAGGTAAAGATTCGCGTGACGCGGTCGGCCATTGCCGGGCTGCAGCCGGAAGACAAGGAGAGTTCGTAAGCGCGCATGAGTCCTAATCTTCGATGGAAATGGATTGTCATATTTGGAGTGATATTTCTGTGTCTTTTCGGGCTTTTCGGCCTTCCTGATTTTCCGCACTCCTTCGCCCAGGCAAAGCAGAACTTTGCCGATCGCATCAAGCTGGGACTGGATTTGCGCGGCGGCAGCCATCTAGTGCTCCAAGTGCAGGTGCAGGAGGCGGTGGGATTGCGCTGCGACCAGACGCTGGATCACCTGACGCAGCAACTGCATGAAAAGGGCATCACCTTTGGCGAAATCAGCCGGAAGAGCGACACACAGATTCTGGTGACCAACCTTGCGCCGGACCAGAGCGGGGCGTTCCGCGATCTGATGAGAGACCAGTATCCCGATTGGGATATTTCTCCCGCTGCGGGAGAGGTGAATGGCTACGTGCTGGGACTGAAGACATCGGTGGCGCAGCAGATCGAGCAGGACACGATGCAGCAGGCGCTGGAGGCGATTCGCCACCGCATCGACGCGCTGGGGCTCACGGAGCCGACCATCGCACCCACGGGACGCGGCGAAAATGAAATTCTCGTTCAATTGCCGGGCGAGGGAGATCCCACGCGTGCCAAGGCCGTCATACAGGCCGGCGGCCAGCTGGAATTACGACTGGTGAAAGACGACCACCCCTACCCTTCGCAGGCCGAGGCCCTGGCGGGGCACGGTGGCGTGCTGCCCCCGGGCACCGAACTGCTGCCCGGACGGAATGAATCAGAGGCCCCCGGGCAACCTGCGGGCGAAGTCTGGTATTTGCTGGATCGTCTGCCGGTAGTCACCGGCCAGGATCTGCGCGGGGCCAGCCCGGCGCCCAACCCCGATAATCCGGGGCATTGGGAAGTACGGTTCACGCTCTCGACGCAGGCGGCATCGCGCTTTGGCCCGTTCACCGAAGCGAATGTGGGCAAGCAGATGGCCATCGTACTGGATCACAAGGTGCAGAGCGCGCCGGTGATCAACAGCCGCATCGAAGATTCGGGAGTAATCGTGGGGAATTTCAGCCAGGATTCGGCGCAGGATCTGGCGCTGGTGCTGCGCGCGGGAGCCTTGCCAGCGTCGGTGAAGTACCTGGAGGAGAGGACGGTGGGGCCATCGCTGGGTGCGGATTCGATTCGCGCGGGGGTGCGTGCTTCCGTCGCCAGCCTGATCGTGGTGATGCTCTTCCTGGTATTTTATTACCGATTGAGCGGGATCAATGCAGTGGTGGCACTGCTGCTGAACCTGGTGATCCTGCTGGCGGCGCTGGCCTACTTTGGAGCCGTGCTGACGCTGCCGGGAATAGCCGGAGTGATATTAACGATCGGCATGGGCGTGGATTCCAATGTGCTGGTCTTCGAGCGCATCCGTGAAGAACTGCGGGCGGGCAAGCCAAATAGCTCGGCAGTGGAACTGGGGTTCGACCGGGCCTTCCTGACCATTATTGACACCCACGTGACGACCGTCGTTTCGGCCGTCTTCCTCTTCCTGTTTGGAACCGGGCCGGTGAAAGGATTTGCTGTATCGCTGACGATTGGATTGATCGCCAACGTTTTCACTTCGATCTATGTATCGCGGGCCATATTTGATTGGCACCTGTCGCGGATGCCGCGGCAGGCCGAATTGAGCATTTAGCACGGGCGGAAAGAGCGCCTGGTCCGCCGGACACATTTGTGGTCCCGGCGGTGTCTAAGAGGAACAGGACGGAAGAATGGAGTTCTTTGGGAACGTAAATATCGACTGGATGGGGAAGGCGAAATACTTCGCCGCCCTATCGTTAACCCTGCTGGCGCTGGGGGGAATATCCTGGCTGAAGCAGGGCGGGCTGAAATACGGGATCGACTTCCGCGGAGGGACGCTTGTCTACGTGCGGTTTGCGGGGACGCCGCCTGTGGACCAGATCCGCTCGGCGCTGGCCGCGCAAGGGCTGGGGAACAGCACCATCCAGAAGATTAGCGACATTTCAAATCCGAGCGCTTCCAATGACGTGGTGATCGGGCTCGAGCAGAAAGGTCAGAGCGAAGATGCGCTGGACGCCGGACGGCAAGCTATTTTGAGCGCCCTGCAAAAGAATTTCAGTGGGGGCTCCTCGGCCACGGGCAAGATTGATTTCAACAATGTGCCTCCCGCGGATCTCTCTGCCTACCTGACGCAGAAGGATCCCCTTAGCCTGGGGGCGGCCGTGGGACAGAAGTACGATCAGATTGCGAAGCAACTGACCGACGCGCGTGACAAAGACCACGGAGGTCTGGTCACGGATTTTGCGGAGCTGCAAAGCATTCCGGGGATGGACCCGCGGGTCATTCAGAGCCTGAATCAGGGTTTTGTGCTTGGCCAATTCACGATCCGGAACGTGGAAATCGTGGGGCCGAAGGTGGGAGCGCAGCTTCGCCGGCAGGCCATTCTGGCCACGCTCTATGCACTGGCGGGCATGCTGGTATATATTGCCTTCCGGTTCGAGTGGGTATACGGAGCGGCGGCGGTGATCGCCGTGTTTCACGACGTGCTGATCACGCTGGGCTTTTTCTCGCTGCTGCATTTTGAGATTTCTTTGACGGTGATTGCGGCCTTGCTCACGCTGGTGGGCTATTCGATGAACGATACGATTGTCATCTTTGACCGGGTGAGAGAGAATCTGCGGCTGATGAGGCGCGAGCCATTTCCAGCGATAGTGAACCGCTCAATCAACCAGACGCTATCGCGGACGATTTTGACCAGCGGGCTGACCTTTTTGACGGTTTTGGTGCTGTTTCTGATGGGTGGGCAGGTGCTGCGCACCTTCTCCTTTGCTATGGTGGTGGGAGTTGTGGTAGGAACGTACTCCAGCTTTGGGATTGCTGCTCCCATCGTGGTGCTGTGGTACAGATTTCGCGGGCCGGGGGCTGCCCACGGCCGGGCCGCGGTTTCTGAGCGGCGGCTGGCGACAGCCGGAAGGAGGTAGGCATCATGTTTGATGAACTGGTCATATCGGGTGCGCACAGGAAGAAGACGAACAAGAGCTGGACGGTGATCCTCTCCGGTCTTCTCCAGGCGCTGGTCCTTACGGTGCTGGTTCTTATTCCACTAATTTATACCGAAGTGCTTCCGAAGCAATTTCTTTCGACATTCCTGGTGGCTCCGCCTCCGCCGCCTCCGCCTCCGCCACCGCCGGCGGCCGCGGTGGTGAAGATTGTGAAGCCTGTGATCCGTCTGCTCCACAATGGGCAGTTGACCGCGCCGACCGTGGTGCCCAAGAAAGTGGAAATCATTAAGGAAGAGGCGCTGCCGCCGGACGTGGGCAACGTGGGTGTTACCGGTGGAGTTCCGGGGGGAATTCCCGGCGGGCAGCCTGGAGGTGTGCTGGGAGGGATCATCGGTGGAGTGGGAGGCGGGCCGCCACCGCCGCCGCCGAAAGCCTCAGTGCAAAGGATCCGCGTTGGTGGTAATGTGCAGCAGGCGAAGATGGCGCACATGGTGCAGCCCATCTATCCAACCATCGCCAAGACGGCGCACATCCAGGGTACTGTGACGCTTCATGCGGTGATTGCGAAGGACGGCTCTGTGCAGGAATTGCAGTACATCGCGGGGCCTCCTCTGCTGATGCGCCCGGCGATGGATGCGGTGCGGCAATGGCGTTACCAGCCCACGCTGCTCAATGGCGAGCCGGTGGAAGTGGACACCACGATCTCGGTCGTCTTCACGCTGGGCGGATAAACACCGCCCGGCGGTTTGTTTTGAAAGTTTGTCCGCGGGAGCAGGAGAAGTAGCGGACAGGCGCACCAGAAGTGAGCAGGCTATTCAAGGTGTTCAATGACGGAGGAGGAGCAACATAATGCTTGCCAACATATTTTGGGCCAGTATCTGGATGCTGCAGGGTTCCGGAGAAGTGGGCTGGGACCTGCGCAGTATGTGGAGTTCGATGGGCATACCGGCGAAGACCGTGGTCATCCTGCTGTTCGGGATGTCGGTGGTGTCTTTCGGGATCATGATTGACCGGGCGCTGATGTATAGCGCCGCCCGGAAGCAATCCCGCGTATTTGTGCAGCAGGTGGCGGGGGCGCTGAAGGAAAACAAGCTGGACGAGGCCATCTCGCTGGCCGAACGCAACAAGAAGAGCCACATTGCGAAGGTGGTGGCCACCGGACTTTCGGAGTTTCAGGCCGCATCGTCGCAGGTTTCCGATGAGCAGGTGATTGAGGCGGCCAAGCGGGGCTTGGAACGCTCGATTGCCATCGTGCACGCGGAAATGAAGAGCGGTCTCTCTGGACTGGCAACGATCGGGTCCACGGCACCGTTCGTCGGGCTGTTCGGGACGGTGGTGGGCATCATCAACGCGTTCAAGGGCATTTCGGCGCAAAAGGCGACCGGTCTTTCGGCTGTCGCTGGCGGTATTTCGGAAGCGCTGGTGACCACGGCTCTCGGCCTGCTGGTGGCCGTGCCGGCAGTTTGGGCCTTCAACTATTTCACGAATAAAGTGGAAGCCTTTGACGTTGAGATGGACAACTCCTCGATGGAGTTGATCAACTACTTCATCACGCGCCGGGCCGGAAAGAAGTAACCGATGGCGTACAAACCCAAAGCCGGCAACGTAGTGTCGGCGCCCAACGTGGTGCCGATGGCGGACATCATGCTGGTGATGCTGATCATTTTCATGGTGGTCACGCCGATGTTGCAGAAGGGGTTTTCGGTGGATATGGCCAGCGTGGAGAATCCCGAGGATCTGCCCAACGCGGATAAGGATGACGCCATTCTGCTGGCCGTAACGCGGGATGGAAGCGTGTATTTGGGCAGCTCGAAGATCGGGCTGGACCAAGTGACCTCCATGGTGAAGGACCGGGTATCGAACCGGGCCGACAAGACAGTATTCGTACGCAGCGACGCACGTGCGAAATACGGAGATGTGGTGAAGCTGGTGGACGAAGTACGATCCGCCGGAGTGGACAACATCGGATTGCTGACACAGAAAATTGAAGGGCGAACTCCGGCACATCCTGCCGCCGGCACGCCCTCCAAATAGACGCCGAGGGCCGGCGCCGGGCGGGTGACCGGCTGGCGCGGCAGGAAGGCGCGAACATAGGAGTTCAGCTATGGGAATGGCAGTAGGCGAACGCAAGGGCGCGATTTCGGATATGAACATCGTGCCGCTGATTGATATTCTGCTGGTGCTGCTGATTATTTTCATGGCCATCACGCCGACCACGCCGAAGGGGCTGGAGGCACTGGTACCGCAACCCGCGCCTCCGAACCAGCAGGAAAATCAGGAGCAGCTCTCGAAGACCATCGTGGTGCAGGTGCTGGACGGGGGAAAGCTGAAGATCAATCAGGACGATACAACGTGGGACCAGTTGGGGACGCGCCTGGATGATATTTTCAAGGAGCGCGCCGAGAAGGTGGCTTTCGTAAAAGGCGACGATACGGTTCCCTTCGCCGAAGTGGCGCGCGCCATTGATATCATGCGCTCCTCCGGCATCGACCACGTCGGCCTGATTACGGCAAAAATGGAAGCCGGGCAATAGGCCGGCGCGTGGGCAGTGCGCGGGCGGCCGGCGCGGCAGAAATGAAGCTGGACAGGCCGAGTGGCGAAGACGATTCCGCGGGGAAGCGCATTTCTTCCTTGGCGTGTCATGCAAGGAGAATGGGAATGGCGGGAAAGCACCGCGCAAACGGCGCGCTCATTTTGATTCTGACCCTGGCATCGGGAGTGGCCGGATGCAGCAAACTCCGGGCTCGCGATCTTTTGAACAAGGGCGTCCAGGCATATAAGGACGGCCAATTCGATCAGGCCATCGAGGATTTCAAGCAGGCGAAGGACCTCGATCCCAGCCTGCTGAACGCCCGCCTCTATCTAGCCACGGCCTATGCTTCGCAATATATTCCCGGGGCGCCATCGGACGAGAACGTGCGCACGGGGCAGCAGGCGATCCAGGAATACAAAGAAGTCCTGCAGCAAAATCCCGATAACCTGACGGCGATCGATGGAATCGGCTCGATTTTGTACAATATGGCCGCCAGTCCCTTCACGGAAAAAACCTTCGAGGAATCGAAGGATTACCACCTGCAGCATATGAAGCTGAAACCCGAAGATCCCGAACCTTATTACTGGGTGGGGGTAATCGATTGGACGCTGGCCTTCCGCGGGAATAAGGTGCTGCGGAACGATTATAACGGGAAGGCGCCACGGAAGCCCCTGAAGGATGGAGATCCACTGCCGCCCGCCCTGCGTGACCAGTTCGTCAGTCAGTATGGACCAGCGGTGGACGAGGGCATCAGCAATTTGAAGAAGGCGATCGAGCTTCGCCCTGATTACGACGACGCGATGGCCTACCTGAACCTGCTCTATCGGCAGAAAGCGGACATGGAAACCGACCCATCGATGCGGGACAGCGATCTGAAGCTGGCCGATGAGCTGGTGGACAAAGTGAAGGAAATCAAACAAAAGAAGATGGAGAATCCGCCGACTCCCGCCTCCTAGAGCGCGCGAGTCCGCTGCATCAGCCGCCGGCTGGATCCCCTGGACCCAGCCGGTTTTTTTTGCGCAAGACGCGGGCGTGGCCCGGGCGGGAGAGCGCCCCGCGGGGGTAGAATGTATAAAGGCAAAGCCATGGGGACGCCCGAGAAGCCGAGCTTTCAGCCCTCGCCAGCGCGGCGAGCGATGGACCTGCGGTTCATCGAGCTGCTTGACAAAGTGCGGCAGAGCCGCCCGCAGGAAGACCGGGAGCTGCTGCGGCGGGCCTACGAATTCGCCGCCCGGGAGCACGGCGAACAGCTGAGGCAATCCGGCGAACCCTTCCTTTCCCACCCGCTCGAGGTGGGCCACGTGCTGGCGGATATGAAACTGGACGTGACCACGCTCTGTGCCGCGCTGCTGCACGACGTGGTTGAAGACACGCAAATCCCCTCGGAAAGAATTCAGGAAGAGTTCGGCCCGGATGTGGCGCGGCTGGTGGAGGGCGTAACCAAGATCAGCCGCATCGATCTGGCCGGACCGGAAGCCCGGCAGGCGGAAACGGTACGGAAGATGCTGCTGGCGATGGCCACCGATGTTCGTGTGGTTCTGGTGAAGCTGGGAGACCGGCTGCACAACATGAGGACGCTCGGCTACCTGGAACCGGAGAGGCAGCAGAGAATTGCGCGAGAGACGATGGATATCTACGCTCCCGTGGCGCACCGGCTGGGGATGGGCCTGATGCGCGGGCAGCTGGAGGATCTATCGTTCCGCTATCTGGAGCCCGAAGCCTATCAGGACCTGCAGAAGAAAGTGGAGGCCCGCCGGAAAGTGTATGAGAAATTTCTGGTGGAGGTGCAGGACAACCTGAGGAAGAAGCTGGTGGAAAGCGGAATTCCCGCGGAAGTGGAAGGGCGGGTGAAGAGGCTATTTTCGCTGCACACAAAGATCCAGCGGGATCATCGAGCGTTCGACCAGGTGTATGACCTGATGGCGCTGCGGGTGATTACGGATACGGAGAGGAACTGCTACGCGGCGCTGGGCGTGGTCCACCAGATCTGGGCGCCGGTGCCGGACCGGATCAAAGATTACATTGCGGCGCCGCGGCCGAACCTGTATCAGTCTTTGCATACCACGGTCCTGCACGGAGGGCAGGCCTTCGAGGTGCAGATACGGACGCAGGAGATGCACCGCGTGGCGGAGCAGGGCGTGGCGGCGCACTGGAAGTACAAGACAGGGGCGCCAGCCAGCGGGGCCGACGACGAGAGAATCCAGTGGATGCGCCAGCTGATTGAATGGGTGAGGGAGATGCAGGAGCCGGATGAATTTCTCTCCACGCTCAAGATGGATCTGACGCCGCCCGAGGTCTATACGTTTTCGCCGAAGGGACGCGTAGTCCAGTTGCCTCACGGGGCCACTCCCGTGGATTTTGCATATGCGATTCACACCGAAGTGGGCCACAGCTGCGTGGGGGCAAAAGTAAACGGCCAGATCGTGCCGCTGAAGCAGGAGCTGGCGAATGGAGACATGGTCGAAATCCAGACGCGGAAAGGGCACGGGCCCAGCCGTGACTGGCTGAAGTTTGTCACCACCTCGCGGGCGCGAACCAAAATCCGGCACTGGATCAACCTGAACGAAGGAGAGCAGGCGACCGAGGTGGGACGCCGCCTGATGGAGAAAGAAGCCCGGCAATATGGGCTGAGCCTGAAAAAAATTGCGGATACGGATCTCGAGCGTGTGGCGGCCGAATATGGCTGCGGGAGGATCACCGACCTGTATGCCGGATTGGGTTATGGCAAATGGTCGGCGCGGCAGGTGCTTTCGAAAGCTACCGGGCAGCAACTGGGCGAGCCGCCGCAGGAAGAAGCTCCGCGCCTGGTCAGCCGGATGAAAAAGATGCTGGGGCTGAGCGATGCGGCGATACTGGTGCGCGGGCAGGATGATCTGATGGTCTATCGCTCGAAATGCTGCAATCCGATTCCGGGCGACGAAATTGTGGGATACATCACGCGAGGGCGCGGCATCGCGGTGCACAGCACAGCCTGCCCGAACGTGCGAAACCTGCTTTACGAGGTGGAACGCAAGATACCCGTGGAATGGGCGACAGTGGAAGAGGCGGCCTACCCGGTGCGGCTGAGAATCGCGAGCGAGGACCGGCCGGGAATCCTGGCGGCGATGACGGCGGTGATCAGCGACGCGGGAGCGAACATACGCACGATCGAAAGCGGGCGTGATGCGAGGCAATCGCACGTGGATTTGGCGCTCGAGGTAATGAACCGGAAGCAGCTCGAAAAGATAGTGGCACAGGTGAAGAAAATACAGGGAATCTTCGCGGTGGAGCGGAAGTACAACGTGTGAGCGTGCGGGGCGTGGCCGCTGGCGTGCCGGGGTCCCGCGAGATTGCCGCGGCTTGGATGCCGGCGGGCCAACGAATGCCAAAGGCGGGGGTGAGACGTGCGTGAAATCATAGCCACAGGCCGGGGACCGAAGGCGATCGGGCCGTATTCACAGGCGGTGAGGGCGGGAGGGTTCGTCTTTGTTTCCGGGCAGGGGGCGGCGGACCCGGCCACGGGAAAGCCAGTGGCCGGAGGCATCGCGGAGCAGACCGCGCGAGCGCTGGAGAACGTGAAGGGAATAGTGGAAGCAGCGGGAGGGTCGCTGGCGAGTGTGGTGAAAGTGACCGTGTATTTATGCGACATGAACGATTTTTCCGCCATGAATGAAGTCTACGCGCGGTACTTCACAAAGAATCCTCCGGCGCGCGCGACGGTGGAGGTCTCGCGGCTTCCCATGGACTTTCGGATCGAGATTGACGCCATTGCGATCGAGGATCAGGGCCGGCAATAGGCCTTGATGAAAAAGACAGGTGCTCCGACCTGCAAGGACGGGTCGTGATCGGGGCCGAAGACTCCACAAATGCGGTAGTGCCGCTGGATCCAAGCCATGAGTGTGCGGTCGTAATCCACTCCAAAGGCCGTCTGGCCGAATTCATGCGTTGAGCGATTGGCGATGAGCACGATGGGCGCGCGGGAGGAATCGAGCGCCGCGATGGCCGCGGCCTGGCCGGAGCTATCGAGCATGCCGGGGATGGTGATTTCATCGCGCAGCGGGTTGCGGCGGTCGGCGAAAAAATCCAGCGAAGTGCCTTCGGGCAGGATGGCCACGGCATCGCCAGGGCGGGAGTGCTGCTGGAGGAAGGCCAGGGCCTGAGAGAAGCCGATGCCCACGTCTGGCGCGGCCCACATGGTGCCGCGGGAGGAGACGATGGGCCAGGTGAACTTGCTGCGGTAGCGCACCGAGAGCGTGACGGCTGTGGCTGCCAAAGCGATGACCAGCACGGCGGAGGAAAGGCGACTGACACGGCGAGCCGCGGCGGGATCAACGAGAACGCGGGGAAGCAGGCTGAGCCAGAGATAAACAAAGAGAATGACGGAAGGCGGCAGGAGATCGGAGCTGAGAGCGCCTCCCGTGGATACGCGGAGGACGATCCGCATCAGGCTGGCGAGAGCAAAAACGGCGATCAGCAGGAAGGCCGCAAGAGTGGCAGAGATGCCCGCGCCGGAGCGGCTGGCGGCAGAGGGAGGGAACGAGGCTGCTCCACGGAGGAAGAGGCGAAGGCCAGCGAGAATCAGTGCGGCGAGGATTAGAGGCATGGGGAGGAGCGGGCCGAGATCTCCCAGGGCAAAGCTGGTAAGCAGGATCACCGCCAGAGAAGCCAGAGCGAGAAAAATCGCGGCGCGGCGCGGGGAAGGGAGCTGTGCCGCGGCCGGGCCGGGGACCGGGGAGCCCGCTGCGAAGAGGCCGACGGAGACGAGCAGGGCGGCGAAGGCGGCCAGGCGAACCAGCGAGGCAGCCATGAGCCAGAGGGAATGCCAGGGGCGATCGAGGCCGAAGCGGAGCTTATTGAAATAGATGAGCTGCCAGGGCACATGGGAGAAGAAGAGCCAGCTTTCCGCCGTCAAGGTGTGCCAGGTGACATGAAGGGCAAACCAGGCGTAGACCGCGGCGGGAAGCGCCAGAGCCGGCACGATGAACAGAGCAAACCAGCCGATGATGGAGGCCGGACGAGGGCAGCCGGCCAGAAATGCGGCGGCGGCGCCGGTGCAGAGCGCCGCCAGACCCATCTCCGTCTTCGCCAGAGCGGCCAGGCCGGCCAGCAAGCCCGCGGCGGCCATCAGGAGATGCGAGCGGCGGCGCAGCGCCAGGATGAGCATGGCCGTTACGCCCAAGCCCAGTAGGGAGCCATCGAGGGCCGAATAGGCGTAGGGCAGAATGTAATTTCCCTGTGGCTTCAGCGCGCACACCCAGGTGACCAGAAGGCATGCGAGGGTGGCCGGCCAGCGGGGAAGTATCTGACGGGCCAGCCATCCCGTGAGAGCCAGGATCAGAACCGTGGTGACCATGCCGCGTCCCCAAAGCACCCAAAGAGAAGGCCGGAAGATGGCGTAGAGGGCGGCGTTGAGATAGGGGGAGAGCGGACTGTATATGTAGCGGACATCGCGGTAGAGCAGCTCGCCGCGGAGCAGCCGCAGGGGCACGTTCATCTCGCGGCCGCTATCAATGAGCGGATGTCCCCAGCGCGCCCAACTGGCGGCAAGCCCCACAGCGAAAGAGGCCAGGACGCCGAGAAAGCAAAGGGCGTCGGCGAAGCCAAAAGGCGGAGGAGGCGCTGGAAGCAGAGCAGGGACGCGGAAGAGCCGCGGTGCGGAATGGCCGGCGGCGCGAGAAGAGGTGGATTGAGAGGCGCGGGGCATCAATGGTCCGGGGGCGGCAGCTTCGCGCGGCGAGAGTGCCGGCGCGCGAGCAGGCCAGCAGAGAGGTTACACAATGCACGGGGGAAAGCACAAACGGTAAGGATG
>VFSW01009618.1_pt1 | contig 13781 bp, 9 predicted proteins | sample 5358111 | NCBI WGS metagenome assembly VFSW01 (sample SAMN11554181, study PRJNA540505) | mine drainage metagenome | isolation source: sediment from site ElyBrook_90M | place: USA: Ely Copper Mine, Vershire, VT | collected 2017
GGACACGAATTTCAACACCAACCTCTACACGGCGATCGACTACACCGAGAACCGGTTGCAGAGAGACCTCGACTTCCTGGCGACCTATGCGACGGACGACAGCGGCGCCCTGACGGCCAACTCGCGGAAGTTCACGCTCCCGACCGACCTCGGGACCTATCTCGTCGTGGCGCAGGCGTCGCTGATCGTCAGCGGCACGCGGCAGCCGCCGCTGGTGCCGGTGTCGCGCCCCTTCCTGGAAGCGGCGTTCCCGCAGGACCAGGCCCCCTGGACGCCGTCCTACCCGCAATATTTCTGCATGTACGACAACGCCAACATCCTGGTCGGGCCGGCGCCGGATTCGGCCTATGAGATCGAGATCGTCGGCACCGTGCGCGTGCCGCAACTCTCGTCGACGAACACCAGCAACTTCCTCTCGCTGTCGCTGCCCGACCTCTACATCGCGGCGTCGATGGTGTTTTGGGCGGATTTCCTTCGGAACTACGGGCGCAGCGCCGACGACCCGCAGATGGGCATGTCGTGGGAGCAGCAATACCAGATGCTGATGAAATCGGCCGATGTCGAAGAGGCGCGGAAATTCTGGGCCGGTGAAGGCTGGTCGTCCTCGTTGCCGCGCCCGGTCACGACGCCGCGCCAAACCTAGACACGCGGTGTGGACGGCGGTAGTCTGGGCTTATTCCTTTTAAGATAACCGGAATGAAATACAAAGAAATGTCGATACGGCGCCTCACGGAGGTGCTCAGTTATGATCCGGATACTGGCATCTTTAGATGGCGAGTTAAGACCTGCCGAGGGGTAGTGGTAGGGCCCATTGCCGGCAGCTATGACAAATATGGTTATCGACACATCAGAATTGATGGTGTGCGGTTCCTCGCGAGTCGCTTGGCGTGGGCCTCTTCGTATGGGGAGTGGCCGGATCAAGACCTAGATCACAAGAATCTCATCAAGGGAGACGACAGAATTGTAAACCTGCGAAAGGCCACGCATCAGGAAAATCATTCAAATGTATTTAAATACAAAAACAACAAATCAGGATTTAAGGGAGTGACTCTCTATAGGGGCCGCTGGCGTGCGGCCATAACTATTTGCGGCAAGCACCGCCATCTCGGGCTGTTTGACACAGCAGAGGCTGCGGCAAGGGCATTTGCTTCGGCGACAATGGCCGAAAGGGGAGAGTTTGCGAGGCCATAACAGGCAGCCGCCGCTTCATTTATCGCGCCGGTTGGGCTAATCTCCCACCACTGCCGAGCCTGCCGCTCGGCCGATCCCGGCTCCCCATGATGCCCATGGACCGCCGCCGCGAGGCGCACCATGGGCAGCACCAGTCAGAACCTCCTGTTGGAAGAGCCCACGCCTGGGGATCCGTCGGCCAGGAACACCTGGGGCACCACGCTCAACACCAACTTCACGCTGATCGATTCGGCGGTTGCGGGCATCCTATCCCTCTCCGTCGCCGGCGGCTCGAATGTCGTCCTGACCTCGAGCGCCGGGGCGCCGGACCAGGCGCGGAACGCGCATTTCGAGTTCACCGGCGCGCTGACGGCCGACATCGACGTCCTGTGGCCCGCCGGCCTTGAGCGCCAGTTCACGGTCTCGAACCAGACCACCGGCAGCTTCACGCTGACCATCGGGGCCAATAACGGCTCCAGCGCCCCTGCCGGCACCACCGTCACGGTGCCGCAGGGGTCGTCGATGAACCTGACCTCGGACGGCACCAACGTTTCCGAGAGGGTCAGCTACACGACCTTTGCCAGCACCCCGGCCGCGGCGGCGGCGACCGTGGTGGCGAATCTCGCCCTCCAGACCCAAACCGGCGGCTCGACCTATGCGGCCGACACCTCAGGCACCGCCAACACCATCACGGCCAGCCTGACGCCGGCGATCGCCAGCTACGCGGCTGGCATGTCGGTCCAGGTCAAGGTGGCGAACGCCAACACCGGCCCGGCGACGATCAACCTCAACAGCCTTGGTGCGAAGAACATCTACCGCCAGACCGAGAACCAGGGGGTGGTGGCCCTGGTCGGCGGCGAACTGCTGGAAAATGGCCTCTACTGGCTGATCTACGACGGCACGCAGTTCCAGCTTCAGGGCCGGCAGGATGTCGTCGGGCGCATCATCGATCACGGCGGCGCGACGGCGCCTTCGGCCGGCTATCTGCTCTGCTACGGGCAGGCCATCAGCCGGTCGACCTACGCCGCGCTGTTCGCCGCGATCGGCACGACCTGGGGCACCGGCGACGGCTCGACCACCTTCAACCTGCCGGACCTGCGCGGCCGCGTCACCGCGGGCCTCGACAACATGGGCGGCACGGCAGCCAACCGCCTCACCAGCGCCTCGGGGACTCCGGGCACGACGCTCGGCGGCACCGGGGGCGGCGAGTTGCAGCAGCAGCATAACCACGCGGCGAGCAGCACCAGCTCGAGCAGTTCTTCCGGGTCCATTGGCATTCAAGGCGCAAACAATGCGGGCGGCACCGGCACCACCTTTATGCAGCCGGGCGGCTCAACGTCGGTGAGTATCAGCACGAGCACCACCACCACGACCACGATCTCGGATACCGGGTCCGGCACCACGCAGAACGTGCAGCCGGTCGCCATGGTCAACCGCTATATCAAGGCCTAGGGCCGCGGCCACGTGCCCGTCACCACCCTTCATCTCCGGCCCGGCGTCGACACCGAGATCAGCAAACGGCTGAACGCTCAAGGGTGGTCAGCGTCAAATTTAATCAGGTTTAGACAAGGTCAAGTCGAGAAAATCGGCGGCTGGGTCAGCTTGAATTCGACGGCGCTCGTCGGCACCGGCCGCGGCATCCACGGCTGGGCCGATCTCAATGGGCTGCCCTACATCGCGGCCGGCACCGAGCAGCGGCTTCAGATCTACGACGGCGGCGTGATGGAGGACATCACCCCCATCCGCCAGACCGACAACGTCACGCCGGCGTTCTCCACCACTGCGGGATCGACCACGGTCACGGTATACGACCCCGCCAACGGTGCCGATGCCACCGATTGGGTCAATGTCGAGGTCCCGGTGTCGGTCGGCGGCGTCATCATCCAGGGCTTCTACCAGGTCCAGAGCATCGTCGACGACAACGACTACACGATCACGATCGCGACCGCCGCCGGCTCGACCGCCAGCATGGCCGGCCTCGTGCCGGAGTTCACCGCGACGGCCGGATCGCCGAACGTCCAGGTGACGCTGCCCGACCACGGCCTGGTGGCCGGCGGCATCTTCACGGTCCAGGTCGCAACGAGTGTCGGGTCCGGCATCTCGATCTCGGCGGGAGACTATTCCGTCCAGGCACCCGTCACCACCGACAGCTTCTTCATAGCGCCCGGCGGCACGGCGTCGGTCGATCAATCAGTCTTCGAGAACAGCGGCGACGCGCGGCTGGAATACCTGATCCATACCGGCTTCGCGTCGACGACCGCGCTCACCGGCTACGGCGCCGGCAATTACGGCTCCGGCGACTACGGCGGAGCCAATTCCAGCGGCGGCACCATCACGGGCTCGCTCCGGCAGTGGTTCCTCAACAATTGGGGCCAGGACCTGCTGGCGAGCTACACCAACGGCCCGATCTATTACTGGGTGCCCCCCTTCGCCTCCGGCAATGTGGCGACGCAGCTCCCGGCCACCGACGCGCCGACGATCAGCTACGCCACCTTCATCGCCATGCCCGAGCAGATCATGGTGTCGCTCGGGTCCGAGACCGGAGGCGCGCAGCAGCCGAACCTGATCCGCTGGTCGACGGACGGCGATTTCGGCCTCGCCGACGGCTCATGGACCGCCACCGCTACCAACCAGGCCGGCTCTTTCACCATCCCGACCGGTTCCAGGATCGTGGGCGGCATCCAGGGGCCTCTCTATTCGCTGATCTGGACCGACATCGACGTGTGGTTGATGCAGTACCTGGGCTTTCCCCTGGTCTTCGGCTTCAACAACGTCGCGAACGGCTGCGGCCTCATCGCCGCGCGGGCGGTGGGCGTCTACGAATCGCTGGTCTTCTGGATGTCGAACGACAATTTCTATGTCTACAACGGCTCGTCGGTCTCCGTGCTGCCCTGCACGGTCTGGGACCAGATTTTCTACAACATCGATCTCACACAGGCCGACAAGGTCTTCTGCGCCGTCAACTCGCTCTTCAAGGAGGTGGCGTGGTTCTACCCGTCGGCCACCGGCACGGGCGAGGTCGACAGCTACGTCAAATACAACATCGCCGAGAATCTGTGGGACTTCGGCTCGCTCGTCCGCACCTGCTGGACGGATGTGAGCGCCGCCGGCAATCCGGTGGGAACCGATACCTCCGGCCTCATCCAGCAGCACGACAACGAGGGCATCTTCGATGCCAACGGGCAGCCCCTCCTGGCCTCGATCACCTCCGGCTTCATGGCGCTGGACGACGCAGCAGTCTTCACCTTCCTCGAGCGCATCTTCGCCGACTTCGTCTTCGAGGGCAGCGGCACGCTCCGGGCCTACATCACCATCACGACGCAGAACTATCCTGGCAGCCCGATCATCACCTACGGGCCTTATCCCTTCACGGCCTCGACCCTCTATCAACCGGTCCGAGCCCGCGGGCGCACGGTGGCGATCGAGATTTCCAGCCAGGACCTGGGCGTCTTCTGGCGCATGGGCGCCGTCAGGACGCTCACCTCGCCGGCAGGCCGTCGTTGATAACGCGAGCGAAATGAGGTATTTGGGAACTTATGGTTGACGCGCCCCAGCCGTCCCCGCTGACTTCCCCTCAAGGGGGGCCGAGCCTTGCCGGGCTGGTCAACGCGATCCAGCAGAACGGCAAGACCCTCTCGGAAATCTACCAGGCGCTCCAGGCGCTCGCCATCGGCGAGATCGCCAGCGGCACGGTGCTGGGGAACTCGTCGGGCGCGACCGCGACCCCGACGGCGCAGACGGTCGGCGCCGGCCTTTCGCTGGCATCGAATGAGCTGGAGCTTGCGACGATCGCCAACGACACCCTGCTCGGGAACTCGTCGGGGGCGGCGGCGGTGCCGACAGGACAGGCGGTCGGTGGCGGTTTGGCGCTGGCTGCGGGGGCGCTCGGCGTCGCGACCAACGGCATCACCAATTCCATGCTTGCGCAGGCTCCCGCGGATACCATCAAGGGCAACGGAACGGGGGCGACGGCGGACGTAACGGATTTGACGGCCGCCGATGTCGTTTCGCTCATCGACGGCCAGTTCCCCAAGGTGCGAGCGCATCAGACGACGGCGCAGTCATTGGCGAACGCCACATGGACCAAGATCACGCTCGACACGGTGGATTTCGATACCAACTCGAACTTCGCGTCCTCGCGCTTCACGCCCACGATCGCGGGGTATTACCGGGTGACCGGGAGCGTTTTTTTCACGGGAACGTCCTCATCGCCGATTGCGGTTGCCGTCTATAAGGACGGAAGCAACGTCTCGCAAGGACAGGGCGGCAATGCGATCGACATCTTGAAAACCAGCGATCTTATTTTCATGAATGGGTCCACCGATTATCTCGAACTGTATGCTTATCAGGGCAGCGGGGCATCGGCCGACACTGACCCCTTCAGCTACGCCATATACTTCGCCGCCGAGCGCGTCCCATGAGCCCCGCGTTACCCTACTCGTCCAGGGACGGATACGTTCTACCGGCGCCGCGGCAACAGAAAAGAGAGTGGCATAAATGACCAGAACCTGTCTCACGGCTTCCACCACTTTCTATGTCAGCCCATCCGGCTCCGACACGACCGGCAACGGCTCGCAGAGCGCGCCCTGGGCCACACCCTATTTCGCGCGCAATTGGGCTGCGGCGAATATCGATTGCTGCGGCTTTCCCGTGACGTTCAACGTCGCAGCCGGCACCTATGCCCGCACGCCAAATCTGAGATTTCCCCTCGTCGGCCAGGGCGGCGGCAACAACGGCAGCGACGAGACCTGGCAGGGAGCGGGCTCGACCTCGACGATCTTCCAGCCCGACGCATCGTCGCCGAGCGGCTACGGCTTCGGGATGGCGGCGGGGGCGCAAGCCTGGATCACCGGCATCGGGTTCGACATGACGGTCGCGCCGCAAGATGCGGTCTGCGTCTCCGGCTTCGGAACCGTGCTGACGATCGGCGCCGATGTGCGTTTCGGATACAACATATTCCCCTATGACGACATCGACGCCTGTTTCGGCGCGCTCGTCTATGTGAATGACGGCCCTACGCTGGCCAAACCCTCCATCACCGCTTCGGCGACGTGGGGCGCGCAGAGCGGCGGCGAAGTCGTGCTCACCGTGTCGAATCCCAGCGGGACGATCGTCCCTTACTTGGGCGTCGAGAATTGGCTGGGCGCTTACGTTGCCGCTGTCAGCGGCGACCAGGTGACGGTCGCGTCTCTCGGCCCGTATGTCCCCAACCAGTTGCCCGGCAGCGGCGGTTCGGGCACCGTTACGTTCCTGTCGGGCGGCAACGCCTTCGTCTCCACCAGCGCGGGCGCTCAGGTCTATTTCAACAACAACGGCGCCAGCCAGATGGCGGTCGATCTGACCGGCAACGTTTATTATCAGTCCGCCCTCTTCGAGCTGACGGATACCTCCTGCCTGACCGCGCAGGATGTCGTCCTCTCCGGCGGCGTGAATTACGGCTTACCCTTCTGGATCAGAAGCGGCGCCGCGCTCGACTCCAATTTTGCCGGCGTCTTCGCCATCCAGTCGCAGCTTGTCTATGATACGGTCGCGACGGGGACGCAGGGGCAGAATACCGTCTCGGTGGCAAGTTCAGGCCTGATGGTGGTCGGAAACGCTATCCAGACGCAAACGGCGGGACTCATCCCGAATGGCACGGTGATCCTGGGCATCGACGGCGGGACGGTAACGATGTCGAAATGCCTCGCAGAGAGCATCAACGGCGAAGTCGTGTTTTTCGGCGGGGTCGTGACGGACGGCCATCTATGCTGAGGAATGCGCATCCAGACGGCGATGCGGGCTGCGATGCGTGCGCGCATACCAACGCCACATATGCCCCGCTTCCTGCGACGGCAGCGGCGGCTATTCACTGACGGAAAATGCCATGCCCCTTCAGCCCGGTTCCTCGCCAGCCACGATCAGCGCCAACATCGCTGAGATGTCCAAGACGCACCCGCATGACCAAAGCGTCGCCGCCGCGCTCCGCATGGCGCATGAGAGCGCCAAGCGCCACCGCGATTTCGGCGGCGCGATGCCGGCGCCGAGCTATTTCGAGCGCCAAGCCTTCCGCCAGGAAGAGCAGCCGGACATCTCACTCATCAAATCGTCCGGCCTCGGCCGCGTCGACATCCACAACATGGATGTCCCGGCCGGCTCCTACATCATCCCGGCCGATGTCGTTTCCGGCGTGGGCATGGGGAACACGCTGGCGGGCGTCAGGACCATGGAAGAGGCGATGTCGACCGGGCCTTACGGCACCCCGCTGCCGCGCGGCGCCCGTCGCGATACGATCCCGGCGCCCCCGCGAAGCATGTCTCTGCCCTATCCGCGGTATGGCGTCGAAGGCCACGATGATGGCGGCGCCGCCGGGCGCAAGGCCGGCGGCACGCCGGAGGGGGAGGGTGATGTCCCGGTGGTGCTCGCCGGCGGCGAGGTGCGGCTGCATCCTCGCGCAGTGGCGCGCATCGGTGCCCGCGCCCGCGCGCGCAACCCGAAGCTCTTCGGCAAGATGACCGATGTCGAGATCGGCCACGAGGTTCTCGACCGCTGGGTGGTGATGGCGCGCAAGCGCATCCTGGCGGAGATGCGAAAACTTCCGAAGCCTCGCAAGGACTGATTCATGTCGGAACGCAAGCATCGCATCCGCTGGCCCGAGCCGACGGAGAGCCGGTCCGAGGGGCGCCCGCACAATGTCGTGCCGGCGGATATCGGCGACGAAGAACCCTTGATGCACCTGCTGCGGCTGCGCCACCAGGAGGAAAGGACCGGCCCGTTCGACCAGGCCAGCGCCAGGGGCGTGCTCCAGCGGGGATTGCTCTGCCAGGGCGCCATGATCGGCGTCATCCGCCGCGGCGCCCTCGTCGAGGCGTCGATCGGCGTCTATGTCTCGAAATACTGGGACACCGACCAGCTTCACCTCGAGCCCTTCTGGTCCTACGTGCTGCCACCCTACCGCAAGGGCTACTACGCCCGCGACCTGATCCAGTTCGGCAAGTGGGTGTCGCAGCGGATGAGGCTGCCGCTGGTCATCCAGGCGACGGCGAACGACGAGGAAGGCCGCTACAAGGTCGAGCTTTACGGGCGCAAGCTGCCCAAATGGGGCGAGACCTTCCTGTTCGATCCGGCCGGAGTTGATAGTGTCTCAACTTGAAATCCCGGCTACGGTAATGCCGATGCTCTTGGCCTTCAAATACCGGCTCCGCCCCTCGAAGCGCCAGCATGCGGCATTGCGAGATACCCTTGAATCGCAGCGGCAGCTTTATAACGCCGCGCTCGAGGAGCGGATCGGATGCTACCGACGCTCGGGCAAAGGCCGCAGCTACATTGATCAATTCCGGTCGCTGACTGAATGGCGCCAGCAGGATGCCGAGGCCGCTGCGGTGCCGCTCAAACTCCAGCGCTGGACGCTCAAACGCCTTGATGAGGCATATCAAGCGTTCTTTCGCCGGCTGAAGGCGAGGGATGGAAAAGCCGGCTTCCCGCGGTTCCGTGGCAAGCAGCGGTGGGATAGCTTCGGCTTCGCTGAGTTCTCCGGCATCCGCTGGGATGGCCGGCGGCTGCGCTGGCGCGGGATGCCCGGCGGCTTGCGCGTCCATCTCCACCGCCCGCTACCGGCAGGCGCCGATATCCGCTCCTGCGTCTTCCGGCGCGACCACAAAGGCTGGGCAGTGTGTTTCCAGATTTCCGTTCCCGTCGCCGAGACGCGGGGGCCAACGCGCGCTATCGGAATTGATCTCGGCCTGAAAGTTTTCGCCTATTGCAGCGACGGCGCCACGATTCCGGCGCCGCAGATCGCGCGACGCGCCCAGCGCCAGATGCGGCTTCGCCAACGCGCGCTCGCCCGCTGCAAGCGAGGGAGCAACCGGCGCCGCAAGGTCGGCGCGCAATTCGCGCGCGCACACGCGAAGATCGCCAACGCACGGAATACATGGCTACACCAGCAATCGGCGGCGCTGGTCAATCGTGCCGATCTGATCGCGGTCGAGAAGCTGCGTATCAAGGGTCTCGCCGGCGGGATGCTCGCCAAGAGCGTCAGCGATGCCGGCTGGGGCAAGTTCATCGGAATGCTGCGCTACAAGGCTGCAAGGGCCGGTTCGCACATTGTTGAAGTCGATCCCCGTCACACGAGCCAGGAATGCTCGGGCTGCGGCGTGCTGGTGCCAAAGACGCTGGCCCAGCGCACGCATCATTGCCCGGCGTGCGGGCTCGTGTTGGACAGGGACGAGAATGCAGCGAGGAACATCCTCGCCCGCGGCGTAGTGGTCGCGGGGCAGCGCAACGTGGCCCGGTGGGGCGAGCGTGCTGCCGGAAACCTCAGCTTGATTTCAAGCTGAGATACTACTAATTTCCCTTCCAGCCGCCCCGCGCGCCGCCGGGCTTGTCCGCCGGTCCCTGATGCAAAGCCTGCCTGGGACTTATCAGCGAGGCGGTCGTGCCGGACGGGGCTCGGCTCTCCAATACCAGGATCTCGAAGCCGGACAACGTCCGCGTCGCCACCCAGGCTGACGAGAGGGCGCTCGGCGCGCTGCTGCTGAACGATCTCCGCGCCGACAACGACATGGGCCTCCCGGTCGCGGAGGTGCGGGTCTGGCGCAATGTGATCTCGGCCTGCCGCGGCATGCGCGGCATCGCCGGGGTGATCGACGGCCCCGACGGCATCGTGGCCTCGGTGGGCATCTTCGCCGTCCAGGGAGCTTGGTACTCCTCCGCCTGGTTCCTCTCCCAGACCTGGCTGTTCGTCAAGCCCGGCCACCGCGCGCGGGGCTATGCGCGCGACCTCTTCGCCTTTGCCGAATGGCATCGCGCGGACATCAGCGCCCGGCTTGGCGTCGAGATCGGGCTCGAGACCAGCGTGCTGAGCGGCAAGCGGCTCGGCGCGAAGGCGCGGCTGTGGCGCCGCTTCGCCCGCCCGGTCGGGCATTATTTCTGGTCGGGTCCGGTCCAGGGATGGGAAGAGCCTGATGGGCGGTAAGAACCAGGTCCAGCAACAGTCTGGCCCTCCACAGCAATTTCTGAACGCCTACTCGAACGTTCTCAACACGGCGCAGAACGTCGCGAGCCAGCCGCTCCAGCAGTACCAGGGCAACCTGGTCGCCGGCTTCACGCCGCAGCAGCAGCAGGCGTTCCAGACGGTGCAGAACGCCCAGGGCGTCGCCGCGCCCTACATCAACTCCGCCGCCCAATACGCGGCTGCGGGCGCGACCCCGGTCACGCCGACCAGCTTCAGCCCCGGCCAGGTCAACCAGTACGAGAGCCCCTATACCCAGCAGGTCGTGGGGGCGACCGAGGCGCAGTTCAACAACCAGAACGCCCAGCAGCAGCAGCAACTGGCCGGCAACGCGATCGCGCAAGGCGCCTTCGGCGGCGACCGCGCCAGCGTTGCGGCGGCGCAGTTGGCCGGTCAGCAGCAGCTGAGCGAGGCGCCGACGATCGCCAACTTGCAGAACCAGGGCTACAGCCAGGCCCTGGGCGAGTTCAACCAGCAGCAGCAGGTCGGCGTCGGCGCGCAGGAGGCGTCGAACTGGCTGGCCGAGAACACTGGGGCGCAGATGGGCGCCTTGGGCAACGAGGCGCAGAACAGCGCCCTGAGCGGCGCCAGCGCGCAGCTTCAGACCGGCGCGCTCCAGCAGCAGCTGTCGCAGGCCCAGCTCAACATCCCCTACGAGCAGTTCCTGCAACAGCAGGCCTATCCGTTCCAGACCACGAGCTACCTGGCCGGCATCGCGGAAGGGACCGGCAGCCTCGCGGGCGGCACCGGGACGACGACCTACCCCTATCCCAGCGTCGGCGCCCAGGCGGCCGGCTTGGGCGCGGCCGGGCTGGGCGCCTATGGCGCTTATGGCGGGTTCAATTCCTCCTCGGGCGGCATCGGCGGCGCTGGCGGCTCCGGCTTGAGTTCGGCCGCCATGGACAACCTGTCGCGCCAGGCCTCGTACAATGTCGCTGGCGGTGCCGCGGGCATGCGGCGCGGCGGCCGTATCGCGGCCGCTGGCGGGGGCGCGATGGTGCCGGGCATCGGGCAGCCGCTCAACCTCAGCGGCGGCGTCCCGGATGTCAACGTCTCGGTCGTGCCGGGCGCCGGCATGGCGCCGAGTCCGGGTGGCAGCGTCCTCAACGGCATTCTGCGCGGGCCGCCCCCGGCGCCATCGGGTGGCTCGCAAGGCAACAGCGTCCTGGGCGAGATCGGCGGCATCGCGGGCGGCATCATCGGCGGCATCTATGGCGGCCCCGGCGGCGCGGTGGCCGGCTCGGCTGTCGGCTCGGCGGCCGGCCAGGCGCTGCGGCGCGGCGGCAAGGTGCCCGGCTTCGCGCCCGGAGGCCAAGTTCCGACCGACACGGCCGTCTCCGGGCAATCGCCGCTGATCGCCGGCTTCTCGGCATCGCCGGGACGGCCCGGCATCGATGTACCGATGCTCGCCACCGGGGCGCCTTCATCGGTCGGATCGCCGGTCGATACCACGCCGACTTCGTTCTACGCGCCGCCGCCATCCTCGAGCTGGCAGACCAGCGTGGTCGAGCCGTCGCCGATCGCGGCTCCTGCGCCACCGGCAGCGTCCGGCCCGATGGCGGCCGGTAATTATTACCCGGTTCCCATGTGGCACCGCGGCGGCGCGGTCCATCGTGGGTTCGGCGGCTTGATCCAGACCGGCTTGGCCGCTGCCGGCGTCCCAGGGGCATACGGCAACAACCCGATCAGCAACGCGCTCTACCAGCAGTATTCGCAATTGCCGATCGAAAAGCTCCAGGAATACGCGAGCGCACTGCCCCCGACCTCGCCGCAGGGGCAGGCGATCCGCCGCGCGCTGGCCTCCCGGCAGATGAACCCGACTGCGGGCCAGACGATGGCAGCCGGCGCGCCGACGCCTGCACAGGTGGGCGCCGCCATGGCAGCGCCGCAGGCGCAGGAAGGGCCGCAGATCGAGGGAGCGCCCCAGCCCGGCATGCAGCCGATGCGCCGCGGCGGCAGGGCGCATTTCGACGATGGGGGCGGTGCGGTCGCGCTTTTTGACGAACTCACCGGCCTGCCGGTCTCCGATCCGGCCTCGCCGCCCGCGCCGCCCGCTCGCAGCGAGCCTCCGGCCATCTCGCAGATGGATTCGGTGATCGAGCCCGGCTACACCGAGACGGACCCGGCCGCGCAGCCGCCCGTCACCAGCGGCAAACCGCCGGCGACCGCCAGCACCCAGCTGGTCATGACCCACGAAGGCGATCTCGTGCCGCCGCACGAGGCGCTGCCGCTCCCGCCGCCGCGCAAACCGCAGCCGGGCATGACGCCGGGCGCGTCCGGGCAACCGGCATCCGTGCCGCAGACGGTGGGGGGTTTCTCCCCGCCGGAAGGCCCGCAGCCGGACCTCTCCGGCACGCTCCCGAGCGAACTCAACCCCACCGGGGGCCAGCAGCCCGGCATGACGCCGCCGGCTCCGCAGGGGCGCACGGCAAGCGATTGGGCGCAGTCGCCGTGGCTGGCGCTGATGTCGGCCGGCCTCGGCATGGCGGCGTCGAGTTCTCCCTACGCGCTTCAGGCGGCCGCCCAGGGCGGCCTCGAAGGCATCCGCACGCTCGGCGCCCAGCAGCAGGCGGCGCAGAAGCAGCAGCAGATCGAGCAGCAGGGCGAGTACCAGAAGGGCGAAATCCAAAGCCGCGAGAAGGCCTACGACGTCGAGGCCAAGCGACTGGACCAGCAGGCCAGGGAGGCGCAGGACCGCCAAGCCACCGAGCAGGGGCGCCTTCAGGTCGAGCAGGAGCGCGCGGAGGGCGAGAACGACTACCGGACCGCCCTGGTCAACCAGGGGCGCTATACCTGGGGCTATGGCCAAGGCCCGGACCCGAACGACCCGACGAAGCAGGTCGCGGGTTCCTGGCGCTATCCGATGCGGGGCGATGAGGAGCCGCAATTCTTCGCCGGGAGGGGCGCGCCGAAGAACACCGGCACCGGCGCTACCAACCAGCTGGTCGATACCCTGGTGCGCAGCGGCGCGGCCAAGACGCCGCAGGAGGCGCTGGCGATCATCCACGACCCCAGCGGCGTGCATTCGGCGCAACTGCGCCAAGCGCAGGAGAAGCTGGCCGAGGACGCGGCGAAGGCCGATATCGGCTATGCCACCGACCCGCAAGGCGCGATCGCCCGCTACCGCGCCTTCTACGGCCTTGGCGGCGTGCAGGCGCCCGCGGCCGCGCCGGCTCGAGCGGCACCGGCCCAGGCCGCGCCTGCTGCGGCGCCCCCGCAGCCGCAAGCCGCCGCGGCCATCCCGCCGCTGCCGGCGAACGCGCCCGCCGGCGCGAAGTGGAGCCCGTCGCAGCAGCAATGGTGGGCGCCCGGGGCCAACGGCGCCATGATGCCGTGGAACCCGTCGTGATCCGATGCCGGATGGACCGCCCAACGACCTGATCGCGCCCCCCGCCGACCTGATTTCGCCCCAAGCCCTTCAGCCGCCGGCCGATCTCGTCGCGCCGAGCGATCTCGTAGCGCCTGCCGCCGCGCAGAAGGGAGCGCCGCAGAACGAACAGCCGTCCGCCTTGGGCGCCGCCGCCCGCGGCGCGGTGCGCGGCGCGCTCCCGGCCGCCGGCGGGCTGGCGGGTTTCGGGGGCGGCGGCGCAGCCGGGGCCGCGGTGGGCGCGCGGCCGGGGGCCTT
>VFSW01009619.1_pt1 | contig 13781 bp, 8 predicted proteins | sample 5358111 | NCBI WGS metagenome assembly VFSW01 (sample SAMN11554181, study PRJNA540505) | mine drainage metagenome | isolation source: sediment from site ElyBrook_90M | place: USA: Ely Copper Mine, Vershire, VT | collected 2017
CCTCGGCGGCGCGCCGCTCCCATCGGTCGTCCGTGCCGATCGCCTCGAGCGCTCTTTCGAGCGTGGCGAACTCGATTATCCGGCCCAGCGCGAAGTAGGCGCGGGCGCAGTCGACCGGCGCGGCGCCGTGGGCGAAGCTCAGGCTCAAGACGTTGAGCAGATGGTCGGCGAAGCCCAGGCGGGCGAGCTGGTGGGCAACCTGCTCGGTGTAGACGGCCGAACGCAACTCGCGGTAGCTGCGCTCGAAGCGCTCGCGCTCGTCGTCGGCCAGCATCGTCTCGAACTCCGCGCACAGGCTCTGGAAGCCGGGCTTGAAGCGCGCGATGGCATCGCCGAGCGATTCGTCCGCCTCCAGCCCGGCAATCGCCCATCCGCAGGCCCGGCGCGCGGCGCCCTCCAGCGCGAGCAGCGCGGCCAGCTCCGCGTGTGCGCCCTGCTCGCCGGCGCCGGCGCGCAGCCCTTCGGCCTGATCGACCAGGTCGAGCACGCCCTCGGCGAAGATCCACGCTCGGACCGTGTCCTCGGTGCGCGCGCCATGGCTGCGCGCGAGGCGGAAGCCGAAGGTCGCGCCCATCAGGTCGACCAGCTCGTTGACCAGCCGCGTGACGATGAGCTCGCGCCGCAACCCGTGTCGCGGAATTTCGGCGGCGAACTCGCGTGCGATCGAAGCCGGGAAATACGGGACCAGGAAGCGCTCGGTCAGATAGAGATCGTTGGGCAAGGCGCAGGTCTCGAGCTGCGTGAACAGATCGATCTTGGTGTAAGCGCTCAGCACGGCGAGTTCGGGGCGGGTAAGGCCGGCGAAACGGCCGCGGCGATCGCGCAGCTCCTCGTGGCTGGGCAGCGCGGCTTCGTAGCGGTGCAGCGCGCCGCGCTGCTCGATCGCGCTTAAGTGGTCGCGGAATTCCTTGGTCTCGGTGCGGCTGCGCAACTGCTCGAGGCTCAGCAGCACCACCTGATCGCGGTTGTCGCGCAGCACCAGCGCGGCGACCTCGCCGGCGGCGGCCGCGAGCGCTCGGTTGCGCCGATCGAAATCGATTCGTCCGCCCGTCAGGGCCGGCTGGAGCAGGATTTTCAGATTGACCTCGTGGTCCGAGGTGTCGACGCCGGCCGAGTTGTCGATCGCGTCGGTATTGATCCGTCCGTCCGCCATCGCGTACTCGATGCGCGCGCGCTGGGTGAAGCCCAGGTTGCCGCCCTCGGCCACCGCCTTGGCGCGCAGTTCGTTGGCCGCGATGCGGCAGGCGTTGTTGGCATGGTCGCCGACTTCGGCGTCGCGCTCGTCGCTGGCGCGCACGTAGGTGCCGACGCCGCCGTTGTAGAGCAGGGTCACCTCCGCGCCCAGGATGGCCTGGATGAGGCTGTCGCTGTCGAGCACCTCGGTCGCGCAGGAGAGCGCGCGGAGGGCTTGCGGGCTGAGCGCGATACTCTTGGCGCCGCGGCGAAAGACGCCGCCGCCGGGGCTGATCAGCGCCGGATTGTAGTCGGACCATTGCGAGGCGGGCAGCTCGAACAGCCGCTTGCGCTCGGCGAAGCTCGCTTTCGGGTCGGGGTCGGTATCGATGAAGATGTGGCGATGGTCGAACGCGGCGACGAGTTTGAGGTTGTCCGACTGCAAAAGTCCGTTGCCGAACACGTCGCCCGACATGTCGCCTATCCCCACCATCGTGATCGGCCCGCCGCGCGCGAGGTCGATTCCCATCTCGCGCAGATGCCAGCGGACCGACTCCCACGCGCCGCGCGCGGTGATGCCGAGCACCTTGTGGTCGTAACCGTGGCGACCGCCCGAGGCGAAAGCGTCGCCCAGCCAGAAATCGTGCTCGGCCGCGATCGCGTTGGCCAGATCGGAAAACGCCGCCGTGCCCTTGTCGGCCGCCACCACCAGGTAGGGGCCGTCCTGGTCGAGCACCTTGACCCCGCTGGGATGCACGGCCTTGCCGCCGACCACGTTGTCGGTCAGCTCGAGCATCGCCTGGATGAGCGTCTTGTACGCGTCAACGACGTCGTCGTGAGTGGCCGCGCGGCCCGGGCCAGGCTTGACGATGAAGCCGCCCTTGGCGCCGGTCGGCACGATGATCGCGTTTTTGACCGTCTGGGTTTTCATCAGGTCGAGAATTTCGGTGCGGAAGTCCTCGGGCCGATCGCTGTAGCGGATGCCGCCGCGCGCGATCCGTCCGGCCCGTAGATGGCATCCCTGCATCGTCGGGCTGTCGACGTGGATTTCATAGAGCGGCGGCGTGTCGGGCAGATTGGGGACGCCCGCGCTCTCGAACTTGAGCGTGATGTAAGGCGCGGGCGGCTCGCGAAAATAGTTGGTCCGCACGGTCGCCTCGACCATCCCCAACAGCGCCCGCGCCAGGCGGGCGTCGGCGATGTTGTCGACCGCGCCGAGCGCTTCCAGATAAGCCGCGCGCAACCCGGCGTAGCGTGGGTCGCCGCTCCCCGGTCCCGCCGGATCCATCCGCAACCGAAACATCCCGACCAGCATCCGCGCCAGCTTCGGATTGACCAGCAGCACGCGGCGCAACGCCGGGAGCGCCGGCGCCAGCCGCATCTGGAAGGCCGCCGCCACGTAGGCGCGCAGCAGCGCGACCTCGCGCCAGCCCAGGCCGGCCTGCAGCACCAGCGCGGTGAGCGGGCCGTCCTCGGTCCGCCCGCCGCGCACCGCGGTCAGCGCCGCAGCCACCATCGCCGCGCCGCTGGCGCTCTCCAGCGCCACGCCGAGGGCGTCCTGCACGCGAAACGACTGGACGAAGGCGCGCACCGCCGCGCCGGCCGAGTGGATACACAGCTCATCGGCCTCTTCCGAGATCACGGTGATGCCGAAGTTCGACAGCATCGGCATCAGGTCGCTCAGCCGGAGCGACTCGCCGACCTCGAACATCCGCAGCTCGCTGGCAGCCGCGGCCGCGCCGTTGCCGCCGTCCTGGCGCGCCAGCTCGACGCTGAAGCTCTGGCCGTTTGCGAGCAGGTTTTCGATTTGCTCGATGTCGCTCGCCGCCCGCGCGGTCGCGGTGCTGGCCTGGTAGTGCAGGCTGAAAGCGCCGAGCCAGCGCTGCGCCAGCGCCCGGCCGCGCCGTTCGCCGAAGCGCTCGATCAGTTCCTCGCGCAGCCGATCTTCCCAGGTGCGCGCGAGCTGCGAGACCTCGGTCTCCATCGCGCGCAGTTGCGCGGCAGAAGGCGGCGCGGCGTCGAAGCAGAAGTGCATCCGCGCCTTGTAGCCCTCTCCCATCGCGAGGTAATAGTAGACCAGCTTGCCGTCGAGGATGCGGCCCAGCGCCTGCTGGATTTGCTTGCGCACCTCGGCCGAGAAACTCTCGCGCGGCAGAACCACCAGCGCGACGACGTTGCTTCGCACCGGGTCGTAGTGCGCGCTCACGCGGACGGCGGCTTCGTTCTTGAGATCGAGGATGAGATGGAGCTGCTCGCGCAGCTCGCCGACTGGCGCGCGGAACAGCTCCTCCTTGGGAAAGCTGTTGAACGCCGTCACCAGTTCCTTGTAGTTGTGCGAGCCGGCCGCGGCATGCTCGGCCTCGAGCACGTCGCGCAGCTTGGCGCGCAGCACCGGGATGTGCTGGGCCTCCTCGGAGTAGGCCTTGGAGGTGAACAGGCCGACGAAGCGGTCGAAGGCCGCCACGTGTCCGTTGGGGCCGATGCGCCGGATGGTGACGTCGTCCATCAGGCCCCGGCGATGAACCTGCGACAGGGTATGGGTCTTGCCCATGATCAGCGCCGGGCCCTCGAACAGGATTTTCTGATGGTCGGCTTCAAGGGCCTTGAGATCGACGGGCCGCACGTAACGCGAGCGGCTGAAATCGCGGAGCAAGCCGAGCGCGGAGTCGGCATCGACCTCGAGCGTGCGGCGGCCGCCGTCTTCGCCGACCCGGTAGCGGCGGTAGCCGAGGAAGACAAAGCCGCCGCCGACCAGCCATCGCAACAAGTCGCGCACCTCGACCAGCTCGCGCTGCGCCGCGGTCTCCTCGCAAATCTCCAGCGCCCGCGCGACCATCGCCTCGAAATCGCCGGTGGCCGATCGCACCTGCTCGAGCACGCCCTTGAGGCCCTCGGCGATACGCTGCGGGTCGTGCGTGCTGCCGTCCAGGCGCAGTTCAAGATGGACGAAAGATTCCGGCTGCTCGGTGGCCCTGATGCTTTCGAGCGAGATGAGCCGGCCGGCGGCGTCGCGTTGCGCGAGCAGCACCGGATGCAGCAGCAGGCCGGCCTCGACGCCCAGGTGATGGAAGTACTCGAGCATGCTGTCGATGATAAACGGGCAATCATGCATCACCGTCTCGGCGAAACCGCCACCGCCCTCGCTCTGCGGCGCGATAACGATGCGAACCTTGATCGGTTCGTCGCACAGCGAGAAAAACTCCAGCGCTTGCGCGCTGAGCTGCGCGCGCCGCTCAGCGGATAGTTGCGCCGCGACGTCTGGCGCCAGGTCGTTGAACAGGCGCGCGGCGAAAATTTCCAGCCGCCGCGCGTGCTCGCGCGCGGCATCCGAGACGGTCGTATGCGATAGTGCTTCGCTGGCCAATACTGTCACCTGGAAAATTAGAATTGCGGGGGCCGGAACCGGCCTCTATCGAGGATTATAAGTCGCCTCCCGCGTGCGCGGCTATACCAGCGCGCCGGGCACCGGAATTTCCCCGGCCGATCCGATAAGATCGAAAGCGCGCCCGCGTGCGGACTGCGCATCGATGGCACAGGTCGAGATAACCGCGATGACATTCGGGCCTTTCGGGGTCGGACGGCTCGACGGCAAGGCCGTGATGGTGCCCAACGCGGCGCCCGGCGACTTGCTCGAGGTTACGGTCGTCCAGGAACGCGCCGGCTATCTGGTCGCGCGCGCCGAGCGTGTGCTCGAGGCCGGCGCCGTGCGCCGCACCCCGCCGTGTCCGTATCTGCCACGCTGCGGCGGATGCGACTGGCAGCAAATCGCCTACCCCGCCCAGGCGCGGTTCAAAGCGGAGGTCATCGCGGCGGCGCTCAATCGTGCGCTCGGCCTGGAACTGGATCCCGCAACTCTGATCGAGCCGGCGGCGGCTGAGTTCGGCTACCGCGCGCGCATCAGGTTCAAGACCGGCCGCGGCGGGCGGCTGGGATTTTATGAAGCGGGCAGCCGCCGGCTGGTCGAAATCGAGCGTTGCATGGTGGCGGCGGCGGAAATCCGGATGCCGCGTGAGTTCGCGGCTGAGATCGAGTGCGAAGAGATCGAGGTCGTCGCCGATCGCGGCCGCGAAGTGCTGGTCGCGCATCTGGCCCGGCCGCCCGGCGCCGCCGTGCTTGGGCGGGCGCGCCGGCTGGTGGAACGCGACGCGCGGATTGCCGGCGCGGTGCTGCGCGCGAAGGGCGCGCGCGAGGCGATTGGCGAGGTTTCAATCGCGGTCGCGCTCGAGCCCGGGCTCGAACTCGAAGTCGACGCCGATCTTTTCAGCCAGGTCAACCGTGCGCAGAACCTGAAGGTGGTCGCCGCAGTGATGGAGATGGCGCGGGCGGGCGTGGACGCGCGGGTGCTCGATCTGTTCTGCGGCGCCGGCAACTTCAGCCTGCCCGCGGCGCGGCGCGGCGCGCAGGTGATGGGCGTCGACGCCGAGGCGCTGGCGGTGGCGGCGGCGGCGCGCAACGCGGCGCGGCTGGGACTTGGGCGGGCGGAATTCGCGTCGATGGAGGCGGCCGAGCTGGCGCGCTTTCTGTTGCGCGCGCGCTATCGGCCCGACGTGGTGATCATGGATCCACCGCGCAGCGGTGCGCGCGAGCTCATCGAGCCGCTTTTGCGGATGCGTGCGGCGCGGGTGGTCTATGTCTCGTGCGACGTGGCGACGCTGGCGCGCGATCTGCAAGCGCTATGCACTGGCGGCTACCGGATCGCAGCCCTGCGCGCGTTCGATTTTTTTCCCAACACGCATCATGCCGAAGTCGTGGCGCATGCGGTATTGACTTCAGCGGCAACCCATTCCTAATCTGGATTGTCGACCCGGCGTTTTTCCACCCAGCAGAGGGGTCAGCAAAAGCGATGCCGAAGCAGGAAAAGGAAAAGCCGCCGCGGCCAAAAATTACCATCATCCCGGGCCGGGGCGTCGCTCAGACCATCAATTATCTGCTCGAGGATCGCGATGAGCTCGAATGGATCATCGCCGTCGGGCGCACCAAGAACGGCGAGCTGTTCTTCTACGACACCGGCGGCGATATCGTCGAAGATCTGGGCACGCTGGAATATTTGAAAGCGCGCATCGTGCGCGCGCACTTCGGCGACGAATACGAGTGATTGCCGCGCGCTCGCGCGTCGCGCCGGTCGATCATTCCAAGACCATTTCCCAATACGATTTCCGTTGATTCGAGTGCGATCTGACTCGCCCGCGTGCAAATCGCTCCCGCCACGCTTTTGCGGTTAAAAGCAAACGGCGCGCGCATCCTGCTTGCGGACACACGTCGCCGTCACGAACAGAGTCGCTGAATCAGGATAATGCGGTGCCGGCGAAACTAGTCCGGCACGATCGTGTTCGGATACTTCCGGTAGATTTTCTCGGCGGCCCCGAAGTCGGCCATCGCTCCGTCGTAGTCGCCCTTGAAGTAGGCGCGTTGGCCGTCAAGAAATAGTTCCTGCATGTGCTGCGCACTGGCGCCTGAGACCTTCGCGCGCCACACGTCCTGCGAGACCCTGTTCATGGTCGCATACACGTCTCGCCGGCGAAATTTATGAATGGCCGGCGGCGGCGCGGTCGGAGGCGCGGGAACTTGCGCGAACGCCGAGGCCGAATAGATGCTCGCGGCGCAGACGCCTGCCATGCCCAGCATCGCTAACTTACAGGATTTCCAAGCTCTCATCGTTGTTAATCCTCCCAGGTTCAAGCAGCCGTGTCGCCCTGCTATTATCAAAAACGCTTCATCCTGCGCAACTGTCGGAGCTTTGCGGCTAATATGTCCGCGCCGCGCTTTGGTTTCGCGAGGGTCACTCGCGAGGCTTCATCGCGGGCCGTTAATCGTCGAACTCCTGCTCGGGTGGGCGCGCATAAATGACGCCGTCGTCGATCTCGAGCGGCACGCGGTAGAGAAATTTGCCGCACGCGCTGGCCGGACCGGCGATACATTCGCCGCTCGCCGGCTCGAAGTAGGCGTTGTGCGTCTGGCACATCAGATAACGCCCCTGCTCGGCGAAGAACTGGTTGTCGATCCAATCCATCGCCATCGGCACGTGACGGCACCGGTTGACGTACGCGTGGTAATGGCCATGGAAGTTGATCACGAAGCATTCCTCTTCGGCGCCGCGCACCGGCAGCATGAATTTCATCGACGCGCCGGCCGCCAGCGCCGCCGTCCGGCAGACCCGGTAGCGGATCGCGCCACGGCCTGCGCCGCGCGGTTTGCGCACGACCGGCCTGCCGCGATTATTGCTGCGCGGCATCGTTCAATTCCGCCTGCAATGTGGTGCTGGCCTTTCCATCCGCAAATGCGCCACTCATTATACTTGATGGGAGCCGCGCCGCGCCGCTCACCGCGCCATAAAGATCGCTGAACAGGTAGTCGCGGAGCCGCAAATCGATGGACAAGCCGATAATTCGCCCGGTCGAAGCCTTTCCGATGGAACAGCAGGGCCAGACGCTGATTTGCCTGCGCGATCCGTCCGGGCTCGCGCCCGAGCCGATCATGCTCGGGATGGGCGCGTATTTCCTGGTGACACTGTTCGACGGGACCAACTCGATAGTCGATTTGCAGGCCGCCTTCAGCCATCGTTTCGGCGAGGTCATCCCCTCCGAGCAAATCCGCGAGTTGGTCGCCGCACTCGATCGCGCCCGGTTTCTCGATTCACCGGCCTTCGCCGAGCGGTTGCGGAGCGTGCGCGAAGAGTTCCGTCAAAGCCCGGCCCGCGCGGCGGCGCTGGCGGGCCTGTGCTATGAGACTGAGCCGTCACGGTTGCGCGCCGAGATAGAGTCGTTTTTCGAGCGCCCCAACGCGCCCGGACGCGACGCGCTCGCGGCGCCGCCGCCGCCCGCGGGAGGTCTCGCCGGCCTCATCGCGCCGCATATCGATCCGCGCCGCGGCGCCACGGCCTACGCATGGGCTTATCACGAGCTGCGCCGGCACGAGCGCCCCGAGCTGATCGTCATCCTCGGCACCTCGCATTACGGCGCCGGTCCGGAGCTGTTCAGCGCAACGTGCAAGGATTATCTCACTCCGCTCGGCGCGGTGCCGACCGATCGCGGCTTCGTCGAGCGGCTTGCGGCGCGCTACGCCTCCTTGCGCGGTGGCGACCTCTTCGCCGACGAGATGCTCCATCGCAGCGAACATTCGATCGAGTTCCAGGCACTCTTTCTGGCCTGGGCGCTGGGTGTGGAAGGCTACCAGGTGGCGCCGATCCTGGTCAGCTCCTTCCATCAGATGGTGCGCGAAGGCGAGAGCCCGGCCCGCGACGCGCGCGTGGCGCGTTTTCTCGACGCGCTGCGCGAGGAGCTCGCGGCCGACCGCCGCCGGGTGCTGATCCTGGCCGGCGTCGACTTCGCCCACGTCGGGCGCAAATTCGGTGACTCGTTCGGCGTCGACGACGGCGTGACCGCGCGCGTGCGGCGCGAGGATTTGGCGCTCATCGAAACCATCAAGGCTGGCGACCCGGGCGGCTTCTTCGCCGACATCGCACGCGAGGGCGACCAGCGCAAGATCTGCGGGCTGGCCCCGATGTACACGCAGCTCGAGCTCTTAAGCGGCCGCCCCGCGCGCCTGTTGCACTACGACATCGCGCTCGAGCCGCAGACCGATTCCCTGGTCTCCTTCGCCAGCCTCGCGATCGACTAGACGGCTCGCTGCGTAGCGCCCGTGAGCGCTGGCAGGTCGAAAGGAAGGGTTGACGTAGCTCGAGCTGCCGGCGGTCGCGAGCACCGGCGCTTGGCGTCCAGGGACACTTTGCGCGATAATTTGCCTTCTGACCTTCAACTGTCGACTTGCAAATGTCGACTTGCACGCGACCAGGAGCCGCATATGAAAATAGGCCTGCAGGCATTCGTGACCGAGAGCACCGCCAACCCGGCGAACATCGCGCGCAAGGCCGAGGCGCTCGGGTTCGACTCGATCTTCATCCCCGAGCACCCGATAATCCCGGTTCATCACCGGACTCCCTACCCGATGGGCGACGGCTCCATCCCGGAGGTCTACGCCCACATGCCCGACCCGTTCATCGCGCTGGCGCTCGCGGCCGGAGCGACCACCCGCCTGAAGCTCGCCACCGGCATCTGCCTGGTGCCCGAGCGCGACCCGATCGTGATGGCCAAGGAGATTTCGACGCTCGATCACTTCTCGGGCGGGCGCTTCATGTTCGGGATTGGCGCCGGATGGCTCGCCGACGAATCGGAAATCATGGGCGTCGAATTCAAGCGGCGCTGGCCGATGACCCGCGAGTACATCGCCGCGATGAAGGAGCTGTGGACCAAGCCCGAGCCCAGCTTCGAGGGCAAGTTCGTCCGGTTTCCCAAGGTCAAGTTTTTTCCCAAGCCCGCGCAGAAGCCCCATCCGCCGATCATCATCGGCGCCGGCGGAATGGGCCTGAACTGCGAGCGCGCGCTCAAGGACACGGTCGCGATTGGCGACGGATGGATGCCGCTGGGGTTGACGCCCGCGCAATTGTCCACCGAGCTTGCGAACCTGCGTGCGATGTGCGCGGAAGCCAAGCGCGACTTCGGCAAGATCGAAATCACCTTTCTGCTGCTGGAGATGCCGTCCGACCCGGCCCGCGCGATCAAGGAATACCAAGGGGCCGGAGCGCATCGCCTACTGGTGAGTGCGCCGACGCTGGCGCCGGACAAGTACGAGCGCGAGTTGGAGGAGCTGGCGCGCGCCTGCATCCGCTAGGGAGGCGGGCGCTCGGCGGCGATCTCGCGGCGGTACGGCGCTACTGATGCGCCTTAAGGAAGGCGCGCACGCGCGCGACCGCCGCAGGTGTTGCGTCGGGCGTCTTCCATTTCACAATCAGCTCGGCGTTGGGCGCCAGGCGCGCGATCTCTTCCGAGATCGGTCCCGGGTGATAAAGATCGTCGCCGGCCAATATTAGCATCGGCGTATGGCACGCGCGTACGAATTCCCGCGACACCGAGAAAACGAAGTCGCCGTCGTACATCCGCGCGCGAAAAGCCTCGAGCGCCGCCGCACTCAACTCCGGGCGGGCTTGGGCGAGATCGCTCGCCCAGCCGTCGAACATTTCAATGAAAGCCGTGCGATTTTCGGGGCTGAGCCCGATCGGGTTTTGCAGCACCACGGCGCTGACACGCTCGGGCGCGAGCTTGATCAGCCCCAGGCAGTACGACGACCCGATACAGCCGCCCAACAGGTGCGCGCGGCGGGCGCCGAGATGGTCGAGCAGGGCTAAATGGTCGGTGGCGTAGGTTTCCCAGCCGTCGCCCGCGCTAATCGATGCGCGCGAGCGGCCGGCGTTGCGCTGGTCCATCGCGATTACCCGGAAATCCCTTGCCAGCTCGGCCGTCGGGTCGAAAGGGCTGCGCCGCCAGAAATCGATACTGGAGCGCATCCCGCCCGGCGCGAACAGCAGCAGCGGGTATCCGGACCCGTATTCCTCGTAATAAAGCGATACGCCTGCGCGCTCGAAAACCGGCATGGACCTCACCTCCGCTGATGCTCAATGCGCTTTCAGGATCACGATGCTCAATCGCAGATATGCCCCGCAGCCGTCAATCTCGATCCCGCTCGATTAACCGGACGCGGGCCAAATGGGCAAAAATCGGCAGAGAAAGCTGTAACTTTGGTCAAAGATAGATATGGCTTCGACTTATAATATTATTAGGATTGATTGCCCTGCGGATCAGCCTTACTTTTGATTCAGGGTTGGTCCGCAGTCCTGATCCGGGCGCGGTCCTTGTCTTGTGAACGACCCAGAGCAGCCACTGTTCAGCAAGTGCGAACGTGATCTGATGGCGGAAGTCGCGACCCGCCTGCTGCCGAATCTCGAGCGAGTAGCCGAGCGCTGGGCCGAAACGATAAAGCTCGACGCGCCGGCCGACAAGCTTCCGGGAATGCGCCAGACGTTGCGCGCGATGACCATTCCGTTGCTGCGCAGCTTTTTCGGGCAATTGTCCGAACGCAATCCCGAGGGCGCGCTCGCGCACTATCAGAGTTTCATCGAGAGTACGATCCGCGGCCAGCTCGATGCGCCGGAACGTCAGCGTGCGACTATCGAGGCGCTGTTCTCTTCGGCGCGCGCGGTGCGCGACCTGCTGGGGCAGGAGATTGGGCGGGTGCTGGAGGGCGACGAAGGGCAGGTCGCGGCGATTCTGCCGTTCAATCGGCTATGGAGCCAGGCGATCGAGTCGACGGGGCTTACCTACGCGCGGCTGCGTGAAAGCCATCTGCGCCAGTTGTACGACGACGCGCAGCGGACCGCCGAGAGGCTGCGCCAAAGCGAAGAGCGCTTCCGCCTCCTGGTCGAGGAGGCCAAGGACTATGCCATCTGGATGATGGATACGGCCGGATGTGTAGCGAGCTGGAACCGCGGGGGCGAGCAACTGATGGGGTATAGCGCCGACGAGATCTTGGGACGGCATGTCTCGTGTTTTTTCCCGCCCCAGGAGCGAGCCGAGGGAAGGCCCGAGGAAAATATCGAAAAGGCACGCATCCATGACCGTTTCGAGACCGAGGGATGGCGCCTGCGCAAGGACGGTTCACGCTTCTTTGCTCACGTCGTGACTACGCCGCTGCGCGATGCAGCCGGCCGGCTGCTCGGCTACTCGATAATTTCCCGGGACATGACTGAAGACAAGCGGCGCGAGCTCGAGCTGACGCAGGCGCGCGACACGGCGCTGGAAGCGTCGCGGCTGAAGTCGGCTTTCGTAGCCAACGTGACCCACGAGCTCCATACCCCGCTCAACATCATCCTGGGCTACGCGGAGCTGATGGCCGAGCGGCTGACGGAACTGGACGACGAGCGCGCGAATGACTACGCCGAGCCGGTGCGCCGCGCCGGCAAACGTCTGCTCGACACCGTGGCCTCGATCCTCGAAATCTCAAAGATTGAATCGGGCGTGTACCGCGTCGATCCCAAGCCGATTGTGCTGGCTGAATTCATCGGACGGTTGCTCGGAGAGTTCAGGGTCCTCGCGGCCAGCAAAGACCTCGCGCTCAGCGCCGAGATCGACGAGCCGCAAGCGACCGTGAGTTTCGACGAGGGTTGTCTCTCCAACGCGCTGAGCAACCTGCTGCAGAACGCGATCAAGTTCACCGAGCACGGCGGAATCGCGGTGCGCCTTGGCCGCGACACCAGCGCGGCGCTGTGCCTGGAGGTGCGCGACACCGGCGTGGGAATCGACGCCGCCTATCTGCCGCATATCTTCGACGCTTTTTCGCAGGAGAACCCCAGCCTTACGCGAAGGTTCGAAGGCGTTGGGCTGGGACTCTCGCTGGTCAGGAAATACGTTGAGCTCAACGGCGCGGAACTCAAGGTCACGAGCGAGAAGAGTAAGGGCTCGACCTTCACCATCCGCTTCACCCGCGACCCCGCGCACCACGCCTGACAACCCGGAGCGAAATTCAGGAAACCTTCGAGACGCTGATTCCGGCGCGGCTGGACCGTCTGCCGTGGAGCGAATTTCACTGGCTGCTGGTGATCGGACTCGGCATCACCTGGGTGCTCGACGGCCTCGAGGTGACGCTGATGGGCGCGATCAGCGCCGTTCTGCAGCGGCCGGACGTGCTGCATTTCAGCGCCGCGCAGATTGGTGCGATAAGCTCGGCCTACCTCACCGGTGCGGTGCTTGGCTCCCTGGTCTTCGGCCACTTGACCGATCGCCACGGACGCCGCAAGTTTTTCTTCATCAGTCTGGGAATCTATCTGCTCGGAGTGGGACTCACCGCCTTTTCGTGGAATCTCTGGAGCTTCGCACTGTTCCGATTCATCACCGGCGCCGGTATCGGCGGCGAATACTCGGCGGTCAACTCCGCGATCGACGAACTTATCCCGGCGCGATTTCGCGGCCGCGTCGACCTGATGATCAATGGCAGCTTCTGGCTGGGCGCCGCCGCGGGCGCCGCGTCAACGGTGATTCTGCTCAATCCGAGGATTTTGCCGGTCAACCTCGGATGGCGTCTCGGCTTCGGCGCTGGCGCGGTTATCGGGCTGGCCATCCTATATATGCGCCGGTTCATCCCGGAGAGCCCGCGATGGCTCGTCACTCACGGGCAGCGCGAGGAGGCCGAAATAACCGTTGCCGCCATCGAGCGGACAGTGGCGCGCGAGACCGGCGTGCGGCTGGTGGACCCGCCGCCCGAGGAGGCGCTGCGGCTGAACGAGCGGCAGCAGTTCGGCCTGGAGGCGGTTCTGAAACCGATGCTCACGCAGTACCGCTCGCGCTCGGCGCTCGCGCTTTCGCTGATGGTCGCGCAGGCCTTCGTGTACAACGCGATCTTTTTCACCTACGCGCTCGTGCTCACGCGCTACTACGCGGTGCCGGTCCATGCCACCGGGCTTTACCTGCTGCCGTTCGCGCTCGGAAATTTTCTGGGCCCGGTGGCGCTCGGCCACCTCTTCGACACGCGCGGCCGCCGGCAGATGATCACCGCCACCTTCGCCATCGCGGCGCTGCTGTTGATCCTGACCGGATGGCTCTTTGCGCGCGACGCCTTGACGGCCACGACTCAGACGGTGCTCTGGTCGGTGATGTTTTTCTTCGCGTCGCCCGCGGCGAGTTCGGCTTACCTGACCGTCAGCGAAATTTTTCCGCTCGAGATGCGGGCGCTGGCGATCGCGGTCTTCTATTCCGCCGGCACCGCAGCCGGCGGAATAGAAG
>VFSW01009620.1_pt1 | contig 13780 bp, 13 predicted proteins | sample 5358111 | NCBI WGS metagenome assembly VFSW01 (sample SAMN11554181, study PRJNA540505) | mine drainage metagenome | isolation source: sediment from site ElyBrook_90M | place: USA: Ely Copper Mine, Vershire, VT | collected 2017
CGCAGGAACTCTGTCCAGGCGGCGCTGTCCTCGGTGGTGACGATCTCAAAGCCGACAATCTCGCGCGCTCCCTCGTTGTTCACGGCGGTCGCGATGACGGCAGAGACGTTGACGACCCGGCCGCCCTCTCGCACCCGCTGGGTCAGCGCGTCGATCCACAGGTAGCGGTAGGGGCCGCGGTCGAGGGGGCGTTCCTTGAACTGGGTGACGACGGTGTCGAGTTCACCGGCCAGGCGCGACACCTCGGACTTACTCATCCCCTCGATGCCCATGGCCTTCACGAGGTCGTCGACGCGTCGCGTGGAGACCCCCTCGACGTAGGCCTGGCAGATCACCGCCACGAGCGCCTGCTCGGCACGCCTTCGCGGGCTCAAGAGCACCTCGGGGCTGTAAGTCCCTCGGCGCAGTTTGGGGACGTGGAGCTCGATCGTGCCGACTCTCGTGTCCCAGGGCCGGGTGCGGTAGCCGTTGCGCGAGTTCTCTCGCTCGGGGGATCTCAGGGCGGGTTCAGGGGGTGGGCGCAACGTTCGGTGAGTCATCCTTAAGGGACTGACCTAACCGAAGGAGTAGCGCGTGACCGCTCACCTGACAACTTCCCAACGAGCACTGGCCCACCGACTGCGGGCGAAGGGGATGAGTCTGCGCGACATCGCGAAGGAGGTCGGGTGCAGCCACTCGGGCGTCGACGTGGTGTTGCGCGGACAGTCCCGAGAGGCCAAAGACGACCAGTGGACCCCGCGTGCCGGGTGCCTCACGGCGAGTGACCGCGAAGAGATCATGCTGGGGCTGCAACGCGACGAGTCCATGAGCGAGATCGTGCGAGCCCTGGGCACGTCACCCTCGACGGTGACGAGAGAAGTGAAGGCCAACGGGGGTCGCGACGCCTATCGGGTGTGGCCCGCGCACGTGCGAGCACGAGAGAACACCAAGCGTCCCAAGCCCTCGAAACTGGTGAAGGGCCCGCTGTGTGACAAAGTGACGACGTGGCTGAAGAAACTCTGGTCGCCCGAGGAGATCGCTCATCGACTGCGTCATGACTACCCCGACGACCCCTCGATGCGGGTGAGCCACGAGACCATCTACCAGTCGCTCTACGTCCAAGGTCGTGGTGAACTGCGCCGGGAACTGGCGCGCTGCCTGAGGTCAGGACGCGCCACGCGTCGACCACAGGGACGAGCCAAGAAGACGGGACCGGTGGCGAACATGGCGATGATCTCGGAGCGTCCCGCCGAAGTCGAGGACCGCAGCGTGCCCGGGCACTGGGAGGGCGACCTCATCATTGGCAAGGGTGGGGCCAGTGCCGTCGGCACGCTCGTGGAACGCTCGACGCGTTTCCTCTTGCTGTTGCACTTGGAGAACGATCACGGCGCCCTGGCGGTCGAAGCGGCCATGCGCAAGGCAATCAAAACCTTGCCCCAGGAACTCATGCGCTCAATCACCGGGGACCAGGGAAGCGAGATGGCGAGTCACCTGAACTTCACCGTCACCACCGGCGTGCCCATCTACTTCTGTGACCCGCACTCGCCCTGGCAACGAGGATCCAACGAGAACACCAACGGACTTCTTCGTCAGTATTTGCCCAAGGGCACCGACCTCTCGAAGTACTCCGCGAGGGACCTCAAAGCTATTCAGCGAAGCCTCAACGGACGGCCCCGCAAGACCCTCGGCTATATGATGCCAGAGGAGAAACTCGCCGAGCTCGTTGCGCTGTCTACTTGAAACCGCCCAGTTCATCGTGTTTCTCCTCAAGTTGTTGTGTCGTAACTGCATCTTGAGATTGACGCGATGAACGTCGTTTTTGGTGGATACCGTTTCAGCTCACGGGCTCGTACACCACTCGTCGGGACTTAACTTCCTCAGACCAACACATTCACGGTGGATCCTGGTTAAAAAACACCGCACCTTGAAACCAACGAAACCGGTCGACGCGGCGCTGTGAAGGCCATACGACCACTCACTGCTCCTACCAACCGCAGCGCAACCAATAAATTTCCTCGGCCCCAAATATGCGCCCCACCGGGGCGACGGAGACGATTCCAATCGTAACTTTTGCCTTCGGCATCAGCCCTGGGACATTCAGACAAGTGGGTATTCCACCCACGTGAGATACTCCTTTCGCATCAAACCAGAGTTCCGAGTCAGTCCAGTCGAAACCGGCTCCACTGTTGGATGAAGGATAATCAATAGATATCGCCGTTTTGTTGAGATTAAATCCCATGAAATAGCCCCGACGTACCTGAGGAATCGCCTGAGCGTACTTCCCTCTGGCGCCCAGCCAATACGAACCAGCGGCGACGATTAGTACCGCAATTCCACCAATCAGAACACTTCTAATACTTCGCACCGCCCTTCTCTCCCGTTGAATCAGCAGAAATACCATCCAATCCCGTCAGTTAAGTGAGAATACAAATCACCACCGGAAGAGACCTTAACCATATCGGACGACGGTGTTGAGACAGTCGAAGCCCCCGAGCATCCCGTCCAGGTCGATCCGAATCCCGTATACGCAGAGCCGTTAGAGTCGAGAAAGTTGGGTTGCAGTGAACCGGGATAAAGGGTGTCTGTCGCGCTCACCCCAAAGCCGTCCAGGCTCACTCCGTAAGTGACCTGCACTGGGTTCCCAATTGGAACAGTTGCTGAAGGGTCCCATTGGACAAGGGAGTGGGTTCCGTAACTGCCTGTGTAGGTGTAGGTTTCGTGTCCATATGCAGACGTAAGCGAGTCAGCCCAGTCATTATCTGAAGCAGACGAGGTTATGGCGTCGCCGACATAGGTCCCCGATGAATTATCCTGCAGTAGCCTTTGAGTGAGACATGCATATATCGAAGCATTTCCAGCGTCTCCTGTCGTTTGAGTACAGGCAGAATGAAAATAACTTCCAACTGGGATCGAACTGGAAATGAGCGTTGCTTTCGAAACCGTGCTCCCTTGACTGCTAGTCATGGTGCCAGATGGTGGCGTCGTTGAGGGAGAGAATGCAGTGCCTGGAGGAAGAGTACTTTTTGCCATGGATTGGGCGACGGTACTGCTCGCACCGAGTGCACGTAATTCTGTATACGTCAATTGCGCAGCTTGCGTTTGCGAGTAGTAGCGAGCGACACCTGATGGCGAAGTCGGACCGGTACTCGACCAACACGAACCCTGAAAGCCTGGCTGGCCGGTACATCCTGCCGACACGCTACTTCCTGCCGTGTCGACTGCCACAACTGAACCTCCGGGAAATGTCCAAGATGTTTTCACTATCCCCGGGGCAACCACACTCTGAGACTGCAAGGTGAGGTTGGTTGAGCCCGTCATGAGAGGCGAAGCACTTAGAGTGCTCGCGCCACCAGGTAACGACATTGCACTCAATACCGTAGCGGTAAAGGCTACGCTCCAAGTGACTACTTTTACTCGACCTCTCTTGCTGCGTTCCACTATCCGAATCACTTTCGTTGGAATTTGCATCCATAGCGTAGTGAGCCTCGATAGGCGCGTCAATCATAACGCCACTAAGGAAAATCGCGCTTATTGGATAGTGGGTGTGCTCGGCGTCGTCGGTCTCGAGACGCGGTGAGTCGTTGGTTATCGCCAATCTCGTGAGGGCACCGTAGCGCCGAGCGGAAGTGGCTCCACGTGCTCAGCGAGCAGCGTCAGAGTCCCTTGAGCGCGCTGAAGAGTTCCCCGTACGAGGAGGGCGGACGACGGAGCGGCCACGTCACGCCAGCGAGCCCACGCCCCCTTAGAAAAGATCACGTTCACGTGACCAGTCTCGTCTTCGAGATTGAGAAACACCGCGCCCCGGGCGGTCTCGGGGTGTTGACGATGCGTGACGACGCCGGCCACGAGAACCCGGCTGTGCGGAGTGCTCTCGAGGTCACTCGCTCGAACCACCCCTCGAACGTCGAGGGTGTCACGCACGAGGGCGAGCCCCGTCGCCTCGGTCGTCAACCCGAGTGACCACAGGTCGTCGGCCACTCTCTCGAACTCATCGGAATCCGAGAGTTCGGGGGCCTGGTCTCCCGTCACGACCCCCTCGAGTCGTTCTACCGTAGCCTGGGCGGCCGCTCCCGCTCGCCAGACGAGAGCTCGGCGAGTCGCCCCAAAGCCATCGAGCGCCCCGGCTACCGCGAGTGCCTCGAGGTGGTGCTGGCGAACTCCGGCCCGCCGTACGAGGTCCTCCTGGCTTCGCCACGGCGCCCCCTCCACGATGCGCGTGGCCACCTCTTCTCCGACCCCGCGCACCGAGGCCACTCCGAGACGTACCGCCGGATTGACCCGATCACCCTCGAGACGGGCGCCGACTCCCGAACGGTTGACGTCGGGACGGCGCACCTCGACCCCCCGGCGCTGGGCGTCGGCGACGAGGGACTGGGGAGACCAGAACCCCATGGGCTGAGCGTTGAGGAGAGAGGCGAGGAAGGCCGCCGGGTAGTGGACCTTGATCCACGCCGAACAGTAGACCAGGTGGGCGAAGGACACCGCGTGGGACTCGGGGAAGCCGAAGTTGGCGAAGGCCGCGAGGGCGTCGTAGATCTGGTCGGCGCGCTCACCCTCGATGCCGTGACGGGCCATGCCGCGATAGAGTCGCTCCTTCAAATCGAGCATGCGCGCCGCCGATCGCTTCGCCGCCATGGCCTGGCGTAGTTCGTCCGCCTCCGTGGCGCTGAAGTCGGCGACGGCGACGGCCATCTCCATCAACTGCTCCTGAAAGAGCGGCACCCCGAGCGTCCTCTTCAGAATCGGTTCGAGACGGGGGTGAAGATAGGTCACCGGCTCCTCACCCCGTCGACGGCGGATGTAGGGATTCACGGCGTGACCCTGGATGGGGCCGGGACGGATAAGGGCGACCTCGATAACGAGGTCGTAGAAGCACCGGGGTTCGACTCGGGGCAGGGTCCCCATCTGGGCCCGCGACTCCACCTGAAAGACCCCGACGGTATCGGCCTCGCAAAGTAGGTCGTAGACCTCGGGTTCTTGGGGCAGAGTCCCGAGGTCCAGTCGTAGCCCGTGGTACTCCTCGATGGTGTCGAGGGCTCGGTGGAGTGCTTCGAGCATGCCGAGCCCGAGGAGGTCGAACTTCACCAGCCCGGCCGCCGCGCAGTCGTCCTTGTCCCACTGCAGGACGCTACGACCCGGTGTGCGACCCCACTCGACGGGGCACACCTCAACGATGGGGCGATCGCAGAGCACCATACCGGCCGAGTGCAGACCGAGGTGGCGGGGACGATCGAGCAACTGGGTCGCCATCTCGAGAATCACCGGGGGAACCTCCCCACTCAGGGCGCTCATCGAACGGCGATCCACCGCGTCTCGTAGGGCGTTGGCCTCACTCTCGGAGTACCCGAAGGCTCGCGCGACGTCGCGCAGCGCGGAACGAGGGCGGTAGGTAATCACCGCCGCCACCTGGGCGGCGTGGTGACGGCCGTAACGCTCGTAGACGTACTGAATCACCTCCTCGCGTCGACCCGACTCGATGTCGACGTCGATGTCGGGGGGACCGTCTCGGGCGGGTGAGAGGAAGCGCTCGAACAGGAGGTGGAGAGCGACCGCGTCGGCGTTCGTGATACCGAGCGAGTAGCACACCGCCGAGTTGGCCGCCGAACCACGACCCTGACAGAGAATGTTGTGGGTCCGACAGAACTCGGTGATGTCCCAGACGGTGAGGAAGTACCCGGCGAACCCGAGCTGGGCGATGACGTTCAGTTCGTGGTCGATCTGGCGCCAGGCCCCCGGTACTCGCTCCGCGTCACGCGAGCCGTAACGACGACTCGCCCCCTCTTCTACCAAGCGGACGAGATACGACTGCTCGTCGAGCCCCTCGGGCGTCGCAAAACGCGGCAGGCGAGGGGCAACGAGGTGGAGATCAAACGCCAAGTGCTTCGCCAACTCCACCGAGAGATCCACCGTCCCGGGCCAGCGGGCGAAACGACGACGCTGTTCGGCCGGGCCCCGTAGGTGCGCGAGGGGGGACCCCGACGACCACCCCACCATCTCTTCGAGCGTGCGTCGGGCTCGAATCGCCGAGACGACCGACGCCCGCGGGAAGTCCTCGGGTCGGGCGTAGTGAACATTGCCCGTGGCGACCACGTCGAGACCCGCGGCGAGGGCTACCTCCACGAGGGCGTCGTTACGCGCGGCGTCCTCGTAGTGACCGTGATCCCAGATCTCGACCACGAGGCGATCACCGAACGCCTCACGAAGTCGGGCCACCTCGCGACGGGCGGCTCGGGGCCCTTCGCTTAAGAGAGCCCGGGTGAGCGGCCCCTTGCGACACCCACTCAGGACTCGCCAGTGCTCACGGTGTTCGGCGAGATCCTCCAGTCTGAACTGCGGGGCCCCCTTGCTACCCCGCGCGAGGTGGGCCTCGGCGAGTACTCGCGAGAGTCGTCGATACCCCTCCGGTCCCTCGGCGAGAACGACGAGATGATCCCCGGGCGGATCGAGAACCCCGGTTCGTTCACCCCCCTCACCCACCGTCAGTTCCGCACCGAATACCGTCGGTAGCCCCACGGCCCGGGCCGCCTCGGCGAAGCGCACCACTCCGTAGAAACCGTGGTGATCGCTGAGCGCGAGAGCGCTGACCCCGAGTCGGGCCGCTTCGACCACCATCTCTTCGGGGTCGCTCGCTCCGTCGAGAAAACTAAAACTCGAGTGGGCGTGTAGTTCGGCGTATCCCCCCATCAGTCGTAGATCCCCGCGAGCCACCAACACCCCTCCTGCGCGCGAAGAAGGTAGGCCTCGTCTCGCTCGGTGAGTATCTGCAGGTGCGCTCGGCGTTGGGGCGTCGCCCACCACCGCTCGATCGAGGGCCAGGGCCCCGCGCACCACACGACGTCGCGCCAGTCGCCCCCACCTGTCTCGAGACGCACCGGGTCCGCACTGAGCGATCCTCGAGACCCCACGTACACCGGTAGACCAGCGGCGTCCACCAGAGTGACCGGTAGAGGATGCCGGGGAGTCCTCACGGGTGTCGGTGAGCCGAGTCGCCCCGGCCAGGGAGCGTTCCCACTCGAACCCGCCAACGGGGCGTCGAACGGGACCAGATGATTCCGGTCTTCGGGCGCTCGCCCCGGACCCAGGGATGCGACCAGCACCCCGTCGACTCCCAGACGAGAACGTACGCGCCACGCCGCGGCCAGGGCCCGCTCCTCTCTCGCCCCCCGTTGACCGAAGAATCCCAACTGTTCATCGACGCCTCGGGTGTCGTGGCTCTCCCGGGTGAGGGCTCGAGTTAACCCGGCGTCGCGCTGACCCGGGGCCTCGCTTCGTTCCCCCTGCGCCACCCGGTGCAGATCCACCACTAGCGCCGAAAACCGTTCGGCCACTCGGGTGCGGGGTAAGTCCGCGAACCCCCCCACACTCGAGACTCCTAGGCGTCGTAGCGTCACCGCCACGTCTCTCGGGATCAACTCCTCGATGGGTAGAGTGCGCCGGAAGCGCTCCGACTCTTCTGGGGGCACCACTCGGTCCCGTCGCGCCGCCGCCTCGGCGCTAAAGACTCCTTGCGCAACACCCACTCGAGGTGAGGGCAGTGCACAACGCTGCACGATCTCGTCGAGCACGTCGAGCACCGCCTGCTCCGTGCGATAGAAACGCTGGGGAGCGCGCATGGGAAAGACGCACAGTCCCCGTCGGAGAGGATCGACGAAGGGGCACAGTTCGCCCAGGGCCTCGAGAAAGTGGGAAAACTCCCGTAGCGCCGAGCCGTCGGAACGTTCCACCCCGAGTTCGGCGAACCACACCGCGACGAGCCGTTCCATTTAGTGCGTCGCGACCCGCCCGCGCGGATCGGGAAGAATCACGTCGTGAAAGGAGCTGGTGGCTCGATCCCGAGTGCTCACCCGAATACGGAGAACTCGTGAGACCAACCGGGAGCCCGCATCCCAGCGCGACGAGGTGACTCGTACGTTCATCTCCACCGGGACCGGCCACGAGGAGTCCTTCGCCACCACGATCACCACCACTCCTCGTTCGCGGGCCCGATCGCTCAGACGGCGCGCGAGGGCACTCTTGATCTGCGCGGGAGGTTGCAGTACCAAGATGTCCACCCCCTCCAGAAGATCGGCGGCGGCCTGCGCCCAGGCGGTCTGCGGACTGGGTACGAAGAGCACCCGACGAAGATCGAGTCCGAGATCCACCATGGCGGCGACCCCGGGATCCCTAATCCCCACGACACCGGCCCAGAGCCCCTCCGCACTGGCTTGCGCCGCGAGAGAGAGGGCCACGCTCACCCCACCGTGAGCCGACTCCGCCTCCACCAACACGGTGCTACCGCGTCGCAAAACTCCCCCGGGAATAACCTCTGACCAGGTACCACGTAGGTTCAGCGTACGAGAGCGGGCCAGAGTCGCGGGCCGAATCTTGGCCACCAGATCGGTGGGTACGGGAGGACGAGAGGATGAAAAAGCGAACATACGTTCGTAAGAGTAGCCACCCCTACTCACTTACGCCAACGCGGGTAGTTTTCCCTCGTCACGAGTGGGGTCGAGAAACCCCACCACGCGATTATCGACTCCCTCCGTCACCAACGTCGCGCGCGCCACATCCACCAACTCCTCGATAAACACCTCGTGCGCGCCCCGACGAGGATCCTCGTCCGTATCGAGTGCGTAGAGGAAAACGATGCGCGCGTCGCGTCCGTCAGGCTTGCGACGAAGTACTCGGCCCATGCGCTGGACCATCTGGCGACGCTGTTTGGAGGCGGCCACGATAATCGCGAGGTCCGCTTCGGGAACGTCAATCCCCTCCTCCAGGGTCTGAACACTGACCACCACCCGAAGATCGCCCGTCGCGAAGGCCGCCATCACCGCGGCGCGTCGCTCCGGCTCAACCCCACTGTGATGGGCGGCTACTCGCATCCCCCGAGTTCGCAGACTCTGAACAATCCGCGAGGCGGACTCGATCGACTGGGTAAAAATGAGGGTCCGTTCGGCCGCGACCATAGCGTCAATCAGTCCCTCCACGGCGGCCAACTTGGTGGGGGTCTCGGCCAGAATCTCACGCTTCGCGCTCCAGGCCTTGAGCCACTGTTGTGCCATCAACCCGCCGGCTCGGGGTCCGCGTCGCGACACCCCCACCACGTCGTCGAGAAATGCCGTAAAGGGGGCGGGTCGACACCCGCACTCCGCGACCAGACGCCGACGTAGTCGGCTCAACTGCGTCACCAGCATCTCGACTCGTTCACGCTCCTCCTCGAGCAGTTCGACGCCGATAAAAGCGGCCCGAACGGGACTCACCACCCCCTGATCGACTGCTCGTCGCAAGTCCAATTGATAGACCACCGAACCGAAGTAGGGCATCAGCACACTGAGGTGAGCCTGGTCGAGTCGCTCGTGAGTCGCCGAAAGTCCGAGGCGGGCCCCCCACGCGGGACTAAGTATCGTCGAAGAACACTCCGCGGCGATACGGTGACACTCGTCCACCACGAGCAGACCCTCCGCCTCACCGGGGTCCACTCGGCGTCGACGGGCGCTCGCCAGCGTGGCGACCACGAGAGACCCGTGACCGGTCTCGTCGTACCCATCCCCGAGTAGTCCCACTCGGCGACCCGTCGCTCCTTCGAGCACCGACGCCCACTGGTGGAGCAGAACCACCGTCGGTACGACGACGAGGACACCACCTCCGCCCTTCAAATGTCTCGTAATCGCCTCAAGCGCCAGACGGGTCTTACCCGATCCCGTCACGGCGTCGACGATTCCTCGACGCCCGGCGATCTCCCACGCCTGGAGTGCGTCACTCTGCCAACTCATGAGGGGTGGTGGGACGACGACGGGTGCCACATCCCGAGTCCGGGAATGTCCGAGACTCTGACGAAGAGCTGCTCCGGGCTCGGTTGACCGAGTCCTCCGCCGGGGCGCCGGGGCGAACCCGACCCGGGTCACTGGCGAGGCGGCGTGGCGAATCCGCCATACCGGGGCGGATCCCGGCCCCGGTCGGGCCTCGAAGAGATCTCTTCGGTGATAGAGAACCGGATTCACCACGCCCTTGGGGAGTCCGAGGTGTCGCGCGATTTCTCGGGCGCTGAGGCCCGGGCGGCCCGAGAGTAGATCGCAGAGACGTTCCACTTCAAGAGAGGGAGTCGAGTTCACGGTGTCACCATGGCCGGCGACCCTACGACCACCCTGTCACGCGACCTACGCTGGGTGCGATGTGTGGTCGTGTCGCGCTCTTTAGTCCACCGGCTCGCGTGGCTCGCTTCACCCACGCTCTCGAGAGTCTCGATTCCGCCGAGTGGCGACCCCGCTGGAACGTTCCCCCGCAGCGTCCCGTCTTCGTCGTGCGCGAAGAAGACGGCGCACGTCGTCTCGTCCTCCATCAGTGGGGTCTGGTCCCGGGGTGGGCTAAGGACCCCTCGATGGGAGCCCGACTAGCCAACGCTCGTGCGGAGACCGTGGCGGAGAAGCCCTCGTTTCGGCGAGCGTTCCTCGATCGTCCGTGTGTTCTCCCGGTCGATGGTTACTACGAGTGGCGAGTCGGCCCTCAAGGGGCGAAACTTCCCCACTTCTTCACCCGACGTGACGAAGAACCCCTCCTACTCGCCGGCCTCTTTGAACAGTGGCGTTCGACCAGCAGCGACGAGGTTCTTCTCACCTGTTGCGTTATTACGACCGAACCGAGTTCGGACGTTGTCGAGGTTCACGATCGTATGCCCGTCGTCCTCGACTCCAGTGACCTGGACGCCTGGTTGCAGGGTGACGCCACCCTTCGTCACACCCTGCTCCGACCAGCCCCCTCGGGAACGTTGCACCACCACGAGGTCTCTCGACTGGTGAACTCCACCCGTCATGACGGCCCCCATCTCATTAACCCCGAGGGCACGGCCTCATTGTTCTAGAGAACCCCCACGACCACGGGGCACCCGTTGGTCACGCACTCGGGGTTCGGACGAAGCGCAGTGAGTGTGGAGGACAACGACGAGACGTGAGCACCGAGTGCCACTACTTGAAACTGGTAGTAGTGGGCTCGAGTGTGGGAACCAGAGGACTTGGTGGAGCCCGCGAACTGGAAGACGGGGATTTCGTAACCCTGTCCGTCCCGGCCCAGAACGCCGACGTACGTCAACTTCAGAGTGGTCAACGTCAACGTGGTCGCGGCCGCGGGAGCAGTCTTCAATGAGGTGGAGTAGAGGCGGGTGATCCCGGAGACCGGAGTGACACACGACGTCCACCCCGTCACCACGGACGAGACCGGCGCGCAGGCGGGTGTCACTACGACCAGTGGATCAATCGGAATTGTGGTGGGACTCGAAGTCGTACCAGAGACCCCTGTCGAACCAGTGGTGCCGGTTATTCCCGTGACTCCAGTCACTCCAGTCAATCCGGTAGCCCCAGTCGATCCGGTAGCCCCAGTCGATCCGGTAGCCCCAGTCGATCCGGTGACGCCGGTCGATCCGGTGGCCCCAGTCGATCCGGTGGCGCCGGTTGTTCCCGTCACTCCCGTCACTCCCGTCACTCCCGTCGCTCCGGTCGCTCCGGTTGTTCCCGTCGAACCCGATGATCCAGAAACCACCGTTGAACTGGTCGTTCCAGTAGCGCCGGTTGATCCAGTGACTCCCGTAAGGGTCGCACCAGTTACGCCGGTCGCTCCCGTAGGTACGGTAGCGCCGTTTGGTCCAGTCACCCCCGTTGACTCAACGGGTACCGGCACGGTTGTCGTGGGGACCGATGAGGAGGAGTCCGAGAGCAACGTTGCCGGAATCCGGGGACCCGGTCCCTCTCGAACCACGGCCACCGCTGTTTTCGTTGTCGAAGGCATGGGGCCGGTCGTCGCCGCGACGGAACCGAGGGAGTGGGCAGGCGTCGTCGGAATCAGAGTCGCCACCGTACCTAGCGACCCTGGAGTAATGGCCCGCATCGCCGAAGACGCCGAGACGAGGGGGTAGTTACCTAGAGAGACGAGTGTGAAACTGAATCCCGTCGCCGAGACGATAGATCCCGAGGGACTGAAAGTGAAGATGTAGGCGAAGTCCGAAGGATCACCATTAACCCGAATCGGCACCGTCACCGTTGACGCCGTCGTGCGGGGCGCGCCGAGGGTGAAGCGGCCCAACGTCGCCGCGGTTTTTTCCGCGGTGACTACCGCTCCCGCCGGAAGTGTGGGGGCCGGTTCCAAATCCGTTCGCACGACCGACCAGAAAGCCGCTCCGCCCGTCGTGTGTTCGAAAGTGTTTGAGCTATCGACATTCGGGCCATCGCCGTAGACGTAGCCGTCCTGCGAGGTGGTACTCGTGATCTGAGCCCCGACGAGAGCCGCTACTCGAGTCAGAAGAGTCGCTCCGTTCGTCGGAGCCACCACTCGAAACACGGGTGCTGCGGTCGCTACGGCCGTCGACTGCTGAAAGAGGTGCAGAACACCCGTCAACCGAAGAGCGGGAATCGTGACCCGGGGTGAGGTCATGATGACGGTGTTTTGGGCAAAGAGTGGCGACAGGGCGGGAGAGTTGGCGAACGCCAGCACGGGCAAGTTTGCCCCGACTCCGGCCAGGGCGCTGACGGCCACTAGGGACGCCGCGACGGTGGCCGTGAAGGATCCCGCCATGCGCCAGCGAAAAGTGGTCCACGCGCTTCCGCGGCCCCGAATGGGGGTGCTGAGGGCGTGCGAAATCATCGCCTCGAGGTTCGAGGGTCGGTAACCCTCGGAAATCGGATTTGCGTGTCGGAGTCGATCTTCGGAATTAAGCACAACTACTCCTTCGTCGTCACGGTATACATGTCCACTCAGCCTCTAAATTTCACACTTCGACCACAAGGGCCAGGTGGGCGCGAAACCGCTCGTGCGCCCGCGACAAGCGCACGGCGGCGGCGTTCGCTGAGATTCCGTAAATCCGCGCGATGTCGGCGCTCGACAGTCCGTCCCACGCGCTGAGGGTAATAATCTCTCGATCGTCGTCGCTGAGATGCGCCAGGGCGGTTCGGACAGCCTCGTCGGCGACTACTTGATCTTCCGCCGAGGCACTCATCGAGGTCACTCGAGTACGTTGCAGCGCTCGTTCGCCGCGTCGAACCTTGCGCTGCGCATTGCGCAGTACGTTGCGGGCCACTCCCACCATCCACGCAATCGGCGCTTCCTCGGGGATGTCGTCGAGGCGGCGCCAGGCGATAATCAACGTCTCCTCGACGAGGTCATCGACGTCGCTCGGCGACAAAGGATAGATGCGACGTTGGAGATAGGCGCCCACGATGGGGGTCGCCTCCTGGGCGATTGTACGGAATCGCCGCTCCCGAGCCGAGGTCATGATGTCATTCTGTCCCGGAAATCCTGTTCATTACTCGCAGAAAACGACGAAGACCCCGAGTGACCGGGAACTTTCGTTCACCAGCCTCTCGGGGTCGACGCCAACTCGTCACCTCGCGCACCGTGTCGGACGGTGCGCCAGCTAACGGCGGCACTCCACGTCGCTTACCGTGTTGGTGTGCGGACCGAACTCCGCTCACCTCCGAAGAGTTCCTTCCCCTTGCGGGGCCCTCGCTCTCCCACCCCCGTTTCCTCACGGATCCGGCGATGTCGGCAGGTACTTCGTGGACTGCGAGATTCACTCTGGCGGATAACGGCACACCGTCGCCAGATGGGGAGTCGAAAAACACCGGTTTTACCCAACGTACCCGCAGAAATTCACCACGACACCCTCGATTCCCACGGGATGAGGACCATTTAGTCACATGTTGTGCACAGAAAGTTCCGAGAATTCTTGCTCGCGGATTGGTCAAGGATTTAGTTCTCGTTGGGACTCCATTGTGATTCTCGGCTTATCGTCGTTTCGTCGGAGATTGTGGGTGTTCCCCCCCTCACCCACCCCCCC
>VFSW01009621.1_pt1 | contig 13780 bp, 10 predicted proteins | sample 5358111 | NCBI WGS metagenome assembly VFSW01 (sample SAMN11554181, study PRJNA540505) | mine drainage metagenome | isolation source: sediment from site ElyBrook_90M | place: USA: Ely Copper Mine, Vershire, VT | collected 2017
TGCCCGACATCGACATGGACTTCGACGACCGCTATCGAGTGGACATGATTCGCTACGCCGCGGAGCGCTACTGTTCGGATCACTTGGCCCAAATCGTGACCTTCTCGACGATCAAGGCGCGCGCCGCGGTGCGCGACGCGGCCCGGGTGCTGGGGTATCCACCCCAATTGGGGGACCAGATCGCCAAGGCTATGCCGCCGCTGGTCATGGGACAGGACCTCCCGTTACAGGCTTGCTTCGAACCCATGCCCGGCTACGAGGGTCGCTACGTCGAAGCCGTAGAACTACGCACGCTCTACGAGACGAATTCTGACGTCGCCCACGTGATCGACACGGCCAAGGGATTCGTCGCCACGCGCCGACAGGATGGCATCCACGCCGCCGCCGTGGTGATCACCCGTGGTCCGGTCCTGGACTACGTACCGGTGCAGCGTAAAGCCAGCCCCAATGCATCGCCCGAAGAGGCGCCCATCGTCACCCAGTACGAGGCCACCGCGATCGAGAAGCTGGGACTGTTGAAGATGGACTTCTTGGGTCTGCGTAACCTCGCCATCATTGAACGCACGCTGGACCTGATTCGCCGCGGACACGGCGACAACGTTGATATCGACCACGCGCCACTGGACGACCCCAAGGTCTTTGAGATGCTGCAATTGGGAAATTCGATTGGCATCTTTCAACTTGAAGGCGAAAAGATGCGCCAACTGATGCGCCGACTCGCCCCGACATCCTTCGACGACATCGCCGCGCTGATCGCTCTCTATCGACCGGGTCCCCTGAGCGTGAATGCGCACAACGACTACGCGGACCGCAAGAATCATCGCCAGGACGTCAGTTACGACCACCCCGACTTGGCCGAGATTCTTGGCGAGACGTCGGGACTGATGATCTACCAAGAGGACATCATGCGTGTCGCGACCAAGATCGCGGGCTTCTCGATGACCGAGGCTGACGACCTGCGCAAGGCCTGCTCGAAGAAGATCCGTGAAATGATTCAGGCGCAACGAGCCAAGTTCGTCGAAGGCGCCGAACGAGAGGGCTACGGCCGCGAGTTGGGCGAGGCCATCTTCAATAAGATCGAGCCGTTCGCCGACTACGCCTTCAACAAGAGCCACGCTTACGGCTACGCCCTCGTGGCGTACCAAAACGCTTGGCTCAAGGCAAATTACCCGGTGGAATACATGTCGGCGCTGCTGACTTCCTTTCGCGACGACAAGGACAAGGCGTCGCTTTACCTCAACGAAGCGCGCCAGATGAGAATCACGGTCGGGGTGCCCGACGTGAATGAGTCCTTCGGCGAATACGCGCCGAGCCTCACGGCCCCCCAGACCATTCTCTTCGGTATGGCCGCCGTGCGCAACGTGGGTGAGGCGATCGTGGAGAAGATCGTGGCCGAACGCGAAGGGGCGGGCCCCTTTGACTCGGTGTACGACTTCGTGCGCCGCGTCGATCCGTCGGTGCTCAATCGTCGCACCATGGAATCACTGATCAAAGCGGGGGCCTTCGATTCGATGGGGGTGCCACGTCTGGGGCTGCTGCTCAAGGTCGACGAGCTTATCGAGGTCACCCTCTCGCGACGCAAGGACCTTTCGCTGGGCATCTCCACGCTGTTCGCCGCCTTGGACGCCGACGGGGGCAACGACTGGGAGGGTACGGACGTGTCGATCGCCGACGTCGAGTTCGACCAGACCGTGAAACTCGACTTCGAACGTGAAATGCTCGGAACCTACGTGTCGGACCATCCGCTGTACGCCGTGGAACACGTGCTCGCCACGAAAACCGACGGAACTCTAGTGAGTCTGCGTGAACAGGCCGACGAATTGGCCAAGTCGAATCGCCCCTTCAAGATCGGCGGGATTTTTTCGGAGGTGCAGTTGCGCACCACCAAGGACGGTCGGTCCTACGCGCGCACCGTTGTCGAGGACTTGGGTGGTTCGGTAGAGGTGAATTTCTCCTCCAAGGTGTTCGAGAAGTGCAGTGGGTACTTGGCCAAGGACAACATAGTGATCGTTAAGGTGCGCGTCGACGTGCGCGACGAGGAGCCCCGCTTTGGCGCCATGGACGTCGAGGTGCTGCACGTGAACCAGGGCGACGGAGAGCTTCGTCTGAGTTTTCGCCCCGAGGATTTCACCTCCACCGCGATCGCAAAACTCAAGGAAATCCTCCAGCGATACCCGGGTCCGTCACCAGTAATCCTCGAAACCGGTCTGGACGGCAAGGCTTTCAAGCTCGGACCCGACTTCAAAGTGGCTATTTCCTCAGTGGTGGGAGACCTGCGCAGCGAATTTGGCAGAAACGTCATCAAAGCCTGACGGTTTTCGAGGGTGCTGGCGCACCGTAGAATGGATGTCTATGGCGATGACTGTGACGACGAAGGATTCCACTGCCTTGAGCGACGCAGAGTTGGCAGAAATGGCCGATCTGTGCGTCGAACGCGAGCCCAATTTCGACATTGGCTTCCTCTCCAAGCAACGCGAGGAGTGGGTGCTGGTCACTCACGCTCGCGAGGGGGGCAAGCTGAGAGGTTATTCCTTCTGCACGCTGGAGCGCATTGGAGGAACCCCTTCGCTACTGATCGGCCTGCTCTTGGTGGATCGAAATGCCAAGTCGGACCAGACGCTGAAATCGATCTTGCACGACCAGTTTCGTCGAGCACTCCTGGCCTTTCCCGACGAGGACGTCCTCCTGGGATCGCGGCTCACGACGCCCGACGGGTACCGCGCCTTCCTAGGTTTGGAGGACATCGTGCCGCGTCTGGGTTATCGACCGACGGGCGAGGATCGCGCCTGGGGGCGTCGCCTGGCCAAGCGCTTCGGGTCGGAGAAAGCCATCGACGACAAGACCTTCGTCATGACGGTCACCGGAGGCTCCGTCGGTGGGCTTGATTATGTGGCCTCCAAGGGGCCGATCCCTGAGGGTGCCCACGCAATGTTCGAAGGCATCGACGCGGAAAAGGGTCAGCGCCTGGTGGTCTTTGGTTGGGCCATGGCTGAGGCTCTGGCCTCGGGTAAATTGCTCAAGTAGCCGCGGTCGTTAGCCGCGCGGCAGCAATCCCGTGCAACTCTTGTAGCAGTGACCGTCGATGGGTTGTGAGAGCGTCGTCAAGATGTAGGTGGGACGAAAACCCAGCGAGGTGGCCAAGTCTTTGCCGGCGAGGGACGTTCGCCGCGTCGCCTCGATAGTGCGTATGGCGTGACTGTCCTCACACAGCAGCCAGATGTCGTCACCGTACCAACCAAAACGAACCCAGGTAGACCCGTCGTCCGTTCGCCGCATGAGCTGAGGCCCTCGGTCGGCGGCGATGAGGGCGACACTTGGACGTTCTCCGCGAAATTCCCAATATGGGGCACTCGGACCGCGAAAGCCGAAGAGGGGACCGTCGGCGGGACTGGAGAGCTGTTCGAGCCACTTCTTGACGCGACGTCCCGAGTAATTGCCCAATCGCCGAGGGAGGTCCGCCAGGGTTACGGCCTCGGGCTGGGCGAGATCCGTTCTCTCGATATCGTCGGCGAGCACTCCCTCGACGACGTCGAAGGCGGCGAGGTCGGAATCGAAGTCTGGGGGCCAGGGGATGCGCCATCGCATGATGGTGTGTGAGGAGAGGTCGATCACCGTAGTCGTCTCGTTGGTCGAACCGAGCACCAGTCCGTGCACGGTATTGCCCGGCGTGAGGTCCACGACGAGGGACTGGGGCGTGCGCTCAACCAGGCGCTTGATGGCGCGCGCGGCTGGATCTCTTCGCCAGAACGCCATTACGAGGACGCTCCTGAGAGGAGAGCAGCCAGTTCTTGGACGCTTTCGACGGGCCGCTCGCACCATCCCTGATGACACACGTACGCCAGACCCTCGTGGCGCTCCTGCAGCAAAGGTGAGGTTCCCGAGCCAGTGACCAACACGCCGCGCAACATAGGTAACGATCGTACGTGCTCGCTGAGGGGGTTGACATCACCCGGTACGACGACCTCGACGCCAGAGACGAAGGTAGACGCCTCGACCAAGTCCACTACGGCGCGGGGGTGGGTGACCAGTAATTCTGCGCCCAGGGCCACGAGACGTTCCGCGAGGCACAGTAGATCCTGATCGGCCCGGCAGAGGGCCAGACGCGCCAGGGCCCGGGTTGCCACGGCGTGGCTCGACGGCGTGGCGCCGTCGAAAATCTCTTTGGGGCGCGTGAAGAGATCGGTGCACTGGTCCGAGGTGGCGAAGAATCCGGTGCCGTCGCGCGGGGATCGCGCGCGGGGTACCGGGCCGTCCCAGTAGTGCTCGACAAGGTAGCTGGCCACGTCGTAGCCGCGAATGAGCCAGGAATCCTCACCGGTTGCCTCATAGGCGTCGACGGTCGCGTCGATGAACCAGGCTAGATCTGCGGCCGTGGCGTAATCGCGGCATTTCTCCGTACGCCACCAATGCCCGCGTGCGAAGTGACTTGATTCGAGCGACGACAGCAGTGCCATCGCATCGAGAATGTAGCCCTCGTCACGCGAAGCGAAGAGGGCGCTGGCGAACATCGCATTCCATTCGAGGACGACTTTGTCGTCGCGGGTCGGCTGGGGTCGACGCTGACGAGCGGCCCACAGGGCACCGAGGGCCGGTTCGATATCGGAAGCGACCACCGTGTCGCCGCCATCCGACAGACGCGGCACGCTACGACCGTCGAGGTCGCCCCGCGCGCTGATAGTGAGGTACTGGGTGATCGCGGCGACGAGTTCACCCAGACCAGCGGCGGTGAGCGCGTCGCGTACCTCCTCAGGGGTCCAGGTGATGTGTGAGCCTTCGACTCCGGCGGCATCGGCGTCCAGGGAGGCCGCGTAGCCCAGGGGCACCCGCAATTCTCGCTGCACGAAGCGAATGGTGCGACGTGCGACGTCACCGTAGGGGTGGCGCGGGACTTCGGCGCGGGCCGCGCGATAGTACGTCCTCGCGAGGAGCGCCTGGTCGCTGAGCATCTTCTCGAAGTGCGGTACGTGCCACAAGGCGTCGACACTGTAGCGTGCGAAGCCACCTGCGAGATGATCGAAGAGCCCTCGGCGACTCATCGCGTCGAGGATGATGTGACGGGCGCGGTTCGTGGACGCATCGTGGAAGCCGAGGAGTGCGTCGACGTAACTGGGGCGCGGGAATCGCGGCGCGGAGTATCCACCGTTGGCGTCGGTAGCCCCGGCAATCTCGTCCGCGAGCGCACGACGCACTCCGACGAGATCGAGGGGTGTGGTCGGTGGGGCGAGGTGTTCGATGAACGCCACTTCTCGAGACAGCGCCCGCTGCACCGCCAGGGCCTGTTGCTCGACCTCGGGTCGTCGCGTGCGCCAGGCATCGTCGATCGCTTCCAACAGCGTGGCAAATCCGACCTGGCCGTGTCGGTCCGCGGGGGGATAGTACGTCCCTCCGGTGAAGGGCCGCCCGTCGGGCAGCAGGAACACCGACATGGGCCAACCACCGTGTCCGCTGATGAGCTGGGTGGCGGCCATATAGAGCTGATCGAGGTCGGGTCGCTCCTCGCGGTCCACTTTGATCGCGACGAAATTGCCGTTGAGCAGCGACGCCAGCGCGGGGTCGTCGAAAGATTCGTGCGCCATGACGTGACACCAGTGGCACGCCGCGTATCCCACGGACAAGAAGACCGGCACATCGCGACGAAGCGCTTCGCCGAGTGCGTCATCGCCCCAGGTCCACCACTCAACGGGATTGTCGACGTGCTGTCGAAGGTACGGCGAGAGTTCCTCGCGCGCGAAGTCGCGAAGGCGCGGCACCGCTACCTGTCCCGAGTTGAATCGAAGCATTCGTGGGGCGACATCATGTGAGAATCCTAGGGACTACTCCGCCCAGCGGTTTCGATAACGTGACGTGGACCCCATCACGTCGTCACTTTCGTGCCCTGGGGACGTGGACACGTCGAGAGGAATAGACCATGACTCAACCAGTGCGATGGGGATTCATCGGCACCGGCAGGATCGCGTCGACGTTCGCGCGCGACATGGCGCTGATAGACGAGGGCGAAGTAGTGGCGGTGGGATCACGTCGCCAAGAGAGCGCGGATGCCTTCGGCGACGCGTTCAACGTGTCGCGTCGCTACGGTTCCTACGAAGCTCTCGTGGCCGATCCCGACGTCGACGCGGTGTACGTGAGCACCCCGCACCCGATGCACTTCGAGAACGCATCACTCGCTCTCAACCACGGAAAGCCGGTCCTCGTGGAGAAGGCCTTCACGATGAACGCGACCGAAGCTCGCGATCTGGTCGCCCTCGCGCGGGCGAAGGATCTCTTCTTGATGGAGGCCATGTGGACACGGTTCTTGCCCCACGTCACCACCGTGCGCGACCTCGTCTCACGCGGTGTGCTCGGTGACCTGGTCATGGTGGAGGCCGATAACGGCAGGTGGTTCACACCCGACCCCAACTTTCGTCTCTTCGCCCCGGAACTGGGGGGAAGTGCCATGCTCGATCTCGGGGTCTATCCGGTCTCGTTCGCGTCGATGCTCCTAGGGACACCCGCGCGCATCCGCGCACTGGTCCAGCCCGCATTCACGGGTGTCGATGGCCTGTCCTCGATGATCTTTGGGTACGAGTCGGGGGCGCAGGCCCTCCTCACGTGCACCTCGCTCGCTCGCACGTCGAGTCGCGCCTGCGTCACCGGGACCCAAGCGCGCATCGAGATCGACTCGGACTTCTACGCGCCCACGACATTTCGACTCATCACTCGTAGCGGCGAAGTCACTGAGTACAACTTCGACGTGGCGCCACGCGGCCTTCGATATCAGGCCATTGAGGTGGCGCGATGTCTCGAGGCGGGCCTCAAGGAGAGTCCACTGATGACGCTCGACGAGACGATTTCGATCATGCAGACCATGGAGGATGTCATGGCGATGCTAGAGCCAGCGCCAACCGTCTAGGTTTGCGACGTCCTCTCGACGTGGAGGCTGGGCTCCCGCGCGTTGGCAGGTGAGTCGCGAGATCTCGATCGACGCGGCGACGGCTTCCTCCAGGATGGTGGCGTCGTGCAAGTGCTGGCGACTCAGGCCGCGCCCCGTCCACCACGTCATGAATCCGCCGACGAGGGCGTCACCCGCGCCCACGGTGTCCACCACGTTGGTCGGTGCCACGGCGACGTTGAACACACGTTCCTCGGTCACCACGGTAACCGGAGCGTCACCGTCCGTGACGATGACGCAGGTGGCGCCGTGTCGCAGAAACAGGCGAGCGCCCTCCAGTGGCGCCCCCCCGGGTTGCAGGTATTCAAGGTCCTCAGTCGATACCTTGACGACGTCGGCACGAGCGCTGAGACGATCGACTCGTGATCGATACGCCGCGTGGTCGCGCACGGCGCTCGGTCGGCAATTGGGGTCGATCACCACGAGGGCATCGGCGGGAGCGTCCATTATTATGCTCTCACCCAACGACGCCATGGGCTCGACGAGGAGCCCCAGGGTCCCGAAGTACAAGGCGGCGAGATTGGCAATATCGCGCACCGCGTGGGTGGTCTCGTGAACATCGATGGCGAAGGCGGCCGTGTCGATGAGGTGAAAGTGATAGCGCGGGCCACGCGGACTCAACTCCACAACGGCCAGGGTGGTGGGTTGAACCTTGGGCGTGTCGAGTGCGAGCTCGACGTTGCTGTCCACGAGCGCCGCACGGACGAAGGCACCGAAGGCGTCGCTCGACACCCCGGAGACAAAACGAGCGTCGCCACCGAGGCGGCCAATGCTTCGCGCCACGTTGAGAGGACCACCACCGACGACGGCGTTGACTGTTCCATCGCTCGACACAAGGAGGTCGACGAGATTCTCGCCCAGGACCGCAATCGGGTATGAACTCAATTCAACGCAACTTTCTTCGCGGACCCGTGTGAACACCACGAGAATATTCCGCATTCCGGCGGGCCGGTAGCGGATTCATCTTGTGCAGACAACGTTATCTCACTACCATCTGATTGTCCTCCTCGCCCAGGGGAGCCCACGAGGGGGAAGTCAGATGGTTGATGCAGTGCCGACTCGCAGCCCGGGGTATCGCGCCACCATGAAGGACGTGGCGGCGCTGGCTCGCGTGAGCCTCAAGACGGTGTCACGCGTCATCAATGATGAGCCCACCGTCAATCCCGAACTCGTCGAGCGCGTGCGCCGTGCGGCGAGTCAACTGCACTACCAGCCCAATTTTGGAGCGAGTGCCCTGCGACGTCGAGACGGACGCTCCTCGACCATTGGAGTTCTTCTCGAGGATCTCTCGAACCCGTTCTCGGCCACCATCTACCGCGCGGTGGAGGAAATGGCGATCGCTCGCAGCGTCTCGGTTCTCGGCGGCAGCTTCGACGAGGACCCGCGACGAGAACTGGAGCTCACCGCCTCGATGTCGCGGCACCGCGTCGACGGCGTCATCATCGCGCCCGCGAGCCGAGACCATCAGTACCTTCGTCAGGAGCAGATCGCTGGTGTGCCCTTCGTATTCGTCGACCGGCCACCGTACCTTCTCGAGGCGGACGCGGTCCTGTCGGACTCGCGCGAGGGATCGGCGCAGGCAGTGAAGCACCTACTGGCATTAGGGCATCGCCGTATCGCCTTCCTCGGGGACCTCGTCACCATCCACACGGCGCAAGAACGATTCCAGGGATACTGCGACGCCCTCGCCAGCGTCGGATTGTCGCCCGAGGACTCCCTCGTCGCGCGCAATCTGCGCACGATTGACGCGGCAGAAATTGTGGCGGGACGGTTCTTGGACGATGAGGCGCCCCCGACGGCTTTCTTCGCCGGTCAGAACTTGCTGACTATCGGCGCGGTGCGCGCAATCCGAGAACGTGGCTTGCAGCAGCGGGTTGCCATCGTGGGATTCGACGACTTCTTGCTGGCCGATCTCTTAGAGCCCGGCGTGACCGTCGTGGCGCAGGATCCGGTGGCCATAGGACGCGAAGCCGCCGCCCTGCTCTTCGCCCGGATAGATGGCGATGACAGCCCATCGAAAAAGAAGATAGTTGAGACAACGTTCATCTGTCGTGGATCGGGCGAGATCGCCGCGGCGCAGGTGGGCGACTCTCGTTAATCAGGGTTTACCTAAAAAGCGTCATTTTCGGTGTTTCCGAAGAATCGCGGCGATCAAAAGTGCAGAACATTTTTATCCAAATGGTTTGACACGAATACACGTCGTCGCTAATGTGAGACAACGTTGTCCAACTATGCGTGAGATGGTCTCATGTTTCGGGCAAAGGGGGAAGCAAAAATGAAGTCACGTTCCATGCGTCTCATCCAGGGTGCGGCAGTTGCCTCAACTCTGGCTGCGTCGGTATTCACGTTCGTCGGGGGATCCGCTTCGGTGGCCAACGCCGCATCAAAGAAGTTCACGGTTGCTTACGTGGTCGGCGCAGCCTCGGACCCGTTCTTCTTGTCCATGAAGGTTGGCGCTTCCGCCGAGGCCGCGAAGTTGGGTATCAACTTGGTGTGGCAGGGTAACCCCAGCGTCTACTCTTCGGCCACTCAGATTCCTATCGTGCAGACCCTGCTCGCGACCAAGCCCAACGCTTTGGTGCTGGCGCCGACCGACACTAAGGCGCTGCAGCCTTTGGTCGCCCGGTACGTCGCCGCAAAGATTCCGGTCTTCAACGTGGACTCCGGTGACGCGAACCAGGCCAACATCACTTCGTGGGTGACGGGCAACAACCTCCAAGGTGGACAGTCCGCCGCGGACTCGTTGGCATCGGCGATTGGCTACGCCAAGAACTGCACCGCCGCCGCCAAGTGCGTCGTCGCCGAAGGTGTGAGCTCAATCACCACATCGACCGACGCCGCGCGTCTCAAGGGCTTCGCGATGGAAGTTGCGGCCAAGTACCCCAATATCAAGGTGCTGAACCCGATCGTCTCGAACTCCCAGCCGGCCGTCGCTACATCGGGCTTCAAGCAGGCCCTGGCCGCCAACAAGGTTGCGGGCATCTTCGCCATTGACGGAACTGACCTCGCGGGGGCCGCAGAAGCGATCCTGACCGCTGGCGGCTCGGCCAAGAACATCAAGGTCGTGGGCTACGACGCCTACGCGGCCAACATCAAGAGCATGCAGGCGGGCAAGATCTCCGCGATCGTCTCCCAGCAGCCTGCTCTGGAGGGCAAGGACATCATCGACGCCGTGTACGCGAAGCTGACGGGCAAGGGCAAGATCTCGCACTTGACCACACTGCCCAACATCGTCTTGACGCCGTCAAACTGCGCCAAGCTCTGCGCGACGTACGTCTACAAGACGGCCTAGTCACCCGACTGGTCAGACCCCCGGACGCGCTCGACGAGGCGTCCGGGTGTCTGGTTGTCTCGTGCAGTATTTTTATATGAAGTGCATCCATTCCGCGATGCCGTCCTAAGGAAGTGCCGTGTCAACTGTTGAGACACCCGTCGCCTCGAACAACGAAGCGCCGCCGCCCTCGCCCCTGGGGCGTCTGAGATCCTTCGCCACCAACCAACAATTCATTCTCCTCCTGGTGTTGGTCGGTGTCATGGTGTTTTTCGATTTTCACAACTCGCGCTTCTTCGGGACGAGTGAGTTCACCAATCTGCTCGTCGACTTCTCTGAAGCCGTGCTCATCGCCGCCGCTGAAATGTACGTCATCTCCTCTGGTGGTATCGACTTATCGGTGGGTTCCACCATCGCGGTCTCGACCGTGGTGGGTGCCTATGCCATTCAGTACATGGAGGGTCATCACTTCGGCGAATTCCTCTCGTTGTTCCTAGGTACGTTCGCCTGCGCGGGTGTGGGCGCCCTCGTGGGCGTAATCAACGCGTTACTCATTACTAAGGCCCGTCTCGTGCCCTTCGTGGCGACGCTCGTGACGTTGAGTATGGGCGAAGGTTTAGCGCTCGTGTTCTCTAAAGGGGGCACGGTGGGCTACGACCCGGCCGCGGCGGTGTGGAGTTCCACCGGATTTTGGATCTTCCGATGGCTGACCATCATGATCTTGGTGCTGACGGCAATCCTGGGTCTGGTCTTGCACCTCACGCGATACGGCCGCTACAACTTCGCGATCGGCTCGAACCCCTTCGCCGCTCGCGCGGCGGGGATCAACGTGAATCGCCACGTCGCTTCGGTCTACGTACTATCGGGAATCCTGGCTGGTCTCACCGGCATGATCTGGTACTTCAATACGAGCGGCGGAGCACCCCAAAACGGAATCGGCAACGAGCTCGAAGCCATCGCCGCCGTCGTCATCGGTGGAGTGAGCCTGTTCGGGGGATCGGGACGCTTTACCGGCATCATCCTCGGCGTGGCGATCCTGACGGTGGTCCACGATGGACTGGTGTTCATCAACGTCGCTACGACGTGGAACGAAGTGGTCGTCGCGGGATTCATCGCGCTGGCGGCGGTGCTGCAATCAATGCGGCCGGGGATCAAGAGGTTGACGTGACGATACAGAGCGAACCAGTACTCGAACTACGCAACATCAATAAATCGTACGGCTCGGTCCAGGCCCTCACGGACGTCAGTTTCAAGGCGTACGCCGGAGAAGTCATTGGCCTGGTCGGCGACAACGGAGCGGGCAAGTCCTCACTGATAAAGACCATCTCCGGGGCCCATAATCCGGATTCGGGAGAATTGGTGGTCGACGGTGTGGCGCGTCACTGGAAGTCACCCCACGACGCCATGATGGCCGGCATCGAAACGCTCTATCAGGACTCAGGTCTGGCGCCGGACCTCACCATTGGATCGAACATCTTCCTCGGTCGTGAGATCGAAAGGAAGGGAATCCTCGGTAAGCTCGGGTTCCTTGACCAGCGGTCCATGGAGCGTCAAGCCCTTGAGGAGTTGGAGAAAGTGGGCATCACGGTACCGCTCTCGAAGCGGACCGTGTCGCAACTCTCGGGTGGCCAACGTCAGGCGGTCGCAGTCGGTCGAGCCGCGATGTGGGCTCAACACGTCATCATCTTGGACGAACCCACCAACCATCTGGGTGCGCGTCAGTCCCTCGAAGTGCTAAAGGTCATCTCTGCCGCACGCGACCAAGGACTATGTGTTCTCTTCATTTCGCACACCTTGCCCCACGTGCTTGAAGTGACTGACCGCATCATCGTGCTGCGCCTCGGTCGGGTGGTAAAGGACGCTCCGACCTCAGAGTTCACGGTCGAGAGTTTGCTCGGAACAATCACCGGACTCAATACCTGAGGGCCTGGTCGCACCCCCATCGTTTCCGTTTCGTCTCGCTTCTCTGACGGCCATTACGGCCCAGCGGGGACCGCGGCGTGAAACGATACAAGTGACAATCTGGTGAAGCAATGCGTTCACATTGATCGGATTGGTGTTATGTTCATTTTGCCGTTACGCGGGAGCGTGAAGGTAGTTGCAGTGGCACAACCGAGAGATGCCAAAGCGGCTGGACGTGGTTCGGGGGAGTTTGAACTTGAAACTCCCCTCTGCGAAAGGCGGGCGAGGAACGGAACTCGGTGTGATGTTGTGATATGTTGCACGTTGAGAAATTCTCGAGTGATCATAGTTGGGGGAATAAATGAAGAAAATTAGGGGCATTGCTGCGTCTGCAGTGGCCGTTGTACTCGCAAGCACGATGTCCGTGGTTGTTGGTGCGACGTCATCGTCCGGCGCATCCGCCACAATATCGGCTAGTTCAATTAACAGTTCGTACTCGGCCATGAAGCTGTTGCTTCCGATTACGGCCAAGGGAACGGGTGGAGTCGAGGTCATCTTGCCTGACACCGTGTCCTCGAACCGTTGGGTTGACTTTGACGCGCCGGACATCAAGAAGGCCCTTCTATTGGCCGGAATGAAGGCATCTCAGATCACCATTCAGAACTCGCAGGGCAATGACGCCACCGCCATCAGCATGGCTCAGGCTGCGATTTTGAAGGGTGACAAGGTCATCATCTACACGGCGTTGGACTCAGCGACCGGTGCGACGATTGAGAAGACCGCCGCCAAGGCTGGCGTTGCGGTTATCGACTACGACCGTCTGGTTCTCGGTGGTGCTGACAAGTACTACGTGAGTTTCAACAACGTAACTGTCGGAACACTCTTGGGTAAGGGTCTCGTTTCGTGCATCAGCGCGTGGAAGATCAAGGCTCCCAAGGTCATCGTGGGCGTCGGCTCGCCGACTGACAACAACGCGACGCTGTTCGCCGATGGTTATGACGCCGTGCTGAATCCGCTGTTCGCCAAGGGGACCTACACCAAAGAGGCAACTCTGGCAGGAACCTGGACGCCGGCCAATGCGCTGACCGAGTTCCAGCAGGCGTACACCGCTCACCCGACGACCAACGCCATGTTGAGCCCGAACGATGAGAACGCCGCGCCGATCATCACGTGGTTGAAGACTCGGGGCATCAAGCCCTTCACCTTCCCGACCACGGGTCAAGACGCGACCGCAACGGGTTTCCAGAACATCGTCTCTGGCTACCAGTGTGGCACCGTGTACAAGCCGATTCCGCTCGAGGCCCAGGGCGCAGTTGCCCTCGCCATGTACGCACGTGCGGGTATTGCGGTTCCCAAGTCACTGAACAACGGTTTCACCAAGGACGCCACCACCGGCAAGCAAGTGCCGTCGGTTCTTCTGACGCCTACCTGGGTGACCGCCACGCAGATTGAAAGTACGGTCATCGCGGACAAGTTCGTGCCCGTCAACCAGATCTGCACCACGGCTGCTCTTAAGGCCGATTGCAAGAAGTACGGCATTCACTAGGTCCAAAAGAAAGCTGGATGAGTAGAAGAATGGAATCTTCCTTCCAGGCCACCTAACCCCACGGCACCCCAATCGCGCACCGAGGCGGGGCAGAACAAACCGGAAGAGGGGCGGGACAACCCGTGTTTTGGTT
>VFSW01009622.1_pt1 | contig 13780 bp, 8 predicted proteins | sample 5358111 | NCBI WGS metagenome assembly VFSW01 (sample SAMN11554181, study PRJNA540505) | mine drainage metagenome | isolation source: sediment from site ElyBrook_90M | place: USA: Ely Copper Mine, Vershire, VT | collected 2017
CCACGGGCCCCGCGCCGCCGCCCCCCGCCGCGGGGCGGGCGCCCGGCGGGGCGTACCCCACCCCCCGCGCGCCGGCGGCGACGGCGCCGCCGCCCGGCACTGCGCCCCCTACCGTCACCTGCGTGTCGCCGACGGCGGCGGAGACGGTGAGCGGGGCGTAGCCGTCGAGGGTCGCCGCCGCGGTCACGTCCAGCGGCCCCGCGATGCCGGTGCCGAGGCCGAAGGAGTCGAATTCGGCCCGCGCGGCGGGGGCGGTCAGGGACGACGCGAGCGCGACACAGGTCAGCAGGGAGCGATGGGTGAGCGAGATCTTCACGGAGCCTCCGGCAAGGCGGTGCAAGTCACCCTGGAGGATAGCGAAGACCACCGGAGTTCACCAACTACCTGGGCCGTGGGCCTGACAGGGAGTGTCCCCGGGGTGCTATGGCAGGACGTCGTCCCAGCCCCCGTCGTGCGTCACCTGGGCGGTCAGGAAGCTCTCCAGCGAGACCCCCGAGGTGATCACCTGGCTGAGGTCCGGGAGGTGGCCGCCATCCAGCGACCCGACATAGGGCAGCCCCTCCAGCCACACATGTGCGTCGCTCTGCACGAAAAACACCTTGAACTGCCCGGGCCCCGCGGTCTTGAGCACATTGGTGTACACGTCGTTCAACCCCTCCTGGAAGTAAGTGCCGAGCTGCATCAGGGGGTTCCCGATGGTGAGGAAGTCCTTGATGACCTTGTCCTGCTCCGAGCTGATCAGCGAGCCGCGGAACGTCGGATCCTGCGCCACCCAATCGTAGATCGTGGAGAAGCCCGTCGAGGGGGAGCAGTTGCAGGAGCTCGGGATCGCGTTCGAGAGGTCCCAGGTGTTCCACAGCGTGGTCATGAGCGAGTTGGCGAGGTAGGGGTCCCGCATCACCGGCCCCGAGTCGTCGATGAGGATCGTCTCCGTCCCGCCGAACGCCCCCTTCACGATCTCGTAGTTGAGCAGCGCGCCGAAGCCGCCCGCGCTCGAGCCGGTGAGGATCACCTGCGTCGCCGCCGCGGCGAACGTCGGCACGAGCTGCGCCAGGTAGTGGAGGATGTTGTAGTGGCCCACCTGGTAGAGCGTGTGGCCCTGGCCAAACAGGTCCTTGAAGTCCTGGACCACCGTGCCCGCGAACAGGTCGCCGGTGCAGTAGGGGAGCACCACCAGGTTGTAGTCCTTGAACGGATTGGTCGGGTCGCGCCGGAGCACGCCGGGTTTGCCGAGGAGGTCCGAAGTGATGGCCTGGTCGAGGTCGGTCTGGTTGTAGCCGGTGAGGTTCGACGCGGTCTTGGCGACGAAGCAGGTCGCGTAGTCGAAGCACATCCCGCCGCCGACGAGGAAGATGAGCAGGTTCGTCGCGCCCGCGTGGGGATTGATGCCCAGGCCCGTCGCCGAGCCGTTGCCGCAGATCGCGCCGGGAGTCGGGATGTACGTCCACGTGTCGTAGGGGGCCTGCGCGGGAATCGAGATCGCGCCCCCGTCGAAGGTGATCACCGGGCCGCCGTCCCGCGGCGGGGCCACCGTGCCCGCGTCTGGCGCGTCCCCGGCGTCCCCCGCATCCCCTGCATCCGGGGCACCCGGGCCCGCGTCCTGCCCGCCATCGCGCAGGCCCGCGTCGTGCGCGCCGGCGTCGCCGCCATCCTCCCCGGTGGCGCCCGAAGCGGGGCCGCCGACCTCGGCGCCGGCGAGGCCATTGGGGCTCCCGCAGGCGACGGCCACCACGCAGGTGCTGAGCAGTCCGAGGCGGAGCGCGAGGGTCATTGAGTGGGCGTCTTTACCACGTCCCCGGGGCCCAGACTTGGGGCCGGTGTAGGCGTTCTACCTACCGAACTGTGCGGCGAGGGCCGGCGTGACTCCCGCGGCCTTGGCGATCGCGCCGAGCGCCTTCGCGCCCACGGTCTCGGTCCGCGCTCGCAGCGGGTCGGTGAAGTCGACGCGCCACAGCCCGGTGCGGGGCGCGAAGCCGTACTGCCACTCGTAGTCGTCCACCAGGCTCTTGTAGAAGATCCCCTGGACGTTGACCCCCTGGGCCATCGCCGCCTGGACCGCGCTCACCGCGCTCACGAGGTAGGCCGGCCGCTCCACGTCGGGCTGCGCGTTCTCGTTGAGCGAGAGCTCGGTGACCACCACCGGAACGAGCGGGTAGGCCTGCTGCACGAGGAGGAGCATCGCCGTGAGATCCCCCGGGTCGATGGGCAAGCTCAGCGGCGCGTCGGTGAAGCCGCCGTCGAAGCCGCCGTTCGCGGCCAGCGGCGAGGCAAGGCCGCCCCAGGTCAAGGCGCCGTTGCCCTGCGCATCGTAGAGCGTGCCCGCGAGCACCACTTCGGGGCCCGCGTAGGCCACGCCGATGAAGTCGGCGCGCCCGGCGAGGCCGACCTGGCCGCAGCTCGCGTAGGGGATCAGCGGCGCGGTCGCGCAGTTGCCGACGAAGTACGGGGCGAGGGCGCCGTTCAGGAACGCGTTGGGCAGGAGGAAGTTCCCCAAGTAGCCGAGGAGCTCCGCGGCGGCGTAGCCCGCGTCGGGCTCGGACGCGGGATCGGGCACGTAGAGCTGGAACAGGTTCGAGGTGCCCACCCGCACGCCCGCGTCGGCCGGCAGCGCCGCGTGGATCGCGTCGTAGGCGCCCGCGTTCGCGTACGCGAGGTTGATCACCGCCGCCTGCAGATCACTCAGCCGCTGCTGGCCCCCCGGCGGGAACGCCCCGGTGAGGTAGGCCTCCAGCGCGCGGCGCATCGGGAGATCGAGGGTGATCCAGGTCCGGACCTGGCCCCCGTACTCGCGGGCCATGTCGCCCGCGAACTGGCCGAAGGCCTTCACGAGGAACGCGTCCGGGCCAGCGTCCTCGCCGGGCAGGCCGCGCCAGCCGCCCACCCAGTCGTTCGGTGTCTGCCCGGTGAGCTGCGGCGAGGAGATCTGGTGGGCCCAGTCGGGCAGGGCGCCGCTCCAGAGGGTCACGACCGGGGTGAGCCCCGCGTCGAGGGCGGTGTTCATGAGCGCGTGGTAGTAGGCGAGGGCGGCGGGGTCGTAGCCGCCCGCGTCCCCGGGCCGCGCTGGCGCCAGCCGCTCCCACTCCAGCGAGAAGCGAAAGGCGTTCAGCCCCGCGTCGGCCGCCGCGGCGAGGTCGCCGGGGTAGAGGGCCGCGAAGTTGGGGCCGCGATCGGCCTGATCGCAGCTCAGCACCGTGGTGCAGGTCTGCCCGAGCGGCACCTGGGCCCACACGTTCCAGTCGGAGAGATCGTCCCCCGCCTCGACCTGGTAGCCCGAGACCGCGGCGCCGAAGAGGAAGCCCGCGTCGATGCCGTAGACCGGCACGGTGGGGCCTGCATCGACGGCGGCGGGGGCGGGGCAGCCCGCGGCCAGGAGCGCGAGGCCCGCCAGCGCGGGAGCGAATCGCCGGGCGACCATGGAGGAGACGCGCACGAGCGCGTGATAGCCGCCAGCGCCGCGCGAGAGCAAGTGATCTCGCGCCAGCGCCGCCGGCGCGTTAGAGAGAGCGTTCGCGCTCCCGTGGCTCCTCCCGTCCCCCATCCCGTCGCGCCGCCGCCTCAGGCGCCGCCGACGTTCAACGCGCGCACCCGCGAGATCGTCCGCGCGATGCGGGACCTGCCGCGCACGCTCGCGCTGGTCTGGGAGTCGGGGCGTACCACCGCCCTCCTGCTCGGAGCGGTGATGCTGCTCGCCTCCGCGCCGCCCGCGGCGATGGCCTGGGTGGGGAAGCTCATCGTCGACGCGGTGGTCGCCGCCGCGAAGAGCCGGGAGGCTATCGACGCGCACCGGGTCGTGGTGCTGGTGCTGATCGAGTTCGCGATCATGGGGCTCCAGCTCGGCGTCGCGCGCCTGTCCGCCTACCTGCGTGAGATGCTGCGGGCCACGCTCGGCAACCACGTCAACCTGCGCATCCTCGAGAAGGCCACCCAGCTCGAGCTCCGCCACTTCGAGGACGCCGAGACCTACGACAAGCTGCAGAAGGCCCGGCGCGAGGCCAGCGCGCGGCCGCTCTCGCTCGTGCTCGGGGTGGTGTCGCTCGTGCAGCAGGCGCTGTTGCTCGTGTTCGACGCGCTCCTCCTCGCGCGCCTCTCGCCCTGGGCGGTGCTGGCCATCGCGGCCGCCTCGATCCCCGCCTTCGTGGCGGAGCTGCAGTTCTCGCGGCAGAGCTTCCGTCTCAACAGCTGGCGCGCCCCCGAGACCCGCAAGCAAGCGTACCTCGAGTGGATCCTCACCCGCGACGCCCACGTGAAGGAGGTGAAGGCCTACGGCCTCGCCGGGCTCTTCCTCGCGCGCTACCGGGCGCTTTTCGACAAGTTCTTCGCCGAGGACCGGGCCCTCGCCCGCCGCCGCGCCGCCTGGGGGTTGGGCTTCGGCGCCCTCGCGCTCGTGCCCTTCTACGTGGGCTACGTGGCGACCGCCGGGCGGGCCGCGGCCGGCGCGATCTCGCTCGGCGACCTCACCCTGTTCCTCACCGTCTTCCGCCAGGGGCAGGGGGCCTTCCAGAGCGTGCTCGGCGCGCTCGGGGAGCTCTATGAGGACGGCCTCTTCATGCGCAACCTCTTCGCGTACCTCGACCTCGAGGCCCCAGGCGAGGCGGTGCGCGGCCTCGCGGTCCCCACCGTCCCGCGCGGCAAGCCTCTCGATCTCGTGTTCGCGGGGGTGTCCTTCCGCTACCCGGGACAGCGCGAATGGGTGCTGCGCGACGTGAACCTCACGCTGAAGGGCGGAGAGAAGCTCGCGCTCTGCGGCGACAACGGTTCCGGAAAGAGCACGCTCATGAAGCTCGTGCTGCGGCTCTACGCGCCGACGGAGGGAGAGATCCGCTACGGCGGCGTCGACGTCCGCGACTTCGACGCGGGCGATCTGCGCTCGCGCATCTCGATCGTCTTCCAGGACTACGTGCGCTACCAGTTGACCGTGGGCGAGAACGTGGGGTTGGGGGACGTCGCGCGGCTCACCGACCGGCCGGCGATCGCGGAGGCCGCGGCCCGCGCGGGCGCATTCGGCGCGGAGGGCTTTCGCGGGGGCTTCATCGGCGAGCTGCCCCAGGGGTTCGACACCATGCTCGGCGGCTGGTTCGAGAAGGGCCACGAGCTGTCCGCCGGGCAGTGGCAGAAGCTCGCCATCGCGCGGGCGTTCATGCGTCAGAGCGAGCTGCTGATCCTCGACGAGCCCTCGGCGTCGCTGGACGCGGAGGCCGAGGCCGAGCTCTTCGCCCGCATCCGCCAGCTCGCGTCGGCGCAGAGCGCGATCCTCATCAGCCACCGGTTCTCGACCCTCCGGCTCGCCGATCAGATCGCGCTGCTCAAGGAAGGGCGCATCGCCGAGCTCGGCACGCACGAAGAACTCCTCGCGCGCCAGGGGCGCTACGCGGAGCTCTTCACGCTGCAGGCGACGGGGTACCGCTGAGGTGCCGAGGGGAAGGCTATTCGCTGTCGGCGAGCACGCCCGCGGACGAGTGGGTGATCACCCGGCGGCCGCCGCTGCTCGGGGCTGCTTCAGCGTCGTCGCCGCCCGGCTCGCGGGTCGGGGGCGCGTCGGCCGCGGCGAGCCGGGGCTGCTCGCTCGCGCGCGAGGTGCTGGAGGCGATCGCGGTGCGCGAAGTGGCCTTCTGCTTCGTCGGGGCCGCCTTCTTGGCCGCGGCGACGTGAGCCCTCCTGGCGGGAGCGTGCTTCTTCGCGGGGTGCTTCACCGCGGCGAGGGCAGGGAGGGAGAGGCCCAACACGGCAACGACAGCAAGCAGGCGTGCAGTCTTCACGATGTGTTCCTCGCTTCGCAGGTGTGGCCCGAAGGCCCGGCGGAGTGTGAGTGGTACCACAGGGGTCAGAGGAGTGGAATGTGAGCAGGGGCCTACATTGGGGTAGGAGGTGCGCAGATGTGGCTCGCGAGGGCCGTGAGCCGCCGCGTGCCCTCCTCTGTGTCACCGTCCCCGCTACTGCGTTTCTCCGGAACAGTGCGAGGGGGACGTGCAGACGCCGGCGTTTTCACAGAAAAGCCCTTGAGCGCAAACCCCGTCCGAGGTTGCGCAAGGTTGACCGGAGGTCGGCAAGGCCGTGCACTTCGCGCTGGAACAGACAGCTTGATCGGGTCGGCAAGCCCCGAACGTGTCCGCGAGGCACGAAGCGTTTGGTCCCGGCGGGATCTCGCAAACTCCACAGGTGCAGGCCAGGCCGAGCGCGCAGCCCGTGAACTGAACGCCCGCAGTGCACGGTTGTCCAACCTCCGCGGTGGGCTGACAAGTACCCAGGTTGCCCGTCGCGGTGCCCCCTCGGCAAACCAGCCCAGGCTCGCAGGCCCCAGAGAGCCAGATGGCCTGAAATGGATTGCTGTTGTTGATCGAGAATAACACTGCGCCAACGTTGCACGCCCCGCCGTCCTGAACGTTTGGGGCGCAGAGGCCGTCGAAGCTGTCCAGATTGGGACTGAGTGGCTCTGTCACTGCGAAGCACTGCGCGGAGGTTGGGCAGCTGGGCGGGCAGAGTGTCGGATCGGTGCTCTGGCTGACGCAGGACCCGGTCAGGGCGCACTGTTCGCCGCTTGGACAATTGCCGTCAGTGAGGCAGAAGACGTGAACCATTCCAGCATCGGGCGCTGGGTCGCAGATTCCGGGTCCATTTTGCACGCTGGTGTCATACAGACCAGCGGACGCGTCGCATTGCCCGATGAAGGTTGCGGAGGCTCCCGGCTGGTCGATCAGCGCGACGCACGCTCCGGGGCAGCCCCCATCAGCATTGACGCAAAGACCCGCCGAGCAGTCTCGGTCGTTTTCGCACGCACCTCCGGTCGCAACGGTCCCAGTCCAGTAGGGGGCGCAACCTGTTTCGGGTCCCGCGTAAAATACCGGGCTAAGGCACTGCGCTGCTTGGAGCTGGTTCAGGCAAGCAAGCGCGGCAGCCGGATCGTACCGGATTCGGCCCGCGTCCACGCCGTCGAGAAACGCCGGGATGAATGACAGCTCGCGCTTGGGATCTTGTGAGCCATTGAAGTTGGGCGACCAGCCGCCGCGCCCGGCGATGTTCGCAACGCAATCCGCCAGGACGTACTGCGCCAGTGGATTGCAGCGTGAGTACCATTGACAGTACGCGGTCGCGAACGCGGCAGAGTATGCGCTAAGCGGAAGCCCGCCATCAAAGGGACCTGCGGTCAGGGTGACCTGGGGTTCGGTGCCGCCATCGAAGGGCACGCACACGCCCCCGTCGTTACCCGCGTCGGGACCGGCGTCGTTACCGGATGAAGGGGGGCTGGAGCACCCAGCGGCCGCCAGACCCAGGAGAAGACCAGACCACAGCCGGAAGTCGTTTGCCATGGCGGGCGTCTTTAGCGCGAGCGAGTTCGCAAGACCAGGAGACGTTGTTGAGCCCAGTCCACGTCCGGGGGTGATCGCAAATGGTCGTGCGCGTCGTTTCGATCGCGGCTCCTCGCGAGGCGCCAGCCGCCGGGATCTCGATGTGTCGCGCGCGTGCGCCATGGCGCAATGTCTGCTTCTTCGGCCCCCACTCCTCGGCTAGACTGCCGCTTGTGCTCTCGCCAATGGCGGTCGCGCTGCTGCTGGCGCTGACCACACAATCCACCAAAGTTGCCGTCTACGAGGTCGATGTCGGACCGGGCGCGGACGCCAAGGTCGCGCACCTGGTCACGACGCTCGTGGCCTCCGAGCTGCGCAAGCTGCCGTCCCTGACCGTGACGAGCCAGGAGGACATCAAGAACCTCCTCGGCCTGAACCGCCAGCGGCAGCAACTGCAATGCGCCGACGCCTCTTGCCTGGCGGAGATCGGCGGCGCGCTCGGCGTGGACCAGATGATTACCGGCTCGCTCTCGAAGCTCGGCGAGAGTCAGGTCATCGTCCTTCGGGTGGTGGACGTCCGACACGCCCAGGTGCTGCGCGATGTGAACCGCCGCATCCAGGAGCCGAAGGAGGACACGATCCTCGATGTCTTGCCCGGCATGGTCGCGGAGCTCTACCCGACGGCCGTGCCGGTTCCCGTCGCCGCCGTGACCCCTCCGCCCGAGGTGAAACGGCAGGTTCGCCACCGCACGACTGCCCCCTGGTGGCTCGCCGGGGCGGGGCTGGTGGTCGCGATCGCCGGCGCGACCATGACCGGCGCTGAGTATTCCGCCGCCAATCCCCAGACCACCGGCCAGGTGACCCGCTACGGGATCGGCTGGTCGCAGGCCCAGGTGGGGATCGCTGGAGAGGCCATCACGGCGGTCGGCGCGGCGGCCCTGCTCGGAGGATTGGGCTGGGGCCTCTTCCGGCCGAGCCAGAGCGAGGCGCCCGCCCCGTGAGACGTGGTCTTTACCTCGCCCTCCTGGTTGGGAGCACCAGCTGTCTCTTCCCGTCACCGGACGCAAACCATCTCTACGTCTGCGCCTCGAGCACCGATTGCCCGTCCAACACCTACTGCGACGCGGGAAGCTGCACTGCGCTCCCCGCTGCGGGCGCGGATGCCGGTGCATGCGTGGCGCGCGATGGGGGAGCGCTGGCCTGTGGAGCAGGCCAAGCCTGCGATCTGGGCGGCTGCTTTCCGGCTTGCGACGGCGGCTGCGGCACCGGTGCAATCTGCGATGAGGCGGCCGGGGCGTGTGTTCCGACCTCGAGCTGCACCTCGGACGCCAATTGCACGAGCGCGGGATCTCCGGTCTGCGTCTTCGACATCTGCGGGGTCAAGCCGTCGAGCGCCCCGTTCGATGCAGGCTGCGGGCCAACGAGCACTGGAGGTAGTGATGCAGGGGTCACCCTCAGCGGACAGGTCCTCGTCTTCCCGGGACAGAGCGGCTCCGCGGTCGATCTCGACGGTGGCGCCGTGACGTTCTACTTCGACGGAGGCTTCCAGACGACTTCGATTTCCTACTCGAACTCCATTCCGGGCTACACCGTCTCAGGCGTCCCGCCCGGTCCGACCTCTGCCCTGGTCACCGCCAGCGGGCTGATGCCGACCTACTTTCCAGGTCTCCAGATATCGCCCGGCGGCGGGCAGCTCGACCTCAACGCGGCAGTCGCCAGCTCCTTCACGAACAGCCCTCCGGCATTCGGCGTGCTGCCAAGCCAGTTGGTCTGGGTTGGGCAAGCGCTCACGTGTGTCGACAGCACGATCGGAGGCTTCACGGTCGCCCTGTCCCCGGCAGCAGCGTTCCTCGGCTACTATGACACCGGCAGCCTGTCTCCCACGCTGACGACCTCGGCCGCGACCCCTGGCGGTGGCGAGTTCGTGGCCTTCGGCGCCCCCTACGCCCAGACCGACTATGTGCTGGCCTTACCGGACAACACCTTTCTCCATGGAACGTTCACGCCGCCAGCGTTCGACGGTAGCCCGATCGCGGTGGCGCTCATCTATCCGAATTTCAGCCACAGCCTGTGAGGGACAGCTTCTATGAAGCTTGATCGGATCCTCCTGCCAGCCGTCCTGGTCTTGGCTCTGACCGCCTGTTCGTCGTCGCATGCCACGGACGCTGGTACAGCGGCCGCCATTTGTACCTCCGCCTGCGGCAGTGGCCTAACGTGCCTCGCGGGCGAGTGCACGCCCTCGACCTGCAGCCAGAGCTCCGATTGCCCGCAGGGCTTCAGCTGCCAGGGCGGCTTCTGCACGAGCGGCGTCTGCGCCCCTCCCTGCGCCGCGAACCAGATCTGCTCCAACGGGAGCTGCCTCAACAAGAACCCCTGCGGCCCGCACGAGATCATCTGCGGCACCGGCTCCCAGGCCTACTGCGCCAATCTCACGCAGGATGGAGAAAATTGTGGCAGTTGCGGTCAGGCCTGCCCCTCGGGCGAGGTCTGCGCCCGGGGCGAGTGCGAGACCAGCTGCCTCGAGAACGAGACCCAGTGCGGCAATCTCTGCGTCGAGCTCCAGTCGGACAACCAGAACTGCGGGAGCTGCGGCAAGGCCTGCCCGAAGGGCATGCTCTGCTCCGCCGGCCAGTGCGCGGCTACCTGCAGCAGCCCCGACGCTACGACCTGCGGCACGGCGCAGGCGCAGTACTGCGCGGACATCTACGTCAGCCCGTTCGACTGCGGTGGCTGCGGCACTACCTGCGGCGCCGGGGAGTACTGTACCCAGGGGCTCTGCCAGGCGCGCTGCGGCGGCCTCGCTTCGCAGCTCTGCGGCGGCATCTGCGTCGACCAGCAGACCGATCTCGAGAACTGCGGCGCCTGCCGCCACGCCTGCAAGTCCGGCCAGGTCTGCTACGGTGGCGAGTGCGTCGCCACCTGCGGCTTCCCCTACGTGACGTGCGCCGCTGGGCAGAGCAGCTACTGCGCCAACCTCTTCGAGGACATCCTCGACTGCGGCGCCTGCGGCCAGACCTGCCCGGTGGGCCAGGTCTGCTCCGGCGGGGTCTGTGCCGGTGCCTGCGCGAGCGGGACCCTCTGCAGCGGGACCTGCGCCAACCTCCAGACTGACAACCAGAACTGCGGGACCTGCGGCGCCTTCTGCCCGGCCGGTGAGCTCTGTAACGGTGCCGGCCGGTGCTCAGCCGTCTGCGCGGCTGGCGACACGTCCTGTGGCAGCGGCTCGGCGGCCTACTGCGCCAGCCTGACCACCGACCCCTCCAACTGCGGGAGCTGCGGGACTCTCTGTCCGGGCGGCGCCGCGTGCGTGGCCGGCACCTGTGGCGACGCGGGCGTGAGCGTCGGGGATGGCGGCTCGCGGGACGGCGGGGATGGTGGGGCTCCCGACGCGGGCCTCGACCCCTGCGGCGGCTGCGGCCCTGGGCTCGTGTGCGTCGGCGCGACGTGCCAGTCGCAGAGCTGCGACAACCTCCCGTGTCTGCCGGGCTTCGCCTGCATCGACGGAGGCTGCGTGCAGCCCTCCTGCGCCCAGGTGACCTGCGCCGCCGCGCAGGCCTGCGCCAACGGCAGGTGCTTCTCCATCGCCTGCAACGGCACCGACTGCGACGCTGGCGTCTGCTCGAACAACGCCTGCGTGGCGCTCTCCTGCGCTGGGATCAGCTGCCCGGCCTCGCAGGTCTGCTCCGCCGGTGCCTGCCATCCCGCCTGCGCGTCCGGCTGCTCGGCGCCGCTCGTCTGCATCGACGGCGCGTGCCAGCCCGGCTGCACCATCGGCGGCGCGACGTACCAGTCGGGCGCCTTCAACCCCCAGGACCTCTGCCAGATCTGCGAGCCGTCGACCGATCCGGGCGGCTGGACAGCGGTCGCGGGCGGCAACGCCTGCGGGAGCGGCAACGTCTGCACCGCGGCCGGGACGTGCACCGCCGGCTGTGCCATCGGCGCGGCGGGCTATCCCGCGGGCGCGGCGAACTCCGCCGACATCTGTCAGGTCTGCACCCCCGCCCTGACCGCCAACGGCTGGAGCGCGGGCAACGACAACGTGGTCTGCGGCGCGGGGAAGATCTGCCGCGGCGGCGCGTGCATCGCGGGCTGCGCCATCAACGGCTTCCTCTCCCCTGGCGCGCTCTCTCCGAACGAGCCCTGCCAGAGCTGCCAGCCGACGGTGTCGATCACCAGCTACAGCCCCCTGCCCGACGGCACGGGCTGCCAAGACACAGATGGAAACGTCGTCTGCAAGGGCGGCCTCTGCACCTCGACTTGCACGGGGGCGAAGAGCTGCCCCTCCGCCAACGACGTCTGTCAGGCCGGCGCTTGCACGCCGGGCTGCTTGATCGGCGGGACGTTCTTCCCACCCGGCGCCGCGGGGCCGGACGGCGGGAGCTCCACCGACGGCGGGATCCCGCTCTGCTGTGCGCCCAACCTTTCGACGGGCTCCTGGACCGCGGAGTGGGCGAGCGAGGGTTACGGTGCCGGCGCCGGGTTGCTCACGGTCTCCCTCGCCGACCTCGGCGGGTTCAACGGACCCGGCGTGGTCACGGCGAACTACACCGCGCAGACCGCGACGGTCCTCTACAACAACGGCAACGGCACCCTGAGCGCGCCGGCGGCGTACAACCTCGGGCTCGCCCCGTACATGGCGGGCGTCGGCGACGTCAACGGCGACGGCCTTCCCGACATCGTGGCGATGGGATCAAACGCCACCAACGACGTGATGGTGCTGCCCGGACAGGTCGGGGGCACCTTTGGCCCCGCCAGCGTCGGCATCTCCCTGGGCAACTCGACCATGCTCGGAGTGGCGGCCCATTTCTTCCCGAGCGGAAGCCCCGCAGCGGTGATCACCACCATCTGGAACGGCAATGGCGGGCCGCTCCAGATCAGTGGACAGGGGCCGGACGGCGGCCTCGTCGTCCGCCAATCCAACACCTCAACGTTCTTCTGGAGTGGCCCCATTCCTGGGCAGCAGCTCCTGATCATGGACCTCAACGGCGACGGGCTGGACGATCTGGCCGCGACCACCGACCATTACACGCAGTTCACGAGCGTCTTGCTCAACAACGCCGCTGGCAACCTCGGCAACGAATCCGACTACCTCGCTGGGCACCATCCCCAGGGGCTCGCGGCCGCCTCCATCTTCGGGAAGCACTTTCCATCCGGGGTACCAGTCCCCGATCTGGTGACGTTCGACAGCTCGCTGCAACAACTCGTCGTCCTCCAGAACAACGGCAACGGCAACTTTGTCCTGGCCGGCTCCTCGCCCGTGCTGTCGGCGACCAGCGTCGACGCGGTGGCCGCCGGCGACTTCAACGGGGACGGCTGGGGCGACGCCGCGATCCTCATCAGCAGCACGAGCCCCTACACCATTCAGATCCTTCTCGGCGACGGGAGCGGAAATCTGAAGCCCGGTCCGACCTTCCCCACCAACAACACCGGCTTTCAGGGCGCGGGCATGACGATGCTCGGGGGGCCCTTTGGCCTCAACGGCAGCGCGGGCTTCTTCGCGATGACGGACAGCTCGACGATCACACTCTGGCAAGACGTCTGCCAATAGGGGTCGGGTGCTCCCATGGGTGGGCCGCGAGCACGCAATTGTCGACCTTGCTGCCGAGTCTTCGGCAGAAACCTGGCGCGCCGGCGCAGCCTATGAGGGCGCGATTCTCCGGTCTCGCCCTTGACGATCGCGTCGGACGTCTTTACGATCCTTGGTACCCCCTGTCTGGTTCGGGATTGGGTCGCTGATATTCGAACCGATAGGTCCATGACGGGGTTTCCGGCCCTGTCCGCCATGAGCTAAGCCCTCAGCTTCGAGAGGGAAGCCTACGGCGGGCGCCGGATCCCCCACCTGACATTTCAGGGTTCAATGGACGCTGCCCACTCGGCCGAGACGGGGGTTTTTTACCCGAACGCCGCAGGATGGGCCTCTCTCTCAGGGAAGCGAGCCTTTCTCTCGGTGCGACCCCCACCGGCGCTGTCGGACGAGCCTTTGTGCGACAGCGATGTCAGGCCGCGGGTGCCGGCGGCTTCGTCGCCTGCGCGAAGGGGTTGATTTCAGGGCCGTGGGGCAATGGCCCACCAGTTGCTCTGTTCAGGGGACATGGCCACTCGTGCTCTCAGGGCGCTCCTCGCCCCGGTGCTGGTCCTCGGCCTCGCCGCGCGCGCGAAGGCGGAGCTCGTCCCCGACCTCGCGGGCGACGTCCCGCGGCGGGTCGAGACGCCGAAGCTCTTGCTCTCGCCGCCGCGCGCGCTCGCCTCGGAGCCGCCCCGCGGACGGGAGCCCGACGGCTCGGTGTCCGCGGCGTTCGTCGACCTGGGACTCCGGGCCGGAGAGGGCGTGCTCCTCGGCGCCTGCGTCACCTACCTGTGGGCCTCGGCGCGTACCCCCGGTACCTCCAACGGGCTCGGCACGCCGGCGGCGCAGGGCGACCCCTCGGGGCTCCTCTTCTTCGGCGGCGCCACCGCGCTGGTGGCCCTGGTGGCTCCGGCGATCGACGCGCTGGTGG
>VFSW01009623.1_pt1 | contig 13779 bp, 15 predicted proteins | sample 5358111 | NCBI WGS metagenome assembly VFSW01 (sample SAMN11554181, study PRJNA540505) | mine drainage metagenome | isolation source: sediment from site ElyBrook_90M | place: USA: Ely Copper Mine, Vershire, VT | collected 2017
GGTCTTCTCGGTGCAGGATATTGATTTGCTTAAATGTGTGGCCGATCAAGTGGCGGCGGGATTGCTCAATTCCCAATTATCGCAAAAGCTTTTGCAGGCCAAGGAACTGGAGGCGTTTCAGACGATGTCCGCGTTTTTCGTTCACGATCTTAAGAACACGGCCAACACGCTCAGTCTGATGATCCAAAACCTCCGCGTCCATTTTGATAATCCGGCGTTCCGTGGAGACGCTTTGCGCGCCATTACAAAATCGGGCGAGCACATCAACCACTTGATTGGCCGTCTGAGTGTGCTTCGACATGATTTGCAGATTCGGCCGGTGGAATCGGACCTCAACGACGTTGTCTCCAAGGTGCTCTCCACCTGGAATGAGGCCGCCGGCGTCACGATGGTCAAAGAGATGGGCCGGGTTCCCAAACTGTTGCTCGACCAGGAGCAGTTTCAGAAGGTCGTCACCAACCTGGTTCTCAACGCCGGCGAAGCCATCTCCGAGCCGGGAGAAATTCGCGTGCAAACCAGCCAGAATCTTAATTGGGCCGTCGTCACCGTCGCCGATAACGGTTGCGGCATGGATCCCGAGTTCATCCGCCGCTCCCTGTTTCGCCCGTTCCAAACCACCAAAAAAAATGGCTTTGGAATTGGAATGTTCCAGAGCAGGATGATCGTCGAAGCCCACGGGGGAAGAATTGACGTGGAAAGCCAGCCGGGCAAGGGAACGGCTTTTCGGGTATTCCTGCCCTTGAAACAGGTTTGACGCGCCATGAAACCCAAATTGCTCATTGTCGATGATGACGAGGAAATCCGCGCGCAAATGAACTGGGCGCTCGCGGCCGACTACGACATCGTGCTGGCCGAAGACCGGGCGACGGCGCTGGATGCCGTCAAATCAGCGTCGCCGCGAGTCGTTTTGCTTGACCTCGGCCTGCCTCCGCGTCCGGGGGACCCCGAGGAGGGGCTGGCGGCGCTGGCGGAGATTCTGGCCCTGGACAATCTCCTGAGAGTGGTGATCATCACCGGCCAGGGTGAAAAGGCCATCGCCCTGCGCGCCATTGGCGCCGGCGCCTATGATTTCCTTTCCAAACCCGTGGAGATGGAGGAATTGAAGCTCCTTCTCAAGCGCTGTTTCTATGTCGTCTCTCTTGAGACGGAGTACCGGCAAATGCAGCAGCTCTTTCACGGCGACGCCTTCGAAGGGTTGCTGGGCGCCAGCGCGCCCATGCGCGCGGTATTCGATGCCATCCGCAAAGTCGCCACCACCGACGCCCCGGTCCTCCTCCTGGGCGACAGCGGCACGGGCAAAGAAATGGCCGCGCGCGCCATCCATAATTGCAGTTCGCGCAAGGCCGAGCCTTTTGTGCCGATCAATTGCAGCGCCATCCCCGAAACACTCCTGGAAAGCGAGTTGTTCGGGCACGAAAAAGGCGCGTTCACCGGCGCCCACGCCCAGCGCAAGGGGCGCTTCGAGGCGGCCGATGGCGGCACGCTTTTCCTGGATGAAATCGGCGAAATTCCGCTGCCCCTGCAAGTCAAGCTGCTGCGCTTCCTCCAGGAACAGTGCATCGAGCGCGTCGGTGGCCGCCAGCCCATTTCCATCAACGCCCGGATCATCACCGCCACCAATGCGGACCTGAAAAAAGGCATGGTGGACGGCACGTTTCGCGAAGACCTTTTTTACCGGCTTGCGGTGGTCAAAATTGTGTTGCCGCCGTTGCGGCAGCGCGAAGATGACGTCCGTTTGCTGGCGCAGTTTTTCCTCAATCGCTATGCCGCGCAATCCGGCAAATCCGGTTTATCCTTCGACCCCGAGGCCGTCCGGGCCGTCAGCCGCCATCCCTGGCCCGGCAATGTGCGCCAATTGGAGAATTGCGTCCGCCGCGCCGTCATCATGGCCGAAGGCAAGCGCCTGACGGTGCGCGACCTGGACATCCCGGCCTCGGCGGTGGCCGGCAAGAGCATGACCTTAAAAGACGCGCGCGAGCAATTGGAGCGCGAAATGATTCTCTCCGCCTTGCGCAAGCATTCCGGAAAGCTGGGTCTGATGGCCTCGGATCTGGGAGTGAGCCGCCCAACGCTCTACGATCTGATGGAAAAGCTCGGGATTGCCAGGGAGTGATGCCATTTCCATTTCGGGGCCGGCCCCGGCTTGTCCGCGTCGAGTGGTCTGGAGTTACTTCTGGACATTCCGTTTCACAGCCATTTGGACGATCCTGATTGCCAGGTTCCTTATGTCCGAGGCCCCCAAGGGCCGCCGCGACACGACGTCCGCCCATCGCATTTGCGGCTCGACAAATCTCAGGTGCATTGGCGCGACAGAATCTCGAAATTGGCGGCGGACTGACGCCGCGCCGCGCCCGCGCTCGGCCAAGTCGCGCTCCAGGCGGCGCCCCAGGCGCGTGGAAGCCGGGCACGCCAAAAAAATCTTCAAGTCGAAGAGCTTTCGGATGGAGCGCCGATGACACGGCCAAAGCCCATCGACAAGAATCACGGATTTTGGCGCCAACAGCTTTTCCGAAGGCAGACGCGTGTGAGTGGCGAAATCGTACGCGGGGGCTCGGGCTGTCTGGCCGCGGGCCAGGCGTTTCAGGACGGACTCGACTGCCGGCCAGTCAATGGCCCGGGGATGGTCAAAATTTATGCGCTCGCGGAGCGCGGCCGGACAGCGCGAGCGGTCGCGGTAAAAATCATCCAGCGACAAACGCAGCGCGCCGTCCCCCAGTTCGGCGGCGAGTCTTTCGGCCAGATACGTTTTGCCGGAGCCGCTTCCGCCGATGATGGCGATCAGGCGCGGGCGTGGCGGCCGGGCTTTTTGGCGGGCTGGATTTTGCCGACGTTCCATAATTCCTAATGCCTGGGATCATCAAGCGCCTCCAGCAACGCGTTCAATTGAGCGCGGGTATGCTCGCTGGAAATGACCAGGCGGAAATAGCCACCAGGCGGACCTCCGGGGTATTTGATAAACGACGGGAAAATTTTCCCGGCCATCAACCGTTTGCGGATGGCGCCGGCCTCGCGCGGGTTTTCCGGTGTGATCGCGATAATCGGCGCGGGCGTGTCCGCGGCCGGGAACCCTCGGGCGCGAAGGACGGATTTGACGAGTTGCACATTCCGCGCCAGGCGCCGACGGAGGGCCGGCTGCGATTTCAATATCTCAATGGCGCGTTTCGCCGCGGCGGCCAGGGGCAAGGGCAACGGAGTGCTGCCGGAAAACATCTGGCTGCCGGCGATCATCCTTCCCCGCAGGGCGCCGCTCCCGAGAATTGCGCCGCCGTAGCTTCCGAACGCTTTGCCAAGGCTGATGGTCTGAATAATTCGCGAGCCGTTTACGCCCAGAAATTCCGCGGTTCCTTTGCCCGTCCCGCCAATGACTCCGGCCGCGTGAGCGTCGTCAAGCAGAATTACGGCATCCTTGGGAAGAATCTCCAGATAACGGCCCAGCGGAGCGATTTCGCCGTCATGCGCGAACACGCCGTCGGTGAGCAGAATCACTTTTTTTTTCCGTCCGGCCTTGGCTAAAATGCGCGCCAAATCTTCGGGGTCGCGATGTGCAAAGACGTGAATAGGACAGCGCAAAAACCGGCTTGCATCGCGCAGGCTGCCGTGCGCCCGCGCATCAATGAGACCGATTGAAAAGTCGTGTTGCAATGCCTGCGCCACGATGGCGTTGGTGGCGTAACCATTGGACGCCAGCAATGCCGCAGGCGAGCCAAAGAACGCGGCCAGCGATTGTTCCAATTGCTGATAGACACGATGGTTGCCGGTGGTAATCCGGGAGGCGGACACGCTCAATCCAAAGCGCCGGGCCCCGTCTTGCAGCGCGCGCACAACGCCGGGATGGCTGGCCAGGCGAAAATAATCGCATCCGGCAAAGTATGAAAACTTGCGGCCCTCAAATCGCGCGCAGGTGCGCTGGATTTGTTGCAATGGCTCAGGCTCAAGCATTAGTTGACGATTTGCACCGCGTCACCGGCTTCCATCGGCATGTCCTGGCCTTTTAGCAGGTCGTTCGGGTCCACCTCGATGGTTTGGCGGTTGCGAATCACACGAATGATTTTTGGCTTGAAGCCGCCCATATAATTGGCCGCCACGATTGCCCTGGCCAGCGTCAAGTCTATTGTCCAGGGGATGAGATGGTTTCTTACCTGGCCTTGCACCGACACGGCCAATGTGTTGGCCGTTGCCTGGGAGGCTTGTTGCTGGCCCGCCATGTACGCCTGGCGCGCTTCCATTTGGGCCTTTTGTTTGCTGACGCAGCCGGCGAAAAAAACCAACGGCGCCAGCGCCATCACCGCCGGCAGCCAAGACTGACCGGGCGCGCGCCTGCCAAAAAGCCCGCGCGCCTTTGCGCTCGCGCCGCCCACACCGGATATTGATTTGTTGTTTTGCATGCTGCTCAACAACTGGACGGCGTCTCCTGCAAGACTTCCACGCAATGCGGGACCGCCCCGGCGATGAAGCCCAGGCATTCGACGGCGCCGCCCGGCTTGCCAGGCAAACAGAGGACAAGCGATTTATCAACCACAGCCGCCAGACTGCGCGAAAGTATGGCGTTCTTTGTGATTTTCATGGATTCCATTCGCATGACCTCTCCAAAGCCGGGCAGTTCCCGGGTGGCGATCTCGCGCACGGCCTCGGGGGTGACATCGCGCAACGCAACGCCCGTGCCGCCGGTGGTCAAAACAACGTGGCAACCCTTTGCGGCCTGCTCGCGAATGGCGCGTTGAATTTCGCGCTTGTCGTCGGGAACCAACGCCTCGGCCAGAACATCCCACCCATAGGCGCGGGCGGCTTTTTGCAGCGCGGGGCCGCCCAGGTCGTCATAAAGACCCCGCGAGGCGCGGTCGGAAATGGTGATTACGCCAACGGCAATTTGCATGCGGTTTTGGTTTTTGAAACCAGTGTTATGCCGTTAATCCGCATCGTCGTGTCCACGGCTTTGCACATGTCATAAATGGTCAGCGCCGCGATGCTGACCGCGCAGAGCGCCTCCATTTCAACACCGGTGGCGGCGAGAATCTTCGCCGAGGCGGTGATCACGACGCGGTCGCGGCTGGCCGGAATGGCAAACTCGATCCCACAATGGCTCAGGGCCAGCGGATGACACAAAGGAATCAGGTTGCCGGTTTGTTTGGCGGCCAGGATCCCCGCAACCCGCGCGGTGGCAAAAACATTTCCTTTGGCGATGTGATTGGATTCGATGGCGTCGAGAGTGCCGCTCTGAAGACGAATCTCGCCCCGGGCCACCGCCACCCGCCGCATCAACGCTTTGGCGGAGACATCCACCATTTTGGCCGCGCCGTCCGCATCGATATGCGAAAGCTTTTTCATGCCGTGTCCGGGCGCCCGGCGACGCCCTCTATCCATTCAACCACCGCCGCGCGAATTTGTTCCCCCATCCGCCAGTTTTTCCTCACATGTTTGGGAATGTAATCCGGCGAGGTCCCCAAAAGGTCCGTGGTCACCAGGATTTCGCCGTCACAATCCGGGCCTGAACCAATTCCGATGGTTGGAATGGACAGGCTCACGCTGATTTCGCGAGCGACGGGCGCCGTGACCAGTTCCAACACAATTGCAAATGCGCCAGCCTCGGCGAGCGCCGCCGCGTCGGCCAGCAACGCCTGGCGTTCGGACGCCGATTTGCCTTTCACATGGTAACCGCGTTCTTCGACGACGTGTTGTGGCAGCATTCCCAGATGTCCCAGAAATGGAATTCCCTCGGCGATGATGGCCCGCGCCTGTCGCAGGACTTCGCGCCCGCCCTCGGCTTTGATTGCTTCGGCGCCGGCTGCGATCAAGCGGCGGGCGTTTTTGAGAGTTTGGGGCGCGTCCGAATAACTCCCGTACGGCAAGTCCGCCGCCAGCAGTCCGCGCGGTTTGGCGCGGGCGACGGCGCGAACGTGGTGTTCCATTTCCTCCATTGTCACATGAGTCGTATCAGGATAGCCCAGGACCACCATGCCCAACGAATCGCCCACGAGAATCAAGGGCACGCCGGCGGCGTCCAGCGTCTTTGCCATCGGATAATCGTAGGCGGTCAGCGCGGCAATCCGGCGGCGCCCTTTCATTGAGGAAATGGTTTCGGCGGTGATCTTGGCGGCGTTCATCAGGGCGAGTGGGTGCGTCGGAAACTGGCCAGCAATTCCTCCCCATTGACCGTCGCGGTGCCGACTTTGCCGACGACGACCCCGGCGGCGTGATTGGAAAAAATCGCCGCTTCCACAGGCGAGGCGCCGGCCACGATTGCCAGGGTAAACGAAGCAATGACCGTGTCCCCCGCGCCCGAAACATCGAAGACTTCGCGGGCAACGGTGGGGATGTGAAAGGGGCGTTGATTGCGCTGACAAAGCAGAAGCCCCTGCTCTCCAAGCGTGATCAGCAACAACGCCGGCTGCAGTTGCAACAAAAGTTTGGCGGCCACCAACAGCAGGCCCACGTCTTGGGAGGGCGCCTTGCCGCGATGTTCGTCCGGCAATCCCGCCAGTTCAAACGCCTCCTTGCGGTTGGGAGTCAGCAACGACAGGCCGCTCAAGTTCAATCGGTGCGCCGGCTTGGGATCGACGCTCAGCCATACTCCACGCTCGCGGCACATCAGGCGGGTTTGGTCCAGCAGGTCCTGGGTAATTACGCCTTTGGCGTAATCGCCAAGGATCAGCGCGTCGGCGCCTTTGAGGGCCTTCCCCAGCGCGGCCAGGAGGCGGCGGGTGAGGGGGCCGCTGAGATCGGCGCGCGTCTCGCGGTCCACGCGCACCACCTGCTGGCGATGGGCGACAATCCTGGTCTTGACGCTTGTGCTTCGGTCATCGGCCGTCAGAAGCCCGGTGCATCCAATTTTATCTTTTCTCAGCAGCTCCTTTAGTCGTTGCGCGGCCTCATCCCGCCCCACCACGCCAAGTAAATCTGTCCTCACGCTCAAATCGGCGAGATTCTGGGCGACGTTTCCGGCGCCGCCGGGAATAAAACTCTCGCGGTCGAACTCGACCACCGGCACGGGCGCTTCCGGCGAGATTCGGGCGACTCTGCCCCAAAGAAACTGGTCGAGCATGACGTCTCCCAAAACAAGAACCCGGGTGCGCCTGCCCGCCGCCAATAAATCGCGCGCGCGCGACACGCTAAGGCGGGCCAGGTTCATGCGCCACGATGTGTCAATTGTATTTTCATTCCAATTCGCCCAAAAACGCCGTCAGCGGGCTGGTCGCCCTGGCGGTTTCCGAGGGCGCGGCCATGCCGATTTCCCAGGCCTCGCGCCCGCAATGGACTGCTTCCTGGAAAGCCCGCGCCATCCGGCACGGGTCCTTCGCCACGGCAATTGCCGTGTTGATGAGCACCGCGTCGGCCCCGATTTCCATCGCCTCGGCCGCGTGGCTGGGCGCTCCCAACCCCGCGTCAACGATCACCGGCACAGTGGCCTGCTCGATGATTATCCGGATTTGATCGCGCGTCTGCAACCCGCGATTGGACCCGATCGGCGCGCCCAGCGGCATCACCGTCGCCGTGCCGGCATCCTGCAATCGCTTGGCCAGCACCGGGTCCGCATTGATGTACGGCAATACCACGAATCCTTCTTTGACAAGAATCTCCGCCGCCGCCAGCGTTTCGACCGCGTCCGGAAGCAGATAACGCGGATCGGGATGAATCTCAAGTTTGACCCATTTGGGCAATCCCGCCGCCGCGGCCAATCGCGCCAGGCGGACGGCTTCGTCGGCGTTCATGGCCCCGCTGGTATTGGGGAGGACCAAATACTTTGTTGGATCGATAAAATCCAGAATGTCGGCAAACCGGTCTCCTTTTCCACTCAGATCGGCCCGCCGGAGGGCGACTGTGACAATCTGGGTTCCCGACGCCGCCAGCGCCTCGCGCATCATTTGGGGCGATGCGAACTTGCCGGTCCCAATGAGCAGCCGTGACTTAAATTCCCGGCCCGCGATGACCAGCGCTTTGGGGTTGGCGTTCAAGGTTTGGCGTTTAGTTCAAAAAATTCAGATACAAAGCATTACCGCATCAGCGCCGCGTCAAAAAGTTAAAAAAAGAGCTTTCGCCCGGCTTGTTCCCTTTCAAATTCTTGTCAGTGGCCGTGAACAAATTCAGCAATTGGCCGGGTTCCAATCGTTGCATTTGGCCCAAGTCGTCCTCAAAGCCTTGCGCGAGGGAAGTTTTGGGAATCCCCCCGGAAAGGAAATTCACGCCAAAAAATTCATACCCGATATGGAATTGCAATCGCCGGCGTATGACTTAAAAGAGGCTGAAGCGATGGAAACGTGACAAGCGTAACCTATGGAACGAAATGGCCAGCACAAGGTTGTCATGATTACCGGGGCCGGCGCCGGGATTGGGCGCGCCACGTCCGAAGCGTTTGCCCGGCGCGGCGCGCGCATCGGTTTGGTTGCGCGCGGACGCGAGCGATTGGAGGCGGCTCGCGCCGATGTCGAAAAGTTGGGAGGACGCGGCCTGGTTCTTGTCGCGGATGTCGCCGATGAAAACGCCGTTGAAGCGGCCGCCGAGCGGTTGGAGATTATGAGCGCCTTGGAAGTGATGTTAAGGGAATCACCGGTTCATTTGCGGGGGAAATACGGTCGCAACTCTGGCCTGGCATTGATCGATTTAAAAAAACGTCATGAGTTATCGTCCGATTGAGAATTACGGCATCATTGGAGATTTGAGCACCACCGCCCTGGTCGGCAATGATGGCTCAATCGATTTCATGTGTTTCCCGCATTTTGATTCCCCGACAATTTTTGCGGCGCTGCTCGACCACAAAAATGGCGGATATTTTCAAATCGCCCCTATGGGCGGCGAGTTTCATCACCATCAATTCTATTCTCCGGACACCAACATATTGCTCACTGGGTTTCGAGGAGAGCACGGCATCGCGATGATTTCCGATTTTATGCCGGTGGAGCAGCCAAACCGCCGCCGCTGTTTAATCCGCCGCGTGAAAACGGTTCGCGGCGAAATTCCGTTCCGCATGGTGTGCGCGCCGAAATTTGACTATGGCCGCGCAGCCCATCGCCTCCAACGCAAACCGCGGGAAATCCTCTTCATTCCTGAAAAGCCCGATCTGCCGAACCTGGTTTTGCGCGCAAGCGTTCCTTTGCAGGCGGCCGACGGCGAGGCGCATTCACAGTTCAAATTGCGCGCCGGCCAAATCGCCTGGTTCATCCTGGAGGATGTGAACTCCCAGGCGCCCGTCACGAGCCCCGACTGGGTTTCGGATGCGTTCAAGGAAACGATGAATTACTGGCTTGCCTGGACCGCCCGCTCAACATACCGCGGACGCTGGCGGGAAATGGTAAATCGCTCCGCTCTGACGTTAAAATTGCTCACGTCGCAAAAGCATGGTTCCATCGTCGCCGCGCCCACCTTTGGCTTGCCCGAAAGGTTGGGCGGCGGCCGAAACTGGGACTATCGTTACACCTGGATTCGCGACGCCTCCTTTGCGCTCGACGCCCTGTTGCGCCTGGGTCATACCGCCGACGCCCGCGCGCTGATGCGGTGGATGGAGCAACGCTGCCACGAATTAAAGCCAGGGAGGCCGTTGCAGGTAATGTACCGTCTCGATGGCGGCCGCGAGCTTCCAGAAAAAATCCTGGAAAATTTTGAAGGTTACAAAAAATCGCGGCCTGTCCGCATCGGCAACGGCGCCTGCCACCAGCTTCAACTCGACATTTATGGCGAATTAATGGATTCCATTTTTATTTATGACAGGCTTGATGAGCCGATTTCCTATGATTTTTGGACGAACATCGCCGCAATCGTGGGATGGGTTTGCAGGAATTGGCAGCGTCCCGACGACGGCATCTGGGAGGTGCGCGGCGGTGCGCGGCAATTTTTATATTCGCGCGCAATGTGTTGGGTGGCGGTGGATCGAGCCATGCAAATCGCGGTCCGCCGCTCGTTTCCCGCGCCGCTCAATCGCTGGCGTCGGGTGCGTGATCAGATTTACGCGAACGTTTACAAGACATTTTGGAATCAAAAGATCGAATCGTTCGTGCAGTACCGGGGCGGCCACAGTGTGGATGCCTCCACGCTCCTTTTGCCGCTCGTCAAATTCATCAGCCCCGCGGATCCGCGTTGGAAGTCCACTCTGAAAGCCATCGAAAGCCGTCTTGTCGAAGATTCGTTCGTTTACCGCTATCTTCCGTCCGCGGCGGCGCCCGATGGATTAAGCGGCGGCGAGGGGACATTTTCCGTGTGCTCTTTTTGGTATGTGGAATGTCTGGCTCGCGCCGATGATTTGAAACAAGCGCGATTCATTTTTGAAAAGGCTCTTGGCTATGCGAACCCTCTTGGCCTTTATGCCGAGCAATTGGGGGCGCGAGGCGATCAACGCGGGAATTTTCCCCAGGCCCTCTCGCATATCGCCCTCATCAGCGCCGCCATGACCCTGGATGAACGGATTTCCAAATCCGAGTGATGACAAATCAACACAGGTTGGGCGAATCAGCGATGGCAAAGAGCCACGATTCCTGCTGTTCAATGAAGGCCCGATTGGACTACAAGTATTGCCGTGCGTATGAATTACTTTGGCTTTTCTTTCCGCAATTTTTGCCTGGTTGTGCTTCCGCTCGTCATCGGGTCCAATGCCCGCGCCTCTCCCGAAAGCCAGATCCTGGCGCAATGGACTGGCGCGCAATCGGCCATTCGCACCTTCGCGGCGGATTTCAAACAAACCCGCGAACTCAAAGCCCTGACCGAGCCGCTCGTTGCCACGGGTAAAATCTGGTTTGCCGCGCCGGATCGTTTTCGGTGGGAAATCCTGCAACCGGCGCCGACGATTGCCGTGCGCGACAATGACGAACTTCTTGTCATTTTCCCAAGGCTCAAACGCGCCGAAAAGTATTCGCTGGCCAAGTTGAGAAAAGGGCCGTGGAAGGATTTGATGGGGTTGCTCGACACCGGGTTTCCGCGAAGCCAGTCCGAATTCGAGGAACGATTTCATTTGCGAAGCGTCACGCCGATCGCAGGCGGCCAACGCCTGGACATCGAACCAAAATCCGCCCTTGTCAAGAAATACATGCCACGATTGACGATTGAGATCAGCACACCCGGTTTTGGGCTTCTTGGCACCACCATGCAATTCGTGGACGGCTCGGTCTTGAAAAATGAATTCACCAATCCGCGGCTCAACACGGTTTTGGATGACGCGCTGTTCCATCCCCAACTCGGGCCGGATTATAAAATCACCGAACCGCTGTCCGAAGGAGTGCCATGAATGATCCACTTGCCCAGGCCTTGGCGGCGCTGCCTCACGGCCCTGAATTCCGCTTCCTGGATCGACTGTTAAATCTTGAGCCAGGCAAGGAGGGCGCCGGTGAATACACAATTCGTGGCGACGAATTTTTTTTGCGCGGTCACTTTCCGGGACAGCCGATTTTTCCCGGCGTCCTTTTGATCGAATCGGCCGCCCAACTTGCCGGCTGCGTCGCGCAGTCAGATCCCAATCGTAAACCTCTTAACGACCTCAAATTGACCGCCATAAAGGGCGCAAAATTTTTCGCCGTCGCCCGCCCCGGCCAAACGATCCGCCTCGCCGCAACCATCGAAGCGCGAATGCCCGGCCTGGTGCAAGCCGCCGCGACGGCGGAGGTGGAGGGCCGAATCATTTTGCAAGTCCAGTTGACGCTGGCTGGGAACTGAGGTTTTCGCGTTGCGCCGCGCGAAATGAAATCCCTCCGGGACAGGGCGGCGCCATCGCATTCCACGCGGCCCCAAAAGCGCCGGCGCGCCCACCCAGTTTCGCGGGCGCAATCCGGGCCTTCTGACCGGCGGGGCGCCATTCAAATTCTGTCAAATATGTTTTCAGCGGATTGAAAAGGGCGGGGCCGGCTTTGGCAATGCCTCCGCCGATGACAACGACTTCCGTGTCCAAAACATTGATGAGCGAAGCGACGCCCGCCGCCAACGCGCGCACGGATTTGAGCCAGACCCGGCGCGCGTCGGGGTCGCCCCGGCAACTGGCCTTGAGGAGGGCTTCGGTGGATTCAAACCGGCCGTCGGTTCGGCGTTTGACGGTGCAATCGCCAATGGCGTCCTCGAGACTGCCCGGAGCATTGGCAACGTCAGGCAGCCCCTCCGGATCGAGCGAAATATGGCCGAAGTGGCCGGCCCTTCCGATGTGCCCGCGCAACACGCGTCCATCCACCATCGCCGCGCCGCCCACGCCAGTCCCCAGTGTGAGAAGGAGCACGTTTTGCGCGCCGCGCGCCGCCCCGCGCCAGACTTCGCCCAGCAGCGCGGCATGGGCGTCGTTGATGACGGGGACCTTCGGGCTGACGCGCAAAAATCGCGCCCAGATCATTCCTTCCAGGCCCGGCAAGCGTCCTGGCATGTGGGCGATGGACTGATGGTTCCTGGCCGGCAAACCGGGGGCGGCCACGCCGATCCATCGCGGCGGATTTCCGAGCATTCGGTTGAGTTGATCGAATGTCTCGCCCACATTTTGCCTCCAATCGCGCCCGTCCCCGGCATGGGGAGCGATGAGTTGGGCAACCACCTTTCCCTGCGGCGTGATCGCCAGCATTTTGAGATTGGTCCCGCCAATATCGATCCCGATTGCGTGGCTCATGGCGGGTGCGCGCCTTCGGTTACGCTCCAACCGCCGTCCACCGCCAGGACTTGGCCGGTGGTGAACCGCGCGGCGTCGCTCATAAAATACACGGCCGCGGCGTCAACGTCCTCGGGACGCCCCATGCGTCCGCCGTCGAGAGGTTGCTTGCTTTGGATGAAACCATGAATGGCGACATCCTCTTGCGCCCGCTGGGACATTGGCGTGGCGATGAGCGAAGGGGCCAGGGTATTGAAGCGAATGTTGTGCCTGGCATAATATGCCGCGCAGGATTTGGTCAATCCGATGATCGCCGCCTTGGCGGACGCATAGGCGTGCGTGGCAAAGTATTGCGGCGAAGGCGAGAACGCCAGCACGGAGCCGAGGTTGAGAATTGCGCCGCCCTTGCCTTGCGCCAGCAATTGTTTCACGGCGGCACGATTGGAATACACGACCGAACTGAGATTAAGCTCAATTGTGGCGCGCCAGGCTTCGTCGGTCAGTTGGTGGAGCGGCCCGTCACCCCAGCCCCTGCCCGAACCGCCTGCGACGTGGTACAAACCATGAAAATCACCGAACAATTCAATGGCTTTTTCGATTGCGCGGGGCGCGGTGTCCGGTTGGGTGGCATCCGCGGAAAATGCGTGGCCGGCTTCGCCCAATTCGCTTCCGGCCGCCGCCGCGTGTGCGGCATCCCGTCCCACGACCACCACGCGCGCTCCCGCCGCGACGAAACTGCGGGCGGCGGAAATCCCAAGGCCGGTCGTGCCTCCAATGACGACCAGAGACTTGCCTTCCAGCGCTCGACCATTGGACTTTGACCGCATGATTTATTTGATTTCTGATGAAACTGTGGAATACAGCGGGGCTTGCGGCAAGAACGTTTGTTGCAGCGTTGATCCCTGTCAAACCGCGCCGTTGGGTTGGATTCCCGCGCCGTCAATTTGGCCATTCAGGCAATTCAGGCTGGCGAAGAGGGGGGGATTCGAACCCCGTTTCAACCCCCGGATTCATTGGCGCAAACGGGTGCGCACACTGGAAAAGACACTGGATTTTCAGTCATATTGGGTCACGATCCGTCATGCGTAGTCACCGCATGGGCCAAACTTTCTTCGGCACTCAAGGCCGCAATCCTCGCCATTGTCCACACGGCCACGAATAAGGAGGGCCAGTGAATTTAGGGCCACGCAACATTTCTCGCCAAGCCCTGGAAGTGGCGCGTGTTGCGCGTGATAAGTTCA
>VFSW01009624.1_pt1 | contig 13779 bp, 9 predicted proteins | sample 5358111 | NCBI WGS metagenome assembly VFSW01 (sample SAMN11554181, study PRJNA540505) | mine drainage metagenome | isolation source: sediment from site ElyBrook_90M | place: USA: Ely Copper Mine, Vershire, VT | collected 2017
GTATATTAATTCCTTGATATTAGGTTCCTTACCTTGGTCCTTTTTGAATTTACGGTAAATTTTATAAATATCCTTTTCCATAACGGTCCTATAGTCGACCAGGCATTTACCGGATTCTGGATATAAAGTTTTAAAAGGGATGGGAGTGGGTTATACAATTACGACCGCCACCATTCTTCAAATGATTGGGAGTATACGTCCCCAAAATTCATGTAGGTATTCCATAGCGCCTGATGATATTCTTTTAAGGAGTCAGGTAAGGGTGATCTTTCTTCTTGATTCCACCACTGACAAAATTCCCTATATCTCTGACTCCTTTTCAGGAATTCCCACCATAATTCAATAATATCTTTGTCTTTAGTGTCAATCATAGGCCTAAATGGCTCTCTTTTTCGAAAAAAGATATTCTATGCCTTTTCAATAATCTGGGAAGGGACCGTTTTCTCAATACTAGCTTCATTAATGAGATACTCTGCCAAATTGGAAGCCTTTTTTAGAGTCTCATCCCTCAGATGAGCGTATCGTTGAGTCATGAGCGGAGATTTATGGGTCAGGAGCTTTTGTAAGGTATACATGTCAACCTGACCAGATGATGCGAGCATCGAGGCATAAACATGACGAAGACCATGCAGTGCTCTAAAATTTTTAGGAATCCCTGCTGCGTCCCTGATACGGTTGACTTGTCGTTTGATATCAGTCCGTTGATTTCCATCGCGACCGGGGAAAATATAGTCGCTTTGTTGTCTTGGATAATTTTCCAAAAGATTCCTTACCGCACGATTTAAAGGAATTTGTTGATCAGGACCACCTTTAGGATCTCTGATGTGTATGAACCCTTTTTCAAAATCTATATCATCCCACTTAAGCTTGAATAATTCTCCGCGTCTCATCCCGGTAAAAAGCACCATTTTCATGAATGTGGCTACTTGGAGGTTGGGTTCCTCTTCAATAGTATCCATAAGGCGCTTGAGTTGATCGGGTGATAAATCTTCTGTTTTGGTATTATTAACCGTTGGTAATTCTATGATGAAATTAAGACCTTGACAGAGATTCTTATTTTCACCATAATTAATGATCCTCCTCAATAATTCCAAAATGTTTTTGACAGTGCCTGGTGATTTTTTTTTGAGAAGATTTACTCTCAACCGATCTATCTCTAGAGAAAATAAATCTTTTGGTTCTTTATCACCGAAATTTGCTTTGAGATAATTATCGAAGCGATTTTGATCCTGTATGAGCCCCTTAAAAATTGTTTTCCCCGCCTTATATTCATCCCAAAGTTTTTCTATAGTCCACCTATCATGTGCGGCCTTTTTCTGAGCCTTAATAGCTTCTCGCCGCTCTTTATTAGATGGTTGCTCTCTCTGGATTTTTTTTGAACGGATTAAAGCAGCTTTAGCTGGGGTCATATCATCTTGAAATTGACGACCAGCTTTTTCTTCTATCAATTTCCCGTCCTTGCGATAAATAATATAATAAATTCTCTCCGCTTTGGAAGATCCCACAGAGATGGCCTCAATATAAATAACCCCCGGATATTTTGTCTTGAGTCGTTTCATTTTTGGCATATATTTGCCTGGTTAAGAAATAGGACGTTTTATATTAGGGTATGTCTATTCCCAACACTATTCCCAACACGTTTTGGTAACTATCAGGGATGGACAAGTAAGTCAAGGTAAAACTAACATGTCTAATTAATTAAATAATTATGATTGCTGGTAAGGTGAGGTAAATTGAGGTAATTCAAAATCTTTGTTCTCATAACCCAAAGGTCAGAGGTTCGAATCCTCTCCCCGCTACCAAAACAAATCAGGGGGTAAGCAGTCAGCTTAACCCCTTTTTCGTTCCTAGTGTAACCTATGGCTAACCTCTGTACAAAGACGCTTGAGTCAGCAGAGGCGGCTAACTACGGTTTTGTTCCAGATTCGATCCACGAGATCGAAGAAGGTCTGCTGAGGGCTAGCCTCGCCATCGAGGGGCAGCCGGGCAATGGCGGTGTTCGGCAACCCACCCGTGGTAAAAGCTTCCGGCAACCCAGCCCCCATCAAATCCACGCCTCGCGGACTGCGGATCCGGACCCCCAGACAGTTCCGACCCTCGAAATCCCGAACGACTTGAGCGACTATGATCGGCCGTTCCACCAGATCGCCTCTTTGGGTAAGGTTTTCGGAGATCCAATGATAGAAATCGAGCTCGTTGCGCTCATCGCCGGCGATCGGTGTCGGGGAGGCGACCTCGTCATGGGTAAAAAAGTGAGCGGCGTAGGAGCGGCCCCGATTCTCGGAAACGATCCGCTCGACCAGGATCTGGACCCGCTCGTTGAGGGTCCGGTATTCGGCAAGGAACCGCTGCCACGATTCGTGGGTCTCGAGTTGGTCGGGGCGTTCGACACCGGCCAGGGCGTTAATGGCGCTCAGGTAACCGCGGGTGCGGGTGACCATGCGGACAGCGCGGGCTGCTTCAACCGTGCGATCGGGGTTAAACCGGCTGTAGAAGAGCTGCCATTCGGTGCGGTCTTGCTCCGGTGTGTCCAGGCAGCAACCGACGGCCGCTTGCCAGGCGATCTTGTTGAGCAAGCCTTCGTCGACCACCAGGACCGACGCCAACTCGCGCAGGACCATGGCGGTGGGAAACTCATCAATCGACAGGGGTGATTTCAGTGTCTGGGGTTAGATGCTGATCAGTCCCGGCGTGGCCGGGTTAACGCGACAGACTGACCCGTCCGGCGGATCGTTCAGGAGTACTTTGGGCAGCGCATGGTTGTTGATGAAGGTGATTCGACATTCGGCGCTCAACTGGGCAAGATACGACCAACCCGGTTCGCCGGCGGGAATGGCACGGTCCAGGGCGAAGATGTACCGGATCGGAGCGGATGTTGCCTGCGCCTTCCTCACCAGGTCCGGCACAACCCTCGAGCGGAAGGACTCGTTGAGATGGGTGATCCGTGCCTCAGCGCCGGGGTAAAGGTGCGCAATCAGCCCCTGCAAAATAGCGGCAGACGCCACGCCGTCCTCGTCGTTGTCCGAGAGGATCAGGATCCCTTCGCCCGGGGCGATCGACCGTATCCGTTCGGCGAGTCGCCGGGCGAACTGTTCGAGTCGTTCGCGGTAGACGGCCAGATCATGCATGCGCCGCAGGGCGAGGATGTCCGAGGCGGTGGCTAGGTCCACGTCGTGTTCATGGGCTGCCGCCCACGTATCCTCGTAACTGCGGGTGAGTTGACGGTAGAGGTTTTCCTCTTCGATCTGGCGGTCCCAAACCTGGCCGGTGCTGTTTTGCAGCATCTCCGAGAGCGATACCAACAAGCCGCCGGAGCTCCCCAGATTGTCCGGGATGACTTCGATGCCGCGCTCTTTCAAGATCCCTTTGGCCTCGACCGAAACCGCGGCGCCGGTCAATTCACAAACCACCCTGACCGGCAGTTCCGGAGCATTGTCGGTCCGGATGGAACCGGGGATGGCGGTAAGCACAAGCACATCGGCTTTGGCCTGCTTGAGGGTATCGGGATCTGGATGGTAGGTCAGAAAAGAGCTCTGGCCCTGCGACAGCATCCGGACGACGGGACTGGCCAGGAGGGTGTCGAATCGTTTGCCGGCGTTTTTGTGGGCGATAATGGCCGCCAGCTCCTGGCGGGTGAAACCCTCTGGGCGCGTCACGGAGCCCCGGCTGTCGCTGACGGCGACGATGGTGGCGCCTCCCAGCACCATGAGATTGGCCACGTTCTTGCCGGCATTGCCCAGGCCCTCGATGGCGACCGTCAATCCCTGCAACGGATGCGGCTTGCCGGTCATGCGTTTGAGCAGAATTTCGATCGCCATCACAGCCCCTTGTGCCATGGCTTCGGGCCGCAGTTCCGAGCCGCAGATATCGACCGGTTTCCGCGTGACCACACCCAGTTTTGGCGTGGCGCATTCGTAGCCGAGGGGAAGCGTGAAGAAGACCAGCCGATCCACGGTGGGAATCACGTTGCCGGTTTCGGTGATGGCGCGGATGGCCCGTTCGAGCACCTCGGTACGCGCCTGGCAATAAAGGTCGGGCAAGGAATCGGTGGGCCGGTCGCGGGCATCACAGAGAATGTTGACGACGCCCCAGAAGCCCTCTTTGAGGGCGTCCCGCCCCGGGTTGCCCGTCGGGATCAGCGCTGCGAGCGCCAGCCGTTCGTCGGGTGAAAACAGCAGGTCAGCGTGGAACCAGCCCACCGACAGGGATTGCCCCGTCGGCGCCAGTCGGGCCAGCGCTCGTTCGAGCATGATCCACTGGTTGTCCAGGAGCGTGCGCAGGTACAGATCGAGCACCCGCGGCTCACCGCACTCATCGAGACAACGGGTGGACAGGGCGACGGAGAGGGAACGCAAGACGGACTCCCGGTGATGATACAACCGGTCCTCCCGGCGCTGGACCTCTCCCGTTCCGAAGAACAGATCCATCAATGCCCGGTACTGGGCCGGGCTTGGCGATCCCTGCGGGGGAAACTCCTCGAGCAACCACCGCAGGGTCTCGCGAGAGGACGGCAGGAGAATTTCATGTTCCATCTGCATTTTGGCAGCGGCGCGGGCCAGGGCACAGGCGGTGGGGGCGTAATCTTTCCGACCGAGTATTTCGCGCAGCCGCGAGGTCATGTCCTCGTCGCCGATGATGATGTCCGGCTCATCCTCGAGGAGCGTGCGTAGATGACCTTCCACGACGTTGGCGGCGAGCTGCAGATTCAGCCGCGACGTCAGGGTGCTGTTGGTTTCTGCCGCATGCACGATCTTGTCGCAAGCGATCCGGCCGGCCCGGGTGAGCATGGCCGCCGCTTCGTTCATCATCCGTTCGATCGTTTCCTTGTCGGCCGGGACAGGTTCCTCGCCATCCCGCAAAACCGGCTTCAGCAGATAGCGGCCCGTTGCGGCCTGATATTCGCGGATCGCGCACAACAGCAGCCCTTCGCTGCCGGCGAAGGGCGCCCCGGTGGCTTGGCTCTTGAGGCTCATGCTCAAGCTTTAGCCGGTCATTTTTTCGCCCATGGCCTGCTTGACCAGCTCCTCGGCCTGGTGCGGTTGGGTCCAGCGGCCGCCTCCGGGGGGCAGGACCTCGACCACGCCGGGCGAGGATTCGCGGAAGTGTTCGCCTTTGTCGAGCAGATCTTCCGGGAAGACGAGTTTCAGTGCTCCTTTCCCAACCCGGCCCTGGATCAGGTGATAGGTTTCGACAAGGATGAACCCGGCCCGGGCTGCCTGGGTGATGCTCAGGGTTTCGCCCTCGAAAACGGTGTGCCGGATGAAGATCCGGTGCAAATCATCCTGGGTAAGTTCAAGGTGGCGGGCCGCGATCCGGATCCGCTCCGCTATGAGCCGGAGCAGTGCGTCGGAGGCGTTCAACTCCCCGACGATTATGCGATACGCCAAGCCGCCATCCCAAATCGATCCCGGCCGCTCGCCGACTTGGTCAACGGAGATCCTGTCCGCTCCCGAGTCCATCAATGGCGTCAGGCCGGCGATTCTGTCCTGCCGAACGAGAGGGTTCGAGCGCGGTTTTCTCCTGTCTTTTGTCTGGGTTTGTTTACTCATCTTCTTTGTCCTGATGGGAGAGCGAGTGATCTCAGATGGATTGCCGCCGTCGGCTTGCTTATAGCCTATAAGACCAGGGAAGCTTGTGTCAAAGAAAATTTGGGCCATTTCAGCTCCCGCCGGCGATTCTCTTTTGCCACGACGCAAGCGCAGCGAGGGAACGGCGGGCGTATTGGATGCCCCGATCCTTCTTCCTGATGCGGCCGGGAAGGGGTGGAAAGAGGCCGAATGTGACGTTCATCGGTTGGAACGTCTTCCGATCGGCATTCTGGATGTGCCCGATGAGCGCGCCTATGGCGGTCTCGGCGGGAGGTGGGATGAGCTCCGCGCCTCGCGAAAACCGGGAGGCATTGATTCCGGCGAGAAGCCCCATTGCCGATGACTCCACATACCCCTCTACCCCGGTGATCTGTCCTGCAAAAAAGAGCTCCGGCCGTGCGCGGACCTGGAGCGAGGAAGTGAGGAGGGCCGGGGCGTTGAGGAACGTGTTCCGATGGACGCTCCCGTAGCGTGCGAACTCGACGTGCTCAAGGCCGGGGATCATCCGGAAGATGCGCCGCTGCTCGGGCCAGGTCAGTTTCGTTTGAAACCCGACAATATTGTAGAGGATGCCCGCTTTGTCCTCGCGCCTGAGTTGGACGACGGCGTCCGGTTGGCAACCCGTCCGCGGATCGCTCAGACCGACCGGTTTCATCGGTCCGTGGGCGAGGGTCTCTATTCCCCGTCTGGCGATCACCTCGACGGGAAGGCACCCTTCAAAGCATTTCATCGCCTCGAAGGCATGTAGGGGTACCTCCTCGGCCTCGCTCAGCGCCCTCCAGAAGCGTTCGTAGGTCTCGCGATCCATCGGACAGTTGAGGTAATCGGCTTCCCCGTGGCCGTAGCGGGAAGCCGCAAAAACGCGCTGCCGATCGATAGATTCACCATCAACGATCGGAGAAATTGCATCATAGAAGTAGAGGTACTCTCCTCCGGTAAGTGTACCGATGCTCCGGGCAAGGGTGTCGGAGGTGAGTGGGCCCGTTGCGACGACAACGATACCCTCCTCAGGAACGTTAGTGATCTCACCGCGGATCAGCTCCAGTCCGGGCTGCCCGGCGAGCCGGTCCTCGATGAAGCGCGAAAAGGCATGTCGGTCGACGGCGAGCGCTTTGCCTGCGGGTACGGCAGTGGCATCTGCCGCCGCCATGATCAGGGAGCCGAGCCGCCGCATCTCCTCCTTGAGGAGCCCGACGGCATTGTCCGGGGTGTTGGACCGGAGCGAATTGCTGCAGACAAGCTCGGCAAGATGCGGCGATTTGTGGGCAGGAGAAAAGCGGGCGGGTTTCATCTCGCACAGGCGCACCCGATGATCCCGCCTCAGGAGCTGCCAAGCCGCCTCACAGCCTGCCAGCCCGCCACCGATGACGGTGACGAGCTCATTGTGTACCGTCATGTTCAATGCCCCTCGGCAGGGAGGCGGGGAGAAAGGTCCCTACTTCCCAGGCGCCTTGTACTTCATGATATTCTTACACGCAGGGTAACCCGTGCAGCCGAGGAATTTTCCGTAGCGGCCCTGTTTTACCGCCGTCGGTTTTCCGCACTTGTCGCAGAGGACGTCGGAGATCTCCGGTTCCGCTGCGGCCCCGACCGGCTGGCCGGATGGACTGGCTTTGACGATGTTCTTGCACTCGGGATAGCCGGAACAGCCGAGGAAAACGCCGAAGCGGCCACGCTTCAGAACCATCGGTTTTCCACATTTGTCGCAGACGGTATCGGGGGCCTTCCCGTCGGCGGGGGGAGTTGCCGGCGTGCCGTCCGGAGCTATGTTGATCGTATGCTTGCATTCGGGATAACCGGAACAGCCGAGGAATTTTCCGAAACGTCCCTGCCGGGATAGCATCGGCTTGCCGCAGAGAGGGCAGGGGATATCCGTTGTCTTTTCCTCGGGCTGAATCGTGCCCTTTTCATCCTGGATGAAATTCTTGGTGTTTTTACAGGCCGGGTAGTTCGTACAGGCCAGAAAGCGGCCGTTTTTCCCCCACTTGATGACCATCGGTTTTCCGCACTTCTCGCAGAGGAGGTCGGTCGGGATCTCCTCCCGTTTGACGTCGCGCATGTTTGCCTTTGCCTTTCTCAGCTCTTCCATGAAGGGTTTGTAGAAGTTGTTGAGTGTGTCGAGACGTTTCGTCTTCCCCTCCTCGATCCGGTCTAGCTCCGTCTCCATCTCTGCTGTGAAGGCGACATCGAGGATCCGGGGAAAGTTCTTCACGAGGAGGTCGGTCACGAGGATACCGAGATCGGTGGGGATAAACTTTCCTTTTTCCAGAAGGACGTATTCCCGTTCCTGGATCGTGCTCAGGATCGCCGCATACGTACTGGGGCGGCCGATGCCGTTCTCCTCCAGTTCCCGGACGAGGGAAGCCTCGGAAAACCGCGGCGGCGGTTGGGTAAACTTCTGTTCCGGCGTGAGCGTGACGAGTTTCAGTATCTCCCTCTCGCGCACGGCGGGCAGGAGTTTGCCAAAGCCGTTCTCCTCGCCGTTGTCCTCCTTTCCTTCCGTGTAGACGATGGTGAATCCGGGAAACTTCATGACCGATCCCTGCGCGCGAAAGAGGCAGTTGGCAGCAGCGATGTCCACCGTGGTCTGGTCCAGGAGGGCCGGGTTCATCTGGCAGGCGAGGAATCGGTTCCAGATAAGTTGGTAGAGGCGGAACTGGTCGGGGGTGAGGAACTGTTTGATCGTCTGGGGCGGATGGGCCAGCGATGACGGCCGGATCGCCTCATGGGCGTCCTGCGCGGCCCCGGCGACCTTGAAGATCCGTGGTTTGGGAGGAAGATAAGCCGGATCATAGTTGCTCCGGATATACTCCCGCACCTCGTTGATCGCCTCGGTGGCGATACGGACGGAATCGGTCCTCATGTAAGTGATGAGCCCGACAGGGCCCTCCGGACCGAGCTCGATCCCTTCGTAGAGTTTCTGCGCGGTCGACATCGTCTTTTTTGCCGAAAAATGCAACCAGCGGGAGCCCTCCTGCTGAAGTTTGATTGTCGTGAAGGGAGCGGGCGGCTGGCGCTTCATCTCCTTCTTCTCCACGGTGGAGACGATGAAGGGAGCGCCCTGCAGGGCGGCCACGACCTCGGCGGAACGTTCGGCATTGCCGACCTTCGCCTTCTTTCCGTCGATCTTCGTGAGTTTTGCCTCGAAGGGGGGCGGGTTCGACCCCTCGAGCAGGGCGGTGAGATTCCAGTACTCCTCTGGGATGAACGCCTTGATCTCGGCCTCCCGATCGCAGATGATCCTGAGAGCGACGGACTGGACACGACCAGCGGAAAGGCCGCGCTTCACCTTGTCCCAGAGGACTGGGCTGATCTGATAACCGACGAGACGGTCGAGGATCCGTCTGGTCTGCTGCGCCTCGTACCGGTTGAAGTCGAGCTCCTGGGGATGCGCGATTGCGTCGAGGATTGTCTCCCGCGTGAGATCGTTGAAGAGGACACGTCGAATCGTCCGTCCCTTGCCGCCGATCTCCTCGGCGATATGCCAGGCGATGGCTTCCCCTTCGCGGTCCGGGTCAGGGGCGAGGAGGATCTGCTGTACCCCGGCGGCTGCCTTCTTGAGTTCGGTGATCACCTTCTTCTTGCTGTCCATGACCAGGTAGGTGGGTTCGAACCCCTTTTCCGGATCGATCCCGAGGTTGTTTTTCGGGAGGTCCTTGACATGACCGACAGAGGCGCGGACATCATACTCTGCACCGAGGTATTTGCGGATGGTTTTCACCTTGGTGGGCGACTCAACAACGATAAGCGATTTCAATGCGATAACTCCTTGCGTATAAACATTTTACCCGGCAGCTGCCGGATGAAGCCACCGAGTTCGAGGACGAGCAGACAGTTGAGGACCTCTTGTGGAGTCAGGCCGGAGGCGGTGATGAGTTGATCGATCCCTACCGGATCGTTCGGGATCAGGAGGAGCAGTTTCCGTTCCGGATCGCCAAGGCCACCGATCTTCCGTTGGTTTACTGGATCCGGCGAGTCCAGATCCGGCCCGTTCTCGTCCGGCAGAAGAGGATGAGAGGGTGGCTGCGGAATACTTGGCGGCATGGCAGCCTGGGGAAGGATCTCCTCCAGGATATCCTCTACGTTTTCGATCAGCTTAGCCCCCTGTTTGATCAGGCGGTTTGTCCCACGCGAACCCGCCGATTCGATCGCGCCGGGAACGGCGAAGACCGAACGTCCCTGTTCGGCGGCGATCCACGCCGTGATGAGCGAGCCGCTCTTCTCTCCGGCCTCGACGACGACCACCCCGAGAGAAAGCCCGCTGATGATTCGGTTCCGCGAGGGGAAGTTGGGGGCGTTGGGGGGAGTTCCAAAGGGGAATTCGGTGACCAGGGCGCCATGGGCGGCAACGGCCCGGGCCAGTTCCTCGTTTTCGGGAGGATAGACGACGTCAAGACCGCACCCCAAGACGGCAATGGTCCTCCCCTTGCCGGCAAGCGCCCCCCTGTGGGCTGCGGCGTCGATGCCCCGGGCGAGACCGCTGACCACAGTAATCCCCTTGAGCGCAAGCTCGCGGCTGATCTTCTCGGTGACATAACGGCCATAAACTGAGGCGAGTCGCGACCCGACGACGGCAACGCGTACTTCCTCGGAAGCGAGAGATCCCTTCACATAGAGGAACGGGGGGTAGTCGTAGATGTTGAGAAGGTTTCGCGGGTAAAGGGGATCTTCGCAGGTCACGATGGAGGCCCCTTGTTTTGCAGCCAGGTCGACCTCCCGCTCAGCCATTCCCCAATCTGCGAAGGATCGGATGTTATCGGCCGTTTTCGAGCCGATGCCCGGAACCGCTTGGAGGGACTGTGCGGGTGCGGAAAAGACCGCCCGCGGTGACGAGAAAGCTGCGAGCAGCGCTCTGTAACCGACACAGCCAACTTCCTCCACCGCCCTGAGGGCGATCCAGTATTTCAGCGTTTCCTCGTCCATCATTCTATCCGTCTTTTGATACTTATCGGAAACCATAAGCGATTTCGGGAGAATTGGGTTTAAAAGCGAAGGCACGATATATCGGATATCCGAGCAGTGTCAAGTTTTTTCAGGTTGGAAAACCGTTGCGTTCTTTGCCGCTTTGCGTTAGAAACCCGCTGATGAAGCACCTGGAGTCTGTAAGGTGAAACGGTTTCTGATAGCGACGGTGTTCCTGGCAGCTCTGTGTCCCTGGCGCTACAGCATAACGGTCCTCTGGGCACAGACGCCTATTCAAGGCGGAGGATGGCTCTCCCCGGGGCGCAGTAACGGCGGCCTACAGGCGGTACTGACCGTAACTCCGCGCGAGATCGATCTCGGCGCCATCGGCCCGGGAGAAGAAGCGCGGGGAGTCTTTTATCTGAGGAATGTCGGTTCGGGGAGCACGGACTGGTTTACGGAAGAGCCTGAGGGGTGGATACCGATGGAAGGCGGGAGACTATCCGGCACAGTCGGCGAGAATCCGGAACCGATCAAGCTAAGTCTCACCTTTCTGAATGGAAATAGACCGGGAAAGATCACGAACTATTCATTGTTGCTCCGTCTTGAAGGAGGGGGGCAATATGCAATCTTCCACCGGGAGGTACCTGTCGGCGTTATGCGGGAATCGTTGCGGTTTTCATTCCCGTCGGGGACAAGAACGGTCTTCTTCCAGGTTCGCCTTTCCGAATTGGCGTCCGCATCACGGCTGGATGTTGAACCGATGCGGATTGATTTTGGGATGGTACGTCCGGGGGAGTCGGTTTCGCGGCGGGTCCACGTAACAAACAGGGGAAAGGAAATCCTGAAGTGGAAGGCCAGCCTGGCCGGATCGAGGGGGATGCCGTTGACGGAATCGAATCCTCCGGGCAGATATGTATCCTTTTTGAATGAGGCTGCCGGCGGTACCGGCGTGTATCCCGTTGCCGCACAGATCCGGGAGGGGTTGGAGCTCTCCGGACAGTGGGCCGAAGAGGGGGGCTATCCCGCCACCCAGAGGTATCATAGCTCCCTTCGATATCGATTCACTGGAACGGGGATCTCCCTCTTGATCCGGAGGACGCCCGATGGAGGGCCGCTCACCGTTTTTTTCGATGGGCAATTCGCGACCCTGATCGATGGCTATGCCGCAAGGCGGGAGCGCGCAGAGATTCTCGTTGTTGAAAACCAGTTGGAGGCTCCCCATCTTCTCACGGTCGTCGGCGGCGAAGGACGGGTAATCCTGGAGGGTGTCAGGGTCTTCGGGAAACCAGTGCTGAAGGGACCTCGCGGCTGGATAAGCGTTACTCCGGACAGCGGTATGACGACACGGGAGACCGATTACGTCACTATTACCCTTAATACGCGCCAGCTTTTGCCGGGAATTTACGGCGAGTATGTCTTCTTCACGTCCAACGGCGGCGAGGCCCCTTTGGAGGTGTTCCTCGATGTGGCGGCAGACCCCGAGCTTCGCCTCCTGAGCGTTTACTCCTATCATATCGGTTCCGACTACCTCTTCACGGCGAACCCCCAGGCAGAGGCGTCACGGCTGCGGGTGAAGGGCTATAAAAACCTCGGGATCGCCTTCAGGCTTTTTAACCCCGGAACACCGGGAACTACCGATTTTTTCCGCTGGTTCAATCCGGCCAAGGGGGATCATTTCTACTCCTCGGACCCTGTCGGGGGAGGAAAGCCGTTGCAAGGATACTTCTTCGAAGGATCGATCGGCAATATCGCCACTTCCCGATTGAGGGGGACAAGAGAGCTTTATCGCTGGTACAATCCTAAAACGGGATGCCATTTCTATACGACGAACCAGAGTGGGGAGGGACTGGCTAAGAAAGGGTACCGTTTCGAAGGGATCACAGGATATGTCCGCTGATGCGTGGGAAAAAATTTTCACTCGGTCCTTGACAAACGAAGTCAAAGGGGATATAAATCACCTTCTTTCACGGGAGACTGAACACAGTGCGTCGCGAGGATAAGCGCCTGTAGCTCAGCTGGATAGAGAAACGGCCTTCTAATCCGTGGGTCGAGGGTTCGAATCCCTCCAGGCGCACCAAGCATGGATGGTGGGTGTAGCTCAAATGGTTAGAGTGCCGGGTTGTGGCCCCGGAGGCTGAGGGTTCAAGTCCCTTCACTCACCCCAACTTAGCATCCTGACGGCGTAAGAATACGGATGAAGCGCCCGTAGCTCAGCTGGATAGAGTCGCAGACTTCGAATCTGTTGGTCGTAGGTTCGAATCCTACCGGGCGCGCCATATCTTGAGTGTAGACAGAAGTAATGACCGTACATGGGCCCTTAGCTCAGCTGGTAGAGCAACTGACTCTTAATCAGTAGGTTGTCGGTTCGATCCCGACAGGGCTCACCAAATTAAAACGAGGGGTTACAGAATTCATGCTGTAGCCCCTTGTTCTTTTAGGCTTTTGTACCCCCTTTCTCTTTCCTACAATCAGGTATTGATGCTTTGCCAGTGATTCGATGCGGTATCGGTAAATCGACCGACAGGAACTCTCTGCAGGATGCCCATTGTGCCGACCATGGGAAGCTCCAGAAAAAGACCGGAGGAGATAGCCATCTGATAGATGCAGCGGGGGGCCTGGCCTCCCTTCGCCGGATCAAAAAAAATGTCATGGATGAGAAGGTACCCGCCCGGCAGGAGGTTTGATATCCAGCCGTTGTAATCGGTGAAGGCCGCCTCATAGGTGTGGCCGCCGTCGATGAAGATGAGGCTGAGCGGTGTTCTCCAGAAACGGGCGACCACCTCGGAACGCGCGACGATAGGAACGATGGTATCTTCAAGGGACAGATCCTGAATGGTCTTTCGAAACAACGGGAATGTGTCAATCCGGCCTGTTTCCGGATCCAGGAGCTCCGGGTCATAGTATTCGCCGTCTGGCTGCTGCTCTTCCGATCCCCGGTGATGGTCGATGGAAAAGAGTATGCCGCCTGCCTCCCGGCACGCAATTCCCAGATAGGCGGCAGAGCGTCCGCAGTAACTGCCTATCTCTAGGCAGGGGCCGTAACGTGCTGCTTCCCTGGCAATTTCATAGAGATGGGTTGCTTCGTCGTCCGCCATGAATCCTTTGAAAATTTTCTTTTTCAATTCATCTACGTTCATTTTGCCCGTCCCCCAGCGGTCCGATATCACGGATTCATAGTATAGAGTATGATATACAATCCCCCATGCAAAAGGCAAGCGCCGTCGGGGGCGTGGCAGGGCTACGTCATTCACAAAGACAAATAATCGCCTTGATTGAAGAATAAAAC
>VFSW01009625.1_pt1 | contig 13779 bp, 12 predicted proteins | sample 5358111 | NCBI WGS metagenome assembly VFSW01 (sample SAMN11554181, study PRJNA540505) | mine drainage metagenome | isolation source: sediment from site ElyBrook_90M | place: USA: Ely Copper Mine, Vershire, VT | collected 2017
CCCCCCGGCGGGGGGGGGCCCCCGCGGCCCAACCCTGGCCGGTCCTTATTGGCCCGCAGCGGGGGCCCCGGGCTGACGCGGGGCCCCCCGGCGACGGGCGAGGCTCAGGCCTCGCTGACGGTCTGTTTGTTGCCGTCGATGTGGTCCTTGTCGAACGTCATGGTCACACGGTCGACCGTGGGTGAACCCAGGATGGCGGTCGAAGATAGCCAGTAGTCCGGGTGCATCGGAGCATCGACTTTGAAGAACATCCCTCGGAGAGCTTTGACGGTACCGAGCTTCCCTCCGTCCGACGAAAAGACTTCGGCGCCGACGAGTGGGGCGATAGATGGCATGGTCATGGATATCTCTTCTCTTTTCTTGCATGGGAGAGCGCAATGGCTCTGCGTGATAGACGCTTTTCGCGCCGCTGGCCCTCAGCGAAGGAGGAGCACGAGGAGCACGATGACCAGGATGAGCACAAGGCCGCCGCCGCCGTAGGCGTAGGTCTGGCCCTTCTCTCCCTTTCGCACGAGTCGATTGAGTGTGTCTTTTGCGCGCTGCATTTTCCCATATCCTTCCGGGTTCTTGGACAGACTTCGCAATAGCGTTGTCTGAAGGGGCCAGCGTTGACTAGCGCCGAAGTTGTCCGGCGTGGCGGCCGGGTGTACCCGTGCTGTGCCGGAACTCGTCGGCCTGGCGGCAGTGGATTGAGGCCACGGGGTCGACCCCCGCGGAATGAGCACAACGCCGATGGCGCAAACCGGGGCCGGCCACAGCGAACAGGAGGGTGGGCCAACTGATCGAGGGGCGAGGCTGGTTTCCATGCCGGCTTCCGATGCCTGGGGCTGTTGCCTCAATCCCAACGTCTACCTCTAGCGTACAAATCTCCGCCCACCGGGTCTGTCCGAAACCAGCAGACGCGCCCGTCACGCGTGCGCAACCCAGAGCCAGAACGGCTGGAAGGCGGCAGCGGGCCTGGCAAGGTTCCGGACAGGCTCGGCCCGATATGACCCGTCGTCTGCGACGCGCAAGGGCGGGCACTACTCAATCATTCACGTTTACGTGAGGGTCCGGCTCTGGTAACGTCTGCGGCATAGATCGACAGTGGAGAACAAGGGATGGAATTCAACGACTCACCCCAGCAGTCAGCCTGGCGCAACGAAGTGCGCACTTTCGTCCAGGCGGAGCGCCCCGAAGCCACCGGCGATGGCGCTCCGCCGAACTATCAGGAGCAGCGGGGAGGCCCGAGTGAAGCGTTCAAGCGGTGGCGCTCGAAGCTGGCGGCCAAGGGCTGGATCGCGCCCGCGTGGCCGAAGGAATACGGCGGCGCCGGGCTCGGCGTGATGGAGCAGTTCATCATGAACGAGGAGTTCGCGGAGGCACGCGTCATGGGTGCCGGTGGGATGGGTACGACGATGATCGGCCCAACACTCATCATCCATGGCAATGAGGAACAGAAGAAGGAACACCTCGGCGCAATCCTTCGCGGCGAAGTGCAGTGGTGTCAGGGCTATAGCGAACCAGGTTCCGGGTCGGACCTTGCCTCGCTTCAGACCCGAGCCGTCCGCGACGGGGACGACTGGGTGATCAACGGCCAGAAGATTTGGACATCCGGCGCACACAACGCCGATTGGATGTTCATGCTCGCCCGGACCGACCCGGACGCCCCGAAGCACCGCGGGATCACCTACTTTCTCCTTGATATGAAGAGTCCGGGTGTGACCGTGCGGCCCCTTATCAATCTCGCGAACGGGCACGCCTTCAACGAGGTCTTCTTCGAAGACGTGCGCGTGCCCAACCGCAATGTGCTCGGCGAAGTCAATCGCGGCTGGTACCTGGGTACGACCACGCTCGACTTCGAACGCTCATCGATCGGCAACGCGGTGGGCCAACGCCAGGCGCTCGAGTACTACATGCGCTTCGCGAAGAGCCATAAGGACGATGGAACGGTGAACAGCAACAAGGCCTGGCGCAGCGAGTTCGCGGACCGCTGGATCGAGGCTGCGGCGGCGAAGATGTTGAGCTACCGCGTCGTCACGATCCAGGCCGCGGGGCGGGTACCCAACCACGCAGCCTTGATCGCGAAGTTGTTTAACACCGAACTCAGCCAGCGGATCGCGCGCACGGCGATGAAGCTCGTCGGCACGTATGGCCTGCTCAATGACGCTCAGACCGCGCCGATGCACGGCCGTGCACCCCAGAGCTATCTGCAGACCGTCTCATCGACGATCGCCGGTGGCACGAGCGAAGTGCAGCGCAATATCGTCGCGACACGCGGCCTTGGGCTTCCGCGGGCCTGAGACACGACTCTTGAGGCCACGTCGCCGGGGTGGCCGTGGGATTCCCCGGACACACCGGCGGCGACGCAGGCTCTCACCGGTGGTCACGGTCGGACAGGTTCTAGCCAGGCGACACGCCGGCTTCACGGGACGGGTTCAGCGAGCCTGGCAGTGCCCGGACGCGGAGGCGGTCAGCACCGATCTGGAAGCCTTTGATGATGGCAGCGACGTTGGTGTATTGCGGTGCGGTCTCCGCGAAGGTGTTGATGACGGCGCTATCGCGGAACTGCTGGATACCCGGTGTTGTGGCGACGTTCGCGCGCGTGAGCTTCGACAGCGCCGGATAGCCGAGCGCGATGAGAGGCTTGAAGTCCGCCGTCGTCTTGCAGGCGTCGTTCAGGCCAACGATGTCATTCACGTAGTTCCCGGGATTGCCCAGGTAGTACTGGTCGTAGAAGTACGAGTTGGCGGTTGCGGGAGAGAGGAAGTAGAGCGGGTCAAAGGGCGGCTGTGTCTTCTCGCCCGCGAGCTTCTGATTGCCGAGCGTCGATCTTCCAAGGGTAACGTCACCGATAGCGGTGGCGAAGGTGGGGTTAAAGTCGGGGCGGCACGCCGTCACAGCCATCAGCTCAACCGTGCCGGTCGAGTCCTGGATGGTTTGCACCAGGTACCCGGGACCATCAAACGTCTTCTCCGTGCGTCCGCCGCCGGCCGAGGCTTTGACGAAAACGGGGATCCCGAGCGCGGATTCGAAGCGGCCGATGTACATGCCAGCGGTAAGCGAGTTGAGCGTCGCGTAGGCTGTCTGATCGCGGCTGGCGCTGGCGGACGCTGTGCTCGCGCTGTGAAGGGGGGCCCCACTCCAGGCGATGCCAGCGGTGACAGCCAGCGCAGCGGCGGTGAGAGTTAGGACGGCGAAGAGGCGCTTGCGGCCGACGGTTCGCGACACTGAAATCCCTCCATGAGGGCCACGGCCACCTCGCAGCCCGAGTTGGGACAGTGTCGCACCTCACGGAACGGGATTCACTACTCACCAGCGACGATGACGTCATGATATTGACTGCTGCTAGACCTCAGCGGCCGGGAAGCGCGCGTCAACTATCGAGGACGGCGAACAATTCGGGCAACGGAAGCGCAAACTCGGGCATCTCAACCGAGACAAGCGTCCCGTCCGCGACGAGCTCGACGCCATCGCGGTCACCTTCGAAGAGCTCGACGCTGCGCCTCTCGGGGTCGATGAGCCAGCACGTTGGCACGCCGCTCCTGCGGAAGGCACGGCACTTTTCGCGCAGCTCGGCCATTGTCTGGCCAGGCGAACGCACTTCGACGGCAACACTCGGCAGCGAATCGTCGCCGCCTCGGCGGTGCGCTGCGAAGTACGAAGCGTCAGGGAGCCGGTAGGTGCCCCCCGCGAGGCGTGAGCGCATCTCGACGCGCGCTCGACCGCCATACGTCCTTCGATACTGGCCGAACGCAAAGGCCAATTCGGCGACCAGGGCGGCGTGCGCATCATCAGGCATCGGCTTCTGCAAGACCACCCAGTCGACGTATTCGAGGTACGGCTTCTCTTCCGGAAGCGCGAGATACTCCGCCTCTGTCATGCGGGAGCCGTGGTAGCGAGAGGCGCCTGCGGGGCGAGGTGCTGGGCGCGGTTGGCGAATGGCCATCGTTTCCCCAGTATAGTGCAGCGCGGCTCCTCTACAGCGCGAGCGGGTCCTCTGAGATGGCTCGCAGGCCGGGATTGAGCGACGGGAGCTGGTCGATGCCAAGGCTGTCGAGCAGGCCGATGTAGTCCGAAACCTGGCGCTGGCGGATGGTGCGGAGTTTGTCGACGCCGCTCTGGAGCTTCTCCATGCCGTCGGCGAGGAGCAGGACAAGTGCTTCCCGTTCGACATAGCTGTGGCGCAACTCGTTGGAGAGGGTAGCCTCGCCGCGAGCCAGCCAGAAGCGGACGTTCTGATGGCCGCGGGGGTGGTGCTGCATGTACCAGACCAGGTGACGGCGGCCATATTCGAGGTGGCGGCGCGAATCGCGGGCCAGGAGTTCGAACATCTTGCGTTCGAGATCCGTCTTGGCATATTCGCCCGCAGCCTCGAAGAGCGTCACTTCCCAGGATTTGTAAACCACGTCCATGGTGGTGACGAGTTCGGTGAACTTGAGCGCGCCATACCAGCCGCGGTAGAGCGTGCCGAGTGGCGCCTGGCCGAGGCCGCCGCCATTGGCGAGCGCGCGCTTGCGCAGGGCCTCGACTTTGTGACCGGCATCGTAGACCTGCGTGCCGAGGAAGAGCTTTACATCGTGGTACCCGTAGCTGATCTCTTCGAACCACTTTGCGATGATCTTCTGCTCAATCAGGCCGTGGGAGCTGTAGATGGTGCAGAGCTGGCAGACAGCGCGCTCAACCTCCTCCGGGAGGCCGGAAAGGCCTTCAGCCCAGTTCAAGTCGGAGGCGGGGATCCAGCGCTCACGGATGGCTTCTTCGTAGAGCTCATCGACGCCTTCCGCCCACACTTCCGATTTGTCATAGATCGTGTATTTGCCGGGCGCATAGTTGGTCGGGGCGGGATGGCTGCCGAGGGGAGTGTCGTTTTCGTAGGGCCAGTGGTCGGGCGCCTGGCCATAGCTGCCGATATTAATTTCCGGGGTGCCGAGCCCATATTTTCCGGGAACCGCGCGGAGGCCGCGCTCCGAATGGGTGCGCATGAAATTGAATGTGAGCCCGCCGAGGCGTTCAGGGTCTTTCTCCATCGCGTCGAGGAAGCTCACAACGCGCTCCGGCGGGAGCTTCATGAGCGCCATGTTGGCGGTCGTCCGTTCGCGGAGCGGCGAGGCTTCGATCCGGGCGACAAGGTCATCGCTCCAGCCAAGCTGGGTTGCACGGGCACGGGTGGCAGCGGTCAGTTCCATTGTGGTCCCTCAGAACGTGGTGGCGAATGGGCAGAGGCGGCCCGGTGGCGCGTGGACGGTGCGGTGCGAACGCACCCATGCCTTCGGGCGGCACCGGCGGGACGCGGACACTAGGCGACAGGGTCGAGCAGCGACTTCATGCCGGGCGCCATGCGCTCGCGCCGGTCGCCAAGGCCAATCACTTCGAGCCGGTGCATGTATTCGTTGACCTGGCGCTTGCGCATGATGGAAACCTTTTGGTAGCCCTCATCGATGTGCTCAATGCCGCCACCGGCAAGGATGGCGAGCGCTTCACCGGTCATCGGGTTGGTCGTGAGGGACGCTTGCTGGTTTTGGCCGAGCGCACCCTCCTGGATGTCCAGGTAGTGGTGCAGCTCTTCTTTGCGCCACGGCTCCGTATCCATCACATACTTGAGGTGAGTGACCCCGAAGGCGAGGTGGCGGCTCTCGTCCTGCGCAGCCAGCCGGAACATCTTCTTTTCCGCCTCGTTCTGGGAGATCATCTCGCCCATCCGGAAGAGCGTCTGCACAAAGCCTTCGCCGACGAGGTGCAGGAGCGCCGTCATTTCGGTGAAGTCATCGACGCTAAGCAGGTTGATGGCGCCGAAACCGGCATCGACCATTCCGCCACCATTCACGAGGGCACGCTTGCGGAAGACATCGAGGTGGCGGCTCTCGTCCATAATCTGCGTTCCCAGGAAGAGCTGGGCTTCGAAGTGGTCCGGGTGCACCTGCTCCATATAGCGGCCGGGGAGGTCACCGGCGATGAACTCGACCTGCGTGAGGAACGTGCAGAGGGTGCACATCGCCATTTCGAGGTCTTCGGAGAGGGGCTTCACTTCTTCCCAGGGGATGTCCCGCGCGCTCGACCACTGGCGCTGGTTGGCCTCTTCATAGAGCAGCATCGCCGACTCGGACCAAACATCCGCCTTGGAACGGTACTGGCGGGCGTGGCGCGGAGAGCGACGGTCGGGCGCGGCGCCGCGCGGGGCGAAAATCGAAGGCCCCGCTTCAGCGCGGTCATCGACGCCGTAGGACATTTGGTTGATCTGTTCGAGGGTGAGACCGCGGCGGCCTGCATGGATGGCCATGCCCTGTTCGGTATCGAGGTTCAGCCAGTCAAAGTTCAATCCCGGGACATCGACAAGCGTTGGCGAAGACATGGGGGCATCCTCCTCAGGTCACGTGCAGGTATGCAGCCGCGCCGGGCCGCGAATAGAGCGAGTATATCCGAAAGATAGAGCCGCGCCAAACACTTGCCGGGGGCCAGAGGCAGCGAGACAGCGTGGCCGTTACACTCATCGCGTGCCATACGTGAACGCGAATGGGCTGCGCATCTTCTACGACCTCGCGGGGCCGGGACTGGCACCGCCGGTGGTGTTGATCCACGGCTATACCGCCAACGGCCAGACAAACTGGGAGTTCCCCGGCTGGGTGGCGGCGCTCAGCCAGCACTACCGGCTCATCATCCCTGACCTCCGCGGTCACGGGCGCAGCGACAAGCCGCACACGGCAGCGGCCTACTCTGTCGGTGGCATGGCACGCGATGTCATCGCCTGCATGGCTGCCGAAGGCGTTGTTCAGGCAGCGATCTTTGGATATTCGATGGGTGGCATGGTCGCACTCGAAATGTTGCTCAATCATCCGCACCAGGTGAGCGCGGCAATCATCGGTGGGATGGGCACGCGGTTCCCGCGACGAGGCGACCGGCGTGAGCGCGGGCGCCGGGATGAACCAGGCGTGGGGGAAGCACCGCCCCGCCAGCACCGTCGCGGGGTGCGCTTTCTCGCTGCATATCTGCGGCACTACGATCCGCTGGCGATGCGCGCTGTCTGGCAGGGCGTCCAGCGCGGCCGTGGGCCCGTTGACGCGGGCCGCCTGGGCGAGATTCAGGTGCCGGTGCTTTGCGCTGCGGGGATGCGCGATGCCCTCTATCCCGGCGTGAAGGACCTCGCGAGCCTCATTCCGGGCGCCACACTTGCGGCGTTTTCGGGCCGTGGTCACGTCTCCGCCGTCGGCGACCCCCGTTTCAAAGCGGCGGTACGCGAGTTCCTCGGGAGCCTCCCCGCCTCTGGCACGCCACACCAATCAGCATCGGCCGTCGCGGAGTAGGACAGAGCGCGGCCGCTCGCGAGGAGGAGGAGCCATGTCCGCGGTCGTCTCGGACGGAGTGCGCATCAGCTACCGGATTGTCGATGCCGATGCCGGACGTCCGGCGGTCGTCTGCTTGCACGGCTGGTCAGCGAGCGGCAGGACGAACTTCGACGCTTTCGGGTGGGTGGATGCGCTGAGGGGCCGCTACCGTCCCGTCCTCATCGACTTTCGCGGGCACGGCAGCAGTGGCAAACCCCTGCACGCCGCGGCCTATTCAAACGAGCAGCTGGCAGCCGACGTGGTGGCGGTGCTCGATGCAGAGCGTATCCGCGAGCCGTTGTTGCTGGGGTACAGCACGGGGGCGCAGGTAGCCGTGGAGCTGCTCGCGAGGTGGCCCGGGCGATTCGCCGCCGGCGCGCTCTGCGGAATCGGCTCCCAGAACCACTGTGGATGGGGCAGACGCGTCATCGATGAAGACGGCCTCCCGCGGCCGCAATTTGACCTCTTCCCCCCGCGTCGGGCCGCAATGTTCCTGCACTGGCTGCACAACAATCCGATCGCGCTGGCGGAGGCGTGGCGCGGACTCTATGGCAGCAAGCCGCCGGTGGAGCTTTCGCGCGCCCGCGCAATTCGCGAACCGGTGGTGATCGCGACCGGCACGCGGGACGGGTACGCGCACACAGCGGCCGAGCTGGCAGAAGCGATAGCGAAATCGCGGCTGGTTTGGATTTCGGGCCGAAACCACGTCACGACACTCGGCGACCGGCGCCTCAAACAGGAAGTCATGGCATTTTTTGATTCTGTCATCGGCGAACGGCCCTGAGCAGGCGCCGCCTCAGGTACAGCCCGCGGCGCCGGCTGACACGTGGGCGCAGTCTCGCGGCAGGCGACGCGGGCTATGCCTTTGTATTCCGCGGCTATCTGGGCTACGTTCCCTGCAAGAAATTTCCCGTGCGAGGCAGGACATGGACTTCCACGATTCGACCGCTGAACGGGCGTTCCGCAGCGAGGTAGCGACCTTCCTCGATGCCGAATTCCCCGCTGAAATGAGCCAGCGCCCCACGGAGTGGGGCCTGTTCAACGGTGCGTGATACGCCGATGCTGCTTTCCGCGAGTTCCTCCGCACCTGGACCGAGAAGCTCAACGAGCGGGGTTGGGGCGCACCTGCCTGGCCGAGGGAGCACGGCGGTGGCGGCATGAGCGTGAAAGAGCAGTTCATCCTGAGCGAGGAGTTCGCATGGCGGCGGGCGCCGCGCCCCGGCGGCATCGGCCACGGTTGGGCAGGCCCGACGATCATGGTCTATGGGACGCAGGAGCAAAAGGACCGGCTGCTCCCACGGATCATCAGCGGCGAAGACACCTGGTGCCAGCTCTTCAGTGAACCCGGCGCCGGCAGCGACCTTGCCTCTCTGCAAACGCGCGCCATCCGCGACGGCGATGACTACATCGTCAACGGGCAAAAGATCTGGACGAGCGGCGCGCACCACGCCGACATGGGCATCCTCATCGCCCGGACCGACCCCGACGCACCAAAACACCGCGGCATCAGCTACTTCCTGGTTGATATGAAGACGCCGGGCATCACGGTCCGGCCGCTGGTCAACATGCTCAACAGCCACGAGTTCAACGAGGTGTATTTCGAAGACGTGCGCGTCCCCCGCAGCCAGCTGCTGGGCGACGAGAATCGTGGCTGGTACCTGGCGACGACGACCCTCGACTTCGAACGCAGCGGCATCGCCACAAGCGTCGCCCACCAGTTGATCGCGAAGGACCTCGCAAAGTTTGCGCGGGAAAGCAACATTGGGCGGGGCCGGATGGAAGCTAACCCGGGCCTGCGGATGGAACTGGCAGACCGCGCGATCGAGGCACAGGTTGAGGGGTTGATCTGCTACCGCATCATCACGATGCAGGAGCGGGGGGAGATCCCCAATAAAGAGTCATCGATCGCCAAGCTGTATTCGAGTGAGCTCGATGTGCGCCTCGCGGTCACGGGCATGCACCTGGCCGGGATGCATGCACAGACAACCGACCGTGCGGATGCCGACGGGCTGGGCGGAAAGCTGGCGCGCTTCTACATGCACAGCACAACGAGCCCGATCGGTGGGGGGACGAGCGAAATCCAGCGGAACATTATCGCCGGCCGCGGGCTCGGCCTGCCGCGTGGGTAGTGGAGAGGGACGAGCCGCTCCCAACTTAGGGCGGCACCGTTTTGGGTAGCGCGGCCTCGCCGGGGCGCGGTCAGGGGTTGGCGGCGATGAAGCCGAGGATGACTGCAGCGAGCTCTTCGCCCCTGTCTTCCTGGAGGAAGTGGCCGCCGCCCTGGATAGTCACGTGCGATTGGCCCTTGGCGCCCGGGAGGCGAAGAAACGGCTTCTCGCCGCCGGCCGTCACCGCATCACCATCGCTGAAGGCGCAGAGTACAGGCCCACTCCACGCTTCGAGGACGGCCCAGGCACGCCGATTCGCCCCTGACGCCGGGTCGTCCGGGCGCGTGGGGACGAGCGACGGGAAGATGCGCGCTCCTTCTTTGTAGGTGTCGTCGGGGAACGGTGCATCATAGGCTGCGACTACTTCCGGCGTCAGCCGTGCCGCACAGCCGTTGCTAACGATCGGGCCGACGTTGAACGAAGGCGATTGTTGCGAGTACTGCTGCCAGCGAAGAAAGGCCTCGGACGGCCGGGCATCGCCCGTTGGGAGGCCGGTGTTTCCAACGATCAGGCGCTTGAAATGGCTGATGTTCTCGGCGAGCACGCGGATGCCGACGAGGCCACCCCAGTCCTGGCCGAACAGGGTGGCACCCTGCAGCGCAAGGCCATCGACCAGCACGGCCTTCATCCACCCGACGTGGCGCTCGTACGTATAGTCGTCCCGCGACGCTGGCTTGTCCGACCGGCCAAAACCGACGAGATCGGGCGCAATGCAGCGATAACCAGCCCCCACCAGGACGGGGATCATCTTCCGGTAAAGGAAGCTCCAGGACGGCTCGCCGTGCATGAGCACGATCGGCTGCGCATCGCCCGGGCCCTCATCGAGGTAGTGGACGCGCAGGCTCCCGCCGTCTCCATCCGCCAGGTCCATGTAGTGCGGGGCGAACGGGAAATCAGGCAGGTTGGCGAATCGCTCTTCCGGGGTACGAAGGGCCCTCATGACGAAGCTCCTTGGGATGATCCCCTCGGTCGATCGACGCTTGCCCGGTGGTGAGCCGCGAGGCAGAGCAGGGAATACCCGGCAACCTCCGGGCATGCACTCCGAGAGGGGATGGCGGAAGCCTAATCGGTGTCACTGCGAGTGTCAACAGAAATTGACACCTGCTGCGACAGTTCTCATACTCGCGAACATTCCACTGCAGCGAGGCCCGATATGGCAACGAGCGAACCGGGATTCGGTGGGCGAATCGCCCGCACCGCAGCCGACTCCACCCCGTGGTGGCCGGATCCTCCCCACCCGCCGAAGGGCTCTCCGAACATTGTCCTCGTGATGCTCGACGACACCGGTTTCTCGCACTTCGGGTGTTACGGGTCGTCGATCGCCACGCCGAACATCGATCGCCTGGCTGCCGGGGGTCTGCAGTACACCGGGTTCCACACGACTGCGCTGTGCTCGCCATCGCGCGCCTGCCTGATGACGGGCCGGAACCACCATCTCGTCGGCATGCGCGCGGTTTCCAACTTCGATACAGGCTTCCCGAACATGCGTGGCTCGATAACGCCGCACGCGGCCACCCTCCCGGAGCTCCTCCGGCCGTTCGGATATGCAACGTACGCCGCCGGCAAGTGGCACATGGCCCCCATGAACGAATGCTCGGCTGCCGGCCCGCACACGAACTGGCCGCTGCAGAAGGGCTTCGATCGCTTCTACGGTTTTCTCCAGGGCGAAACCGACCAGTTTGCCCCCGAGCTCACGCAGGACAACACGCACATCGACCCCCCGGCCCGCCATGCCGACGGCTACCACGTGAGCGAAGACATCATCGGCCAGTCGATGGGGTGGATCCGTGACCTCAAGTCGGTGCGCCCGGACAGGCCGTTCTTTCTCTACGTGGCGTTCGGTGCGACGCACGCACCCCACCAGGCTCCGCGGGCATACATCGAGAAGTACCGGGGCCAGTTCGATGGCGGCTGGGACGAGGTGCGAAGGCAATGGTTCGCCCGGCAGATCGAGCTCGGTGTCGTACCTGCCGGGACGGCGTTGGCCCCTCGTAACCCGGGCGTGCCCCCGTGGGAGAGCCTCACCGCCAACCAGAAGGCGTTCGCCGCCCGGCTCCAGGAGGCGTTTGCGGGCTTCCTCGAACACACCGATGCGCAGATCGGCCGGCTCGTCGAGTTCCTCGATTCCATGGGGCAGATGGACAACACCATCGTCATGGTCATGTCCGACAACGGCGCCAGCCAGGAGGGCGGCGTCTATGGCGTGATGGATGAGTTCAGTTTCTTCAACCTCGTCCGCGAAGACATCGATGAGATCGCGGCCAACCGGCTCGACGATATCGGCGGCCCGCACGCCCACAACAACTATCCGTGGGGCTGGGCCCAGGTGGGGAACACGCCGCTCAAGTGGTACAAGCAGAACACCTATGGCGGCGGCGTCCGCGACCCGCTCATCGTCCACTATCCCGCCGGTATCGCCGCGCCCGGCGAGAAGCGTGAGCAGTTTTGTCACGTGACCGATATCGTCCCGACGATCCTCGATGTGCTCGGGATCGACTTGCCCCAGCAGGTGAACGGCCACGCCCAGATCCCCCTGAGTGGCGAAAGCCTCGCCTACACCTGGCAAGCCGCAGCACCACCGACCATCCGCCGCCCTCAATACTTCGAACAGTTCGGTCACCGCGGAATGTGGGTCCAGGACTGGAAAGCGGTGACGTACCACGTGAAAGGCAAGCCTTTCGACGAGGATCAGTGGTCTCTCTACCACCTGGCGAACGACTTTTCGGAATGCCACGACCTGAGCAGTGAGCACCCGGAAAAGCTGCGGGAACTCATCGACGCCTGGTGGGTCGAGGCAGGTGCGAACGACGTCCTGCCCCTCGACGACCGGACAACGGAGCTCTTCAGCATGGCAGCGCGGCCGGGCACACCGCATGCCCGCGACCGCTACGAGTACTTCCCGCCTATCTCCCACATTCCCTCGGACGCGGCACCACCGCTCGGTGCACGCAACTGGACAGCGACGTTCGATGTCGTGGCGGCGCGGGACGCCGCGGCGGGGGTGCTTTATGCGCGCGGCAATCACAACGTCGGCCACTCGCTTTTTCTCAAGGATGGCCTGATCCAGTTCGATTACAACGCCCTGGGAAAGCATTCGCGTGCGGCATTCCCCTGCAGGTTGACCGCCGGCGAGCACACCGTCGAAGCCCGGTTCGACCGCACCGGCCGCGGCACGGGCACGATCGCGCTCAATGTAGATGGCCGCGAGCTTGGAACAGCCGAGGTGCCCTTCATTGTCCGGATGCTGGGCTCGACGGGCGGCTATATGGGCGGCGACCGGCTCTCGCCGGTCGTTGACGACTACAAGGGGCCATTCCCGTTCGAGGGCGAGGTCCGACGGGCGACGTTCCCGCTCCGAAGTGAACGCGACAGGACCGACCTGGCCGTCCTCGCCCGCACGGAACTCGCCAAGGAGTAGCCGCCTATCCGAGGCCCGACCGGTAGGGAGGACGTCAATGTTCCAACTGCGGCCATCGCTCGCCTTCGGGGTCGATCCGGTGGATTGGCGACACGAACCCGCTTGCTACCGCGCGCGCCTCCGATGGCGTGAGTCGGACGGCATGGTTTGGAGGCGCGGGTCGGACGGCACATCTCGGAGTGATTGGCGCCGGGCGCCTCATGCCTCGCTGACAACCGAGGCGATCACCCGGCGCCGGCGCAGTCCAGCAGGGCTGTGAGTCCTCGCCGCATTACGGCCCCGATCTCCGCGGGGGCGAGGCCGCGGCTGCAATGAAAATCATAGGATTCGAATGAGCAGAGCGCGTCGGCGGCCGAAAGCGTTTCCCTGCGCGTGGCGGCGTCCAGCGCCGCGAGCTCCGCAGAAAACTGGCGCTCGACCTGGCGCGTGAAGAAGCGCCGGCTCTGCTCCAGCTGTTCCGCAATCACACGGTGAAAGGGTGCGCGCAACCGCACGATCCGTGCGGCCGGCCCTATCTGCTCGAACAGCGCGACCCGTTGGCTGGCTAATTGCGCGATGCGATCGTTGGCCGAGCATCGGCCGGGCAAAGGCGGGACCTCAAGGAGGTGCCGGACGCGTTGCTGCTGGCGTTCGATGGCGGCCCGGTCGAGGTCGTCCCGGTCGTCGAAGTAACGAAAGACCGACCTGCGTGACACCCCCGAGCGGGCCGCGACTTCATTAGCGTCGGGGCGGAGGTGTCCTTCAGCATAGAGGTCCAGGAGGGCATCGACGACGGCGAGGCGATTTCGTTCGCGCGCGGCGCGCCGCCCGTCCACACGGCCCACTTCGGGGCCGACTGTGGCCTGGCCCCTGCTGCGATCTCCGTCGTCGTGCATTCCCGCATTCTTGGATG
>VFSW01009626.1_pt1 | contig 13776 bp, 14 predicted proteins | sample 5358111 | NCBI WGS metagenome assembly VFSW01 (sample SAMN11554181, study PRJNA540505) | mine drainage metagenome | isolation source: sediment from site ElyBrook_90M | place: USA: Ely Copper Mine, Vershire, VT | collected 2017
TTTAAAGGCGTGGTGTGTCGGGCCTCTGCGGCAAGCGCTTTTTTTGTCAGGCGTCCTTCATGCCGCCGTCTCCACACCGATCACGGCTGTCAACGTGTGCGCGCCGCCCGGCGGCAGTTGGCGCGCATCATCCGCGGCGTTGGTGTTCTCCACGCAGAGCATCTGCCGGTAGCCGTCCGGACCCAGGTCGCCCATCTTTCGCGCTTTTTCCACCCAGGGATTCCATACTACGGTTGACCGGCTGCCCTCATGCGCGATACGGATGCGGCGCCGCAGGCCGGGGTCGTCGATCACGCTGTCGGCATCGGTGCCGAGATAGATGCGGTCCACCTCGCCGCCGATGCTGAGCGCACCGTGCTGCATCTTGCGCAGACCGCCGTCGACCTTGTCGATGTACGTGCAATCCTCCAGCCCCAGCACTCGCACCGATCCGATATCGCTAATGTTGAAATAAGTGTGCAGCGCTTGGCTGAGCGGGATGTGGGTAGCGCCGTTGTTGCGGGTGGTCAGCGAGACGCGCAATTGCGCGCCGACGCTGACGGACAATTCCACGTCGAGCGCGGTGGCATGCGGTGTGAATGCCTGATATTCCGGACGCGGCTGCAGGCCCAGTACCAATTGGGTGGCGGTGGCTGATGCCGCGCTGCGGCGTACCTCCCAGGGCGCGGCGCGCACGTAGCCGTGCGCGGGTTTGCCGGCATCGTCGGGATGCGGGCCGAACCAGGGCCAGCACACTGGGATGCCGCCACGGATGGTTTTGCCCGGCAGACAGCGTGCCTGCGTACTCAGCCACAGCACCGGCGCCGCCCCTCGGGGCTGATACTGCAAGACCTGCGCGCCCTGCAAGGCGATCCTGGCCGTGGCGTGGCGGTTGCTGATGTCGGCCAGCAGGACGCCATCGGCGTGGGCGTGGAAACGCAACTGATCGGGCACGGCAAAGCGGGCGTTCAAGCCCTCAAGTTCGGTGGCGCTGGTCATGGGGGCTCCGTGAGTGCGAATAAAGGCGCCATACTAAGCGCAGATTTTGGGCGTGGATAGTCAATCCCTCGCCCGTATCCCGCAACAGCGCAGATAGTCGAGCAGCGGTTCGAAATTGTTGCCGTTTATTTGGGCAAGCAACGCACGCATGGAAGCCCGCACCGCTGCCACCGCGACTACCGCATCGCAACCATGCGACAGGTCATGCGGCAGGCGGGTCGGGCGCTACGCCGACATGCTTCGACCACCAGTTGCCCACCGCGTGCCTGGCCGCCCGAATACCGACCGATGGCGTCCGCCAGCGCTCCGATCTCGGCCTTGCAGTAGGTTGTCACATGCCGCGGTCTTGTAACGGACTGCCTGGCGATGTCCACTGCGTTTGCCAGTCACTGGTGGGCGGGTCCAGCAGTTGAGCCAAGGCCGTGCTGTGCGCGACAGTGCGCAGTCGGGCCAGGGCCTGCACCTCGATCTGCCGGATGCGCTCACGGCTCAGGCCCAGTTGCTGACCGATGGCATCCAGTGTGTAGGGCTCGTCGACACCGATGCCATAACGCAGCCGCAGCACATACGCCTGACGGGCCGGCAGCTCGCTCAGTACAGCCCGCAGTTGTTGCCGCAATTCCGCTTGCATCAGGGTATCGGCGGGGTCTGTTTGCGGGCAGGCCGGAAGGGTATGAATGGGCGCGGATGCTTCATCCGCTTCGCCATGCAAGGGTACGGCGGGAATGCAGGCGGCATAAGCGGCGCGCAGGTCACTCGCCGTCATTGATTCGGCGTTGGCTAGCTCATCGATACTCGGGACGGGCTCGCCCAGCAGTAGCGAGTGTGCCGTGAGCCGCTGTGCGCGATGTGCCGCCTGTAAGGCATAAGCCGGCACGCTCAGGATGGAGCGCTGCACAGTGATGGCCAATATCATGGCACGCTGGATCCACCAGATGGCATACGTGGAAAATTTGCAGCCGCGCTGGCAATCGAATTTCTCCACGGCGCGCAGCAGACCCATGTTGCCTTCCTGAATCAGATCCACCTGCGGCACCACGCAGTACCGGTAGCGCCGGGCGATGCTGGCGACCAGACGCAGATTGGCGCGCACCATGTGTTGCTTGTCGCGATCCAGGGCACGCCGCGCCGTCGCGATGCGTGCCCGCAGGGCAGCGCACGGCAAGCCGAGGTCAGCCGGGGGATCGCTATCGGGCAATGTCAGCAGGCGGCGCAAATAGCCGTCATGCAGACGCAAGATGCACAATCGCGCGGCCGCGGCGCCGCACCGCTGACGGGTGCGCGCATGTCCCCAGCCGTTGGCGGTCAGGCTGTCGAGATAGCGTCGGTGCGCCTCGTCGAGCTGGGTCAGTTGCGCGGCGATCCACGGCGTCGCTACGGCGCTGTCGGCGGGACCCTCCTGGCCGCCGTACCGCGGGCCGACAATGATGCGTTCGCGCTGGCGGATGGTATCGCCCGCCAAGGCATAGTCATCGAGCAGCTTCGGGATGCAGCTCGGCCAGGCGGCCAGGGCGGCGAGCAGGCGGCTGCGGGCGCTGTCGATACGTTGCGCCAGGCGCCGCTCCTGCGTGGCGCTGAGCAAGGGTATGACGCTGGCTTCGAGGGTAAAGCGGCGGTGCAGGGTGATGCGGGTACCACGGGTGTTGTTGGTCGTCACAGTCTCCTCCTGTGAAGGGTTTCCGTACCGGTGCGGCAACGATTCCGCCGCGTGTCCATCAGGGCCGGTTGCGGTGCCGGATGGCAATGTTATGCTTGGTGCTCTTTACATGGCAAGACTAAGGACGGACGTTTGCCGCCCATGGCTTTGATCGGGCGCCGCGCATAACGTTCCGACCGGATGTGACAGGACTCCATATCCAGTTTCGCGGCGATGGCCCGCTCCATTTTTTGCAGCGGGCCTGATGGGGGAGGCGGAAGAGCGGCAAGCGCGCCCTGGCACAGCGACTGGGCGTCCACGAGTCGATGTCTGCCTCCCATTGCGAGGTCGGAGTATAGCGGCTTGATTTCATTGCGTCGCCTGCCGCAGGACATTGGTGATTAGTCCGCGCAGCCGGTATCATGGCCGCCGGCCGGTATTTCCCCGCGCCTACCCCCGCGCCGACGACAGCAATGCACAAGCTCTTGAATGTCTTTGTCAACATCTGCCTGCTGCGGGCCGGACCGCAAGACGTCCCGGCGGCCAGCGTGGTGCTGGCGCTCGCCACCGGCGCCTATGTCGGTATCGGCATACTGGTCGCGCTGGCCAGCTACCCGCTGATCCAGGCCCTGCTCTTGTCGGCGCTGGATACACTGCTGCTGGCCGTGATCGCGCAACTCGGCTTGCGTTGGCGTGGCCACGCGCAACGTTTCCAGCAAACTTTCTCTGCGCTCACCGGCAGCGGTGCGCTGCTCAGTCTGGTGAGCTGGCCGTTCATGCTCATATTGCTGCGGCTGCCGGAAGGCGCTGCCGATGCGGCGCTGCCGTCACTGCTGATCGTCCTGCTGATGTTCTGGAACATCGCGGTGATTGCCCACATTCTGCGGCGGGCGCTGTCGTCCAGCTACGCCGTCGGCGTGCTGCTGGCGCTGCTGTACGCGATCGTTTCCTGGAATCTCGGAACTTTGCTGTTCCCATAGGCCATCCGACATGCGCATCCATATTCTCGGCATCGGCGGAACCTTCATGGGCGGCATCGCACTGCTGGCGCGCGCCGCCGGACACACGGTGAGCGGCTCCGACGCCAAGCTCTATCCGCCCATGAGCACGCAGCTCGCCGAGCAGGGCATCGCCGTGCGCGAAGGCTACCACCCCGCGCACCTCGATCCCGCGCCGGATATCGTGGTGGTCGGCAATGTCATGACGCGCGGCAATCCCGCTGTGGAATATATGCTCGAACGCGGCCTGCCCTACACCTCGGGACCGCAATGGCTGGCCGAACACGTGCTGCAAGGCCGCTGGGTGCTGGGCGTGGCCGGCACGCACGGCAAGACTTCAACGGCCAGTATGCTGGCCTGGATTCTGGAACATGCCGGTTTGCAGCCGGGCTTTCTGATCGGCGGCGTGCCGGAAAATTTCGGCGTCTCGGCGCGGCTCGGCAATGCGCCGTTCTTCGTCGTCGAGGCCGACGAGTACGACACCGCATTTTTCGACAAGCGTTCCAAGTTCGTGCATTACCGGCCGCGCACGCTGATCCTGAACAATCTGGAATTCGACCATGCCGACATCTTTCCCGACCTCGCCGCCATTCAACGCCAGTTCCATCATCTGGTGCGCACCGTACCGGGCAACGGCCTGATCGTCGCCAATGGCGCCGACGCCGCGCTGGCCGAAACGCTGGCCATGGGTTGCTGGACACCGGTGGAACGCTTCGGCAGCGGCGAATCCTTTTGGCGTGCGCAATCGCTGGCGCCGGACGACAGCCGTTTCGTCGTCATCTGCGGCGAGCAACAGGTCGGTGAAGTGCATTGGGATCTGCTCGGCGCGCACAACAGTGCCAATGCGCTGGCCGCCATCGCCGCCGCGCGGCATGCCGGTGTGCCGCCGACGCTGGCTATAGAAGCCTTGATGGAATTTCGCAATGTGAAACGGCGCCTGCAAGTGCGTGGCACGATCGACGGCATCACTGTGTACGATGATTTCGCGCATCATCCCACCGCGATCACCACCACACTGGCCGGCTTGCGCGGCCGCGTCGGCACGGCGCGCATCATTGCGCTGCTGGAGCCGCGCTCCAACACCATGCGTCTTGGCGTACACAAGAATCATCTCGCGCCGGCGCTCGCCGCCGCCGATCGGGTGCTGTTGTATCAGCCGGATGATCTGGGCTGGGATCTGCACGGCGTCGCTGCCGCGCTCGGCGACAAGGCCGAGGTGCATGCCAGTATCGAGGCACTGATCGGCGCGGTGCTACAGCAGGCGCAACACGGCGACCATGTGCTGATCATGAGCAATGGCGCCTTCGGCGGCATCCACGACAAACTGCTCAGCGCACTGACGGCACGCGCTGCAGTTTGAGTCACGGCCGCACAGAAACAGTGCGCTATCGGCGCAACAGAGAACCATTTTTTCGCGCGCAAACCGCCATGATTCGTTTAGACTGAACCGTCAAACGGAGCATCGAGATGCGTCTCAACAGGTATGGCCTGAGCACCGCGCCACGGTACGGTAGCGTGTGAATCATGCCGACTTCCACGGCAACGGAAACAGAAAGCGCCGAGCTGCCCACCGGCTGGCAGGCGGAACTCGATCTGCACTTTGAACGCAGCGGTGCGCGTACCGTGCTGGCGCGCCGCCGTCATGTCGGACCTTTGCAGGTGCAGCGTCCGTTCTATCCGGAAGGCGCTGACACCTGTCACGTGTATCTGTTGCATCCACCGGGCGGCGTGGTGGGCGGCGATCAGTTGCGGATTGGAATCAATGTCGCCGCCGGTGCGCGGGCGCTGCTAACGACACCGGCCGCGGGCAAGTGGTACCGCAGCGCCGGGCGGCTGGCCACGCTCGATCAGCGCCTGACGGTTGCGGCCGATGCCGCGCTGGAATGGCTGCCGCAGGAGAGCATCGTCTTCGATGGCGCGCATGTTGCTACGAGTACGCGAGTGGAGCTAGCGGACACCGCCAAATTTCTTGGCTGGGAGTTGCTGTGCCTGGGACGACCGGCGGCCGCTGAACTGTTCGCGCAAGGCGCCCTGCGACAACGCTTTGAGGTCTGGCGCAACGGTGCGCCGTTGTGGATCGAGGGCAGCCGTTTTTGCGGCGGCGCGCCGGTGCTCACCGCCGCCTGGGGTCTGCGCGGCCATAGCGTCACCGGAACATTGGTCTGCACATCGACCGATCCGCAACTCGTGACGCAAGTGCGCGAGGCGTGGGCGACGCTGTCGGACCATGCTCTGCTGAGCGCGACGCAACTCGACGCGGTCGTGGTGTGCCGTTACCTCGGCGACGATGCGGAACAGGCGCGCGCCTGTTTTGTCGCGGCGTGGACAATTTTGCGCCCGGCCGTGCTGGGCCGGACAGCCTGCCCGCCGCGTATCTGGGCGACATGATGCGGCCAATATAAAGATTTCAGTGCAGGAGAAAAACCATGGAACTCACACCCCGGGAAAAAGACAAGCTGCTGCTGTTCACCGCCGCGCTGCTCGCCGAGCGGCGCAAGGCGCGCGGCGTGAAACTCAATTATCCGGAAGCCGTGGCCTATATCTCCGCCGCGATTCTGGAAGGCGCGCGCGACGGCCGCCGCGTATCCGAGCTGATGAGTTACGGCGCGACGCTGCTGACGCGCGCCGATGTCATGGAGGGCGTCGCGGAGATGATCCACGAAGTGCAGGTCGAGGCGACGTTCCCCGACGGCACCAAGCTGGTGACCGTGCACAATCCGATTGTTTGAACATTTTGAACCCAAGTTTGAACCGCCAAGGACGCCGAGAACGCCAAGTAAGCCATCAATGTGAAAACCAAATCGACTCACGACGTCAGTCCGAGATTTTCTTGCCGGATGATCTGGGGTTTTCCCAAGCAATGTTTTTCCTTGGCGTTCTCGGCGTCCTTGGCGGTTTAAAAATTTATATGGAGTGACCCATGATCCCAGGTGAAATCCAAACCGCCCCCGGTGACATCGAGCTCAACGTCGGTCGGCGCACTGTGAAGCTCCGCGTCGCCAACAGCGGTGATCGGCCCATCCAGGTCGGCTCGCATTATCATTTCTTCGAGACCAACACGGCACTGCGCTTCGAGCGCGACGCGGCGCGCGGCATGCGTCTGAACATTCCCGCCGGCACGGCGGTGCGCTTCGAGCCGGGACAAAGCCGTGAAATCGAACTGGTGGACTATGCCGGCGCGCGTCGCGTTTATGGGTTCAACGCCAAGATCATGGGAGACCTTTCATGAGCCTTAAGATATCGCGCCGTGCCTATGCCGACATGTACGGCCCGACGGTCGGCGACCGCGTGCGGCTCGGCGATACCGAGTTGTGGATCGAGGTCGAACAAGACCGCACGTTCTACGGCGAGGAAGTGAAGTTCGGCGGCGGCAAGGTGATCCGCGATGGCATGGGTCAGAGTCAGCGCGTCGCGGCCGAAGTTGCCGACACCGTCATCACCAATGCGCTGATCGTCGATCACTGGGGCATCGTCAAGGCCGATATCGGTCTCAAGAACGGCCGCATCGCCGCCATCGGCAAGGCCGGCAATCCCGACGTGCAACCCGATGTCGACATCGTCATCGGCCCCGGCACCGAGATCATCGCCGGCGAAGGTCAGATCGTCACGGCCGGCGGTATCGATGCGCACATCCATTTCATTTGCCCGCAGCAGATCGACGATGCGCTGATGTCCGGCGTCACCACCATGATCGGCGGCGGCACCGGTCCGGCCGCCGGCACCAATGCCACCACCTGCACGCCGGGCCCGTGGTATCTGCAGCGCATGCTGCAGGCGGCCGATGCGCTGCCGATGAACCTGGGCTTTCTCGGCAAGGGCAATGCCAGTCTGCCCGCCGCGCTCGACGAACAGGTCGAGGCCGGCGCGATGGGTCTGAAGCTGCACGAAGACTGGGGCACGACACCGGCCGCGATCGACAACTGTCTGGACGTCGCGGAACGCTACGATGTGCAGGTGGCGATCCACACCGATACGCTCAACGAATCCGGCTTCGTCGAAGACACGCTGGCCGCGTTCAAGGGCCGCACCATCCACACCTATCACACCGAAGGCGCGGGCGGCGGTCACGCGCCGGACATCATCAAGGCCTGCGGCGCGCCGAACGTACTGCCTTCATCCACCAATCCGACGCGCCCTTACACCATCAATACGGTCGACGAACATCTCGACATGCTGATGGTTTGTCACCACCTCGATCCCGGCATCCCGGAAGATGTCGCCTTCGCCGAATCGCGCATCCGCCGCGAGACCATCGCCGCCGAGGACATCCTGCACGATCTGGGCGCCTTCTCGATGATCTCATCGGATTCGCAGGCGATGGGTCGGGTCGGCGAAGTCATCACGCGCACCTGGCAGACCGCGCACAAGATGAAAGTGCAGCGCGGTGCGTTGGCCGGCGACGTCGACCGCCACGACAACGTGCGTGTGCGCCGCTACATCGCCAAGTACACCATCAATCCCGCCATCGCTCACGGCATCAGCCATGAGGTCGGTTCGCTGGAACCCGGCAAACTCGCCGACATCGTGCTGTGGAAGCCGGCCTTCTTCGGCGCCAAGCCGAGCATGATCATCAAGGGCGGCATGATCGTCGCCGCGCCGATGGGCGATCCCAATGCCTCCATCCCCACGCCGCAGCCGGTGCACTACCGGCACATGTTCGGCGCGCTGGGCGGCGCGGGCACCGCGAGCAGCGTGAGCTTTGTCTCGCAGGCCGCGCTGGACCTTGATATTGCCGGGCGCTACGGTTTGCAGAAGCCGGTCATTGCGGTGCGCAACACGCGTACCCTGCGCAAGGTCGACATGATCCACAATGGTTATCAGCCGCACATCGAAGTGGATACGCAGACCTACGAAGTACGCGCCGACGGTTTGTTGCTGACCTGCGAACCGGCGACGGTGTTGCCGCTGGCGCAACGCTATTTCCTGTTTTGACCATGTTGTCGATTACGGAAAAACTCACCATTCCCGACACACCACAGGTGACGCTGACACTGCCGTTCGAGCTGCGTCAGAAGAGCCGCCTGCGCGTGACGCTCGACGACGGCCGCGAAGCCGGCCTGGTGCTGGAGCGCGGCACGCTGTTGCGCGGCGGCGATCTGTTGCGTGCCGATGACGGTACGGTGATCGCCGTGCAGGCCGCACCCGAGTCCGTGTCCACGGCATTTGCCGACGATCCAATGTTGCTGTTGCGCGCTGCCTACCACCTCGGCAACCGCCACATCGCCGTGCAGGTCGGCGACCACTGGCTGCGCTATCTGCATGACCATGTGCTCGACCATATGCTGGAACAACTCGGCTTGCGCGTACTGCCCGCGCAGGCCGCGTTCGAGCCCGAGGCCGGCGCCTATGGCGCTCACAGTCACGGCGCGCATTCGCATCACGATCACGTGCCCAAGTATCGCGCGCATGAACACGGCTGACGGCGCGCAGGCCCGGCTGCGACTGCTGCAACTCACCAGTCCGGCGTTGCCGGTGGGCGCCTATGCCTATTCGCAGGGGCTGGAGCAGGCGATCGAAACCGGCTGGGTGACCAGCGCGGCACAGTTGCAGGACTGGGTCGGCGGACTGCTGCAACATACCTTGTGCGCGCTCGATATCCCGGTGTTGCTGCGTCTGCGTGTGGCCTGGTGCGCGGCTGATCAGGCGGCCGTGCGGCATTGGAGCGCCTGGCTGCATGCCAGCCGCGAATCCGCCGAACTGCAAGCCGAGGATCGCCAACTCGGCAGCGCGCTGGCGCGGCTGCTCGCCGACCTCGGCCTGGAAGAGGCGCGCCCCTGGCTGAATGATGCGCAAGCGACCTATGCCACGCTGTTTGCATTGGCCGCCGCGCGTTGGCGGATCGAAGCGCACGATATGGCGCTCGGTTATCTGTGGAGCTGGTGCGAAAACCAAATCACCGCCGCACTGAAACTCATGCCGCTCGGTCAGACCGCCGGCCAGCGCATCCTGTCGGCGCTGATCGAGCGCTTGCCGGCGGCGCTGCAACGCGCCGAGACTTGTGCCGATGCCGATATCGGCCAGCTCGCCCCGGCGCAGGCCATCGCCAGCGCGCGGCACGAGACGCAGTACTCGCGGCTGTTCCGGTCGTGATTGATTTTTGCGAACCGCCCAGGACGCCAAGAGCGCCAAGGCAATTTCTATTTTAAAGCATGGAGAGTCGATGGCGAACTTATGATCCGGCATCCAATTGATTGTGGATTTTCATAAACAGTAGTTTTCTTTGCGCTCTTGGCGTCCTTGGCGGTTCAAAATCATTAGAGGCAAGACAATGAGCAAACAATCAAAGCCCGTACTGCGCGTCGGCGTCGGCGGCCCCGTGGGTTCCGGCAAGACCGCGCTGGTCGATGCGCTCTGCAAACGCATGCGCGATACCTATCAGATCGCCGTGGTCACCAATGACATCTACACCAAGGAAGATGCGCAGTTCCTGATGCGCAGCGCCGCCCTGCCCGTCGAACGCATCATCGGCGTGGAGACCGGCGGCTGCCCGCACACGGCGATACGCGAAGACGCCTCCATGAACCTGGCGGCGGTCGATCAGCTCTGCGCGCGCTTCACCGATCTCGATATGGTGCTGGTCGAAAGCGGCGGCGACAATCTCTCCGCCACCTTCAGCCCCGAATTGTCCGACCTCACGCTCTATGTCATCGATGTCGCCGCCGGCGACAAGATCCCGCGCAAAGGCGGGCCGGGCATCACGCGCTCCGATCTGCTGATCATCAACAAGATCGACCTTGCACCCTATGTCGGCGCTTCGCTGGAGGTGATGGACCGCGATGCCAGGAAAATGCGCGGCGAGCGGCCTTTCGTGTTCACTAATCTGAAGACCGGTCAGGGGCTCGATGAGGTGGTGGCATTTATTATCAAACAGGGCCTGCTCGACCGGCGGGAGGGCGCGTCCCGCGACACCGCGCAGGGCCGGTAGCCACCGGCCCTGCGAAGGTGTCCGGCTATTTCTTCTCCATCATCTGCATCATCATGTGATGCTCCTGCATCATCTGCCGCATCATCGAGTTCATCATCCTCTGATGATCGGCCATCCATTGCTCATGCTCCTGCACGGTCATGTTGTGACGCGGCTGCATCCCTTCCAGCGTTTTCATATTCTGCTCCATCATCTTCATTTGTTCCTGCATGAGCTGATCACGTTCCTTGCCCTGCGCTTTCTCGGCCTGATCGAGTTTCTGCTGGGCCGCGCGGATGTTCTGTCGTATCGCCTGAAGATTTTCATTCTGGCTGGCGAAGATCTGTCCGGTGCCGGCGAGCAACGCCGTACCCACGATCGCGGCCTGTGTCATTGAGCGGAAGTGTTTCATGGATTCGTCCTCCTGAGACAGTGATTGGTGGTCATCACCACAACCGATGATCGCTCGCTAAGTATAGACAACCGTTGGTCCGCTCCATTAACAGGCAATGTGCCATACGCCGTGCACTGAAGCTGTGCGCGGTGTCGCGCGCACAACACCCTGTTGCGAACGTAACACACTGTCATAACTTGAGAATCGCACTGTGGCACGGCATGTGCTCTTGGTCATGTCAGGAGGGAGACAGCCTCGGATTAATTGACTGCGAGGCGCGTAATACTCCGGTTTTTAACACACATACACACATCTGAAAATTTGAGGAGATAGCCAAATGAGAGTTAAATATTTTCCGTTACGCACCCTGAGCCTGGCTGTGGCGCTGATCATTCCGATGGTCACCGCGCAGGCGGGTACCACCGGCAACATCGGGGTGTTTTCCAGATACATCCTGCGCGGTGTGACCACGACCCCGGGTACAGCTACTCAGCACGCGACATCTTCCGAGAGCGACAGCGCCGTACTGCAAGGCGGTTTCGACTATGCCGCGGACAACGGAATCTATGCGGGTTATTGGGGCTCCACGCTGGGATATGGCGTGGGCGGCGCCAGCGGCGTTGAAAACGATCTGTACGCGGGTTGGGGCGGCAAGAGCGGGGATCTTAGTTACAGCCTCGGGTTTATTCAGTACTACTACATGAATGTCGGCTCCGGCGCCGATCTGATCGAGCTCAACCCGACCATTGGTTATGGCCCGGTGACCTTTGGCGCGAAAACTCTCTTGAAGAGCGGTGTGTGGGGTAATAAGGGCGATACGTACTGGACGGCCAACTATACCGCCGCGCTCCCGAGCAATTTCACGTTCGGCGCCTTGTTGGGCTATTACACCTACGACAAGAGCTCCAACACCGAGATGTGCGGCACGCTCACTGCCAGTCAGTGCACCACGGAATCGAGCGCCTTCCGCCATGTCGATCTGAGCCTGACGCATCCGGTCGGCAAGACCGGCGCCGACATGAGCGTGACCTACACCCTGGCCGGGAAGGACCGCCAAGGGCTCGACATGAAGGACACCATCTGGTTCGGCCTCAAGTACGGCTTCGATATCTAGCAGCAAACCGCAACACAAGGGGCGGCCGGCGCACTGCCGGCCGGCCGCTCCCTCTATCTAATTCATAAGAAGTCCATGCGCGAGGGCGCGTCTCAGCCCCACTCTTCGGCACAGAGCGTCGATCAGAGCGGCGCTACCTTAGCATTTTTCCAGCGGCACCCACGCCAGATGCATGCCGATCATCATCACGAAGCCGACGGCGCTCAGTCCGTACATCAGCGCGTGCGAGCTGACCAGATAGTAGGCGGCGATCATGACCACGCTGCCCGGCGTCGCCGCCAGCAGCCAGGGCTTGAAACGCACCTTCACGGGTTCGCCGCAGGACGAACACATGATTTGCGAACCGGGGCCCAACATGGACTTGTGCAATGCGCTGATACCGGGCTTATGGCAGTTGGGGCAGGTGAACATCGACGACTCCGAATAGCGGCTGAGACGATTTTTTGGGTGATCAGCGCGGACCGCGAGGGTGGTCCGGCTGATACCGTGCTTTTTGTGGCATAACACTCCCGCGGTGATGCGGCGCGCTCACGCCGAGCGCAAGGCTCCGCCCTGCTTCTTGATATGCACCAGCAACAACGAGATCGCCGCTGGCGTCATGCCGGGGATGCGCGCTGCCTGGCCGAGCGTCAGCGGGCGATGGGCCAGGAGCTTTTGGCGGACCTCGTTGGAGAGGCCGACCACGTTGGCGTAATTGAAATCCTCGGGCAGGCGCAGTGTCTCGTGACGCTGCGCGCGCGCGATTTCGAACTGTTGGCGATCTATGTAGCCGGCGTACTTGACCTGGATCTCCACCTGCTCCGACACGCTGCTATCGATCGCGGCCATGCCGGAGTCCGGCAGCGACTGCAATGTCGCGTAATCGACATCGGGACGGCGCAGCATATCCAGCAGCGAATATTCCCGCGCCAGCGGCGCGCCGACACGCTGTTCGATCAGTTGTGCCGCCGCCGTGCCCGGCTGCACGAAGGTCTCGCGCAGCCGCAAGCGCTCGCGTTCGATGGCCTCCTGCTTGGTGGCGAAGAGCTGCCAGCGCTGCTCATCGACCAACCCCAGTTCGCGGCCCTTGGCGGTGAGGCGCAGATCGGCGTTGTCCTCGCGCAGCAGCAGCCGGTATTCGGCGCGGCTGGTGAACATGCGATACGGTTCGCGGGTGCCGCGCGTGATCAGATCGTCGATGAGCACGCCGATGTAGGCCTCGTCGCGGCGCGGGCACCACGGTGCCTGACCCTTTACCTGCAAAGCGGCGTTCAATCCCGCGATCAGGCCCTGTGCCGCCGCTTCCTCGTAACCGGTCGTGCCGTTGATCTGGCCGGCGAAGAACAACCCGGCGATGTGCCGGGTCTCCAGCGAATAATTGAGATCGCGCGGATCGAAGAAATCATATTCGATGGCGTAGCCCGGCCGCGTGATGTGCGCGTTCTCGAAACCTTTGATGGAGCGCACCAGGTCGAACTGCACATCGAACGGCAGGCTGGTGGAGATGCCGTTGGGATACACCTCGTGGGTGGTCAGGCCTTCGGGTTCGATGAAGATCTGATGCGAGGCCTTGTCGGCGAAGCGCACTACCTTGTCCTCGACCGACGGGCAGTAACGCGGACCGACGCCTTCGATCACGCCGGTGTACATCGGCGAACGGTCCAGGCCGGCGCGGATGATGTCGTGGGTGCGCGCGTTGGTGTGCGTGATGTGGCAGCTCACCTGCGGCGGATGCTCGGAGGCATTGCCAAGATACGAGAACACCGGCACAGG
>VFSW01009627.1_pt1 | contig 13776 bp, 14 predicted proteins | sample 5358111 | NCBI WGS metagenome assembly VFSW01 (sample SAMN11554181, study PRJNA540505) | mine drainage metagenome | isolation source: sediment from site ElyBrook_90M | place: USA: Ely Copper Mine, Vershire, VT | collected 2017
CTTCACTGATCTCGCCGCCAGATATCCGCGGTTTTCGACCGCCATTGACACCACCAAAGCCCCATTTCGTTACGCCCCTTGGGGGCGCGGTCGAGCCACTGATACATGCCCCAGAGTCCGTCCAGTCCGCGCGCATAGGTGGAATAGCAGTGGTAAACTATGCCGTCCTCGAGCACGAACGCGCTCATGCCTGGCCGCTCACGCGCGTAGGTGGCCGCGTCGGTTCCGGTCATGGCCGCGTTGTCGGCGACAATCTTCGGGATCTTCATCTCGTCCATTGCGTGGCCGCCGCGCGCATAGTTGTATTCGATAGCCCCTTTGCGCTGTTGCTCCTCGGTGAATGAGACGTTGAAGTCGAGGTTGAATTCCCCGCCGAACGAGGATGCCCAGGGAAACGTCCACCGCATCCGTCGCTGGTACGCCTGCAGCTTCGCCTGCGGCGCCCGCGACACTGCCGAAAGCGTGACGTCGTGGTTGGCCAAGTGGACGGCGAAACCGTCAAACCCGTCCGCGATGGATGAACAGGTGGCACATCCCGCTGTGTAGTCCGGCCCGAACATGAAGTGGTAGACGAGGAGCTGCGAACGTCCTCGAAAGAGGTCAGCCAACGAGGCGTTCCCCTGGTCGGTCTCGAATCGGTAATCCTTGTCGATACGGACCCACGGCAGCGCCTGGCGCCGCCGTGCCAGCTCGTCGCTTTGGCGCGTCAGCTCCTTCTCGGCTTTGAGCAGATCGAGCCGCGCTGCGAGCCATTCCTCACGTGTTCCGGTCATGTGTGTCGTTATCACGCTTGTCTCCTTCTTTCGAGCATCCATTTGTTTCACCTCGGCAGTTGTTGATCAGGCGATAAACTTAGCTCAGGATATCGAAACGATGGGAGTTACAAGTGTGGCGGGATTCGTCGCAAGGCCATCTGGCGTAAATCAGAGGTTTCCATGGACTCGATGATCACGGCCGCAGCGCGCGCACTCGCTGCGGGTGATCCCCTTGGTGCATTGAAGCGCGTCGCCCTGCGTGACGATGCGCCTGCGCTCGCGCTTCGAGGCATCGCGATGGCGCAGCTCGGCGATCTCGTTCGGGCAAAGACTCTCCTGCGAAGTGCTGCGCGCGCGTTTAGTCCGAAAGAGGCGGTGGCGCGTGCGAGGTGTGTCGTTGCCGAGGCCGAAATCGCGTTTGTCTTGCGCGACCTGGGCTGGCCTGCGAAGGTGCTCGACAGCGCGCGGGCGACGCTCGAAGCGCACGGAGACCGCATAAATGCCGCGCATGCGCGCAATCTCGAGGTCCGGCGTCTGCTCCTGATAGGCCGCCTTGACGAGGCGGAGCACAAGCTCGCCGAGCTCGACCCCACTCCCCTGCCACCGGCATCCATAACCGCCCACCAGCTGGTGACAGCCGGAATCGCAATTCGGCGCCTGCAGACGAAGGCGGCGCGCGCGGCGCTCACTCTGGCCGAACACGCGGCACGCGCGGCGGCCATCCCCGCGCTGACGGCCGAGGTCGAAAGCGCATTCCGCGTCCTGGACACGCCTGCGGCACGCGTGATCGGGCGCGGTGCGGATCGGCTTCTCCTGCTCGAGGAAGTTGAAACGCTACTGGCGTCGAAGGCGCTCGTAGTGGACGCCTGCCGTCATGTCGTGCGTACCGCAGGCACGCTGGTGCCTCTCGCAAAGCGCCCGGTATTGTTCGCGCTTGCGCGCACGCTGGGCGAGGCGTGGCCGGGAGACGTGCCGCGGGACATACTTATCGCGCAGGCATTCCGGACGAAGTTTGTCGATGAATCGCATCGCGTTCGATTACGGGTCGAAGTCGGGAGGTTGCGCACGGTGCTTCGGAAGCTGGCCAGCGTGAGCGCGACGAAACGCGGTTATGCGCTGGTGCCGCGCCAAGCACGTCAGGTTATGGTGCTGGCGCAACCTGTGGAGGAAAAGCATGCGGCGGTGCTGGCTTTGCTCGCGGACGGGGAGTCGTGGTCGAGTTCGGCCCTGGCGCTTGCGCTGGGAACGAGTCAGCGCAGCGTGCAGCGGGCAATCGACGCGCTGACGGCAGCAGGCAAGGTGCAGTCGTATGGTCGCGGGCGGGCGCGTCGCTGGGTCACCCCTCCCGTGCCGGGATTCACGACAAGCTTGTTACTTCCCGCGCCGCTGCCGAATGACTAAGATGTCTTTATGAAACGATCAACCGCCAAAATCATCCGTGAGTATGGGCCCTTTCCAGGTGTCGAGCAGGTGCATGGGGTTACGTTTGACGGTCAGCAAGTCTGGTTTGCGTCCGGAGACAAACTGCTCGCCCTCGATACACAGAGCGGCAAGACGCTGCGCGCCATAGATGTCGCCGCGCATGCGGGAACGGCCTTCGACGGCAAACACCTATTTCAGATAGCTGAGGGTCACATCCAGAAAATCGATCCGCAGACCGGTCGCGTGCTCGCCACGATCCCGGCGCCCGGTGGCGGCGGTGACTCTGGGCTCGCATGGGCCGAAGGCACGCTCTGGGTGGGGCAGTACCGGGACCGCAAGATCCATCAAGTCGATCCTGAAACAGGAGCGATTCTTCGCACTATCGAGTCCAACCGCTTCGTCACCGGAGTCACCTGGATCGATGGCGAGCTTTGGCACGGTACCTGGGAAGGTGACGAAAGCGATTTGAGACGAGTCGATCCGCAAACGGGAGAGGTCCTGGAGAGGCTCGATATGCCGCCCGGAATAAGCGTGTCGGGGCTCGAGTCTGATGGCTGTGATCAGTTCTTCTGCGGAGGAGGTGGGAGCGGAAAGGTGCGAGCTGTCCGCCGGCCCAGGCGAGGGTCCGCGTCCGGCAGTGGTTCCGAGACTCCCGTAGGCTCCAGGAGCAAGTGACCCAACCGGCCTCCGCTGACGCGCGATGGCTCTTCCTCATAGCGCTGCCCGAGAAATCTGAAAACTAAAGAAAAGGCCCGGTACCTTGGGGGTATCGGGCCTGATGTTTACAATCTGTAGAAAAGTCTGCTCTAGAACGGAATGTCATCGTCGAAATCGTCTGCTGCCGCGCTGGCCTTTGCGCCATGGGCGCCGGCCATGGCCGCCGGGGCCCTGCCTTCAGCTGCCGGGGTCTGGTCCATATCGGAATCTGTCGGCACACCACGCCCTTCGCGCGATCCCAGCATCTGCATCTCTGCTGCGACGATTTCCGTGGTGTAACGATCCTTGCCTTCCTTATCCTGCCACTTGCGAGTCTGCAGGCGCCCTTCGACATAGATCTGTGCGCCCTTTTTCAGATATTCGCCGGCGATTTCAGCGAGACGGCCGAAGAACACGACACGGTGCCATTCGGTCTTCTCCTGCTTCTCGCCGCTGGTCTTGTCTTTCCATGACTCTGAAGTCGCCAGGGTAATGTTGGCGATTGCCCCGCCATTGGGCGCATAACGGATTTCCGGATCCTTGCCGAGGTGACCTACCAGTATGACCTTGTTGACGCCGCGTGCCATGTGTCTTTCCTCCTGTGGTTGACCACAGAGCCTTGCGAATTCAGAACCTGTAACCGATTCTCTGTGGCATTTAGTGAGCGGCTATATTAGCCGGAAGACGAAAAAAGGTAAAAGCCCGGGTCGCGCCTGCAGGCGCAACCGCGGGCGCGCAGCCAGGGTCAGGAGACGGCAAATTGCTCGAGGTTCTTTTCGTCCAGGACATGTTTGTCAACCTTGAGGTAAGCCACACCCTCTTCGGCAATGACGATCGCCTCGGCAACACCCGGAATCCCGGAAAGCTTCCGGGCGAGATGCTCTGCGGCCGAGGGTGTCTGCTCGCCGACCCGTATTTGGCGCGTGCTGAAAAAATGCGGCTCGGTCATGGTCGCCGCAAGCAGTACCCAGATGGTCAGCGCAGCGGCGGTTGTCAGGAACACTACGCCGATGCCAAACATGCCGTACAAACCACCCCCGAGCGTACCGCCCGCAAAGGCCCCGAAAAACTGCGAGCTGCTGTAAACCCCGATGGCCGCGCCCTTGCTTTCCACCGGCGCAATTCGTGACACCAGGGACGGAAGCATCGCCTCCAGAAGGCTGAAGCTGCCAAAAAACAGCCAAAGGCCCATGATCAGGCCGATCGCCATGTCGTGCATGAAGTAGAACAAGAGCTGGGATACCACCAGCATCACTACGCCCCCGGTGAGAACCACACGCGTACGTCGCTTCCTGTTGGCTATCATCAGGAACGGTATCATGGCGATAAATCCGGCCAGCATGATCGGCAAATAGAGCTCCCAGTGGCGATTCACGGCAAGGCCGAGATAGCGCACAACAGCCTGCGGAAGAACCACAAACATGGCGGTCATGGACAGATGCAGGAAGAAAATGCCCGCATCCAGGCGCAGCAGCTGGGTATTGCGCAGGATTTTAGCGAATTCACCGCGTGTCGAGTGATTCTTCCGTTTCTGGCTGCGCACAGGTGTCGGCACCCAGAAAAGCACCACACCCACCGCAGCAATCGTCAGGATTGCGGTTAACCAGAAAATACCGGGCACGCCAATCAGGCCATCGAGCACCGGCCCGATGATCAGCGACAGTATAAAGGTCGTACCGATGGTCATTCCGACAATCGCCATCGCCTTGTTGCGCTGCTCTTCGCGCGTGAGATCCGCGACCAGCGCCATTACTGCGGCCGAAATTGCGCCGGCGCCCTGAATGGCACGCCCGATGATGACGCCCCAGATGCTGGCCGAGCTGCCGGCAATCACGCTGCCGAGCGCAAAGATCAGGAGGCCGGTAACGATCACCGGCTTGCGTCCGATGCGATCCGAGAGCATGCCGGAGGGAATCTGCAACGCCGCCTGGGTGAGGCCGTACGCCCCGAGGGCGAAACCTATAAGAAATGGCGTATTGCCGGTCAGATTGTGCGCAAAAAGCGCGAATACCGGTAGGATCACGAAAAGGCCGGACAGGCGTAACGCATAGACGCCGGCCAGCAAGCCCAGAGACCGGCGTTCCAGGGAAGTCATTGGAATGTTTTTCAAGGCGATTTTGGGTTTTGGCAGAATGGTAGATTGGGCTTATATTAACATGTTCTATCGTAACCCGGAATTGTCATGGAAAATCCCCCCCAGAGCAGCGGTTATCTGCGCATCCGCGGGGCGCGCACGCACAACCTCAAGAATATTGACGCCGACCTGCCACGCGACCGACTGATCGTGATTACCGGCCTTTCGGGCTCCGGCAAGTCCTCTCTGGCATTCGACACCCTGTACGCCGAAGGCCAGCGGCGTTACGTGGAGTCGCTGTCGGCTTACGCGCGCCAGTTCCTTTCCATCATGGAAAAGCCCGACGTCGATCTGATCGAGGGCCTGAGCCCGGCGATTTCGATTGAGCAGAAATCGACCTCGCACAATCCGCGTTCGACCGTCGGAACGGTAACCGAGATATACGACTATCTGCGCCTACTTTATGCGCGCGTGGGCGAACCGCGCTGCCCCGAGCACAGACTGGCGCTCGACGCCCAGACCGTGAGCCAGATGGTCGACCATATCATGGCGCTGCCGGAAGGCACGCGACTGATGCTGCTGGCGCCCGTGGTGCAGGAACGCAAGGGTGAGCATGTCCAGCTGCTGGAGGGCCTGCGCTCACAGGGCTATGTGCGCGCGCGCGTTGACGGCCAGGTCATTGAACTCGACCAGGCACCGGAGCTCGAGAAGAACCAGAAGCACACCATCGAAGCTGTGGTTGATCGCGTGGTGGTGCGTTCGGGCCAGGAGCAACGGCTCGCTGAATCCCTTGAGACCGCGCTCAATCTGGGCGATGGCGTGGTGCGCGCAGCAACGCTCCCGGACGACGATGCGGGACCTGGCGAAGAACATCTGTTTTCGGCGCGCTACGCCTGCCCGCAATGCGGCTACAGTCTGTCCGAGCTCGAGCCGCGGCTGTTCTCATTCAACAATCCGGCCGGCGCCTGCCCGGTCTGCGACGGCCTCGGTGTGCGTCAGTACTTCGATCCGCAACGCGTGGTGAGCGATGCCTCGCTCAGCCTGCCATCGGGAGCAATTCGCGGCTGGGACCGGCGCAATGCGTTTTATTTCCATATGCTTGAATGCCTTGCGAAGCATTACAAGTTCGATCTGGATGCGCCGTTTGAGGATCTTCCCGAGCACGTGCGCAAGGCAATTCTCAACGGCAGCGGCGAAGAGCTGATCAGCTTCACCTATCTGAGCGACCGCGGTGGTACGCAGCGGCGCAAGCATCCTTTCGAAGGCGTCATACCCAACATGGAACGGCGCTACCGCGAAACCGATTCCAATACCGTGCGCGAAGAGCTCGCCAAGTATCTCGGTTCGCAGCCCTGCCTGGACTGCCTTGGCGGACGCCTGCGTATTGAGGCGCGCCATGTGTTCATCGCGGACACCGCAATCCAGGAGGTCACACGCCTGCCCATTGCCCAGTCCCTGGCGTTTTTTGAAAATCTGTCGCTAGACGGCAAGCGCCGCGAGATCGCCGACAAGATCGTCAAGGAGATACAAAACCGGCTCGGCTTTCTCGTCAATGTCGGTCTCGATTACCTGACTCTGGCACGCTCGGCGGAAACGCTCTCCGGCGGCGAGGCTCAGCGTATCCGCCTGGCGTCCCAGATCGGCGCCGGACTGGTTGGCGTCATGTATGTCCTGGACGAGCCCTCCATCGGCCTGCATCAGCGCGACAATGCGCGCTTGCTGGACACACTGCGCCACCTGCGCGATGCCGGTAACACGGTGATCGTTGTCGAGCACGACGAAGATGCGATCCGTGCCGCGGACTATGTTCTCGATATCGGCCCCGGAGCCGGCGTGCACGGCGGCCGAATCGTTGCCCAGGGGCCACCCGAGGAGATCGTCCGCAATGCGGCGTCGCTGACCGGTTGCTATCTGTCAGGCAGCGAATACATTGCAGTTCCCGCGCGGCGGGTAGCGAACAACCCGGCGGCGCAGCTAGTCATTCGCGGCGCTACCGGCAATAACCTGAAGGCAGTCGATGCCTCGATTCCAATCGGACTTCTCACCTGCGTTACCGGAGTCTCCGGCTCGGGGAAATCGACCCTGGTGAACGACACGCTATATGCGTCGGCAGCGCGCCACCTCTACGGGAGCAACATCGAACCGGCGCCATGCGCGGCGGTCGACGGCATGGAGCAGGTGGACAAGGTCGTGGATATCGACCAGAGCCCGATCGGTCGCACCCCGCGTTCCAATCCGGCGACCTATACCGGACTTTTCACCCCGCTGCGCGAACTGTTTGCTGGCACACCGGAGGCGCGCGCTCGGGGTTATACCCCGGGCAGGTTCTCGTTCAATGTGCGCGGCGGCCGTTGCGAGGCCTGTCAGGGAGACGGGCTCATCAAGGTCGAGATGCATTTCCTGCCGGATATCTACGTGCCGTGCGACGTATGCAAAGGCAAACGCTACAACCGCGAAACTCTGGACATACGCTACAAGGGAAAAACCATCCACGAAATCCTGAACATGACCGTGGAGGAAGCGGCCGTCTTCTTTGACGCTATCCCGGTGATCAAACGCAAGCTTGAAACCCTGCTGGATGTCGGGCTGTCTTACATCACCCTGGGTCAAAGTGCCACAACTCTATCCGGAGGCGAGGCCCAGCGCATCAAACTGTCACGCGAACTTTCCAAGCGCGATACCGGACACACTCTTTACATTCTCGATGAACCCACGACCGGCCTGCATTTTCATGACATTAAACAGCTGCTCGCGGTGCTGCACCGTCTGCGCGATCACGGCAACACCGTGGTAGTGATCGAGCACAATCTCGACGTCATCAAGACTGCGGACTGGCTCATTGACCTTGGTCCCGAGGGTGGTGATGGTGGCGGGAGGATCGTCATCGTCGGTACACCGGAGACCGTCGCGGCGGATCCCGCGTCGCACACGGGGCATTTTCTCAAGTCGGTTCTGGAGCGCGCCGTGGCGCAGCACGCGCTGCGCAAAATCGGCTGATGCCTGCAGCCAGGAAGGGCTTGTTGCATGGAAGTGTCCGGGATTCCTGAATTAACGGATCTCCAACGGCTCCCCCAGGCACAGGCCGAGTTGCGTCGCCGCGCTTCCCTGATTGACCGCAATCTCGACGAGATTGCTGGAGTTGCGATACCAGAAAGCTTCGCCACGCGCCATTGCACTGAATGTGGGTGCATAGGCGAGCTGGCGGCCGCCCACCCGTATTACCCGATCATTGGGAAACCGTTCGGCCTGAATCCCCGTGACCGCATTACCAAAGGTATCGATGTAAATGATTTCGGCCAGATCCTCCGGCCACACCGGTCCCGGCGGTACCGTCAGGGCAACCGGGCGCATTTCCGGCGGCGCGCCTCGGGCAAGGGAGGCGGCGACCGGGGCGAACAGATCCCGGCCGTGAAATGAACTCGATAGTTGCGTCGGACGCCACGTGATCTCGTAGCTTTCGAATTGCCTCGCACGGCGAGCGACGATCTGGAACAGGCCATTGTCCGGACCGACATACCAGCATCCATCTGCACGCAATGCGACCGGAGCGCGCTCACCACCGACACCCGGGTCAACAACACACAGGAATACCGTTGATTCCGGGAAAGACGCAGCATAGGCCGGCAGCAGGTAGGCAGCGGCACGGATATGGTAATGCGGAACGTCGTGAAACAGGTCGATGACCCGCTCTTGCGGCACGCTGTGTGCGAACACCGCGTGCATCTGACCCACATAGGGGCCGTTCAACCCGAAGTCGGTAAAAAGCGCGATCATGGGCTGATACTATCAGAGGAAAGGACACCGGGAACAAACCTGATCGTCAGCCCCGAAACAAAAAAAGGGCCGGGGGGTCAGCCCCGGCCCTGGTCAGTTCCTTACTTCCGGTGCTTCAGGCGTCGGTTTCAGCCTCAGCCGGCTTCTTGCCTGCGGCGGCCTTCTTGCCGGTAGCGGCCTTCTTGCCAGCCTTGGCCTTGGTCTCGCCTGTGTCCGCGGATTTTGCCTTTACGGCTTTCGTCTTCGGCTTTTCAGCGGCGTCAGTCGCAACTTCTTCGGAGGCAGCGCCTTCGGGACGATCGACGAGCTGCACCAGCGCCATGGGCGCCTTGTCGCCTGTGCGAAAGCCGAACTTGAGGATGCGCAGATATCCACCCGGCCGGTCACGGTAACGAATTCCGAGAACATCGAACAGTTTGGTCACTACTTCGCGATCGCGCAGGCGCGAGAATGCGAGACGGCGGTTCGCGACGCTCGAAGTCTTGGCGAGAGTGATCAGGGGTTCGGCCACACGCCGCAGTTCCTTCGCCTTCGGAAGGGTTGTACGGATCTGTTCATGCCGGAACAGCGACGCCGCCATGTTCTTGAACAGGGCTTCGCGGTGGCTGCTGGTGCGGTTCAGTTTACGACCGCTCTTGTGATGACGCATTACTTACACCTCTTCCGTCAGGCGGATTCCTTCTCCGGCGTCTTGCCTTTGAGCGACGCCGGCGGCCAGTTCTCGAGCTTCATGCCCAGCGAGAGCTGATGGGTGGCAAGTACATCCTTGATCTCGGTCAGTGACTTCTTGCCCAGGTTGGGAGTCTTGAGCAGCTCGACTTCGGTGCGCTGGACCAGGTCCCCGATGTAGAAAATATTCTCCGCCTTCAGGCAGTTTGCCGAGCGCACCGTGAGCTCGAGATCATCAACCGGGCGCAACAGCAGCGGATTGATGTTCGGCTCGGGTGACTCGATGGCCTTGGCCTCGGGACTCTTGAGATCCACAAATATGGAGATCTGGTCCTGCAAGATGTTGGCTGCGCGCCGTACTGCCTCTTCCGGATCGATCGCGCCGTTGGTCTCGATATCGAGGACCAGTTTGTCGAGATCGGTGCGCTGCTCGACGCGTGCGTTTTCAACCGTATAGGAAACGCGCATAACCGGGCTGTATGAGGCGTCCAGCTGCATGACTCCAATGCTGCGCCCCTCTTCTGCCGCACGCGCAGTCACCGGCTGGTAACCGCGGCCGCGCATGATCTTGAGCTCCATCGAGATCGCACCGCTCTTGGTGAGCGTCGCGATCAGGTGCCCCGGGTTGACCACTTCCACGTCGTGGTCAAGGCTGATGTCGCCTGCCGTAACGGGTCCCGGGCCCTTCTTCGAAAGCTTCAGGGTTGTTTCGTGACGCGTACCGTGCATCCGCAGCGCCAGGGATTTCAGATTGAGCAGGATTTCGATGACATCTTCCTGAACTCCCTCAACGCTGGAATATTCGTGCAGCACGCCTTCGATTTTCACCTCGGCAATGGCGCAGCCGGGCATGGAAGACAGCAGGATCCGGCGCAAGGCATTGCCAAGCGTGTACCCGAATCCGCGTTCGAGCGGCTCAAGAGTGATCTTGGCGCGCGTAGCCCCGAGGCTTTGCACGTCGACCAATCGCGGCTTGAGAAATTCCGTTGCAGAACTCTGCATAGTGTATCCTCGCTTAAACCCGGACTACTTGGAGTAGAGGGCAACAACCAGGTGTTCGTTGATATCGGCCGACAGGTCGCCGCGCTCTGGCGGAGCCTTGAAGGTACCCTTCATCGCCTTGGAATCCACCTCGACCCACTCTGGGAACCCGCGCTGTTCTGCGGCCTCGAGTGCTGCCTTGATACGCAGCTGGTTCTTGGCCGAAGACATGACTTCGATCACGTCACTGGCCTTCACCTGGTAGGAAGGTATGTTGGTACGCTTGTTGTTCACGAGTATTGCGTTGTGTCGCACGAGCTGGCGCGACTCGGTGCGTGAAACACCGAAACCCATCCGGAAGACCACGTTGTCCAGACGGCACTCAAGCAGGGTGAGCAGATTTTCACCCGTCGACCCGCGACGTCTGTCGGATTCCGCGTAATAGTTGGCGAATTGGCGCTCAAGCACACCGTAAATCCGGCGCAGCTTCTGCTTTTCACGCAACTGTGAGCCGTAGTCGGACGCCCTGGCACGCCGCTGACCGTGCTGGCCAGGGGGATAAGCGCGCTTCTCGACGGGGCACTTCTCGGTAAAACATTTCTCTCCCTTGAGAAAAAGCTTTCCGCCCTCGCGTCGACATTGACGGCATTTCGAGTCGATGTAACGTGCCACGTGTTTCTCCGTTTATCCCGCTGTTACTGTAATTAGACGCGACGTCTTTTGGCCGGACGGCACCCGTTGTGCGGGATCGGCGTAACGTCAATGATATTGCTGATTTCGTAGCCAATGAGATGCAAGGCGCGTACCGCTGAATCGCGGCCGGGTCCGGGCCCATTAACCTTTATTTCCAGTGCCTTGACGCCAAACTCCTGCGCCGCACGGCCTGCCTTGTCGGCCGCAACCTGAGCGGCGAATGGCGTGCTCTTGCGTGAACCTTTGAAGCCGGCACCACCGGAGGTTGCCCAGGACAGGACGTTGCCCTGTCGATCAGTGATGGTCACGATCGTGTTGTTGAACGACGCATGAATATGGGCGATGCCTTCGGCAACGCTCTTGCGTGCGCGCTTTTTCGCCTTGGGGGCGCCTGCAGTGGGTGTCTGATTTGCCATGCTAATTCCTGATGAATCTGTTTATTTGCGGACGGCCTTGCGCGGACCCTTACGGGTGCGCGCATTGGTGCGTGTGCGCTGCCCACGCAGCGGCAGACCGCGGCGGTGACGCATACCGCGATAGGTTCCAAGATCCATGAGACGCTTGATGTTCATCGACACGGTACGGCGCAAATCGCCCTCGACCGTGAACTTGGCCACTTCAAGACGAAGCTTGTCGACCTCGGCGTCCGTAAGATCCTTGACCTTGGTGGTCGTTGCCACACCGGCACCGGTGCAAATGAGCCGCGCACGCGGGCGCCCAATGCCGAAAATGGAGGTCAGTGCGATCTCTACATGCTTGTGATTCGGTATGTTTATTCCTGCAATACGGGCCATTCAGCCTATCTCCAGCAATTCACTTCGTCCGCGCGGAAACCGGCAAGAATACTGCCAATTCGCACGAAAATCAACGGCAAGAACACTGCTTAGCCCTGACGCTGCTTATGTGTCGGGTCTGAACAGATGATTCGCACCACGCGCTTGCGCCGCACTACCTTGCAGTTACGGCAAAGCTTCTTCACGGAAGCCCGGACTTTCATTTCAAGTACTCCTAAAAAAAAATTACGGAACTGCCTCGAATCGGGAACCGTACAGGCACGCTCAGCGTGAGATCCCCATCCCGCCACCGGTCAGGTTTGCCTTTTTCAGCAGGCTCTCGTATTGATGGGACATCAGATGCGCCTGCACCTGGGCCATGAAATCCATGCACACCACCACGATAATGAGGAGCGACGTGCCGCCAAAATAGAACGGTACATTCCATTTCACGATCAGAAACTCGGGCAGCAGGCATACCAGGGTCACATAAAGCGCACCTCCAAGGGTGAGGCGGGACATGACGCCGTCGATGTAGCGTGCGCTCTGTTCACCTGGCCTGATACCCGGAATAAACGCGCCTGACTTTTTCAGGTTGTCTGCAGTCTCCTTCGGGTTAAACATCAACGCCGTGTAGAAGAAGCAGAAAAATATGATTGCGGTCGCATACAAAAGTACATATATCGGCTGTCCCGGCGCCAGGGCGGTGGCGATATTTCGCAGCCATGCCATCCCCTCGGTGCGCCCGAACCAGCTGCCGAGCGTCGCCGGGAAAAGAATAATGCTGGACGCGAAGATCGGCGGGATCACTCCGGACATATTGATCTTGAGTGGCAGATGACTTGTCTGCCCCGCGAACATCTTTCTTCCCTGCTGGCGCTTGGCATAGTTCACAGTGATGCGACGCTGACCGCGCTCCACGAAAACCACGAACCCCGTGACCGCAACAGCGATCACGAACAGGACCAGAACGAACAGCGGCTGAAACGAACCTGTGCGTGCCAGCTCGAGCGTGCTTCCGATCGCGCGCGGAAGTCCTGCCGCGATGCCCGAGAATATGATCATCGACATGCCGTTGCCGATGCCGCGCTCGGTCATTTGCTCGCCAAGCCACATGAGAAACATGGTTCCGGTGACAAGCGTGACCACGCTGATGAACTTGAATCCTATGCCGGGATCAATCACCACCGGAATGCCGCCGGCGCGCTGCCCTTCAAGAGCAATGGAGATTCCCATGGCCTGGAACATGGCCAGGAACACTGTCGCGTAACGCGTGTACTGGGTGATCTTGCGCCGGCCGCTTTCGCCTTCCTTCTTCAGCTGCTCCAGGCTCGGTATCACGGTCGTGAGCAGCTGCATGATGATTGAAGCCGAAATATAGGGCATGACACCCAGGGCAAACAGGGAAAATCTGCCGAGCGCACCACCAGAGAACATGTTGAACAGGTCAACGATTGAACCCTGGGTCTGCTTGAACACCTCGGCAAGCGCTTCTGCGTTGATGCCCGGCACCGGAATATGGGCACAGATGCGGAATACCACCAGCGCTGCCAGCACGAAAACTATGCGCTGCCGGAGATCTGTCAGCTTGCCGCCGAACAGACCCGAGCCACCGCCGGAACTTGCGCTCTTCGGCTGCATCAGGCCTCGACCTTGCCGCCAGCCTGAGTGATGGCCGCCAGGGCGCCCTTGGTCGTGGCAATACCCTTCAGTGTTACCGGCCGTTCAAGCTTGCCCGACAGAAATACCTTGGCGCGCAAGGCCGTGCGGGAAACGAGGTTGGCGGCCTTGAGCACCGCGAGGTCGATAACCGCGGCATCGAGTTTGCCAAGCGAGTACAACCGCACCTGGGCGGTATCGCTTTCCATGTGCGAGCGAAAGCCGCGCTTCGGCAAACGGCGCTGCAAAGGCATCTGGCCGCCTTCGAAACCGACCTTGT
>VFSW01009628.1_pt1 | contig 13775 bp, 11 predicted proteins | sample 5358111 | NCBI WGS metagenome assembly VFSW01 (sample SAMN11554181, study PRJNA540505) | mine drainage metagenome | isolation source: sediment from site ElyBrook_90M | place: USA: Ely Copper Mine, Vershire, VT | collected 2017
GTCCAAGGGCCGCGACCATTCCGGGCGGGGAGGGGGCTGTCGAGTTCGAGGCTCCGAAACCGAGGGCCGGGGGCGCGGTCGACGCGGGAGAGGGAGGTAGGGGAGCGCCAAGGGTCGGCGCGCCGCAACGGGAACAGAAGCCCGCGTCGGGAGGAAGAGCGGTGCCGCATTTCATGCAGAACGATCCGGCCATGCCCATCACTGGCCATTCGGTGGGCTAAATTCATTCCCTTCGCCAAGAACGACCGCGGGAAGCGCTGGGGGGGGCGGACGTCGGGTTACCGTACCCCGGCCGCGTTCAGGAAAGTCGATGCGGTCTGCGGGTCCGTGGGGTCCAATTGTGAAGATCCATTCGGACCCGACCTCCTCGGAAAGCCACGCCCTCCATGCTCAGCCGCAGGCGCTGTTCGCGGCCGTCTTCCCCCGTCAGGGCGATTCGACCGCCCGTGGCGACCACCCGGTGCCAAGGTAGATCGGCTCCCCCGCACAACGCCCTTACGGTGAGGCGCGCGGCGCCCGGGATTCCCGCGGCTTCCGCCACCTGGCCGTACGTGATGACCTTTCCTCGGGGCACGCGCGCGATGATGCCGCGCAGCCGCGCCAGCGTGGACGACCCTCGAGTCCCCTTCGGCCGTCGATCCCGGGCCGTATCCACCATGGTCGCCGCGCTTCTCCCGAGTCCCCTCGGCGTGTCACCGGGCCGCCCCGGGACCGACTCCCTGCGGCCTGCTACCGGTCCTTGGCCGCGTCGGTCCAAATCTTCTGGAGGTTTATCTCATGCCCATCCCGCCAACCTCCTTTCGACGCCCGAACGGGCGAAAGCGGTCGCGAATCCTCGATGGGCATCTCGACCCGCTGCGTTCGAGCGGCTCCGCAGAGCCGTGCCGCCTCCTTGGGCATCGCAGCGCCCCGGGACGCCGATCCCCCGTCGACGGAGCGGGTCGGTGGCGACGTCGAGAGCGTACCTCGGGTCAGCCAACCCGAGTCTCGGTACCTCCGCACTGACGGCGAGGACCGGCCCAACGAGTCGCCGCGACCGGTCTTGGGCGATACCGGCTGGAATCGAGGGTTCGCGGTGCAGGGAGGGTGGCCTTCGACGAGGATTCGGTCAAGGTCCGCGGATTCGCGAAAGCCCGGAACCCACCGATAGGTTCTCGAACCCGATCGCGTCCCCACTGGGCAGGTTTACCCGGACCGACTCCCGGCGTTCATCGGACGGGATCCCCCTGGGGGCTACAGTTCGGGCATCCGGTTTTCGAGGACGGTCCGGTGGATCCTGTTCAACGAAGCGAGCTCTTCCAAGCCGGGGGGACCTTCGAGGTGTACGTCACTTGGTTCGCTCCAAGGAACGCGGCGAACCGGGCAATCGTCTCCGCGATCTTTGCCGCCACCTCGCGGTCGCGGGGCGCATCGGGCTCGGCGTGGACAGAGTGGACTACGAGTTCCGCCCGCGCTTTGTCCAGCCTCGGGTCGATCCTGCCGATGATCTTGTCCCCCCATAGGATGGGTAGTACGTACGTCCCGAACCGTCGTTTCTCTTTAGGCAAGAACTGTTCGCGGACGTAGTCGAAGCCAAACAAGTGGGCCGTTCTGGCCGTGCTGCAGATCAGGTTGTCGAAGGGGGGCAGCAGGGAGATCCGCGGCTGCCACGCCGAAGTTCGCACGGACTCGAGGAGCGGAACGTCCCGAGCATGGATGTATCGCTCGTCCCGCCGGCCGAGCCCCTCCACGATCAGTCGACGTATCACGGATTCCTCCTGAAGGCGCGCGAGCGTCTCCTTCAGCTTCCGATATCGGCCCCGGACGAAGTAGTAGGTGATCTCGGAAGGGGTCGCTGTACCGAGAGCTCGGATCGCCCGCTGAGCGGCCGCTCGTTCGAAATCCTCTTCTCCCAACTCCTCCGGGTTCACCCAATCGGGGAGAAACTGGTCGGAAAGTCCCCAGAGGTTCTGGTTTCCCCGATGACCGACGACCATCACTTCTCCGCGCATCAAGAGATGGAAGAGCATTTGGGAGACGTCGCTACCGAAACTCCACTCGCCCTCCCTCCTCCGTGTTCGAGCGTGGTCCTTGAATTGGGCCAGGTGAAGCGGTCCCTTCCTGAGGTCGTTCAGAATATTCTGGCGAAGTTCCGAATGCTCGGCGAGGAACTTCTCGGCTCGCCGGCCGTGGTTGGCCCAGGACGGGAACATCGATTGCGGATACCGGACCATGAGCGACCGGTAGAGGGGAAAATCTTCGGTTGAGACGATCGAAGCCACCGGCGTCCAGTGCAGGAAGAGCTTCTTGTCGTCCCACAGTAGTCGATCCAAATCCTGTAACCGGAAATCGCCGACCCTGCACCAGAGGGAGATGACGTGCGACGGGGCAACAACGCTGACCGGGTCCCACTGAACGTAGGCCAGGTCCCGAACGACGGAGAGGATCGCGCTGGTCGTGGCCCTTGCCGGCAGCTCCCCGGCAAGGCGTTGCTTTGTGACCGCAAGGCGCCGGACGGACTCCAGCGAGGAGGTGACGGGCTCTCGGCTCATGGGGACCGGGTCGCCGGAAGGAATCGCTCTGAGAGTTAACGGCGTTCCCCCGTGGCTCTATCTTCGGAGACCCGAAGCTTCTGCCACCATAGCGGACGGGCACACCAGCTCGAACGGGTCCAATCGGGTCCGGCGCGGGACCGGCTCTCACGAGGGTAGGGAGAGGGTCGTATCAAGCGGGCTCACGCTACGAAACCCCCCGGGTCGTCGGCTTTCCGGCTGCGAGGCCGGGCGCGGCCGCACTCGGGCCTACGAATCGCTATAAGCGGCGGAGAGGGTCTCGAGCGTGGCACGCACGAGACGTCCTCGGATCGATCTGCCGGAGGTACGCGCCGGTTCCGGCCGAGAGGTGCATCCCGTTCCCAGCGTCTTCCGTCCCGCAAAGCGCACACCGTCGGGCCGATTCCCGCTGCTCAAGGTCTTTCGCGGAATGGAGAAGACGATCCCGTTCCGAAAGTACCCGGGAGACGACCGCCAGATACGGGAGATCGCCGAGAACACGTGGGCCGAGGTCTCCGAGGGACCCGGTTGGATGTACGTGGCCCCCCGCAAGACCCCGCCCGAAATCCGCGCCGTCGGTTTCCGAATGGTGGAAACCTCGGACGACGTGATCGTCGTTTCCCGGTCTCATCTCGTCCACAGCCCCCGAATGGATGTCTACCTCGACGTCATCCACGAATTCCTACACATTCTTCAGCGCAAACAGGGACGCGAGATTTGGCCACGCCGACGCATCCCGTACGCCGATCGGCCCACCGAGATCGAAGCGTATGCGTTCTCCATCGCGGAAGCCCGAAGGTTGGGAGTCCCGGACAGCTACCTTCGGGAGTACCTGCGCGTGACGTGGCTGCGGCGAGCGGAGTATCTGCGTCTCCTTCGGAACGTGGGAGTCGCCTCGGGCTGATCGGGCGGGACCGGGCCTCAGACGAACTCTCCGTCCCCGACACGCGCCGGGACGCGGTGGGACGTGCCCCCTCTCCTGAGGTCGTCGCCCCCCAAGGTGCGGGCACGATCCGCACGAGCCACTCAAGGGAGCCTCCGCTCGGGCCGGAACGACGGGTCGCTCCCCCGCGTCCCCGTGGGTTCTCTGCCGCTCGGTTCCCAACCCGTCAGACCCGCGTTCGTGATCTCTCGATCCGCGCGGGAGCCGGTCGGAGTCTCGAGCCGGGAACGGGTTCGACGGAAGGCGGGGAACGCTCGACGGGAGCCGGATCACTTCGTCGTCGGTGGCGCGACCGGCTTGGCGCCGGAAGTGGACGGCGTTCCGGCGGACGGCTTCGGGACGTTGGGGGACCGGAGCAGGCGGTTCATTCGCGACGGGTTGCCGTACGCGCGGAAGAGCGCCACCTGGCCCTTCTCGTCAACGACCACGCGGGTCAGTTGCTCCTGGACGAAGGTTCGATTGGTGGGGGGAACGGCCTTTCCGTCGGCGTCCGTGAACGGACCGGTGTGGGTTCCGTGCACCGAGTTGACGACGATCGCCTCGTTGCCCGACACGAGGACCTTGTCGATGTCCATCGTCCAGTCGGGGAACGCCGCGAAGGCGCTCGACAGGTACGACCGGATCGCTGCCTTCCCCTCGATCGGGGACTCGAGGTTCGGGACCTGGAAGGACGCGGTCTCCGCGTACCGCTCCACTGTCTTCTCCACATTTCGGGTATTGAGCGCTTCGACGATCTGGCGGGCTTCGGGCTCGGTGAGCTGCGTCATTTCTTGCTCCTCACCTATATAAGGGCCGCCGAAGGGGATAAGTAGGAGTACCCCCGGGTGCCGCCGGCGCACGGCCCACAAAACACGACCGAATCCGACCGTCGGCCGAACGCGGGTCCCGCGATCGCGAGGAAGATCGAGGTCCCCTAGCGAGCTCGGCGGTCGCGGGGGAACATTTCGCGAAGCACAACGGGAATCCCTTCCCGAAAGCTGGAGACGCGGGCCTTCCATCCCAGTCGGCTGAGCTTGCCGTTCGAGGCGGGTCGGTCCGCGGCGAGATGGTGCGCCACCGCATCGCCCACGTCTCCGATCGCCGCCTCCAGCGAGATCGAGGCCGGAGGCGGCACCTCGAGCTGCGTGGCGACGAAGTCGGTGAACTCTCGAAGGGTGGCGGGGTGGCCGTCCACGACGTTGTAGACCTCTCCGGCCCCCCCCGACTCCAGGACGGTGCGGAACGCGGTTCCGGCGTCCCACCGGTCCACGAAGGACCACCGGTTCGTCCCGTTCCCGATGAGCCGGTACTCCCGGGACCGAATCGCATCCGCGACGCCTCGGAACCACGCCCCGTTTCCGTAGACCATCCCCGGTCGCACCACGAGCACGTCGAGCTCCCCGGGGGAGTTCGCCGCCAAGCCGGCCCGCTCGGCATCGTAATTGATCTGTGACTCGCCCCGGGGGTCGACGGGGGAGTTCTCGTCGATGAGCTGGCTCTGGCCCCGGTAGACCCAGTAACCCGAACCCACCACGACGCGTCGGACTCCGCGCCTTCCGGCGGCTTCCACGATATTGCGGATGCCCTCGACGCGGACTCGGGCCGCGTCCCTCTCGGCCGGAGGGTTGGCCGCGAGGTGGACGACGCCGAAGCAACCCGACGAGGCGTCTTCGATCGACCGCGAATCCAGGACGTCCCCCAGCAAGGGCGTCCCCCCGTCCTCTCGTACGCGAGCCGCCTTCGCGGGGTCCCGGACGAGACCTCGCACCTCGTATCCGGCCGCCGAGAAGCCTCGAACGACCGACCGACCCAGGAAGCCGCCTGCACCCACCACGAGGATCCTCTTCCCAGCGAAGGTGCGGTCCTCGGCTGCGGCGGTCGCGGGCATCGGATCGTTCGGGTCTCCGCCCGGGTTCATGTCGGGCGACCGATTAACCCCTCGGTCACCGCACTTCGGTCGGCGCCGCCGATGCGGTCCTTCTTCGCCTAGGGTCCCGGCCCGAAGCTCCTCGGGTTCCGAGGCCGATTCCATTCGTCCTTCAGCGACCCCGGATGCGACCGCGTGGGCAGCGACCGTTGCGATCTTCGGAGCGCCGCCCGGCGAGAGGACGATGAACTCGCCGGAGATAGGGGATGCGCTTTAGGCACCCCCGGCCTGCCACGTCGCCGTGTACGACGTGGAGGAAGGGCAAATTGACGACGGACTGTGAGACGGCCGGTTGCATGCACCCGAAGCGATTGCACGGGCCGGACGGACATTGCCGGGTCTGCGCGTGCACCGCCCACACGCGAACCGGCCCGAGGCACATGACCAAGGCCGTGTTGAGACAGACGGCTCGCTCGCTCCGAAAGTGGTGAAGTGAGGTCGGCCGGACGGGGACTTCCCCACCGTGGGGAGCCGAGCCCACCGAGGACCCGGCACGAGGGCTCGTTATCGATCCCGGCTCCTGCGTGGCGGAGTCCCCCCGGCCACCACCGGCCGACACGCCGGTCGCAGTTCCCCCAAACCCTGTGGCAACGTCTCCCTGTCTGCGAGAGCGGCTGGTGCCGTCCCGGTTCAATCCCCTTCCACGATCACCGCGTCCGAATGGGAGCGCTCGAGACGGAGCTCACGCACGGGACGGTACTCCTCGGAATCGTACCAACCCAACAGCCCCTGCATCGTCGGGAACTTGATCACGATGAATAGGCCCGGCTTCCACGCGCCCTCGACCACGCGGTACTCCCGCGACGCGATGATGAACTCTCCTCCGTGCTTCTCGATCATGTTCCCCAATCTCTGGACGTAGGACTTTCGGGCCTCGTCGCTCGCCCACTCGATCTGCAGGACAAAGTACGCGCTCATCGGAGGGTCGCCAATCGGGCCGAACGAGCGACCCCCATATGGACTATTCGAAGGCGGACGGAAACGGCGGGACTCGTGCTTGCGGTCGGATCTCGCACCGGGAGCCGCACGGTCGAGGGATCCTTGACCGCCAAAGCCCGCTCGAGTCGTGGCGGATGCTCGGGCCCGCGAGGTCGCCGGACGCCGTGCGCGCGGCGGTGGTCCGACCCGGGCGCCCGATCGGTCGGGTAGTCCCTCATGGTCGAGCGACACTCCACCTACGGTGCCGTAGGCCCGATCGCGCCGGGTGGGAGATCCCCTCGGAGGTCCAACGACCCCCACGAGGCCCTACGGACCTGGGACGTTTCCCTGAAGGATCGCGACCAACTTCGCCGTGTCGAGGTTTCCTCCCGACACAAACGCCACGGCAGGCCCTCCGGGATCTGGGTCTGCAAGAGCGGCAGCGACCGATGTGGCGCCGGCTCCCTCGACGACGATGTGGTGGTACTCGAAGCAGTGCCGAATCGCCGAGGCGACCTGCTCCAGTTTGAGGACTCGAGAATCTTTCACCAGCCCAGCGAGGCGGTCCCACATCTCGGGCAGCACGTTTCGGGCGCCGATCCCGTCCACGAAGCTCGGGGTTCGGGTCACTTCGGCCGCCTTGCGCGTCCGGAGGGAGGCGGCAAACGGAGCGGCGGCCTCCGACTCACAGGCGACCACTTCGATCTGAGGCCCCAAGGCCCGTAGCGCGGCGGCGATCCCCGCGATGAGTCCCCCTCCTCCGATGGGAACGTACACCCTCTTGACCTCGGGCAGGTCCTCGAAGATCTCCAAGCCGGCCGTGCCGTTCCCGGCGATCATCGGATCGCTATTGAAAGGCGGGACGTAGAGCAAGTCCCGCAACGGTTCGTATCGCCCGACCGTCATGACGTCCCAAACGCCCTCCCATGGCAACTGAATGATCTTCGCACCGTGGCGACGGATCCCCGCCAGCTTGACCTCCGGGGCGGTATCCGGTACGATCGCCGTGCAGGGTATGCCGAGCCGTCGGGCGTGCCAGGCGAGCGCCTGGGCCATGTTTCCGGCGCTCGTCGTGTACACGCCCGGGACCGGCCCCTTTTCCCTGGCGGCGACGAGCGAATTCCCTGCGCCCCGCACCTTGAACGACCCCGTCGGTTGCAGGTTGTCGAGCTTGAGGTAGAGCCTTTCCGCTCGACCGGGGGGACCCTGCCAGGAGACGATGGGCGATCGTAGAACGGTGGAGGCGATCCGCTCGCGAGCGGCCCGGATCTCGTTGAGGGTCACCCGCTCCGCCATTCCCCTCGGAACCGCGAACGACTCGGGTGGTTATTACGGAGTCCGAGTTTCCGCCGTCCTTCTCCCGACTCTCGCCCTACGGGGTAGCCGTTGGCGTCTCCTCGTCCCGGCTCGATCCGTTGCGGGACGTGGCGGCGATGCCGCTTCCCTCCGGGTCGGGCGCAACGGCGCTGGCAATGGACAGCTCCCGAATGGCGCGGATGCCGTCTCGCGCCCTCCCGTCGGGATTCGCGATGTTCGCCGACGGTTCGGCACGGGGATGGCCGACGTTGAGGGTCGCGAGCGGGTGTGCCTCGCGGGGCGGACCCGCGGCAAGAGCTGCGGAAGTCCTGCCGATCGGCCGTGCGGGATCGACCGGCAGGTCCGTGGAATGGAGGACTGCCCCGACCGAACTCTTCGGTCGGGCCACTTCACTCGGACGATACGTCTCGGAGTCTAGCGAGGTTCGAACCCGGTCGGCCGGTCCACGGCGCCGACGCGCCTTCCGGGCGATGGACTTCGGAGGGGGTCGGCTCGCGCAATTTGCCGTTCGGTCTCCGGAGATGGCGGAAGTCGAAATCGACGCGGGGAGAGCCAGCCCGCCTCCCGCCGCTCCTGGGAAGGAGGAATGCTAGCTCACCGGCAGGTGGTCGAGCGATGCCAGCCGGCCCACCGGATAATCGCCGATACGGTTGGCCAACCCCCAGGGGGAACGGTCGTAGAAGAACGCGAGGCGGGCGTTCGGATCGCTCGCGAAGGTCGGATCCGTCCGGACCCGGCGCTCGAAATCGGCTCTCAAGCTCGGGCTCTTGCCGATCTCCTCCCGAGCCAGCGCTTCCAGGACGTAGGCTTCGCCCGACTCCTTCTGCTCGAAGATCGAGTTGAAGAATCCCCAACGAAGGGCGGAGTCGGGCGCCTCCGGTTCCAGCCAGTGGACCGCGACCTTGGAGAGCCTCTGGTTGAGCGGGACCACCACCGATCCCGCGGGAAACGTGAGCGTGTCGGTGCTCAGCGTGCACTTCCCGAAGTCACCGATCTTGCGCTCGACGTTTCCTCCCCGAAGGATCGGGTGCCTGCCTTCGAACGGCTTTTCCGGCCACCGCATCCCCGAGCAGCGGTACCGCTCGACCGTCCCCGTCCAGGCGGCCGTCGTTCGTTGGAGCGTCAGCCCGTGGATCTCCAGAACGTCGATCACGTGCCTCCACTGCGGCGGGACGATGTACCCGGCGGGAAGCGCGACCGAAACGGCCACCCTGGCGCCCACGTCCATGGGGAGCGTTATGTCCCGGGGCCGGGACTCGTAACGAATCGCCGGGGCGCCGGAGATCTCGCTCGGTCCTCGCACGAAGTCGTAACCGCGGAACCGCACGGAAGTGGTCTCGCCGCTCCTCTCGAGGCAAAGGGGGAACGGCGCACCGCGGGATCCCTCCGACCCGAGGGCCGCGGCGGCCCGGTCGGCCTCTCGGTTCAAAGCGATCAGGCCGGCCGAGTTCTCGTTCAGCACCTCCAACAACGCTCGGAGGACCTCGTAGTTTCCGCTGACGCGGGTCTTGTAGTCCTTCCGCATATGCAGTTCGACCAGCAGGCCCGGGCGGTTTTCGAGGATCATCAGCCCCGTCGAAAATCGTGGCGGGTTGTCGTGGAACGCCAGACCTTGCGAGGGGTCGGCCTCATCGTTCAAGAAGATCGCGCCCGGGAACGCAAGGTGACCGCTCGCGTTCACCCGGCTCGCGAGCTCCGGACGGACCGAATCGCGGAGCCACTTGGCCGTGGCCGGAAAGACGTCGGGGGTGTCGTCCAGGACGAACGTAACGTCGTACTGGAAGTCCGCGCCGTCCGTGACGTGATTGTCCACGAAGAAATCCGGCGTCCACCGTTGGAACATCCGGAGAAACGCCCGTGTCTCGGGGGCGTCCGCCTTCAGGTAGTCGCGGTTCAAGTTGAGGTTGGTGGCATTGGCGCGCCAGCCGGTGAGCGCGGGGCCGTTCTGATTGATGCGATTGTAGGCCGAGCGCCGCTCGTGGCCATCGATGTTGTACACCGGGATGAAGACCAAGACGACGTTCTCGAGGAGCTTCGCCCGGTCGGGGTCCTGCACGATGTCGCGAAGCAGGGCGAGGCAGGCGTCCTTGCCGTCCATCTCCCCGGCATGGATGGAGTTCTGAACCAGCACGATCGCGCGACCGGAAGCACGGATCGCCTCCGGATCGAAGCGGCCACCCTTCGAGGCCGCCACGATCTTGAGGTCGCGGCCCTCGCCGGTCTGGCCGAAGTTCTCGATGCGGACCGTGCCGGGATACGCCGAGGCGATTCGCTCGAGGTAATCGACGGTGGTCGAGTAGTCGGGCGTAGTGCGATAGTCGTCGATCTCGGCGGGCGTGCGCCAGGCCTTCGCCTCGTCCTCGATCCTCCGGTCTTCGTTCGGAAGCCCCGTTCGCCGCACTGCTACCCGCCCGAGCTCGTCCCGCCGCCCGCCGACGAGCGGCGCATCTCTTATCAGTTCTCGGTCCCAGAATCGCGACCGACCCCGGATCTCGCGACGTGCGACGCGCGCGGTACCGGGGGATCGACGCGGGTCGGCGTCTCGCTTGAGCCGTACGGGTCGCACTTGCACGTTCGGATCTCGCGAGATCCGCGATCCGACTCGCCGCTCGGAAACGCCGAGCGCACCGAGTGCCCCGGGGCTGGGCCTCGGACTCGTTCACCTGGAGATGCTGAGCGGACTTCACCACTTCGCGAGTGACGATCGACGAGTCGGCGGTCGGGCCGACCACCGCGACGAGCGTCGCGTTCGGGCCGCTCCGGGCGAAAGTCGTCTGGGGGTCGTTCCCCTCGCCCGCGACGTACTCGGGTGGAGCTGTACGAAGCTCCGTGCTCGCAGCCGCGGCCGCGCCGAGTACGCGCGCTGAGGATGGCGAACGTGTCCGCGAACGCTCGCGTGAGCCCGTCTGCGAAAAGGGCAGAGCCGTCCCGCGAGACGAGCGCCGTAGCGATCGCGGAGAGCCGAGTCTTGAGGTCCGTGAGCACTGCGGTGGGGCGGCCCGCAGCCATCCAAGGCGTATCCCCCGGGGCTGTGAGGGTCCCGTTCCCGGACTCGGGCCTCTCGGTTCGGGCCCCGATCGCCGACCGCCCTCTCGCTCCGTAGTTTCCCCGGGTCGCCGCCGGGCGAGAGCTCGGTCGAAAGGGGTTCTTGGACTCATGCGGGAGCGGTTCCGCGGCGGCCCCATCGCTCCGCTCTACGGTGCGGGCGGAACAAGACTCGGGGTGTACCGTGCGCTCTCGCGGCGTGCAGGTTCAATCGCCGAATCCGAAAGCAGACCGTCGCATCTTCGAGCGCCGGCGGCGAGAGGGATCGTTTCCCTGGAGGAACCGCCCCGCACCGGTCTGAGCCACGCGCCGTTCGACGCATGGCGACGCCGACGGGGGCCACCCCGCAGGCTGGAACGGTCGTCGCGCCGAGCGGTCTCCAGGCGGCGGCGGTTCGCACTCGAATCCGAGAGAGAAGGCGATGGGGACCGGCGACCGCGGGTCGACCGGTCCCGGAGCTCGTAGGGCATGCGACCCGGCCACGCGGGCCGGGGAATGGGTTAGGGAGGTTGTCGAGTCCGTACTCACCGACGGGGGGCGATCTACGGCCTACTTCGAGAGGCCGAGCTGGCGGTAGAGCTCCGCGGGGTTACCGTACGACCGGAGCGACAGGACACGGCCCTTCTCATCGAGAACGACTCGAGTCATCTCGTCCTGGACGAACCGCTTGTGCGTCGGGGCGATCGGCTTCCCGTCCGTTCCCTTCAGAGGTCCGGTGTGGGTCCCGCGAATCGAGTTCACGGCGACCGTCTCGTTTCCCGAGACGTAGACCTCGGTGATGTCGTTGGTCCAATCGGGGAACGCCTCGAAGGTCCCCGTGAAGAAGTCGCGGATGGCCTGCTTACCCTGGATCGCCTTCTCCATGCTCGGGATCTGGAACGTGGCGTCCTCCGAGAACTGCTCCACGACCTTGTCGACATTTCGGCTGTTCGCAACGGCGAACATCTGGCGGGCGTCTTGCTCAGTGATCTGCGTCATTTGCTTCTCCTTACCTATATAACGGCCGCCGAAGGGGATAAGTAGGAGTACCTCCCGCCGCGAACGGGAGACTCGCGCGCCGGCGTTGGGGGAGCGTTGCACGGCCAGGTCCCGTTCCGGCTGGACGAGCATCGGAGACCCCCTCATCCGTTCCGACGAGAGAGGCCGCCAAATCTTGCGGAGCTCTCGTTCGTCGAAGCTAGCGAGCTCCCGGTCCCTTGAGCGTTCCGGCCTCCCGACGCGGAGGACGGTCCCTCTGGCGGTCGACGCGGGACGGCGGATGCGAGAGGCGGTCCGATCACTTCGCGCCCGCACCGTCGGTCGGACGTCGAAACGGATGACCCCCGGACGCTCATGGCGGGTACATCCGCACGATGGCGCGAATCCTGCTCTGGGTCAATGCCGGCAGTACACGGAATGCCATCCACTGGGACCCGTGGCGAAAGCGGTGGGTGGTGGCTTGTCGAGAGCCGCCCGCGGGAGGGAGGGCGAATCGGGCCGTGGCCGTCTTGGTCGCGGACTGGCTCGGGGTACCCCGCTCGTCGGTCCATTGGGTCCGGGCCGGGTCGTCGCCGGCCAAGACGCTCCGGGCCGACGGGATCACCGACGCGGACGCCGGGCGTCGTCTGGGCGCTCACCGGACGACTTCGGACTCCCCCGAGACCCGAGAGCGTTAGGGGCGCCTCGCGAGGGACCGGCCGCAGGGTGCAGCTGCGTGCAACTGAGCCTACACCCCATCTCCATCAAGGGTGTCTCCCTCACTCGAGTGGGGTCCGAGGATCCACCGGTGGCCCGGAACCACAGCCTAGGTCATCGCCCACTCCGTTCCTCCACGCCAACGGCCGACCGCACGAAGAGAAGGGCTCAGCCGCGTTGGTTCCGATCCCGGAAGACCGTGTGGGCCGCGGAGGTGACTCTTGGGAGACTCAGGGTCACTTCTCGGACCGAAGATTCGCCGCCTCCGGGTGGGGGGTGGCCCGACAAAGAGAGGGCGTAGGGGGCCCTGGGTTCCCCGACCTAACAGGTCCCCATCGGGAGGGTGAAGTTTGCGGGGGCCTTCTCGTTAGCCGGGTTACGAATGTAGACCGAGCACTGGGTGTGAGGGGTCATCTGCCAAGGGGCGCCGCTGTTCTGCGTAGCAGTGCCCAATGCGTTGCCGAACCCGTGTCCGATAACGATCAATGTCGATGTCCAGATGGTGTAGGTCAGCCCGATCGCGTCACCCCAGGAGCATGCGCCATCGGTCGCAACAAACCTGCCCGCGGACCAGTCCCCCGAACTCGACTTTGAGCCCCATTCGCCGATCGATAGGGTTGGGGGCGACCTACCGGTCCCGCAGTTCTGAGTGTCGGTACCGTTGTAGGGGGCAAATGAGGAGACTTTGACGTAAGTGGGGTGTGACCCGAAACAGGACCCCGTGATGACGATCCAGTGATAGAGGTCCTTCCGCGTTATTCCGGTGACCGAAGTGATCTTCGCGTGACAGGCCGAACTAGAGCTCGTGGAACCGGAGTTGAATGACGCCGCTCCCATCGGTGCGGCGGGGCCAACTATCAGGAGGAGAGCGATAGCCGTCGCCCCAACTCCAACACCCCACGCACCCATCCGTCTCGAGGCCCTTTCTTGCCGCCGCATCGAACGTGTCGCGATTCGCGCAACGCCGTCCGCTCCCTTATGCGTTTTGATGGCGCTTATCGGCCCGTCTTAGGTCTCCTTCCGCTACCGAGTCGAGACCTGATTCGCGAGCATTGTCGCGGGTCGAAGTCGAAGCAAGAGGGAACATCGCAAGGCACCGTAAGCCTGGACCATTCACGACGTGACCATCCAAATGATTCGGCCGGTTACCATCCGCAGCGCTACGCTCCCGTTAATCCAGGGTTTCGTTTGCATAGGGTAGAGGCGCGATCGTCCCGAATCGGCCGACTTCATGGGCCTCCGATCGAGCTTCACTCAGCTCCGAGTTCACCGGTCGGCGTAACCGGGGGTGCCCCATCTGGCCGGCGTGGCGCGATGGGGCCCCCTCACTTTCTGAGCGCGGGACCCCGACTAGGGGGCCCCGGCCGAGAATCGGGGCACTGAGAGGTTGGGGAAAAGTTGGAGAAGAGGTTGGACGGGCGAGGGTAGGGTCTACCCGCAC
>VFSW01009629.1_pt1 | contig 13775 bp, 8 predicted proteins | sample 5358111 | NCBI WGS metagenome assembly VFSW01 (sample SAMN11554181, study PRJNA540505) | mine drainage metagenome | isolation source: sediment from site ElyBrook_90M | place: USA: Ely Copper Mine, Vershire, VT | collected 2017
AAAATTACTTTCTAAAGGACTTACCGGGTGAAACGAGGGTGAATTCGGGGAAAAGTCGGTCGATTTATGCCGGAAATGGCACCGATTCCGGCATAAATGGTGCCGATTTTGACGCAGAATGACTCGATCTGGCATCGTTTCGGCGGAGAGAAAAGAAGTCCCGGCGCGGACGCCGAAGCCCTCTGCCTTTTCTTTCTCTACTGCTTCTATTTTACCGGATGGAGCATAACTCATACGCCAACTATTTTTCGAGTGGAAGTGGTTTAGGAAGTGATGGTTACGGGGTTTTTGGGGGAGTGGAGGGGTTGACATGCGGAGTTTGCCCGAAAAACGGGGAAAGATATTTCAGTTCCTGCGACTGCTCCCCTCGCGGCAACAGCCTGCTCCGTAGACTCAAGGGTAAATCGCCTACAATTGAAGCAGATGCTCAACCCCACCTCAGAAGATCTCAGCCCCTCGGCCGCCAACGCCGCGGATCGCATCGACGTCGTGCTCTTCGACTATGGAATGGTCCTCTCCGGCCCGCCCGATCCCTCCGCCTGGGCCGTTCTGCGCGCCGTCAGCGGCCTGGACGAGGCCCGTCTGCACGCGGCCTACTGGGAGTTTCGCCACGACTACGACCGTGGCGCGCTCACCGGCTCGGCCTACTGGGACGCCGTCGCCGCCCACGCCGGAACCGCGTTCAACGAGGCGCAGACCGCCGCCCTGCTGGCCGCCGACATCGACCTGTGGACGCAGCTCAACCAGCCCATGGTGGCGTGGGCAGGACGACTGCAACGCGCGGGCGTGCGCACGGGCATCCTCTCCAACATCGGCGACCACATCGCTGAAGGAATTGTCGCCAAGCTGGCGTGGCTCTGCGCCTTCGACCACTGCACCTGGTCGCACGCGCTGTCGATGGCCAAGCCCGACCCGGCGATCTACCTCAGGACGGCGGAGGCCCTGAACTGCGCGCCCGCCCACATCCTGTTCCTCGACGACCGCGAGGAGAACATTGCCGCCGCCAAATCCCTGGGGATGCAGACGCTTCACTACACCACTCAGGACGCCTTCGAGCGCGAGATGCGCCAGCGCGGACTGGCAGACCTGCTGGAGGCAGACGTGCCCTCGACCGCCGCCGCAGCCCACTGTAGCGCCGCGCGCGAAGAGGAACGGGAAGCCGCGGCAAAGTAACGGTACCCATTCCCAAATAGACACGGTATAGTTGCGTTTCGTTAGAGATTCTCAGATTCGGACAACTTAACTCAGTCGATTCCATGGATATTGAGGGCAGGCTGCACTTTGCGCAACTCCGCAGCCGCAAACCATGATGAGAACCGTACAGACCGTCAATCCCGCGGACGCAGAGCCAGACGACACGGCGATGCGAAGGAGACTGCGCGCAGCGGGTCGTTGGGCCAGCGCGCTCAGATGCTGTCTGCTCTGCTGTCTTGGGTGCGGGCTGCTGCCTGTGCTGCACGCGCAGCAGGCCCCCTCGACCGGCCCGCAGCAGCTTGCCTTCGCGGGACTGCGCGCCGTCGCCAACGCGGGCCAGATCAACGCAATTCAGGCCGACGCGACGGGCGACCTCTACCTCCTCATCAATCAGGGGGACGGCGTGCGCGTCCTCGAGACCGACCCCACGGCAGCCAACGTCCTCGCCACGGCCTACATCGGCGCGAAGTTCGACGTCGGACTCGCCATGGCGCTCGACCCCACAGGCAACGTCTACGTCACCGGGACCACCGACTCCGGCGCGCTGACGGCGACCGCAGGCGTGGCGTTCCCGAGCTTCTCCGGTACTGCGACCAACTCGTTTGTGGCCAAGTGGAGCGGCAGCCTCGGCGCTCCGCTCTTCGTCACCTTCTGTGGCGGCGGCTTCATGGATTCCAGCTCGGTTGCGGCCACCGCCGACGCGGTCTTCATCACGGGGACCCTCTACCGAGCGACGCTGCCCGTGACTGCCGCGGGAATCATCCAGGCACCGGCCTACGGCAGCTCGTGGAACGGCTTCGTCGAGAAGTTCTCCGCGTCGGGCGCTTCCCTGCTCTACGCGACCTATCTGAGCGGAGAGGGCGGAAGCACGACGGCGAACGCGATTGCCGCGGATGCATCCGACGACGCCTACATTGCGGGAACGACGACGGCGTCGGGCTACCCAACGGTTGCGGCCCTGGTGCCGAATGAGCTGGTGACGGCGGCGGTCGGCGCCACCTCCGGGTTCCTTACTAAACTGACGCCCGCGGGCGATGGCATCGCGTTCTCCACCTACATCCCCGGCGCGGGGATCACCTCGCTGGCAGTCGATGCGACCGCCAGCAATCTGCTTCTCTCCGGCTCGGTCTCGCTGGGCCAGTTTCCCATTACCAACGTCTCCACGCCGCTCACCGCAGCGTCGTATCAGGTGCTGCTGCGCATGACGCTGGACGGGCAGACGGTGGTTGGCTCGACGGTGCTTGCGCCGGGGACGCAGTCGTTCGTCGCGGCGGGAGGGTCGGGAACGGCGTGGGTCGATGGCAGCTTCGTCGCGGGGATGCCGCTGCTTCCGTTGACGCCGCTCGCGACCCTCGGCAACAGCTTCGCCCTGCGCGTGAACTCCGCAAACCGTGTCGACCAGACCGCGCGCTTCGGCGGAGTTGCAACGTCAGACCCAAGCAGCGCAAGCGCTCCGGTCAACCTCACCTCGGTTGCCATCGACCCCAGCGGCGATGCGCTCTTCGCGGGGAACTTTGCGCCGTATGCCAGCTCCAGCCTGCTGGCGACAGAGACGTACGACCTGCCGTTGAGCGACGCAGCGTCCAGCGTCTTCTCTTCGTCGGTGCGCAACATTGTGCAGCCGACCTCGGCGTGTAGCGGGACAATCTGCTCCGCGGCGTATCTCTCCAGGCTGACGGTCCCCGCGAACGCAGCCTCCGCAACGGCCTCGCTGGCGCTCTCGGTGGACGACGCGCCCAACCTCACCGTGCGCAACCTCGGCTCGGCGCAGGCCACCGGCGTGACGGTCTCGACCAGCGGCTTCACTCAGGCCAACGACTGCGGCACGACGCTGGACGCGGGCGGCGAGTGCAGCATCGCGCTGGCGGGCAGCGGGCCGGGCAGCATCACCGTCTCCGCGGCCAACGCCATCACGCAGACGCAGAGCCTGCCCGCGCTGGCCTCCGGAACTGCCCCACTGCCAATCGTCTTCTCGCCGAAGGAACTCGACTTCGGCGTCGTCAGCTCGGCCAGCGGCGCGGTCACGCGCACGATCACCGTGACCAACCTCACCCAGCAGAGCCAGAGCTTCGCCTCGCAGTGGGACATCGGCAGCAAGACCACTTTGCCCTACACCTTCGCGCAGACGGCGACCGACTGCACCCTCTCGGGCAGCGATTTTCTGCTCGCTCCGGGTGGGTCTTGCCACATCACGATCGGCCTCACCGCGTCCAGCACAGCGACCAACGACGGCCCAGTCCAGCAGAACTGGCTGGTCGGCGCGCGCGACGTGCAGATGACCGCGTACGCGCAGGCTGCCGCGCTCTCTCTCTCCGCCGCGGAGATTGACTTCGGCACGCAGTACACTGGCGGACTCCGTCCCGCGCGCTATCTCTATCTCTCCAATAACTCGACCGCCTCGTTCTCTCACGCCGCGGTCACGCTGCCCGCGACATCGCCCTTCACCGTCACCGACCGCTGCCCCGCGACGCTCGAGCCTCTCACCGTCTGCCAGATCCAGCTTGCCTACCAGAACGCGCATACGCCCTCAGCCGACGCCGACACGCTCTTGCTCGATCAAGGACTGACCGCGCTGGTCACAGGCCGCTCGCAGCCGCAGCCCGCAGCCAATGGGGCCAGTGTCAACCCCAACCTCAGCGTCTCCGCCACGGCACTCAACTTCGCCAACTCCGTCGTCGTCACCGGCGTCTCCAGCGAGACGCATACACTGACGATTCAGAACATCGGCACCACCGCCTTCGCGCTCTCGCTGGCCCTCTCCGGCGACTTCACCGACGCCAACAACACGAACTGCGGCGCGACCCTCGCTGGCGGGGCCTCCTGCTCCGTTACTTTCAACTTCGTGCCCTCGCAGCCAGGAACGCGTCAGGGCTTGCTCGCCGTCACCGCGGGCGCGGGAACCACGCCTGCCTACGTCACCCTCTCCGGCGTCGGCACCGCGATCCTCTCCCCCGTCAACAACGGCACGCTGAACTTCGGCGGCGTCATCGCGGGCCAGCCCACCGTGCAGTGGTACAAGATCACGCAGCCCTTCACCAGCTTTGCCGTCGCCACGGCCTCTGCCACGCTCGGCTCGCCCTACACCGCCGTCATCGTCCAGGATATTGGCTACGGTCACGGTCAACCTGCCAGCACCGCCTTCACCACCAGCGCGACCGGATCCTGCCTCAACTGCTGGGTTGGGGTACAGTTCACGCCGCCCGCAACCGGCCCGGTCACGGGCACGCTCACCCTCACCTCGTCCACCGCAGGCAGCCCGTACGTCCTGTCGCTCACTGGCTACGGCCTGCCGCTCGTCGGTCTGCTGCTGACGCCGGTCGCGCAGGACTTCGGTCCCGTGCCCATCAACAGCGCCAGCGCCAGCGCTCTCTTCGCGCTCACCAATCTTGTGCCCGGCGGCGGTGCCGTCACCGTCGCAACGCCCGCCGTCACCGGCGACTTCAGCCTCTCGAACGCCCCCAGCGGAGGCGCGTCCTGCGGCGGCGCGCTGGCCTACACCGCCTCGTGCTTCATCCAGATCGCCTTTGCTCCCGCAGCCGCCGGCCCACTCACCGGCACGCTTACCGTGCAGGCGGGCAGATCGACCGCGACCGCCGCGCTCACCGGCTACGGCTCGGCCGATCCCGGCCTGTCGCTCACGCCCGCCGCGCTGGTCTTCAACAACGTCCCCGGCAGCGACGCCACCCAGCAGACAGTGACGCTCTCCAACACCAGCGCGAACGCAGAGCAGATCGGCACGGCCTTCGCCACCACCAGCAGCTCCGGGGCCACCAGCTTCACCGCCAGCGGCTGCATCAACGCCATGCTGGCCGCCGGAGCCACCTGCACGATCTCCGTCACCTTCAGCGCGACGACCGCCCCTGCTGCCGGCTCGCTCACCATCCCCGTCACCAGCACAGTCGGCGGCGCGCCCGTCACCGCGAACTACGTCGTCCCGCTCACTGGCGCGTATACCACCGAGGACGCGGGGTTGCAGATCGTCCCCAGCGACCCGGAGTACGGCCCACAGGCCACTGGCGCGACCGGCATCACGCGCCAGTTCACCATTAACAATCTCACCGCCAAACAGCTCACCCTCAGCATCGCGCTGCCGCGCCAGTTCGTCCTCAGCGGCGCGCCCTGCGCCGGCCTTGCGCCGTTTGCAAGCTGCAACTTCTCGGTCGCCTTCCTGCCCCTGGACAACGGCGACCTTACCGGCACGCTCTTCGCCACGGCCACGCCCACCGATGGCTCCGCCACCCTCAACGGCCTCGGCTACGTCGAGGGATACGGCGTCGGCGCGGGTGCGCTCTCGGTCACGGGAAGCATTCTTCCCGGCAGGCTCGTCAGCTTCGGCACAGTCCCGTCGGGCCAAGCCTCTCAGCCGCAGACGTTGACGCTGACCAACGCCTCCACCAGCGCGCCGCTCACCGTCCGTCGCGTCACCAGCGAGTGGCCCTTCCTCTCCACCACCACCTGCGGCAGCACGCTTGCACCCGCCGCAAGCTGCACCGTCACGCTCACCTACACCCCGGTCAATCAGGTCGCCACCGGCTCCAACCCTCCGCCGACGACCGCCGACTCCGGCGAGCTGGTCATCGAGAGCGACGCCGTCTCCAGCCCCGACCTCATCGACCTCACTGGCAGCTCCACCCCAGTCGCCGTCACCACGCCCAGCAACGCCCCGCCGCTGGCCGCTCTCACCCCATCGCAGAGTTCGCTCACCTTTGCCAACACCATGGTCGGCAACGTCAGCGCGCCGCAGACCGTCACCCTGGACAACACCGGCACCGCGACGCTCACCAACATCGGCATTCAGACCACGCCCGACTACACCGTATCGACCGGCAACTGCGCCAGCGTCGTTCCCGGCGCAAGCTGCACTCTTACCGTCACCTTCACCCCACAGAGCGCGAGCCAGCAAGGCTCCGGCAGCGGGCAGCGCATCAGCGCGATTGAAATCTCCTCCAACGCCACCACCTCGCTGGAGTTCCTCTCACTGCTCGGCGTGTCGAGTCCATCCCCGCTGCTTCTCGGGCAGAGCGCGCTCAGTTTCGGAACCGTGCTGGTGGGCGCCAGCTCGACCCAAAGCCTACAGATCACCAACACCGGCACGAGCGCTGTCACCTTCGGGGCCGTCTCCGCCGCAACCACGCTCACCGCCGCATCGGGAGACTACACGGTCGTCCTGGGCAACTGTCCGCAGCCCGGCCAGACGCTCGCCGCCGGTACAAGCTGCACGCTGCAAGTCGCCTTCGCTCCCACCCAGTCTGGAACCATCGCCGGGACGCTCTCGATCGCAAGCTCCGCCTCCACCCTGCCGCTGGCGGTCGCGCTCAGCGGCAGCGGGGCGCAGTCGCACCTACAGGTTCTGCCCGCCAGCCTCAGCTTTGGCCCCATTGCGCTCGGCTCGCCAGCCAGTCTCTCGCTCACGCTCTCCAACAGCGGCAGCGCGCCGATCACCGGCATCGCTCTGGCGGTTACGGGGGACTACGCCGTCACCGTTCCCTGCGCGGTGGGCACGCTGGCCCCCGGCAGTAGCTGCGGAGTCACCGTCACCTTCACCCCAACGACGACCGGCGCGGACAACAGCACACTGACCGTCACCAGCTCCGATGCCACCTCGCCCGACGCCGTGCCGCTGACCGGCAGCGGCATCTCCAACGGCAGCTTCACGCTTACCGTCGGCGGCGGTGCCAGCGCGTCGACCACCGTCGCCAGCGGCACGCCCGCCGCGTACACCCTTACGGTGACGCCAGTCGGCAGCTTCAGCGGGACGGTCGTGCTCAACTGCACGCCGGTGGCTGCGGCCCAGTACGCCAGTTGCTCGCTTCTGCCCTCCAGCGTCACCCTCAACGGAACCGCGCAGAACGCCGTCGCCACCCTCAACACCGTCACCGAGGTCGGCACCAACTCGTTTCCCGCGGGATCTGGCAGCAGGCGACGCAACTTTGGCGACACCGCTCTCTGCCTGCTCTTCCCCGCGCTGGTCTTCACCTGGAAGGCGCGCACCTCTCGTCACCGTGCATGGCGCAGAGTCGGTCCCGTAGCGTGGGCGATCTTCTCCACGATTGCGCTGCTTACGTCCAGCGGTTGCGGCAGCAGCAGCTCCAGCTCCAACCTGCGCTACTCCCCCGCCGGGACCTACCAGTACCAGGTGACGGCAAGCTCGGTCAGCGGCGGCGCACAGATCACGCAGACGGTGACGCTGAACCTCACCGTGCAGTAGGAACGGCGGCGGCAAGCGGGATCCTTACCTGCTCGACGATCTCGATGCCAAAGCCCTGCAACGCGGGAATGTGCGTCGGCGTGTTGGTCAACAGGCGGATACGTTGAATGCCAAGGTCGGAGAGGATCTGACCGCCCAAACCGATCTGGCGCAGCGTTCGTTGCGCGCGCTGGTTGCGCTCTTCGCCCGGTTCGTTCGACCTCGGTTCCCGGTTTGCGTCCCGGTGCAGCACAATCCGGTGCGGCGCAGCCTTGCCCGTCGCGGGGCCTGCCGCATTGCCAACGCCGGTGCGGTCGATGGTGAAGCCGCGCGCGCCGTTGTGCAGATACACCAGCGCGCCGCGTCCCGCCTCGGCGATCATGCGCAGCGAGTTGTCCAGCAACGCATGGCAGTCGCACAGGGCCGCCCCAAAGACGTCGCCCGCAAGACAGTGGGTATGCACCCGCACCAGCACTGGCCCGTCGCCAGTCGCGGTGTCGCCCTGCTCCCCATACACCAGCGCCACATGCGATTCGCGGCCATCCACCTCGCTCTCGTAGGCGATCATGCGGAACTCGCCGTACTGCGTTGGCAGCGTCGCCTCGGCCACGCGGTGGATGTAGCGCTCATGTTGCAACCGGTAGCGGATGAGCGACGCCACGGTCATCATCTTCAACCCGTGCTGGGCGCAGAAGCCAATCAGGTCGGGGACGCGTGCCATCGTCCCATCCTCGTTCATTATTTCGCAGATCACTCCCGCCGAAACCAGTCCCGCCATGCGCGCCAGATCCACCGACGCCTCGGTCTGTCCGGCGCGCACCAGCACCCCGCCCTTGCGCGCGCGCAGGGGGAACACATGGCCCGGCCGCGCCAGGTCGTTGGCCGTGGACCGGGGATCGATGACCACGCGAATCGTATGCGCGCGGTCGGCCGCAGAGATGCCTGTCGTCACCCCCTCGCGCGCCTCGACCGACTCGGTGAACGCGGTGCCAAACCGTGACGTATTCTCCGTTGTCATCGGCCCCAGGCGCAGATAGTCGGCGCGCTCCTCGGTCAGCGTCAGGCAGATCAGCCCGCGCCCAAAGCGCGCCATGAAGTTGATCGCCTCTGGCGTGACGAACTCCGCAGCCAGCGTCAAGTCGCCCTCGTTCTCGCGGTCCTCGTCGTCGACGACCACAACCATCCGTCCCGCGCGGACCTCTTCAACCGCCTCTTCCACGCTCGCGAACGCTGTGTCATTCAATCGGTCTGGCATCTTTCTCCCTATCGACAGTCTCACAAACCAGAAGCAGAAACGCCGCCCGTTGAAAGGCGGCGCTTGCTTGAAGATATTCAAACTCCAGCTCCGTGCAAATTCTATAGCATCGACTCGATCTCGAATCCCCAGGCCTCCAACAGCGCCTCGGGAATGTACTTGGAGTTCTTGTTATGACGCGCCCACTCCCGCAGCCGGGTAGAGCGGATGTACTGGTCTGGGGTCAGATTGAACTCTTTGACCACCTGTTCGAAGGAGGTAACGGTAGGAACCACCGGGCCGATCGGCTCGGGTTTGCCCCAGTTGGGATTTCCACGACGCTTTGCCATCTCTCTTGTGTCCTTTTGTTGTTGATCCTGCCAGAAGTCTTGCGTAGCAGCCCGAGGTCTATCGAGCCCTGTGCTGTTCGCTCCGGCACAGCCATCTTCCACGGGTTTATCAGGCTTCATTTTAGGCTATTTATGGGCAAAACGCAAGCCCTGCCTGCTCCGGCCAATCTGTCAGACAGGCGCATCGGCGAACGATGTGCCCAGTCTTTTGCCTGTTATTTCCGCATGAATTCGTCCTAGTCGCGGCAACCCTCGATCAGGACGAACGCCGGGGAAACCACGCCGCCACCCCCGACTTTCTCCGTGGCCTCTCCGCTATTGAAAGTGAGAAGATAGAGCGATGATTGTAGAGAGCACCCCGGAGACGATGTTGGCGGCGGTTCTGTATGGCAGCGAGGATCTGCGCATGGAGCGCGTCCCCGTTCCGCGCATCGGCCCCGGCGAACTGCTGGTGCGCGTGGGCGCGGCGCTGACCTGCGGAACCGACCTGAAGGTCTATCGCCGCGGCTATCACGCAATGATGCTGAAGCCGCCCGTCGTCTTCGGGCACGAGCTGGCTGGCACGGTGGTCGCGCTGGGCGACGGAGTGGCCGACTTCGCCGTAGGCGACCGCGTTCTGCCGCTCAACTCCGCGCCCTGCGATGGGTGTTACTTCTGCCGCCATGGCCAGCAGAACCTCTGCGAAGACCTTCTCTTCAACAACGGGGCCTACGCCCAGTACATGCGCATCCCCGCGCGCATTGTGCTGAAGAACACGCTGCACGTCCCTGCCGCCATCCCCTTCGAGCACGCCGCGCTCACCGAGCCGCTGGCGTGCGTCATCCTGGGGCTGGAAGCCTCGGGGGCGCGCGGGGGAGACAACATGGTCGTCATCGGTGCAGGCCCCATCGGCCTGATGTTCGTTCATGCGGCCCATCTGAGCGGCGTGCGCGTGATCTCCGTGGTCAAGCGCGAGGACCAGATCGCCGCCGCCCGCCTCTTCGGGGCCGCCGAGGTCGTACAGATTCAGGAGGGCGCGGACACCGTCGCCGCCGTCCGCGCCCTCACTCAGGACAGCCGCGGCGCGGATGTCGTCATCGAGGCCGTCGCCCGGCCCGCCACCTGGGAGTGGGCCGTCGGCATGGTGCGCAAGGGCGGCATGGTGAACTTCTTCGGCGGCCCACCCAGCGGCACCGTCGTCGGCCTGGATACCAACCGCCTGCACTACGGAGACATTACGCTGAAGGCCACCTTCCACCTCACTCCAGCGACCGCGCGCACGGCCTTCGCGCTCCTCACCGGCGGACGCTTCAAGGCCGCCGAGTTTATCACCCGCACCGCCACGCTCGATGAGGTCCCCTCGGTCTTCGCGGATATGATGACTCGCAGCGCGCAGAAGGTCGCCGACATCAAGACCGCCATCTTCCCCAACGGAAACGGGCCTAGCCCCAGCGAGACTGCACAATGAGCGAGCAACTGACCGCGTTGAACGCAGCCGACCCGCTGGATGGCGCGCCATCGCAGTACCGGACGCCGGAAGACCGTCCCACGCTGGACGAGGCGCGCGCATGGTGTCACGCGCTGGCGACCTCGCACTACGAGAACTTCCACGTTGCCACCTACTTTTTGCCCAGGCGCGTGCGCCCGCACTTCGAGAGCGTCTATGCCTTCTGCCGCGTCTCCGACGACCTCGGCGATGAGGTTGCCGACACCGCGACCGCGCTGCGCCTGCTCGAAGTCTGGGGCCAGATGCTCGACCAGTGTTACGACGCGCCCGCGCAATCGCGTCATCCGGTCTTCGTCGCGCTGCATGAGACCATCCTCGCCTGCGACCTGCCGCGCACCCTCTTCCACGATCTGCTGCGCGCCTTCCGCCAGGACCAGATCAAGACCCACTACGACACATGGGACGAGGCCGTCGAGTACTCGCGCTACTCCGCGAACCCCGTAGGCCGACTGGTACTGATGCTCTGCGGCTACCGCGATGAAGCGCGCGCGCTGCTCGCGGACAAGGTCTGCACCGCGCTGCAACTGGCCAACTTCTGGCAGGATGCGGTGCGCGACTCGGAGATTCCCCGCCGCTACATTCCCGCCGAGTACCTCGGTCGCTTCGCGGTGGACGAGGGCCAGATCGAAGGCCGCGTCTTCACCCCGGAGTTCGGCGCAATGATGCGCGCGCTGGTCGAGCGCACTCGCGAGATGTTGCGCGAAGGCGCCGCGCTCAACGCAACCGTGGACAGCGATCTCCGCGTCACGCTCGACCTGTTCAGCAAGGGCGGCGAGGCGATCCTCGACGGCATCGCCGCGCAGGACTACGACGTGCTGCGCGGAAGACCAGTCGTAACGCGCCGCAAAAAACTGCTGCTGCTGCTTGGGGCGCTGCTGGGAAAGCTACAGACGCGACGCGCGCCAGGAGTCCGAGCGGCATGAACGACGCCCGCAACATCGACGCGCAGACCGCCGCGGCCTATCGCATCTGCCGCGAGACCGCGCGCCGCGAGGCGAAGAACTTCTACTGGGCCTTCCGCGTTCTCCCGCGCCATAAGAGCGACGCGATGTGCGCCGTCTACGCCTTCATGCGCCGCGCCGACGACCTGAGTGACGACGAGTCGAAGCCCATCGAAGCCCGCCGCATCGAGATGGCCGCATGGCTCGAGTCGTGGCGCGCATCCCGGGCCTCCATCGCAGTCAATTCGTCGCCCAGCGCGTCCGCCGACAGTCCCGTCTTCCACGCGCTCGCCCACACGCAGCGCACCTTCGCCATCCCCGACGAACTGCTGGAAGATCTGGTGGCCGGAACCACCATGGATCTCGAACCGCGGACCGCGGACCGCGGGCCTGTCCAGACCTACGCCTCCTTCGACGAACTCTACCGTTACTGCTACCTCGTCGCCTCGGTCGTTGGGCTGGTCTGCATCCGGATCTTCGGCTACACCGACCCGCGCGCGGAGAGGTTCGCCGAGGAGACTGGCGTCGCCTTTCAACTCACCAACATTCTGCGCGACGTCAAGGAAGACATCGACCGCAACCGCGTCTATCTCCCGCTCGACCTCCTCGACGAGTCCGGCGAGACGCTCGACGAGCTGCGCGCCCTCGCCGCCGGACGCGCCATGACCGAGCGCGAACGCGCCATGCTGGCGACGCTGGCCATCCGCGCGGAAAAATACTACCTCGCCGCAAGCAAGCTGGTCCCCCTGCTCGACCGGGACAGCCGTGCCGCGATGTGGGTCCTGGTCACCATCTATCACCGCCTGCTCGCCCGCATCGCAACGCGGAAGATGGAGGTCTTCGGCGAACGCATCGCCCTCTCCACCGCCGAGAAGCTCGCCGTCCTCGCACGCGGAGCGGCCATGGCAGCGTGGAACCGGGTGCTCGGATGAGGCGCGCCTCCGAACGGCATCGCCGGGCCGCGGACGCCCGCCCCACGGACGTCGTCGTGGTCGGCGCGGGCCTGGCCGGACTCGCCGCGGCGGTAGCGCTGGCGGGCGACGGGGCCTCGGTGACACTCCTCGAACGCCGCGCGTTTGTCGGCGGCCGCGCCTACTCCTACCCGCATCCCGCGCTCGGCGAGACCATCGACTCGCAGCACGTCCTTCTCGGCTGCTGCACCAACTTCGTCGAGCTGATCGAGCAGGCGGAGGCAGCGTGGTCCATCCGCTGGTACGACGCGCTCTGTTTTCTTGAGCCATCCGCGACCGGAACCCCGCGCCGCAGTTGGATCCGGCCTGGCCTGCTGCCCGCGCCCGCACACCAGGCCATCCGCTTTCTCCGCGCTCCCATGCTGGACCGTAGAGACAAGATCGCCATCGCATCCGGCCTCGCGCATTTTTTGCGCGGCTATCCCGCCAGCGACCGCGAGAGCTTTGCCACATGGCTCCAGCGCACCCACCAGACCGACCGCGCCATCCGCCACTTCTGGGAGCCGATCGTCATCGGCGCACTGAACGACCGCTTCGAGAACTGTTCCACCCGGTACGCGGGCAAGATCTTCCACGAGTCTTTTCTCCGCTCGCCGCAGGCCGGTCGCCTTGGCATCCCCACCCGGCCGCTCAGCGAGTTCTTCGATCCCGTGGTGAAGCTCGCCCGCCGCCTCGGCACCGATCTGCGCCTCAACTCCGGCGTAGACGCAATCTCTCGCTCGCCGGAGGGCCGCTGGTCGCTGAAGACCGGCGAGGGGGAGATTGAAACCGGCGCAGTCGTGCTGGCCACCAACCTCCGCCAGACCGAACGGCTGATGAACCCACTCTCCAACGCAGACTCCAGTTCCCGCGCGTGCGCTCCCTTCAACTTCGGCCGCTTCGTCTCCGCGCCGATCACCACCATCCACCTCTGGTTCGACCGCGAGGTTGCCGACCTCGACCACGCGGCCCTGCTCGATACGCGCATCCAGTGGCTCTTCGCAAAGTCGCGCATCCGCGGCTGGCATCCCGAACGCGGCAGCTATCTGGAGCTGGTCATCAGCGCCTCAGGTCCGGAGATTGCAATGAGTCGCGAGGAGATTCTCGCCTCCGCCCTGCGCGAACTCGAACTCTTCCTCCCCCATGTCCGTCAGGCCCGCCTGCTCAAGAGCGCCGTCCTCAAAGAGGCCCGCGCGACCTTCTCCGTAACCCCCGGCCTCGACGCCTCGCGCCCGCCGCAGGCCACCGCGTATCCCGGCCTGTACCTCGCCGGAGACTGGACCGCCACCGACTGGCCCTCCACCATGGAAGGCGCGGTGCGCAGCGGACGCATGGCCGCCGGACTGATTGCCGGAGACCGCAACCAGTTCCTCGCCCCCGAACTCCCCGCCACCGGCCTCATGCGCCTCCTCTCCCGCAACCAGTAATCGCCG
>VFSW01009630.1_pt1 | contig 13775 bp, 13 predicted proteins | sample 5358111 | NCBI WGS metagenome assembly VFSW01 (sample SAMN11554181, study PRJNA540505) | mine drainage metagenome | isolation source: sediment from site ElyBrook_90M | place: USA: Ely Copper Mine, Vershire, VT | collected 2017
GTTGGAGTCGCCGTTCCTCGCAACAATCAAGAATACAACCGAAATTAAACACCTGATGCTACCCCTCTAATACCCGTCCCGGGCGATTGACATGCCACGGGATTCGGCATATAGTCGTGGCATTGTACGGGATGGTCGCGGATCGGTTTCTCCGGGATCTGGTTTGTGAAATACGGGGAGAGCTCTGGCGCAAACCTCGAGCTAGCTGAAAATATTTGCCGCTGGTTGCTTATTTTTAAACAAAATAGTTGACTTACTCTCAGTTCGCAGGATAAAGCGTGTCGATTACCGCGTGCAGATCACTCGGTTGAACCGGTTTTGTCACGTAACCGTTGGCACCGAGCGCAAGCCCTCTTTTTGCGTCTTCCTCCTTGCCTTCAGTGCTTACAATAATGATCGGGATATGATTGTACGCTCCAAGCTCCTTTACTTTCTTGACAAACTCAAGCCCATTCATCACAGGCATGTTGATGTCTACAAGCATCAAATTGGTGTCTGGGTGCTTCACGAGAGCGTTCAGCCCCTCCTGACCGTTCTTTGCTGCCACTATGGCACATCTGTAACGCATGAGAACCATCTTATACATCTGATGTATCAACGCGGAATCGTCAACTAAGAGAACTTTTTTCAGCATCCTTACCTCCCGTTAAACGTGATTTTACAATCACACGCTGAAAGCTATATAGATAAATTTGAATCCGTTTTGGCTATCCCCGCCTATTTATCTTTCAAGAGGTCGAGAAAGCTTTGGATCGTGGTGAGCTTGCGTTCGGACTGCGAGTAGAGCTTTGACGAAAAGAGCGCCGTGGCTGCGTGACCTGCAAGCATGGATAACAGTTCATAATCGACGTTCGAGAACGCCTGTTTCTGAAGGAGGAGCTTGTAGATCACAATAACGCCGATCACGTGTTCCTTGATTTTGAGCGGAATGCAGGCGAGTGGATGTATATAATCCACTCCCTTGAGGTCCGTGGGGTCCCCGTCTCGATAGTATGCCTCACCGGTTTTTGTCGCCTGCCCGATGATGCCGTCCCCGATCTTGACGCTGAAACTTGCCTCCAAGCCCATGCCCTCCTGCGCAACAATCGAGAGTTCATTCGTTTTTTCGTCGAGCATCATGATGGAGAACTCCTCGGCGCCGATCAGGTTCATGACGATCTCTAGAATAACTTTAAGACTTTCATTAAAATCCAGCGTGGAGTGGAGCTGATAGCTGGCAACGTAGAGATTCGCGAGGTTGTTGTTCTCGGTTTCCACCTCGAGGTAACGGTTCGCGAAGTCTTTGTTTTCTTCCTCCACGTGGCGGAAGCGATCGATGAGACCCTTGTTTTCTTCCTCAAGGAGCGTTATCCGCTCTTCGAGCGAATGGAGTTTGAAGCTCTCCTCCCGGCCGGTATATTTGCCGGCCTCCTCAAGCTGCGCCACTCGATATCTGAACTTTTCGTTCTCCTTGAGCAGTTCCTGGGTGAACTCTTCTCCCTTCTTGAAAACCTGAAGAAACTCTTCTACTTTGTTTTTAATTAAATTCGTTTCTTTCGGATCCATTATTTCCATCCTCCTCCCAGGCCGGATCTGCTTTATGCACAAACACCGCAGTATTCAATTTATTCTTTCAAAACAATCCTTCATGAATCCTGGCTCGTCCGGCTATTACGAGTAACTACAGACGCGGTCGCGTTGGTGAACCGTTCAAGAGCTTTTTCCACGATTTTTTTTAGTTCTTTTACCCTAACCGGCTTGTTCATGTACTCGAATACTCCGCAGCTAAGAGACTTTAAGTAGGACTCAATGCTTGCTTCCTCGGAGAGTATGATTACCGGAACGAAGGGAAGACATTGTTTAAAAAAGCAGGCGATCTCGATGCCGTCCATCACCGGCAGCTGATGATCAGTTATCACAAGATTGACGCAGGTCCCTTCTCGGATAACGGAAAGTGCGGACCGGCCGTCCGACTTGGCGATGACCTCGTAACCGAGTCCATTCAAAATTTCTCCTGTACTTTTCAATATGTCTATATCATCATCTATCAAAAGAATGTTCTTCATAACTCTCTGCTCGTTCTTTTCATATTTTGTCGCAATTCTATGTCATTTTTCCAGATCATCTTTCTGCCAGGATCACGCGCGGCGGGAGGCGCTTAAGTAGTACTTCACCTGTTCCGGTATCAAAGAATAATTTGCGCCCCTGTGCCCCTCCGACATCTATCGAGAGGATATGAAGGCCTTCCAGCTCAAGCCTCTTCATCGCCATGGTAATATTGAGCTTGCCGACGGGAATTCCGCCCTTTCCATTCCGCGCCGCATCGAACATGTCCGAGCCGCCGAATACCTTGACCTCGATCTCGCGAAGCATCACTTGCTTCCGGCGAAAGCGGTTTACCATCCACTGGATGGCACATTCCACGTACTTGCCCGGCTCACGGCACTCGCTGCTGCACCCCGCCCGTTCCCGGCATTCAGGCATAAGCCCATGGCAGATCGCGCCAGTCCCCGTGCGGCGGTGAAAAAGAGTCACGGCCAGACAGGAACCGAGCACGGTTATGACGGTCGCCGGCTGTTCTGAAAAATAAAGCTCCCCCGTCTTGAGGTAGATGACCGGAAGGTCGTGCGATGATGAGTTCATGTTGTTTTTCTATAAATCGTCGATTCCATCCGCTGAAAGGGAGCTCCAAATTATGAACAGTCTATGCATTCCACAGAAAAAGACACCCCGGACCACCAAAAACCACACAAAAGGCTCAGGAGCTTTTCCTGCTCCCTGAGTTCAAAATACTGATCACGTTTCAGCGAAAAAATCACGCCTACCGGCTCAACAAGCATGCAGTAGTCGTCGAACGCGGGATGTTCGGGGCGCAGAGCCACTTCTGCTGCCGCACCTCAAGCATGATCTTCTTGATCGGCGGCATCTTTATACCGCACAGTGCCTGAATGAATCCGCTCAGGCACAAGAACTCCCTGTCCGACATCGGCTTCGCAACTATAACGATCTCTTGTATTGCTTGCCAGGAGTCGTTTAATTTCGAATGAGCCTTCGTTCCCGATTGTTACTGCTTGTTAGCTGCGCAATCCACCAATTGAAGCGCGCGCATGTACACCCTGAAAATGACTGCTGCTTTTCCCCTAGGATGCTGAAAAGGCCCCTCCCTGCTGCGCATCTATCCTGCCGATTCCGTTTGCGTTTCCTGTACAAGGGCAATCTCTTCAGTCGAGAAGACCTTGTCAATGTTTAGAATAATAACAAACCGGTCGTTCTGCTTGCCCATCCCATTGATGAAATCCGTTCGAAGTTTCGTCCCGATCTTCGGCGCGGGCTCGATGTGGTCCGGCTCCAAATCCATCACCTCTTGCACCGAGTCGGCAAGCGCTCCAAGGATGGCAGTCTCGTCGTCTACTTTCACCTCGATGATGATGATACAGGTGTTCACCGTCTTCTCGGTTTTCGTCATGCCGAATTTCAGTCGAAGGTCCACCACCGGCACTACGCTTCCCCGGAGGTTGATCACGCCGCGCATGAACTCCGGCGTGCGCGGCACCTTGGTCACTGTGGTGAAGTCCAACACCTCGCGGACCTTGGAGATATCCAGGGCGAACACCTCGTCGTCAAGCTTAAAGGTCAGATACTGCGTTGTCTCCAAAATTCCTTCTACACTCATAGGAACCTCCTTAGTAATCATGGAAGCTAAGCGATATGCTGTTTTGTTACTCTCTGCTATCTCCGTCATGCTCTCCGTACTTTCCTTGTTGTTAAAATTTTTCAAACTCCGCATCCTTTGAATCGCCGTAGTCCTTTCCGGCGCCATGCCCCATGTTCAGCGCCACCCCGGCATGCTTAGTCGCTGCAATTGCGGGAATTGCAGCCTTGGGTTTCTGGACCAGATGCGCGATCTGAACTTTGTGGCCGACTGCAGCGGACCCACTTAGTGCCGTCCTGCCCTTGATGTGCCCGTTTTCATTAATTTTGAAGAACGAGATCGTGCCCTGGAGCTGCTCTGCCTGGGATGAGAGCTCCTCCGCCGTCGAGGCCATCTCTTCTGCGGCTCCGGCGTTCTGCTGAATCACCTGGTTGAGCTGCTGGATCGCCGAATTGATCTGGTCCGCTCCCGTGGTCTGCTCCTTGGAGGCCGCGTTTATCTCCTGCACCAGTTCAGACGTCTTCTGGATGTCCGGCACCAGTTTCGTAAGCATCTGTCCCGCGCGTTCCGCAACGTCGACGCTTGATGCGGACAGTTTGCTGATCTCGGCCGCGGCCGTCTGGCTCCGTTCAGCAAGCTTCCTGACCTCGGAGGCCACAACCGCAAAGCCTTTGCCATGTTCGCCTGCACGGGCGGCTTCAATTGCCGCGTTCAAGGCCAGGAGGTTCGTCTGGCGAGCGATCTCCTCGATGATGGATATCTTCGTCGCTATGTCTTTCATGGCGGACACGGCCTCGGTCACTGCCCTGCCGCTCTCCGTTGCGTCACTGGCTGACTTGAGCGCGATCTTCTCCGTCTGCGACGCGTTGTCCGAATTCTGCCTGATCGTGGCATTCATCTCCTCGACCGACGACGATGCCTCCTCGGCCGAGGCTGCCTGCTCCGTAGTGCCCTGGGACATCTGCTCCGACCCGGAAGACAACTGCTGGCTCCCCGATGCGACATTGTCCGCCGCGGTCTGTACGTCAGCCACTACCGACTTGAGTTTCTCCACCATATTTTTCATGGCCGCGAAAACCCCGATGTCATTGCCGTTCGACGCGAGCTTGACCGTGAGGTTCCCCTCGCTTATTTCCTTCGCGATCTCAGCAATGTATCCGGGCTCGCCGCCCAACTGCTTTGTCAGCCCGCTGGTAATTAAGATGCCGAGGATGATGCCGAATATGACGCTGCCCAAAACCAGAAGGACCATGAACAACCGGCTTTGCTGATAGAGTGCGTTCGTGTCCTCCTCCTCTTGCTTGGCATCCGCTTCCTTTAATTTGGTAAGTTCCGTGGCAGCATCTTCGACAGCCTGATCTTTTTCCTTGGCGATACCCATAGATATTTTAGTCGACTCCCGCGTCTGGGAAAGCTTTTCATTCGATGCGGTCGTTATTACTTCTTTGTGAGCTGTCAGCCATTCGTCCATAGCCTTGTTCATCTTTGCCAGAAGGTCCTTTCCGTGCTCTGATTGAAACATCGGTTTAGCCTTCTCCATCTCATCATTAAGCTCTTTCTTATAGAGCTCCATATTGTCTCCGAACTCTTTTCGCTGTTCATCGGTCATCGACAGTATAAAATTCTTTTCAGCCCGGACGACGTGAAGAATATCCAGATTTGCCTGCTTAATGTGAGCAAGCCCCATCAGTTGCCTCTGATACATGACATCGGCTCGTTCGGTCATGAGCGACATGTTACGGAGGCCGACATATCCTACGATAGCGGTGAGCGCGGCCATAATAAGAAACGATGCGAGAAGCCTTGTCCTTACCTTCATGTTATTAAACCAGTTCATATTAGTTCCTCCTTTTTGAGTTTTTCGATCTGTTTGATCGAGATTAATGATCAAAATAACTTCGTCAAAATTATCTTTCCCATTTCAGGGCATAGAGCTTCTCAGAGCATTCCTCTCCGGTCCTCGTTCGACTCGGTCAATCGCTGTGCCCGTTCCAGGCTGTTCCGGACCTCCTTGACAAGGCCCTCCAATTCCAAGGACCGTTCCTTCAAAACCCGGACTTCCTGCACTATGGGACGGGATGGGACAAATCTTCTTTCCAAGTCTGCCCATTCTGCTAATAGCCGCCTGATTTCGGTGATGCAGCCGGCTATTATCTGCGTTTCATCAAGTGAGAAGCTCTTGCCTTCATGAACTTGGAATTTTTAACTGCGGAAGACGGGTTAAATACCCCACCATCGTTGACAGCGCGTATTTCGGCGGAACCGAGATGCAGAGGTGGATATGATCAATACTTGCCTGCCTTTCCAGAATCTTCACGCCTTTGTACTCACACAACTTCCGTACTATTGTGACCACCTCCCGTCGCGTAGCTGGCCGTATATCACCTTCCGACGATTTTTCGAAACCCATACAACGTGGTATTTACATTCCCACACTGTATGCGATAAGCTGTCCTTCACCGTTTGCTCCTTTCTTACGATTGACCACCGAAACGGTGACCATTGTAGGAAGGGAGCTTTTTTATTGCAAATACTTCGGCAAAGCCTTTTCTATTCACACCGGCATAGCCTGTGGTTTAGCGCTGTAATTAAAGTTTTTTTTGATTGCATTTATTGTGCCTATTTGTAACTTATTGTAAATACGAGAGTTAGTTTTAGAGTACTTTAGGATTACTGTATGGTAAAACTACAGTTTTTTGTTTGGTATGACAAAATATGTCGTTTATTTGGCTATGCAGGACATTTACTCTTTTAAAAAAGATCATAAAAATGGAACAGTGAAATCGTGGGTTATGCAATGGGAGAACGCATTACGAAGAACCTGGTCAGCCAGTCCTTGATCCGAACCGTAGCCGCAAAGCGCCCGGCATACGGTTTGATTCACCATTCTGACCGGGGAAGCCAGTATTGTTCTTACGAGTACCGGGAACTGCTCGGACAGTTTGAAATGAAAGCATCGATGAGTAGAAAAGGAAACTGCTACGGCAATGCGCCGGTGGAAAACTTCTGGGGGACCCTTAAGCAGGAACTTGTACATCACAGACGCTACAGAACCAGGCAGGAAGCGATTCAGGATATCACGGAATACATCGAGGTCTTCTACAACCGGCAGCGTCGCCAGGCACGACTCGGGTTTCTTTCCCCTGTCGTTTATGCGCAAAAGTTTTATGCCGGGCAACTGGCAGCATGAAAGGTTTGTTGTCTAGTATTGACATTCGACCTTAGTTGGAACATATTCAGACAATTCAACAAACGACATTTCATCTTTTGTAACATGGACTTCCTCCAATACGGGGGTTGCCACTGTTGACATTGCGGGATTAGCCTCCACCTTAGGGAAAGGAGTAACAAGCATCACAGCAATATCTGGGTCTATCAACAAGACTATAAATTTAACAGTCACTGATCCTGTTCTCAAATCCATTTCTGTTACGCCAACCGGTATTCCTGTTATTGTCCCTGCTTTATGCTGTTCCCCGTCCCCCGTTCCCTCTTGACTTTCATCACTCCTTTGCCTATTCTCAGGGGGAATCGGTCCATCGCTTCGTTGGGGAACCCCATTTATCCTTTGCCTATGCTGGTCCGAAAATATGTAACACTCGTCGCCTTGGCGATCGCTCTTCACCAGCCCGCGACTGCGCTGTTCACTTTCCTTTTTGTTGGGAAAGCTGCCTGCGTTGACGCCTCGTGTCTTGCCTGGGCTGCGGAAGAAAACAGTTCTGCGCCCGGTACGCCTGTTGGGCAGCAAGAGATACAAACAGCGCCCACAAATTCCTCGCTTTTGCCGCAACCCGGAGAAAGCGGGTCCGCCACGCAGCAAGAACTGCAAACAGCTCCCACAAGTTCCCCGCCTCCTCCGAAGCCCGAGGAAAGCAGCCAGGAGACGACGTTTGTAGATGTGCTGCACGGCAAAATGTCGGAGAAGCTCCTGACGACTGCCGCCTGGATGGATTCTTTTTTCGCAGATGAAAACTATGTGAAGGAAGTCAACCGATCGTACGTGCGATTCCGGTATGATATGTTCAAGGAAGAGGGGTTTCCTGCGACGTTAAAACCGGCCGTGGATCTGCGGCTGTCACTCCCGGAGTTGGAGCGGAGGACACATCTTGTATTTGCGGCTGAACCGACCTCACCCGTCACCGGCCCCAATGCTCCCGTAAAAACAGCTGCTGAACGCTTCGGGACAACGGCGGAGGCGCACTTGACAACGGCGCTTCAATACTTTTTCCGGACTGCACCCAGGGAAAACGCCCAGATCATGACCGGCCTCCAGTTAAGTAAATTTCAACCCGTCCTGTTTATCTCGCCCCGCTACCGCGCGCTCTTTCCCTATGCCGTTTGGCAGCTCCGGTTTACCCAGGAACTCCTCTGGCGGACGGACACTGCCTGGCAGACCGATTCGCGATTTGAATTGGAACGGCAGCTGAAGGATCTTTTCTTTCGCTCGACCCTCGACGGAGTCTGGGCCTCGCGAACCATGGGATATTTCTATAGTCTAAGCTTTCTGCTGCGCGAGCCCTTCGGTCCGAAACATGCGGTAGATTATGAGTGGATCAACAACTATCAAACTCTGCCGGTTAATGAACTGACGGAAATTGATTTCAGGATCAGGTATCGTCACAACTTCTGGCGCGAGTGGTTGTTCTTTGAAGTGGCGCCCCAGGTGAGGTTCCCGCGGGACCACAACTTTGCCAGGATCCCCGGCATCCTGTTCAGGCTTGAAATGTTTTTCGGAAGGACTGCGGGATAGGAACGGATAAACCTACAAACGGCAGTTGGAACCACAGATGAACACGGTTAAGGCCTTAAAGCAATAATTTATTTCGAACGGGAGCTTCACCCAATTGGAGCTCCTTGTTTTTGTCTTAGGACTTTGAATCAACGGTGTTTATCCGTGTTAATCCGTGGTTAAATGCTCTTTTTAGGATAAAGGGCGGCGTTTACCGCCGGAATATGCAGGTCCCGGACAGCGTCAGGTTTTTTCATCCACCCGGCTAAAGTCTATATACCCCCGCTCCACGTCCGTACGCACAAGCTGCACACGAATACGGTGTCCCACGTCCAGACCTTCGAAACCGCTCGACAGCCTTCCTTCAATGGGGGGATGCAGGAGCCGGACCCACGTGCCTTTTGCGGCCGCGCCGGTGACAATGGCGTCAAACCGCTCCCCGATCCGGCGCTCCAGCAGCATGGCTGCCGCGGATTTTCTGACCTGCCTCTCTACTTTTTTGGCAGCGTCTTCTTTTTCCGTGCAGTGCCTTGCCAGCGTCGCAAGCTCCGCCTCGTCATAGGGAAGGGCGTTGCCGTCAATGGCCGCCTTGAGCAGGCGCTGTGTAATCACGTCCGGGTAGCGCCGGTTCGGGGCCGTGGAATGTGCGTAGTCCCGGACGGCCAGGCCGAAATGTCCTTCCGATTCGCCTCCCGGCGTCTGCAGGGCATACTCGCCGGGTCCCATGAGCTTGATGACGGAAAGGGACAGATCGGGAAAGCGCAGCGGGTCAGCGGCTTTTTCCCGGGCAAGAAATGTTTCCAGGACCTTGGAGTCGGGCGCATCGGGAAGTTTAAACCGCCGTTCCGAGGCAAGCTCGATGATCCGGTCCCACCGTTTCGGCCTGCGCACGATACGCCGAAGGGAAGGAAGGTTCCTTGAAGCAAGAAACCGGGAGGTCACTCCGTTGGCGGCGATCATGAAATTCTCGATAATGTCTTTCGCCCTGTTCTTTTCCTCTGCTTCAACATCCTTCAGTTCATCGGCGTCGAACACCAGGCGCGCCTCAATGGTTTCCAGGGTCAGCGCGCCGTGCTCGTGGCGATACTCCTTCATCTGCTGCGCCACGCGGTCCTGGAGCTTCAAGTTCCCGGCAAGGCCAGGGACCTCGCCGACCTCTTTCGGCATGGGCCCGTTTCCTTCCAGCCAGGCGGCAACACTGTTATAGGCGAGCTTCGCGCGATTCCTTACGAGTGCGCCGAATACATCGGAACGCAGCAACAAACCGTCCCTGCTGACAAGCATGTCGATGACGATGGCAAACCGGTCCGAGGCATAGTTGAGCGACGTCAAATCCGTCGAAAGCTTTTCAGGCAGCATCGGGAAGATCCTGGCCTCGGTATAAACCGACGTGGTGTTCTGGCGGGCATGCTCGTCAATGGCCGAATCCTTCTTGACCATGGCATCTACATCGGCCACGGCAACCAGCACCTTCACGGACCCATCCGGCATGGCCTCCGCAACCGAAAGCTGGTCCAAATCCCTCGAATCGTCGTTGTCTATGGAACACCAGGGCAGGTGTCGCAGGTCACGCGTGGGGCCTTCGGCCTTTACGGCCAGCCCCTGTATGGCATCGAGCTCGGCAAGAGCTTGAGGCGAGAAATCCGGCAGCAATCCCCGTTCCAGCATAGTCCGTCGGGCGATGCGTTGCAAAAGAGCGCGGTGTTGCCTGTCGTGGGTATTCGTCATAGTGGTTTATTATATAGAAAGAACTAGGAAAGCACAATACGGGAACGGACAATAAAAAAGGACCTGCCTTAACAGGTCCTCGGAGATTAACGGAGTCCGTGGATTGAGAAGGATGAAAAAACAAACAAGCGGAACCGGGATTTGAACCCGGCTCCGTTTGTTCCTCAAAAAAAACAAAAGGAATACCGATTGGCTGAACGTTTACTTAACGGTTACTTGATCTGGCCGCGGATCTCGCCGGCCCGGTTCTTTTCCGTATGCACATTTACGTAGGCGTCGCCGTCTTTGATCATCTTTACAAGGTCAGCAACGGTTTTTCCCGCCAATACGCCGACCAGGTCCTTGTCCGTTATGGTCCCCTTGGCAAGCGTGCCGCTGAACCTGCCTTCCTTCTTCTGGTTCCCAAAGAGCGTTACCACCGGCGCGCCGTTCTCGCCCTTCTTCCCCGCATGGATGTGCGCCAGGATCACATTATCAATATTCCTGACTTTCAGGGTATAGCCCAGTTCCTTGCCGTCCTTGCTCAGCTTAAACACTGCTTCGCCCGACGCTTTTGTGGCGATGGGCGGAACAACCTGCTTGCCTGAAAGTTTCGCCTTGAACGTGCCCGAAGCTGCCGCGGCCAGTGACGCTGTTATCATAATGCTGAATACTACATATGCAATGAGTTTCATCTTTTTCATGCTCTGTTCCTCCTTCGTCGATGAGCTGCAACAATCTATTTTAAGTATACCATACATTCCGGCTTTGCCGAGCGCCGAGGCCGCGCTGCGCTTTCTTCATGCGGCCCCGGACAGCCTGCGCGGCTGGAAGACCGGCCTTTTTTTATTGACTTGCACCGCGCGAAACCGATATTATGAACGTTCATTCCCTTTTGGCCAGCGGAAATCGTCAGGAGAGAAGGCTTGGTCCACACCGCACTGTGCAAATCCCGGAGAAATTCATGAACTCGCCTGCCGGACCGATCGTAACCTACCGACGTTACTGGTTGCCCGAACTAATGGTGCTGGCCCTGGTGGCTGTTTCTGCAATAATCCTTTTTGCGAAATCGAATCTGGACAACACCGTGGCAGGATGGTTCTATCATCCGGAGCTGGCCAATGTATGGCCAATCTCGGGCCGGCCGTTCTGGGCCGTGTTCTACCGGGCCACTCCCTGGATAACGGGTTCGCTGGCCGTATGCGGCGTTGGTATGATCGTTATCGGCTTGTTCCGCGAGCAATCGAGGCGTTTCCGGCTTTACGGACTGTTCATCCTGCTGTGCGTCGTGCTGGGACCAGGCCTCTTCGTCAACGCGGTTTTCAAGGACCACTGGGGCCGGCCGCGTCCCCGGCAGACCGTTGCATTCGGCGGTCAATTCCACTACGTGCAGCCGCTCGTCCCTTCCCGCGCGGGCGGCAAATCCTTTCCCTGCGGCGACGCCTCGCCGGGGTTTCTCTTTTCTGCCGGCTGGTGGTTGTGGCGAAGGAGCCATCCCCGCAGGGCGGCGCTGTCTCTCGCAGCCGGCCTGACGCTCGGCGCGCTTCTCGGTTTCGGCCGCATGGCCGCAGGCGCCCATTTCCTGTCCGACGTGATCTGGTCTGCCTTGATCGTCTTTTGCGTTGCTCACGTGCTTTACTATTACGTTCTTCGGATCCCTGCGCGTGAAGACTCGCGCCCCGTGATGCATCCGTTGCTTGAAACCAATCCGCGGATACGGACGGCCGCGATCGTCGCCTCCTGTCTTCTCGGCGCGGTAATCATTGGCGCTGTCATCTTTACCGTCCCCACTGACCAGGACCTGGCAGCCCGCATCCGGCTCGCGGACTATGCTGCGGCTCCGGAGCAGATCGAGGTGGTCGCGGACACCCTTGACGTGGATCTCCAACTGGTCGCCGGTCCAACAGGCGAGATCGAATGCACCGGCGCTGTTCACAGCTTCGGCCTGCCGACGAACGAGATCAAACAAACGTGGGAATTCGACCGCCAGCCGCTGCCCACGCTGCGCTGCCGCATTGTTGAGAAGGGCTTGTTCACCGACATCGACGGCGTTGCTCACCTTCGAATTCCCGTGCAAGGCCTGCGGAAAATCGTCGTCCGCGTCAAAAAAGGCGACATCACGGTGAGCAATGTGCCGGGCCCATCCGCGGCGGCCCGTGCTCCTGTCCTTGACCTCATTACCGTAAACGGCCGGGTGCGGGAAAAGTGATTTTTTTAGAAAACATGGTGAACTGCAGCTGACAAGGCTGCCGCCGGGGAACTCGTACGCATACGGGGATAAGACAGTGGGAACTGTTCGGGATCGTTGTATATTCGCTGCTTATTCCTGCCAAGTAAGCCATCGAGCGGCGAACGCCGCCGCTCGATGGCTTGAGACCTGTTTTCTTCGCTTGCTTGCCCGGTCTTATTCCGAAGAGGGAAGGACCGGCACCTTGAGCGCTGCCTCGGGGATCTTCCCGGTCAGCGATCCGAGAAACGCGGCAATGTCGCCTGCCTGCGCCGGCGACAGGTCTTTTGCAAGCTGTATCTTGGCCATTATCATGACCGCATCCGTCAGCTTGTCCACCGAGCCATCGTGAAAATAAGGCGGGGTTTCCGCCACATTTCTGAGCACCGGGACTTTGAACACGAATTTGTCCGCCGGGTTCTTGGTTACCGCAAATCGTCCCTCGTCCACTGACTGGCTTTTCGTATACTTCTGGTAAGGCTCGAACACGCCGAACTTCTGGTACATCTGGCCTCCGACAAAAGGGCTGAAGTGGCACGTCATGCAGCCGGTGTCCATAAATGCCCTCAGGCCCCGCTTCTGCTGGTCCGTCAGGGCGGCGGCGTTGCCCTGCATGAATTCATCAAAAGGCGCTGGAGTTACGAGCGTCCGTTCAAAAGCACCGACTGCTTTTGCGAAGTTATCCACGGTCACGGGGTCTTTCTCGTTCGGGAAAGCCTCCTTGAACATTGCCACATACCCCTTCATTCCTTTTAATATTTTCTCCACAGATCCGTAATCGGGCATACCAAAGGACGGCGGGCCGATCAAGGCCTGTTTGGCCTGGTCCTCAACACTTGTCCTGTTGCCGATCCAGTGTTCCGATATTTGGGAGGCTGCATTCAAGACGGTCGGATCGTTTCTCGGGTTCTCTTTACAGTTGTTTCCTACAGACTTTCGAAGGCCGTCAACGGCGTACAGGCCGAGCGGATGGCATTTGGCACAGCTCACTGTCTTGTCCACGGATATCCGTGATTCCCAAAACAGCGCAGTTCCCAGCTTCACTTTCGCCGGAGTAATAGGGTTTTCGGAAGAAGGCATGGAGGCCGGGAGCGGCCCGAAGATCGCCTTAGCCCTATTCATCAGCTCCGTGTCCGCTTCAGCCGCGTAGAGAGATGCTGCGGAGAGCAAAATTATTCCGAAGGTGAAAAGCAGGAAATAGGGTTTCAGGATTATTTTTTTCGCGGTACTTTTCATGGCGTTCATGACAGTCCTCCTCATAGGTAATACAAAAGTGTGTGATCCTTAAGTTTACGAAACAGCGTAAAAACGATTGCCGAATGAAAAATAACGAAATATTTTATTGCGGAAAGCGTAGTTACCTCTTGTTGCTCTTGCTGCAGAGACCACATGTGATAAGTTTAACTTGGTAATAGTAAAAGTCAAGGTTGCATGGCAAGACGAAGAACGGGACAGCGCGATACCATGCCTCGGTGGCAAGA
>VFSW01009631.1_pt1 | contig 13774 bp, 16 predicted proteins | sample 5358111 | NCBI WGS metagenome assembly VFSW01 (sample SAMN11554181, study PRJNA540505) | mine drainage metagenome | isolation source: sediment from site ElyBrook_90M | place: USA: Ely Copper Mine, Vershire, VT | collected 2017
ACGGGCAAGCTGCTCTCCGAGGAACCCAGCGACGGCGCGCGCGTCCGCCTCGGCGTGCCCTTGCGTCACGTCGTCCGCACGGCGAAGCCAGCGCGGGTGTTGGCGCAGCGACCAGGCAACGACCTCTACCAAGTCTTTGCGATCGAAAGCCTGTGGCTGCCGCTGGGCGCGCAAGAGACCGTGGACCAAATCATGGCCATGACCATCTACACACAGAAGCTCGACACGACTCCCGAGGTTTAAGCGTCCGCTCCCACCAGCCAGCAGGAGCCAGGCGGCGAAACGCCGTCCGGCGTCGCATACGGCGCCAAAACCGCACGCACGCGTCGGCGGATTTTTTCGCGTGTCGCCTCGTCCAGGTCCGCCGCCGCACGCGACAGCGTTCCGGTGTTGAGCGACGCCGTCGCCGCCTCGTCGAGGTCGGCGCCGAGGTTCACCGGCACATCGCAGCGCTCGACGCGGATATTGCGAAATCCGGCGCGCGCAAGGATATCGCGGATACGGTCTCCATCAGCGAAGGCGAACTGACCGGGCGCGTGCGGGTCCTGCGGCGGCTGCGGCGGGCATAGATCGCGTGCCGCCTCGAACGGCGCGTAGGTCCAGGGATTTTCCGCAAAACCGCGCCAACAGACGAACGCCAGACGGCCGTCCGGCTTCAGCGCCTTCCTGATGTTGGCGAACGCCTCCACCGGATGCGCGAAGAACATCACGCCGAAGCGCGAGAAGACGAGATCGAATTCCGGCGAGAAGGGGTGGATCGAGGCATCGGCCTCGACGAAGCCGACGTCCAGCTTCTCGGCATTGGCGTTGAGCCTCGCCGTCTCCAGCATCGGAGCGGAGACGTCGAGGCCCACCGCCCTGCCCGGCGCGACGGCTTCGGCCAGTCCGAGCGTGGTCCAGCCGCAGCCGCAACCGATATCCAGCACATGGCTGCCGGGCTGGGGCGCCGCGAAGGTCATCAGCGCCTCATGGATGTGCGCCAAACGAAATTCGTTGACCTCGTGGCGCGAGGCCCAGAGCTGACCCGCAGGCCCGTTCCAATGCTCGATCTGCTTCAGATTCGAATTCAATGGCCGATCTTCCTTTTCCGCATCGCCAGGGTGCGCAGGCGCAGCGCGTTGAGCTTGATGAAGCCCTGCGCGTCCTTCTGGTCATAAGCGCCCTGGTCGTCCTCGAAGGTCACGAGGTCCTGCGAATAGAGCGAATACGGCGACGAACGGCCGATGACGATCACGTTGCCCTTGTACAGCTTCATCCGCACCGTGCCACCGACGAATTCCTGCGACTTGTCGATGGCGGCCTGCAGCATCTCGCGCTCGGGCGAGAACCAGAAACCGTAATAGATCAGCTCCGCATAGCGCGGCATCAATTCGTCTTTCAGATGCGCCGCGCCACGGTCGAGCGTGATGGATTCCATCGCCCGATGCGCGGTGAGCAGGATCGTGCCGCCCGGCGTCTCATACACGCCGCGCGACTTCATGCCGACGAAACGGTTCTCCACCAGATCGAGGCGGCCGATGCCGTTGGCCTTGCCGAGTTCATTGAGCTTGGTGAGCAAGGTGGCGGGCGAAAGTTTGGCGCCGTCGATCGATACCGCGTCGCCCTTCTCAAAACCGATTTCGATCTCGGTGGGTTTGTCGGGCGCCTCCATCGGGCTCAGGGTGCGTTGGTAGACGATGGAGTCCGGCTCGACCGCGGGGTCCTCCAGAACCTTCCCTTCCGAAGACGAATGCAGCAGGTTGGCGTCCACCGAGAACGGCGCCTCACCGCGCTTGTCCTTGGCGATGGGAATCTGGTGCTTCTCGGCGAACTCGATCAGCTTGGTGCGGCTGGTGAGGTCCCATTCGCGCCACGGCGCGATCACCTTGATGTCGGGTTTGAGCGCATAATAGGTGAGCTCGAAGCGCACCTGGTCGTTGCCCTTGCCGGTGGCGCCGTGACAGACGGCGTCAGCGCCGGTCTTCTCGGCGATCTCGATCTGCTTCTTGGCGATCAGCGGCCGGGCGATGGAGGTGCCGAGCAGGTAGACGCCCTCGTACACCGCATTGGCGCGGAACATGGGAAACACGTAGTCGCGGACGAATTCCTCGCGCAAATCCTCGATGAAAATATTCTCGGGCTTGATGCCGAGAAGCTCGGCCTTGGCGCGCGCCGGACCCAGCTCCTCGCCCTGCCCCAGATCGGCGGTGAAGGTCACCACCTCCGCGCCATAGGCCGTCTGCAGCCATTTCAGGATCACCGAGGTGTCCAGCCCGCCCGAATAGGCCAGCACGACTTTCTTCACGCTCTTCGCAGCCACGTTCCCATGTCCTTAAGGGAGCCGGGAATATACGGACCGCCGTCCGAATTGCCAGCGCCCTTTGCAAGAGCCGCAGCAGCCACTATTCCTATTGCCGCGATGACCAGCCTGAAATTCGCCACCGCCGTCCACGTCATGCTGCTTCTGGCGCACAAGGCGGCGGACGCGCCCGAACGCGCCGTGGCCTCCAGCTTTCTGGCGGACAGCATCGGCGCCAATGCCGTGGTCGTCCGCAGGGTGCTGGCGGCCCTCGCGGCGACCAAGTTGGTGTCCACCCGAGCCGGGGCCAATGGCGGGGCATGGCTGGCCAAGAAGCCGGCCAAAATCCGCATGTGCGACATCTACGCCGCCGTCGAGGAACCGCAGGGACTGGGTTTCCGCCCCAAGGGCAATTCCGGCTGTCCCGTGGGCCGCGCCGCGCCCGGCGTGATCTGCGACCTGATCAAGTCCATGCAAAAAGCCTCGGAAGGCGTGCTTTCCAAGCCTACCCTGGCGGATCTGCTGAAAAAGCTGGAAACCGCGGCGCGCTGATCCTGGACGAAAATTATACCGCGCACCCTTGAAAAGCCCGCTGCCAGCCTAAATGTAACTGACATAGTTACTGTCACGACAGAAGGCGGAAAACAGTGGAGCAGCGCCCCCATCGACGCGCAACCGAAACGGCTCGCTCTTCGAATTAGGAGATGCCAGACTCAAGGCGGCCCTCCCCCCCTCCAGCCGTCTTGATGCCCCGCTCCGGCTCGCCAGCCCCCACGAACGGCAGCCGGGGCGGGGACCCATCGTCCTACCGCTTCTTCTGGCGCGTCTTCGGCGGTGGCGGCGAAGCGGCCAGCAGTCCCAGCCCGACCGCCACATTGTCGATCTCGGCCGCCCCAACCAGGATCGCGTTCTCGATCTTCTCGATCGTGGTTTCGCGCTTCTTCGCCGGTCTGCGCTTGACGATTTTCTTGCGCGCCGCGCTTTTGCCCCGGGACGGTTTGACGGTTTTCGCCTTGGATTTGCGCTTCACGACGGCCTTGCGCGGCGGCGCCTTCTTCGACTTCTTGGCCATGTCTGTCCCTTGAATTGAACCTCGGTGCGCGCGGAGCATAAAGCGACGGACCAGTGATGAAAACTATGATCGGATACCAACGGGTAGACTAGGACGGCATCCGGGTGAGTTCCGCCGAGCGCATCTCCGCCATGCGTTCGCTGGCCCGCTGCTTGAGGCTTTCGCTCTTGAGCTGGCCGCAGGCGGCCATGATGTCGCGACCGCGCGGCGTGCGGACCGGCGAGGCATAGCCGGCGCGGTTGACGATCTCGGCGAATTTTTCGATCTGCGTCCATTCCGAACATGCGTAAGGCGCACCGGGCCAGGGATTGAACGGAATCAGGTTGATCTTCGCCGGAATGCCGGCGATCACGCGCACCAGTTCCTTGGCATCGGCCAGGCTGTCATTGACGCCTTTCAGCATCACATATTCGAAAGTGATGCGCCGCGCATTCGACACACCGGGATAATTCCGGCAAGCGTCCAGCAACTCCTTCAGCGGATATTTCTTGTTGAGCGGCACGATGACATCGCGGATCTCGTCGCGCACGGCGTGCAGCGAAATCGCCAAGGCCGAGCCGATCTCCTCGCCCGCCCGCTTGATCATCGGCACCACGCCGGCGGTGGACAGCGTCACGCGCCGTTTCGACAGCGCCAGCGCATCGCCGTCAGCGACGATGGCGAGCGCCGCCTTGACGTTTTCGAAATTGTAGAGCGGCTCGCCCATGCCCATCATCACCACATTGGTGACGCGGCGGTTCTCGCCGGTGCTCGGCCAGTCGCCAAGGGAATCGCGCGCCACCAGCACTTGGCCGACGATCTCGGCGGGCGTCAGGTTGCGCACCAGCTTTTGCGTCCCGGTGTGGCAGAAGCGGCAATTCAGCGTGCAGCCGACCTGGCTCGAAACGCAGAGCGTGCCGCGGCCCGGTTCGGGGATGAAAACGGTCTCGAATTCCTGGCCGCCGGAGCGCAGCAGCCATTTGCGCGTGCCGTCGTTGGAAATCTGTTCGGTCACGATCTCGGGCCGCGCCAGCGACAGGCGCTGGTCCATCTCGGCACGGAAATGCTTGGCTAAATTGGTCATGGCCGCGAAGTCGCGGGCGCCGTGGACATAGATCCAGTTCCACAGCTGGCGCGTGCGCATGCCGGCGGCCTTCTCCGGCACGCCGGCGGAGGCCAGCGCGGCCTTCAGGTCGTCCGGCGAAAGGCCGATCAGGGATGACAATTCGCTCATTCGAAGTTCTGCTGTCCTCACCCTTCGACAAGCTCAGGGTGAGGAAAACTTTAGGCCCTCATGCCGAGTTTGTCGAAGCATGACGGCGCGCATCTCATTTCGAGCAAGCCGCGTGGATTTTGTCCAGCATCGCGGAAATGCCGTCGAGCGAATAGGTGTCCCTTGTGTGCGTTCCGCGCTGGGACACGCCGCTGATCGTGATCGTACTGCCGCGGCGCATCGCGGCCACCAGCTTCGCCTCGTCGCCCGGGTCCTTGACCCAGGCGGAGCCGGAATTGCCATCGTTACGGGTGAAGAATTCAACCTTGTCGGAACCGACCTGCGCCAGCACCGGCTCGCCGTCCTTGTAGGGATAGCCCGGCACGACCTCCAGTTCCGCGTCCGCCTTGCGCTCCGGCCAGTCGCTGACCAGCAGGTAGATCGGATCGCGTGAGACCTTTTTGGGCTCGATCGTCCTGGGTTTGGACAGCGCGTAACAGACCCTGCCGTCGCCCGTTGTCGTCTGGTAGGCGGACCAACTCTTCGACACGCCCAGAAGGGTCGGCTTCTGGTCCGCGGAGGCCGGGCCGGCCAAGCAGACGCCAGCCAAGGCAACGACGGACGCAATACGCAAAAAGGCAGGCATAGGATTTTCATCTCCTCGGCACCGCGGAACGCTTCCAGCGGCGAACCGGATGGTGAACGCGCGCGGAGAATACGGTCGCGACCGCGGCACGTCCATGGCGAAAGGCTAAAAAAATCGCAACGTCAAAGTGTTAACGACGGTACGCGACTATTCGCGCAAGCCCCAGCCAATGGAATAAAGCCGCCAGACCGTCGCGCCGAGGACCGCGCAAAGCACCAGCGTGAAGGCGACACCAAAGGTCTCCGATCCCTCGCTAAAGCCGATCATGGCGTGGCGTAACCCGTTGATGAAATAAAAGAACGGATTCCCGTAGGCCAGCCAGCGCAGCCAGGGCGGCAGCATGCTGACGGTGTTGAAAACCCCACCGACGAAGGACAGCGGCGTGATGAAGAAGACGTTGAGCATCGTCAGCTGCTCGAAATTCTTGGCCCACAGGCCGACGATGATGCCGATCAGCCCAAAGATCGCCGACACGGCCACCACCCAGAACAGGAATTCGCCCATGGCATGCATGGTGACCACACCGAACGCCGCGCCGATGATCAGGATGCCAAGCGCCGTCACCACCGACCGGAAGATCACGACGGCCAGCGAGCCCACGATCATCTCCACATAGGACAGCGGCGAGACCAGCTGTTCCTCGATGTAGCGCAGAAAGCGCGCGAAATAGACCTGCGAGGACGACTGCAGGAAAGCGGCATTGATGATGTTCATCATCAGGATGCCGGGCAGCACGAATTCCAGATAGCGGTGGCCGCCGATCGAGGCGATGCGCGGTCCAACCACGAAACCGAAGATGAAAATGAATAGCAGCGCGGAGATCCACGGCGCGATGAATACCTGGATCGGCACGCGCAGGATGCGCGCCGTGTCGCGGCGGATGATGGTCCAGAGCCCGACCCAGTTGACGAGGTTCATGCCGCCCCCGCGATATGGTCGGGCGTCGCCCCTGTCGCGGAGAGATAGGCGGTTTCCAGCCCGGCCGAGAGAAATTCCTCCTTCGGGCCGTTGCGCACGATCCCTCCCTTGCTGACGATGGCAATGGTGCGGCAGAGCCGTTCCACCTCCTCCAGATAATGCGAGGTCAGCAGGATCGTGGTGCCGTCGCGATTGAGTTCCTGCAGGTAGCGCCAGAGGTCGCGGCGCAGCTCGACGTCCACGCCCGCCGTCGGCTCGTCGAGGATGAGCAGCCGCGGGGCATGGATCAGCGCCCGGGCCAGGATCACCCGCCGCTTGAGGCCGCCGGACAATTCGCGAAAATTCTTCTTCTGGTGCTCGACCAGGTCGAAGCGCTCCATCATCTCGTCGGTGCGGCGCTTGCGCTCGGGGCCGGGCATGCCGAAATAGCCGCCCATCCACTCCACGATCTGGCGCGGCGTGGCGAACGGATCGACGTTGAACTCCTGCGGGCTCAGCCCGATCAGCCGCCGGGCCTCGCGGTAGTCCTTGACCGCATCGACGCCGAATATCTCGATCGTGCCGGAGGTCGGCGTGGCGATGCCGGTGACGCAATGGATGGTCGTCGATTTGCCGGCGCCGTTCGGCCCGAGAAAGCCGAAGAAATCGCCCGGCTCGATGGTCATGGAAAGGTCGTTCACCGCAACGGTGCCGCCGCGGTAGACCTTGCGCAGATTGGTGATGGACAAGGCTGGCGTCATGAACCGCATCGAGTATCATGGCCGGCCAGGTTTTGGAAACGGCCATGCAAATTATACGCGTTGGAATACTCGGGGCGGCGCGCATCGCTCCCAAGGCAGTAATCGACCCTGCACGAGACAATCCCGAATTCCAGATAGTGGCGGTGGCGGCCCGTGACAAGAGCCGCGCCCAGGTCTTTGCGGCCCAAAACCATATTCCTTGCGTTGCGGATGGCTATTCCGCGCTGGTCGCGCGCGAGGATGTCGACCTCGTCTATGTGGCTCTGCCGCACGCCGCGCACATGGAATGGTCCATTGCAGCGCTCAAGGCCGGCAAGGCCGTGCTGTGCGAAAAGCCCTTCGCGATGAACGCGGCCGGTGCACGCACCATGGCCGCCGCAGCCAAAGAGACGGGACGGCCGCTGATCGAAGCCTTCCACAACCGCTTCCACCGGGTGATGCGCCGCGCGTTGGAGATCGTGGCGTCAGGGGAGCTGGGCCGGCTGATCGAGGCCGACGCGGTGTTCGACGTCGAGATACCCTATACGCCGGGCGAGTTGCGCTGGATTCCGGCCCAGGGCGGCGGCGCGCTGATGGATCTGGGCTGCTATTGCGTGCACGCCCTGCGCACGATTGCCGGATGCGAACCGACCATCGCCTCAGCCAAGTGTACTGTCGTACGCGGCGTGGACGAGACGACGGTGGCCGAGCTCCGTTTCCCGAACGGGCTTCGCGCCAGGCTGCATACCTCGATGAAGTCACCGAGATTCACGGCAACGCTGACACTCAAGGGCGAACAGGGATCGCTCGACATCTCCAATTTCCTCGCCCCGCAGATGGGATGCCGGTTCACAGTGGAGGTTGGCGGCCGGACGCGCGAAGAACCGACCGACGGGCCCTCAACCTATGCGGCGCAACTTGCGCATGTCGCCGACGTGATGCTGCGCGGGGCCAAGCCTCTTACCGGCGGCGCCGACGCCATCGCCAATATGGAATGCATCGACGCCATCTACGCAGCGGCAGGCTACACCAGGCCCAGGGAAGGATAGCGTTCCGGCTTTCGCCGGAAGCGGACCCAGGCCGGCGCGACCTTAGGCGCCCTTCGTCCGGATGATCGGTGCACCCCACTTATGTGAAGGCGGGATGTCGGCAGCTTCGCGCCCCGGCGCGATCGGCCGTCCGGGATAACCGCCGAGGCTGATCAGCCGGTCGTACAGAACGATGGCGCCCGCCATGCCGACATTGATCGAGAAGCGCGTGGGGATTTTGACGACGAACTCGCAGCGTTTCAGCACCGGCTCGGACAGCGACGTCCGCTCGCCGCCGAAGACATAGGCCGCGCGCTGCGGATGACGGAAGCGCGGCAGTTCCGTGGCGTCATCGGTGATCTCCACGCCGACCAGCCGGCAACCGATCGGCAGGCGAAGCTCATCAGCGGTGGGAAACGTATACACCGGCACCGTCTGCTGGGTGCGGGAGGTGTCGGACTGCGCGTCGGACAGCTTAACCTGGGCGTTGACCGTGAAGAAGAAACTTGCGTCGAAGGCGTGGGCAATGCGCATGAGATTGCCGAGATTCATCGGTTTTGAAATGCCGTCCACACCCACTGCGAAATAGCCGCGCATTGTGGTCCCGCCACTTGCAATTGCCCCTCATGCTTCGACATGGTCGGCACGAGAGAGCATAGATAAGCCCTCGTCCCGAGCTTGTCGAAGGATGAGAGGCATGGAGAGCGGCATGCCCAATCCCATCCTCGTCGAAGTGACGCGTGCCGATCTGGTGGAAAGCATCCATCGCGGTTCCATCGCCATCGCCGATGCCGACGGAACGATTCGCTTCGCGCTCGGCGATATCGAGACGCCGATCTATCCCCGCTCCTCGCTGAAACCGATCCAAGCCCTGCCTCTGATCGAATCAGGCGCCGCGGAGGCATTCGGCCTGAGCGACGAGGAAGTGGCCCTAGCCTGCGCCTCCCATTCCGGCGAACCGATGCACACCGAACGCGTCGCGGCCTGGCTGGCGCGCATCGGCCTGAGCGAAGCGGATCTGGCGTGCGGACCACAGGCACCTCGCTACGAACCTGCTTTAGAAGCGATGTTAAGAGTCGGCGGGAAGCCTTCGAGACTTCAGAACAATTGCTCCGGCAAACATGCCGGATTCCTGACCCTCGCGCGGCACTGGAACGTGGCGACAGCGGGATACGAACGCGTCGATCATCCCGTCCAGCAGGCGGTGGCAACATCTCTGCGGGCATTGTCCGGCGTGAAGGACCTGCCCTGGGGCGTTGATGGATGCACGGCACCCAACTTCGCCCTGCCGCTGGCAGGCTTCGCCCGCGCGCTGGCCAAGCTGGCCGGCAACAAGACGCCCGGCGCAGCGCGAATCGCGCGTTGCATGATTGCCCATCCGGAACTGGTCGCCGGAAGCGGACGGGCCTGCACCGCCCTGATGCGTTCGAGCGGCGGCCGCGCGGCCGTGAAAATCGGCGCGGAAGGCGTCTATGCCGGCATCCTCCCCGAGCGCGGCCTGGGCGTCGCGCTCAAAATCGACGACGGCGCGGCGCGCGCAGCCGAGACCGCGATCGCCGCGATTCTCGACAAACTCGGCGTGCTGGGCGACGGCGCGCGCGGCCTCCTATACGCACCCGTGCTCAACACGCGCGATGTAACCGTCGGCGAACGCCGGCCCGCACCTGCTCTGGCGGAAATTACCCTGCGCTAATCCGAATGCTGGTGTCGCTTGGCTTCAAGCGCTGCCTTGTAGGCCTTCTCCATTGCCGGCGTATAGCGCTCGACCTTAGTGACCCAGCAGACGTCCTGTCCGATGGCACCGCCGCCGCGCATGACGATCTTGTCCCCGCGCTCGACGCAGGTTTCGCCGCCGACGGGCGACTTGATGCCGGCAGCGAAGGCGTAATTCAAGTCGTTGCAGAGGCCCGCCAAGCTGACCAGATATTTGCGTCCGAAGCTGTCGTTGACAACCATCGCGTGATCGCCGTGCGCGCCCCATCCATCCACATAACGATGCATCAGGCAGGCATCATCGCCTTTGGCGAACGCCGGTGTCGACGCCGCGGCCAGAAGCAGTGCGGCGGAAACAAAAAACAAGTACCTCATTGGCTCCCATTCCTTTTCAAAGACTTGGTCGCCCCTCACATTCACATCATACAACGGCCGAGAAACGATTGCGACTCTTGGCGCGGGTCAGGCGCGCGCTTATGCTCCTTCCGTCGCTTGCAGGAAGGGAAACTTTCATGAAAGCAATGTTATGCGAAACCTATGGACCGCCGGAGACGATGCGGCTCGCCGAGCTGCCGCCGCTGAAGCCCGGTCCGGGTCAGGTCGTCATCTCCGTGAAGGCCTGCGGCGTGAACTTCCCCGACGTGCTGATGATCCAGGACAAGTACCAGTTCAAGTCCGCCCTGCCCTTTGCGCCGGGCGGCGAAGTCGCCGGCATCGTGAAGGAAACCGGCGAAGGCGTGCACACGCTGAAGGCCGGAGACCGCGTGGCCGCCGCCATCCGCACCGGCGGGTTTGCCGAAGAAGCGGTGGCCGAAGCGCAGCGCTGCGTGCACATCCCGAAAGGCGTCGACTGCGAAGTCGCCGCCTCCTTCATCGTGGCATACGGTACCTCCTATCACGCATTGAAGGATCGCGCGCATCTGCAACCGGGCGAAAACCTCGTCGTGTTGGGCGCGGCCGGAGGTGTCGGGAACGCGGCGGTGGAGCTTGGCGCTGTGATGGGCGCGCGCGTGATCGCGGGCGCCTCGACGAAGGAAAAATTGGAGTTCGCCAAGACGTGCGGCGCGGTCGACGGATTCGTCTACCCGCCGGTGCCGCTGTCGAAGGATCAGCAGAAGGCATTGTCGGACGAGATCAAGCGGCTGACCGGCGGCGAAGGTGCGGATGTCCTCTACGATCCCGTGGGCGACGACTACACCGAACCCGCCCTGCGCGCGATGGCATGGCAGGGACGCTACCTTGTCGTCGGGTTTGCGGCAGGCGGTGTCCCGCGCGTGCCGTTGAATCTCGCCCTGCTGAAGGGTTGCGACATCGTCGGTGTGTTCTGGGGCGTCGCGACGGCGCGCAATCCGGAACGCGCGTTCGCGGACCTTGACCTGCTGGCGCGCTGGATCGCCGAAGGAAAACTCAAGCCGCAAGTCACGGAGAGGTTCTCCCTGGCACATGCCGGCAGAGCCATCCGCTTGCTGATGGACCGCAAGGCACTGGGAAAAGTCGTCGTGACGATGTAACGAGCGCGGCCGGGTACAAAACAGCCGTTCGGTTTGTGGCAGCGCCAAACCGGCCGCCGAAGCGTTACCCGCGACTTTCTTGCGCGAAGAGATGGAGACGCCGCGGAAACTTGGGGCTTGCATGGACAGACCGCCATGCCCATCTGTCAGGTGATCTTTGGAGGGGTAACCAATGTCCATTCTCGGTTGGATCGTTTTCGGACTGATTACCGGCTTCATCGCCTCGAAAATCGTCAACGATCGGGGCGAAGGCTGTTTCCTCAACATCGCGCTGGGCGTCGCCGGAGCCGTGGTCGGCGGAGCGATGTTCTCATTCCTGGGCCAACCGGTGTTCTTCCACTTCAGCCTGTGGTCGATGTTCGTCGCCGTACTCGGCGCGGTGATCGTCCTTTACATCTATCACGCGGCGACCGGCAGAAAGACGCTGCGCTAGCCGTGCAGATCGCCCTTGGCAGGCGCGTAGGGCGCGATGTGCGTCACGACGCAGCTTTCCACATGACCGTCGACCGTCGTAGCGACCACGGGATCACCCAATCCGATACAGGTGAAGCTTGAACTCAACCCGATGCCGATGGCCGGATCGAGGTTCAGGCAGCTGGTGGTCAACCGCAAGGCCGGGCGGGGCTTGCCGATCGCGTTCCGGACATAGATTTCATGCTGGTTGAGCGAACGCGCGTTGTAGCCGAAATGCGGATTGATGCAGACCTTGCCCCCCTCGGCCTGAGACATCTGATCCGCCGCCATGGAGGCAGGTGCGAGAGCAAGCAGAAATGAAGCGAGGATTATAGCGCGTTTCATGGTCTTCCTCCGTAAGCGGTTGCCGGAGCACCGCGGAGAACGGAATACTCCACCTTGCGGCAGCTTGTATGATCTTCAAGCTGAACCGGCGATGAATGAATGGGGCGATGCCGACGACGGCTGTCGTGGAGATTCAATTTTCCTTGCTTGTCCGGCACGGCCGGCAATGCAATATTCCCAACAGTCATAAAGCCACTTGGTTAGGAGAGTTCAGATGTTTAAATTCGCCGTCGCCGCATTGTGTGCCGCCGCATTCGTGATGCAGGCCGACGCGGCGCCCACGAACGACTGGACGGAAGTTTCGAAAACGCTGGACGGCATTCCGACGGCGGCGAACGAAACCCTGAGCAAGCGCATCGAGCATTGCGGCATCACCGTCGAGAGGGAGACCTCATGGGTCGAACTGCTCACGGCTGACAGTCCCGAATACGGCGCGAAGGCGGGCCAAACCGTTCTGCGGCTGCAACTGGATATTCCCGGCGGGAAAGGCGATGGCGGCCCGGCGCCGAAACAGCCCCCGGAGAAAAACCAGGCGGCGGTATGGATCATCGACCACGGCAAGGCGACGCCGCTCAGCACCTGGGCGACGTCGCTGCAGAGCCGCCCGGTGCCGCTGGGCTACGATTCCTGGATGAATTGCTGACCGCTTACTCCGCCGCGGTCTTCGGCAGATAGATTTCCCCGCCGTGGTCGCGGAATTCGGCGGCCTTCTTCGCCATCGCAGCGCGGATTTCGGCTGTCGACAGCGTGTCGTTCTGACCTTTCGCCGCGTCGCGCACTTCCTGGCTGATTTTCATCGAGCAGAATTTCGGTCCGCACATCGAACAGAAATGCGCCACCTTGGCGCCGTCGGCCGGCAAGGTCTCGTCGTGGAAGGCCTGCGCCGTCTCGGGATCGAGGGCGAGCGCGAACTGGTCGTGCCAGCGGAATTCGAAGCGCGCCTTCGACATCGCATCGTCCCAGAGGCGCGCCGCGGGATGCCCCTTCGCCAAATCGGCCGCGTGCGCGGCGATACGATAGGCGATGACACCCGCCTTCACGTCGTCACGGTCCGGCAGGCCGAGATGTTCCTTCGGCGTGACGTAGCAAAGCATCGCGCAACCGAACCAGCCGATCATCGCCGCGCCGATGGCCGAGGTAATGTGGTCGTAGCCCGGCGCCACGTCGGTGGTCAGCGGCCCCAGCGTATAGAACGGCGCCTCGTCGCAGGCGGCGAGCTGGCGATCCATGTTCTCCTTGATCTTGTGCATCGGCACGTGCCCGGGGCCTTCGATCATCACCTGGACATCGTGCTTCTGGGCGATCTTGTTCAGCTCACCGAGCGTTTCCAATTCGGCGAATTGCGCGGCGTCGTTGGCATCGGCGATCGAGCCGGGCCGCAAGCCATCGCCCAGCGAGAACGACACATCGTACCGCGCCAGCAGTTCGCAAATTTCCTCGAAATGCGTGTAGAGAAAATTCTCCTTATGATGCGCCAGACACCACTTCGCCAGGATCGAGCCGCCGCGCGAGACGATGCCCGTGACGCGATCCGCCGTCAGCGGGATGTGCGCCAGGCGCACCCCGGCGTGCACGGTGAAGTAATCGACGCCCTGCTCGCACTGCTCGACCAGCGTGTCGCGGTAAAGTTCCCAGGTCAGGTCCTCGGCGACGCCGCCGACTTTCTCCAGGGCCTGGTAGATCGGCACCGTGCCGATCGGCACCGGCGAATTGCGCACGATCCATTCGCGGATGGTGTGGATGTGGCGGCCGGTGGACAGGTCCATCACCGTGTCGGCGCCCCAGCGGATCGACCACACCATCTTTTCCACCTCCTCGGCCACGCCGGAGGTGACGATGGAATTGCCGATATTGGCGTTGACCTTGGTGAGGAAGTTGCGGCCGATGATCATCGGCTCG